>Ga0081539_10005981_pt1 | contig 11981 bp, 9 predicted proteins | sample TabmetS4T2R2_FD_71023 | JGI IMG/M metagenome (GOLD analysis project Ga0081539, IMG submission 71023) | Tabebuia heterophylla rhizosphere microbial communities from the University of Puerto Rico - S4T2R2 | ecosystem: Host-associated > Plants > Roots > Rhizosphere ...
CCACCTCGGCGAGCCGGGACGACCGCTGGCCGTGCAGGCCTGGGACTGGTACGAGTCGCTGGCCGGCCTCTGGTTCGTCTGGGAGATCCCGCACGCCGACGGCTCGGCCACCACGACGCTCACCGAGTACGGCATCGTCGGCAAGATCGGCGTCAACAGCTCCGGACTGGGCGTGCTCTTCAACATCCTGCACCACCGGCAGGACGGTGCCCGGATCGGTGCACCCGTGCACGTCCTCGCCCGCGCCGTGCTCGACGGCTGCACCGACCTCAACCAGGCGCTCGTCCGGCTGGCGGCGGCACCGGTCTCGGCGTCCTCCGCGCTGACACTGGTCGCCGCGCGGGACGGCGAGTCGGCGGCGGTGAGCGTCGAGCTCAATCCGGCCGAGATCGGCTATGTCCTGCCCGACGCCGGCGGCCTGCTGACCCGCACCAACCACTTCCTGACCTCGCCGGCCGCTACCGGCGACACCGAGCTGATCACCGGGCCGGACACCGTCGTCCGCCTAGACCTGCTCCGCCGCGGGCTCGCCGGGCGCGAGCGGCTCGTCGCCTCGGACGTGCTCGCGGTGATGGACAACCACCTGCTCGGTGGCGGCGGCCTCTGCTGCCACCCGGACCCTACCCAGCCACCGGCCGCCCGGTTCCGCACGCTCGCCACGGTCGTGCTCGACGCCGCCGCCCGGGCGCTGGAGGTCACCGAGGGCGGACCGTGCAGCCATCCACTCCGGACATCCACCGCACCGAAGGAGCCCGCCATGGCCCCCGCGCTCAAGCGCATCGACAATATGGACATCCTCACCCGCGACGTCGGCCGGCTGGTCGACTTCTACCACGGGGTGCTGGGTCTGCCGTTTTATCTGCCGTACCAGCCTGAGGAGGAATGGGCGGCGATCGACCTCGGCAACCTGACCCTGTACATCTTCAAGTCCGAAGTGGGCGAGCACGCGCCGCGCCGCACCGCCGTGAATCCGGAGAACGCCCCGGGCTACGACTCGATGGCTTTCGAGGTCGACGATCTCGACGCGGCCGAAGCCGGCCTGGACGGCCACGTCGAGTGGGTCGACGAGCGGATCGAATGGAAGCACCCTAACGGCACCTGGTACCGCTACCGGCCGTTCTTCGACCCCGACGGCAACATGCTCTACATCACCGAGCCGCACCCGGCGGCATGATGATCACGAGTGCGCGACGTGCCGGCGCCACCGCGGGCCGGCTCGACGGACGGGTCGCGCTGATCACCGGCGCGGCCCGGGGGATGGGCGAGGCCCACGCCCGCACGCTCGCGGCCCGGGGAGCGCGGACCGTCCTGGTCGACCTCGACGGCGAGGTGGCCGAGGTGGCCGCCGCGCTTCGAGCCGAGGGGGCTTCATCGATCCACGTCACCGTGGACATCACCGATCCCTCGGCACCCGAGGCGCTGACGCGTACGGTCGTCGACGAGTTCGGCCGGCTCGACGTGCTCGTGCACAACGCCGGCCTGGTGCACGACTGGCGCTCGATGGCCGCCACGCCACCGGCCGAGATCGATCGGTATCTGGCCGTGAACGTCACCGCACCGTACGCCCTCACCCGCACGGCCATGCCCCTGCTGAAGCGCAGCCCGCACGGCCGGATCATCTTCATCTCGTCGCAGTGGGGCCAGGTGCCCGACGGCCACTCGTACGGCTACATGATCTCCAAGGCGGCGCAGCTCGGGTTGATGAAGGCGCTCGCCAAGGAGGTCGTCGGGGACGGCGTCCTGGTGAACGCGATCGCCCCGGGCGCCGTGCACACCCGGATGGTGCCGGACGAGCACTACGACGAGGAGGTGGCGGCCGTGCCGCTGGGACGCCTCGGGCGCCCTGACGAGATCGCCGCGGTGGTCGCGTTCCTGGCCTCGGACGACTCCTCGTTCATCACCGGACAGACCATCCCGGCCAACGGCGGCGCGCTTGTCGTCGGCATCTGACCTCAGGAGACGACTTTCATGACCCTCGCACCCAAGCGCGCGCTGGCCGAGGAGGCGATGCGCCACTCGTGGTTCCCCGTCGCACGCTCGGTCGACCTCGCCCGGCCGCAGGCGGCCACGCTGCTCGGCACCAAGCTCGTGGTCTACCGCGACGGCGCCGGCCGGCCGGTGGTGCAGTCGCGCCGGTGCCCGCACCGCGGCGGCGACCTGTCGATCGGGGCGGTGCACGCCGGCTCGATCGGCTGCCCGTACCACGGCTGGCAGTTCGCCAGCGACAGCGGCGCGTGCGTACGGGTCCCGTCGCTGGCCGACCAGGCCAAGATCCCGCCGAAGGCGCGGATCGCCACCTATCCCGCGGTCGAGCGGTTCGGGCACGTCTGGACGGTACTGGAGGAGCCGATCGTGGAGATGTACGACCCGGCGGAGTGGCGCGACGCGCAGCTGGTCTGGCTCGCGGCGGATCCTATCGACTCGCCGGTCGGCGTCGGCGTGACCATCGAGAACTTCCGCGACGTCGCGCACTTCCCGTTCGTCCACAAGGTCTCGATGGGCCCGACGCCCGAGGTCGTCGAGCCGCTGGACGTGCGGCGGGACGGCCTCGACGTGTGGATGTTCCGGCCGCTGACCGCCGGCAGCGGCGAGTGGGCCGGCGACGGCGACTGCATGATGCGCTACCACTGCATCGCGCCGGGCCTGGCGTCGATCACGTACGACTACGAGCGGCTCGGCATCCGGGTGGTCGCCGGCTTCCCGTCGCCGGTCTCGTACGAGCACGTGAAGATCTTCTGGGGCGTGGCCAACGCGGTCGACTACGCCGGGGCGAGCCTCGAGGAGAACCTGCGGATCGAGGAGATGGTCTACCTCGAGGACGCGCCGATCGTCGAGAACCTGGACCCGCGGGAGATCCCGTGGGACGCCGAGGTCGAGGAGTTCTCGGTGCCGGCGGACCGCTTCACGCTCAACTATCGGCGCTGCTTCCACGAGCTGATGCGGCGGGTGCAGGGTGGTTGACGACGGCCGGCTGCGCCTGCGGGTGAGGTCCGCGCGGTGGGAGGCCGAGGGGATCACCTCGTTCCGGCTCGCGCGGGCCGACGGTGCCGCGCTGCCGCCCTGGACCCCGGGCGCGCATCTGGACCTGCACCTGCCGTCCGGGGCGATCCGGCAGTACTCGCTCTGCGGCGATCCGGCGGACCTCTCGGCGTACCGGATCGCCGTGCTGGAGCAGCCGCACGGCCGTGGCGGTTCGGTGGAGGCGCACCGCGAGCTGCGCCCCGGTGTGCTCGTCGAGGTCGGCGTCCCGCGTACCCACTTCGACTTGGTGGAGGCGGAACAGTACGTCTTCGTCGCCGGCGGCATCGGGATCACGCCGCTGCTGCCCATGGTGCGCGAGGTACGGCGCCGGGGCGCGCGGTGGCATTTGATCTACGGCGCGCGATCGGCCGGGCATTACGCGTTCGCGGCAGAGTTGCGGCGGCTCGGGGCCGGTGCGGTGCGCTTCGTGGACGGGGTGCTCGACCTGGCCGGCATCGTCGCCGGCTCGACCGGCGCGCAGATCTACGCGTGCGGGCCGGCCGGGCTGCTCGACGCGCTGACGGAGCTGATGCGCCGGGCCGGCCGGGCCGGCGAGCTGCACCTGGAACGGTTCGCCACCGCACCGGTCGCGACCGCGCCCGGCGGCGCGTTCGAGGTCGAGCTGGCGCGCAGCGGGTTGCGGGTGCCGGTCGGCGCCGACGAGACGATCCTGGAGGCGGTGCGCGCCGCCGGGGTCGAGGTGCCGTCGTCGTGCGAGACCGGCATCTGCGGGACCTGTGAGACCAAGGTGCTCGCCGGGACGATCGAGCACCGCGACGAGCTGCTGACCGAGGGGGAGCGGGCGACCGGCAGCACGATGATGGTCTGCGTCTCCCGCGCCTCGTGCCCCCGCCTCGTGCTCGACCTCTGACCCGCGCGGACGGCTCCCGTGGCGGCCCGCACACCGTGACGCTGGTCATAAGGCCGAGAGTCGGAAAAGTGGATGCTGGTAACCGGAGCTGGTGACACCATGGTCACCTGCGTTGCGCGCCGCCCGCGAGTCGACGCGAAGAGAGTCTGGAGCTTCCCGTGACCGATCAAGCCGTCGCGCCGCCCGACAAGCTGGACGCGGCCGTACTCAAGATCGCGGGAGTCGTCGTCCTCGGCGCGATCATGTCGATCTTGGACATCACCGTCGTCAGCGTGGCGCTGCCGACGTTCCAGACCGAGTTCGACGCCTCGTACGCCGAGGTCGCCTGGACCATGACCGGCTACACGCTGGCGCTCGCGACGGTGATCCCGCTCAGCGGCTGGGCCGCCGACCGGTTCGGCACCAAGCGGCTCTACATGCTGGCGCTGCTGCTCTTCACGCTGGGCTCCGCACTCTGCGCCACCGCCGACTCGATCGAGCAGCTCGTCGGCTACCGGGTGCTGCAGGGCCTCGGCGGCGGCATGCTGATGCCGCTCGGTATGACGATCATGACGCGCGCGGCCGGTCCGCAGCGCATCGGCCGGCTGATGGCGGTCCTCGGCATCCCGATGCTGCTCGGCCCGATCGGCGGCCCCATCCTCGGCGGCTGGTTGATCCAGGTGGCCAGCTGGCCCTGGGTCTTCCTGATCAACGTCCCGATCGGTGCGGTCGCACTCGTGTACGCGCTGTTCGCGTTGCCGAAGGACAGCCCGCAGCCGTCCGAGTCGTTCGACTTCCTCGGCATGCTGATGCTGTCGCCCGGCCTCGCCCTCTTCCTCTACGGCGTCTCGTCGCTGCCGGAGACCGGCACCATCGCCGCCACCAAGGTGTGGGTGACGATGCTGATCGGCGCCGCGCTGGTGATCGGGTTCGTCCTGTACTCCTTCAAGCCCCGGCATCCGCTGGTCGACCTGCGGTTGTTCCGGAACCGCAGGCTGACGATCTCGGCGATCTCGCTCTTCGTGTTCATCATCGCGTTCATGGGCGCCGGCCTGCTCTTCCCGAGCTATTTCCTGCAGGTGCGCGGCGAGTCGACGCTGGACGCCGGCCTGCTCATGGCACCGCAGGGCCTCGGCGCGATGGTCACCATGCCGATCGCCGGCATGCTGGCCGACAAGATTCCGGTGGGGCGGACCGTGCCGTTCGCGATGGCGCTCATCGCCGCCGGGTTCTTCACCTTCACCCAGGTCGGCACGGATACGTCCTACTGGCTGCTGTGCGGCTCGCTGTTCGTGATGGGCCTCGGCATGGGCGGCACGATGATGCCGATCATGACCTCGGCGCTGCGGACGCTCGCCAGCCAGGACGTCGCGCGCGGCTCGACACTGGTGAACATCCTCCAGCAGATCGGCGGCTCGATCGGGACCGCGACGATGTCGGTCATCCTCACCAGCCGGCTCAACGGGTCGAGCCCGATCCCCGGCCTGACCAACCCCCGCACCGGCGAGCCGATCACCGAGGCCGGCGCGGCGATCGCCAACCAGCACGGCGCGCAGTTGCCGGTCCCGCCGGCGATCATCCAACGCGGCCTGGAGTTCGTGGCCGACTCGTTCGCCACGACGTTCTGGGTCGGCTTCGCGCTGGTGCTGGTGACGTTCATCCCGATCGCCTTCCTGCCACACAAGCGTCAGGCGGCACGGGTGGGCGACCCGGGCGACGGCGGTGACCGCGTCGAGGCTCCGGCGATGATTCACTGATCGCGTTCCAGGCGCTCTTTCGCCCTGCGGTAGCTGACCGGCGCCAGCTTCTCGACCTGCCGCCGCACCAGTGGTAGCAGGGCGGTGCCGAGGCCGTGTCCTTCGAAACCGAGCGTGAAGGTCACGCGGCAGGCGGACCCGCCGTCGATCGGCGTCACGTCGATGGCCGCGGCCGGGCGGATCGGGCCGGCGACGCCGACGGACGCCCAGTGTCGCGGCGGGTCGTCCTCGCTGATCTGCTGGACCATCGTCCGCTCGGTGCCGCCGACCCGGCGTACGGTCGTGAATCGTGCGCCGGTACCGGCCCTGCGGTCGTCCATCTCGACACGCACGACGTCGTTCTGCCACTCGGCGAACCGGGTGGGGTCGGTGAGGTACGCGTACACCTGGTCGGCCGGCCGCCGGATCTCGATGGTGGTGATCATCGGCTGCATGACGTCCTCCTTCTTCGGGCTCTCGATGGTCACGACGTGCCGGCCCGGCAAGAGGTGACATGCCGCCTTGACAACCGCGCGCCGTCAGTGCCGTAATTCACCATATGCTGAATTCGGCGAACGAGGTGGCGGTCGCCTTCGAGCGGCAGCGCGCTCACCTGCGGGCGGTCGCTTATCACCTGACCGGCTCGCTGAGCGAGGCCGACGATGCGGTGCAGGAGGCGTGGCTGCGGTTGTCGCGCACGGATCCCGCCGTGATCGACAACCTCACCGGCTGGCTCACGACCGTGGTGGCCCGGCTCAGCCTGGACCACCTGCGGGCGCGGACCGCCCGCCGCGAGGATGCCTCGCTGCTCGACCCGCTGGTGAGCGGACCGGACGCCGTGGACCCCGAGCACGAGGTGCTGCGCGCCGAAGCGGTCGGGCTGGCCATGCTGGTCGTGCTGGACTCGCTGTCGGCCGCCGCGCGGACGGCGTTCGTGCTGCACGACGTGTTCGCCGTTCCGTTCGACGACATCGCGCGGCTGCTCGGGCGGTCACCCGGCGCGGTGAAGCAACTGGCGAGTCGCGGGCGGCGCCGGGTCCGCGACGGTGTTCCGCCGGCCGATCCGGATTCGGGGCGGCGGCGTGCGGTGGCGGACGCCTTCTTCGCGGCCGCCCGCGACGGCGACTTCGACCGCCTGCTCTCGGTGCTCGACCCGGATGTCGTGGTGCGGGCGGACCTGGGACCGGCGAGCGCCTTGGAGATCCTCCGGGGTTCGGACGCGGTCGCCCGCCAGGCGGAGCGGTTCGCGCGGCTCGCCCAGGAGGTTCGGCCGGTGCTGGTCAACGGCGGCCCGGGAGCGGTCGCGCTGCGCGGCGGCACACCGTACGCCGTGCTCGGCCTGACCGTGGCGGGCGGCCGCGTCGTCGCGCTGGACGTGATCGCCGATCCCGCCCGCCTGCGCACCCTCAGCCGTGGTAGCCGGACGCCTGCAACGTGAAGAGCTCGGCGTACCGGCCGCCCGCCCGGATCAGCTCGTTGTGGCTCCCGGCCTCGACCAGATGGCCCTCGTGCAGGACGAAGATGCGGTCGGCGTGGCGGACGTTGGCGAGGCGATGCGTGATCAGGATGGTGGTCGCCACGCCCTGCCGGTCCCGGATGGCCTGGAACAGGGCGTCCTCGGCGCGCGGGTCCAGGGCCGAGGAGGGCTCATCCATGATCAGCAGATCGGCGGTGCGATAGAAGCCGCGGGCGGCGGTGATGCGCTGCCACTGCCCGCTGGACAGATCCTGTCCCTTGGCGAAGGTGCGGTCGAGCAGGGTCTCGTAGCCGTGCGGCAACTCGGTGATCATGCGGTGGGCGACGGCGCGGGCCGCGGCCGCCTCGATGCGCGGGGCGTCGGCCTCCCCGTCGGCGTCGCCGAGCGCGATGTTCGTGGCCGCCGTGAACGGCCACCTGTGATACTCCTGGGTGACCACGGCGATCCGGGCCCGCAACTCCCCGGCGTCGTACTCCTCGAGCGATCTCCCGTTCCACGTGATCGCGCCGGCGTTCGGCACCCGCAGCCCGGCGATCATCGCGGCGAGGGTCGACTTGCCGGAGCCGTTCTCGCCCACCAATGCGATCGTCTGTCCCGCCTGGATGCTGAGGGTGACGCCGACGACGGCCGGGGTGTCGCGGTCCGGATAGTAGAGAGTGACGTCGTGGACCCCCAGCTCGACCAGGGCGCCCGCGACCGGTGACATGTCCGCCGTGCGGGCGCCGGGCAGGTAGGCGCCGGCCCGGGTCATGAATCCGGCGTAGTCGCCGAAGTGCTGGCCGTCGGTGTAGACCCGGTCGACGTGCAGGGTGACCGTGGTCAGCGCCCGCTGGGCCGCCTGCACGGCGATCACGCAGGTCGCCGCGGCCGCCAGTGGGATCTGCCCGTCGAGCAGCAGAAATCCGAGGAGCACGTATACGGCGCCGGTGGCCAGCCCGCTGACCACCGAGCCGACGCTCGTGGTCGTGGTGATCTGGCGGGCCAGGCGGAGCTGGACGTCGGTCTCGGCACCGATGACGCGGTCGTACTGGTCGAGCAGGAACCGGCGCAGGCCGTAGGAGCGCAGCTCCGGTGCGGAGACCCGCTCGGCCATCAACCGGTGGAGCAGCCACAGCCGGCGGCGGCGCACCGAGCCGGCCAGGTAGGTCTGGTACCGCCGGTGTCCCGCGCGCAGCGACGCCCAAGCGTTGGGCAGCGTGGCGACCAGCAGCGCCCCGAGCAGCAGCGGGTGGATCACGATCACCGCGACCGTGACGGCGAGCAGCCCGATGAGGCCGGCGAACAGGTTCATCATCTCCTGCACCAGACCGCTGACCGAAGCGGCGCCCCGGGACGCGCGCTCCATGTCGTCGGCGAACGCGTCCTCGTCGAAGGCTTCCAGCCGCACCGCCGTGGTGACCTCGAACAACGCCCGCTCGGCCTCGCGATCGACGCGAGGACTGAGCCCGTTCTGGGCGTAGCCGGTGGCGATGCCCAGACCCGCGCGTACGGCGGTGGCGGCGGCGAGGGCCACCAGCGCCGGCAGCGCCGCCGCCACCCGCTGCGGCGTCGGGCCGCCGGTGAACAGCTCCACCAGCACCCGCTGAGTTGCCAGCAGGCCGAACGTGGCCATCGTGCCCGCGCCCAGGGTGGCGGCGGCGACGATCACCGTACGGACCCGGTCGGCCCGCCAGCTGATCTCGACGGCCCGGACGATCAGCCGGGGCAGCTCGGCGAACACGGCCAGCAGGCCCGCGTCGGCCCGGGCCCGCAGCCCGCTCTCCCACCACACGGCCCGCAGCTCGGGCAGCACCGACTCGGACTGTCGAGGGGTTCCGGTGCCGGAGGTGCGGGTGGAGCCGTCCATGCAGCCGTCCCTTCGCCGAAGGTCGATGCTTCCATCGAACCTTGGCGACGTGGCGCAGTCACCATTTGTCAACGAACTCTGACAATAGGTTGACAGAGTGGCCCGGCAGCATGTCCAGCAGGAGCGCTGCCGTCCAGGTGAAGTCCGCGCCGCCCAGGCCGGCGCCGGTGATCGGGTCGAAGTACTCCCGCAGTCCGGCGCCGGCGACCAGCTCGATCATGTCCGCGGCGACGACGTCCGCGAGATCCAGACGGCCCGCCGTGTGCAACCCGGTCCAGACCAGCCAGTTGGTGCTGGCCCAGGTGGGACCGCGCCAGTACCGGCCGAGATCCAGGTCCGGCGCGGTCAGGTCGTAGCTGGGTACGCCGCGGGCGTCCCCGCCGAGCCGGAACGCCGGTCCGGTGAGGGTGGACACCAGCGCATCACGCAGGGCGGCGTCGAGGCCGGGCAGCAGCAGCGGGGTGAGGCCACCCACCGTTCGGGCCGGCTGCAGTACCCCGGTGTGCACGTCGCGCGCGGCGAAGCAGCCGTGCTCCGGTGACCAGAGATGTTCCTGGATGCCCTCGGTGAGCAGCCGGGCCCGGTCCCGGTGTGGCCGCGCGTCCGCGCCGACCCGCTCGGCGATCTCGGCGAGCGCCCCGTCCGCCCACGCCAACACCGCGTTCGTCAGCGGGTCCAGCACGCAGAACCGGAGGTCGCCGAGGCGGTCCAGATATCCGCCGTCGCGGTACTCGCGGACCAGCAGCGCGTACCGCGCGTAGTCCTCGTCCGTCGGCCGGTGCGCCGACGACGCATGCCGCAGGTCGCGGCGGAGCCCGGCCACCTCGGCGACGTCCACGGCCGGCACCGCCCGCAGCGGCGCGTCCCAGGCCGGGCTGTTGTCCAGACCCGACTCCCACGGGTGCACGATGGCGACCAGGCCGTACTGGGAGACCACCCGGCGGGTCCAGAGATAGTCGTGCCAGCGCGCCAGACGCGGGTAGAGCCGGCGCAGCGCCGCGTCGGACTCCGGTCCGGGGTTCCGCCGGGCGACCGCGAGGGCCGCCGCGGCGTGCACCGGCGGCTGGACGATGCCGCTGGTGGACACGCCCGGCGGTGGCCCGGCGGCCGGCATCGGCCGCCAATACCACGCTCCGGGAAAGTACGCGTCCTCGGCGACGGCCGGGTCGAACACGATATGCGGCAGGCGGCCGTCGGCCCACTGGGCGCCCAGCAGGCCGGACAATTCGATCCAGGCGCGCCGCGGCGCGACGTGTGCCCAGCCGAGCGCGTTGAACGCCGAGTCCCAGCTCCACTGGTGCGGATACAGCGAGGCCGTCGGCACGGTGGAGCGTCCCCGCCAGTTGCGGAGCAGGGTGCGGACCGCCGTACGGCGTAGCTCCTGAGCCGCCGGCGCCTCCGCCGGCCGCGGCGGCAGCCCGACGACGGCGGTCACAGCGCCGCGCCCTGGAGCTTGGCCACCGCCCGCGGCAGCACCTCCTCGGCCGGGCCGGACAGCCGGCATTCGAACGCCAGCCACCCGGGGTAGCCCACGGCATCGAGTGTGTGGAGCGTCAGCGACCAATCGATGTGCCCGGCGCCGGGCTCCAGCCGATTGGAGTCGGAGAGCTGCACATGGCCGATCCACCGAGCGGCGCCCACCAGCGCGGCCGCGGGGTCGGCCTCCTCGATGTTCATGTGGTACGTGTCGGCCGCCACCCGCACAGACGGCAAGCCGATTCCGGCGCAGAGCGCGACGGCGTCGGCCAGCGTGTTGACCATGTGGTTCTCGTACCGGTTGAGCGGTTCCAGGGCTATCGCCACACCCTCGCGGGCGGCGTGCTCGCCCAGCTCGGTAAGGGCCTCGAGGAGCACCGCGCGATCCCGGTCCGGCGTGCGCGGCGGCTCGAACGGCGGGAGACGGCGGGAGAACTGGCCGTACGACGCTGGGGTCATCGCCAGCTCACCGCCGATCTCCGCCAGCACGGACAGCTGCGAGCGCAGCTGACGAATCGCGTCCCGCCGGCGGTCGGCGTCGAAGTCACCGATGAAGTGCGACATCTCGACGCAGACCGTGGGCATCACGATGCCGTCGGCCGCCGCCCGCTTGAGCTCCGGCAGCCGTGCCTCGAACGCCAGGTCGCCCTTGCCGCGCAGCTCGATCGCGCCGAAGCCGGCGCGCTGGGCGAAGTCCCACTTCTCCTGCAGGGTGTCGCCGGGAAGAAGCTGTTCCTGGCAGGAGATGCGGTCGGTCAGCGGTGCGTCGGTCATCGGTCGGCTCCTTCGGCGGCGGGGAAGCGCAGGATCACCTGCAGCGCGTCCGCGGGTCGTTGGTCGAGCAGGGCAAAGGCGTCGGCCACGTCGGCGACGTCGACGACGTGGCTGATCAGCGGGGTGAGATTCAGCCGCCCGGCGGCCACCTGGTCGAGGAACGTACGGACCAGGCGCTGCTGGTCCCAGCGGCGGCCCAGGTGCACCGGTGTGCCGGCGATCTGGCTTGCCACCACCTGGACCCGGTTGTGGTGGAACTCCTCGCCGAGCCGCAGCCCGGTGCCGTCGCCCTGGTAGAACCCCGCCGCGGAGACCCGTCCGTCCGCCCGGACGCTGCGGATCGCCTCGTGCAGGGCGGGATAGCTGCCGGACAACTCGATCGCCGAGTCGACGCCGCCGTCGGTGCGCTTGCGCACCTCGTCGCCGGCCCCCGCCGGGTGCCGGGCGCAGACGGTGTCCGTCGCGCCCAGCTTGGAGGCGAGCTCGAGCCGCGCGTCGATGGCGTCCACCGCGACGACCGCGCCGCCGGACAGCGTGGCCAGCTGGGTCGCGAGCAGGCCGATCACGCCCTGGCCGAACACCGCGACGCTCTCGCCGAGCCGGAGGTCGGCGGCGAGCACCGCGTTGAGGGCGATCGCCCCGGGCCGGGCGAAGATCCCGTGCCGGGCTTCGACGCCCGCGGGCAGCCGCCGGTGGATCGGGGCGGCGGCGTCGATCACGGCCTCGGAGCGGTGGCCCCAGATCCCGGCGACGAGGTCGCCCACGGCGTACGTGATGACGTCCTCGGCCACCTCGATGACC
>Ga0081539_10005982_pt1 | contig 11979 bp, 8 predicted proteins | sample TabmetS4T2R2_FD_71023 | JGI IMG/M metagenome (GOLD analysis project Ga0081539, IMG submission 71023) | Tabebuia heterophylla rhizosphere microbial communities from the University of Puerto Rico - S4T2R2 | ecosystem: Host-associated > Plants > Roots > Rhizosphere ...
CGCGCAGCCTCCCCCCCCGCCGCAATCGCCATGGAGCGATGACCGAGATCCCGTGCCGCACATTTTCCGCGAACCGCCCGTACCGGGATCGGCGCACGACGTACGGCTGCTGACCCCACCACTCGACGTCGGTGAACGAGCTCGACTTGCGAAAGCAGGCGGTGCGGCCGAAGAAATCACGAACTAGATCCCAGCCGCTGTCGTCGCCGAGAACCTGGCGAAGCACCCGGCCGGTCCACAGCTGTGTGTCGTCGAGAACGAGCATCCCTCCCACGCGGAGCATGCTCGCGCAGTAGTACCAGTCAATGAACGGCATGGGAAAGGCGTGCTGGCCGTCGATGAGCACCACGTCGAGGCCGTCCAGGTCCATACCGGGCAGGATGTGTTGTGAGCGACCGACGAGGTACGTCACGCCGCTGGCGTCGATATCGCGATCCCTCAGGTACGCCAGCATCCGCGTCACCTCGTCGTGATCGGGAGTGATGCACACGTGCAGGCAGCCACGCATCGCGAACAGCGCGGTGCTAAGGCCGCAGCCGGTCTCCAACGTGCGGCTCCGCGGCCCCACGAGATCACTGAGGTATGACGCGACCTCGATGGCCAGCGGATACGCACGCGTACCGCGCTGGTGCACCACAGGCGGGTCCCGGTACAGGCCCGCAACGGACTCGATCTTCACGGGTCACTCTCCTGACCCTGGTAGTACCCCTCGAGCTTGGCCCGCGTATCGCCGTTGCGGCGTTGCTTCAGCGTTTCGGCGCCGGCGCCGCGCACGCCGAGCAGTGGGAACCGGGGCTGGTCGGCGATCTTGTCGACGTCCGGCTGCTGGAAGCGGCCGCCGCTGTTGCGCACCGCGATGATCAGCTGCTCCTCCCACCGCTGGGAGGGGTGCTTCGGGTACCGGATGAAGAAACGCAGCACCGCTTCCCAGTCGATGCCCTGGTTGAGCGGCGTAGGGGAGTACACCCGGCGCAGCAGCATGGTGGCGATGCTCGCCGAGGCGTGCATGGCCAGCGCGAGCGCGTCCTCACGCAGCGGCTGCTTGGTGGTGGAGTCCTTCGACATCAGGGAGTGTGTACCGACGTTCTCGGCCGAGGCGCCGTTGTCGGAGGCCGGATCCATGATCGTCTTTACGTCCTGGTCGAGATCGCGTGCCTTGGCGGCGCTGCGGTCTCGCTCCGCCTGGACCCGCCCGAGCAGGGTGATCAGCGCGCCACCCGGCCCGGGCAGTTGACCGTACTTCTGCTGGATCTCCAGGTCGAACTCGAAGGCCACCCGGAACGCCTCCGCGGCGTGCTGGCAGAGCCGGCCCTGATCGCGCTGGGCCTGGATCTCTGGCGGGTACGCGCCGTTGATCAGTTGGGTGGCGTGCTGGGTGCGCATCGCGGCGACCTGGTCGCCGGCCACCATGGCGCGGCGCGCCTCCTGGCTGAACAGCAGGCGGATCAGCACCAACCTGGACTTGCGGGGGTCCTGTCCGAGTGGCCCGCCCGGGCCGGACGGCGGCGGCCACTGCTGCACTTGGTCCAGCTTCTCCTCCAGCGCCTCCAGCGCACCGCCGAGCGTGTGTGAGATGTCGGTGGGGCCGAAGGCCCCGGTGAACAGCAGCGGGATGCCGTCGGCCGAGGTCTTCTTCGACAGCACCCCGCGGTCGAAGACGGCGAAACGTAGTCGCCGCTGCAGGGCCCGGCGCAGGCCGACCGAGTTCTGGTCCAGGGTGGTCAGCAGCAGCCCCCGGGCGAATAGCTCCGCCCGCCCCTCGGGCGTGCCGGGGTCGAACCGCTTTAGCGCGCGCACGCCGGTGAGGAACTGCCACTGGTGCACCTCGACGCTGTTGGAGTGGAAGAAGTGGTCCTCCACGGCGTGCAGCAGGTGACCGAGCCGGGCGAGCAGGTCGCGGCGCTGCTCGTCGGTCAGGCCGTTGGCCCGCTTGGTGACCCAGTCGGCCTCCAGCCGGGAAAGCTCCTCGGAGACGTAGGCCAGGTACCACTCGAGGTAGCCGATCAGCCCGCTCGGTCGCGCCTGGAACATCCGGTCGCTGCGCTGCTGCGGCGCGGTCACCGGCAGGTCGTCCAGGTGCTCGTGCGGGTAGTACTGGGTGAACTGCCTGCCGAGGATCCGATCCACGTCGGAGGGTGGCAGTCCTTTGGCGGGGATCACCTGGTCGGGGTCGGCGGAGAGGCCCATCCGGGGGCCGAGGGTAGGCAGGCCGTCGGTGTCGAAGATCTCGTGCGTGAATCCGTACAGGAGGATCCGGAAGAACTGTGGCAGCGCGCCGTGTTTCGGCCCCCGCTTCACGCCGAAGATCTCGTTGGCCCACTCGTCCACCCCGGCGAAGCCGGCGGCCTTGCCGGCCTGCTCCCTGGCCAGCGCGCGGGCGTCCTCGCGCGCGTGGTGGTAAGACGGCGGATCGCGGAACTGGCACACGTCGGTGAGGTAGTTGCCCAGTTCCAGGAAGGTGTAGTCGTCGGGTGGGATGGACGACGCGGACACGAACTTCTGCACCTGGCGTACCACGTGTGCGGTGATCTGCGCGTGCGTCGGGACGTCACCCACGGTGCCGGCCGCTCAGCCGTCGTGGCCGGTCGTGCCGGGCCCCTTGCCGTCGTCCTTGCCGTTCCTGTCGTCGCCCTTGCCGTTCCCGTCGTCGTCGTCCTTGCCGTTCTTGCCGTCGTCCTTGCCGTTCTGCTCGTTCCGGCACGGGCACGGCAGGCCCTCGCCCTCGACGCAGCCCGACCCGCACTGCAGGACGGTCAGCGTGGTGGGTACCCGCACCGGCCACGGCTTGATGTCCGGGTCGACGGTGCCCACCGACTCCTTCATCTCGTTCTCGATCGCCACGTACATCGGGTCGTCCACGCCCGGCGCCGAGCCGCCGTTCCAGATCGCGCCGTCGGCGAGGTAGCGCAGGGCGGCGCTCTGGTAGCCCTCGCGCACGGGCACCACGACCCGGGCGTACCCGGCCTGCAGGAACGCCAGGAATAGCGGGTCCACATCGTCCAGCTGGTAGATCTTCTGCCAGTTGCACTTGCGGCCCCAGAAGTACGGGTACATCAGGTAGGTCATCAGCCGCCACTCGAACAGCTGCTCGAAGAACTGCACGATTGTGCCGTCCCGGATCGCCACGCAGCAGTCGAATTCGGGGTAGCCGCACTCCCCTTTCTCGTGCATCGCCTCCGAGGGCAGCGTCGAGCACCGGGTCAGCAGCCACAGGCAGGAACGCTCGAGCTCGATGCGCTCGATGTCGCGGTTGCGCGCCGGGTTGGTGCCCTCGATCTCGATGCCGACCTTGCTCTTGGCCTGCGCCAGGGCGGTCTCGTAGGCGGCCAGCTGGTTTTCGTACGCTCCGACGATCGCGTTGAATGTCTTGATCTGCCACTGCGTGAACAGCTTGGGGGTCCGGCGGCAGTCCACCTCGACGCTGAGGGTGTAGAACTTGGTACGACCCATCATCACCACCGGCACCACGTCGTCCTCGCCGTCCAGCAGCCCGCTGAAGGAGCCGCCGAAGTTGGCGAACCTCGAGCGGCGGCCGACGAACACGGTGATCCAGTTCCAGCCGCCGCTCTGGTTCTCCGAGTGCAGGCCGTAGGAGGCGTAGAAGGACACCGCCTCGTATCCGTCGGCAAGCTTGAAGTCGTTCTTGGAGTCGGCGAACTGGTTGGTCTGGTCCATCCCTTCCCGGTGGTACGCCTTGGCCGTGGTGATCGTCAGCGTGGGGGGCGGTTCCACAACGGCCTCGTACACCGCGGCCCACAGCCCGTAGTTGGTCTCGGTGACCGACTGGTAGGAGGTCAGCGGCGGCCGGCCGTACGTCTGCTGCGCCTCCGGCGAGCGGGGATCGACCGGCTTCTTCAGGTTGAGCGTGCCCTCCGCCGGCGCCTGGGCGGCCGCGTACAGGTGGAACGCACCCGGCTCCGGGACCAGGAACTCGAACATCAGGCGCTTGCCGTAGTTGACGACCTTCGCCTCGTAGACCTTGTCGACCCAGCGATACAAGCCGACCACGTGGTTGTCGACGGCCTTCAGGGTGTGGACGTTGGTCTCCTCGTACTCGTCCAGGGTACGGGTGGACCGCTGCTCGCTGACCTTGCGGACGACCTGCTCGACCGCCCGGTCAGTGACTTCCTGCGCGTAGCGGGTGGCCTGCCGGTCGGACTCCTGGCTCGACAGCGCGGTGGCGAACTTGGTGTCCGCGGTCAGCTTCACCGGTCCGTACTGCGCCGCGAGGTTCACTCCCATCTCGAAGGAGAGGTCGGTCTGCACCACCTTGTTGGTCTCGCGTTCCAGCTCGAAGCGGTCGGTGGTCTGGGTGTCACGTTGCTTGCTGGTGTCCTCTTCGGTGATCGTGGTCAGCAGCTGCTCGGTGGTGGTGAGGTGGCGGGTGGTGCGGGATTTGCTCTCCCCCTCCATGACGTTCTCGATGTGCGCGACCTCGCCCGGTTCGTAGCAGCACAGGCGTTGCTCCACGCGCCGGAAGTCCGCGACGCCCAGCGGCCGGACCTGGCACTCCACCTGCGGGCCGGTCTCCGCACCGGGACGCTCGGCGCGGGGCAGATCGCCGCGGGTTCCGAAGAAGTCCCGGTACTCGGCCTCAGGCCGCGCGGTGAGGGCCGAGCGTGCCAGAGCCGTCCGCCGGGATTCGACCGCGGCCGGGTCGGTGTCCGCGTCGCGCATCCAGAACGCGCCGCCGACCTGAACCACCGGGCGTGGCGCCTGGAGGCTCGCGGCCACCTGATGGCCCAACCGCAGCGCCTCGGACTCGACGCGGTGCAGGGCGTAGGAGATGCGCACGCCGGTCGGCACGCCGATGGCCTCCAGAGCCTGCCGGCTCTGTGGGCTCAGCCGGCTCAGCGTCGCCTCGTCGAGGCTGGGCAGCCGCGGGGGCTCGGGTGCTGCCGGCACGGCACGTTCGGTGGCCGCCGGGGTCTCCGGCGTGACGATGCAGCCGCTGTCCACCACGGGCATCGTGGGCGGTTCGACCGCCTCCGTCCTGGCCTGCTCGGCCGCGGCGTCCAAGGCGTCGACAAGCTCCTCGTGCGCCCGCTCCAGTTCGGCAAGCCTCTGGCTCGCCTCCGGGCCAGGCCCGCTGCCGCTGGCGAGGCCGGTGCCGCCGCCCGGGTGGGTATCGCCCGGGTCGTCGCCGGGTCCGTCCTCGCCACCGTCGGGCGGCTGGTCCGGGAAGCGGACGTGGCAGTCGGCCGGTACCAGCACGGTGGCCTGGACAAGGCGCCGGGCCAGCGCATCGTCGTCCCGGCGGGTCTCCTCGGTGCCGGCGACGTCCACCAGGTGCAGGCCGCACAGCATTCCGATGACCAGCTCACGTACCTCGGGTTGGCCGCCGCCGTAGACGTACGCGAGGAGGTTCTCCCATAGCAGCCGGCGCTGGTCCTGGCTGGCCTCCACGGGGTGATCGCGCAGCCAGCCGGTCACCTGCGCCCAGGTCAGCGTGGCAGCCCGCGCGGCAAGCCAGCCAGCCAGGTCGGCCAGGGCGCCCAGCCGTTCGGTGGCCTCGGCGGGAGTGTCCAGGAACCGGTCCGAGCTGCGGAAGTCAGCAACCAGCCGGCGTACCGCCGGGAAGCCGTCACCGCGACGTAGCGCGGCCGCGATATCGGTCAGCAGGTCGGCGCCGAGGTCCGGCGGATAGCGCACGAACCCGGTCTCCAGCTCACGCTGGTCGGGAACCCGCGGATTGCGTATCGTCACGAAGTTCAGCAACGAAGCCACGATGACCTCCCCCGGGATGGAGACATCGCTCCCGGGGCACCAGGATCCATCCGCGCCGCCGCCGGGAGCAATCCCTTCCCGGTGGCAGGTTTGCGCCGATCAGATATCCGACAGCGGCCGATCGTGCCGCCGCCCTCCGATCGCACCGTCCACGGTGCACAGATCGGCGACCAGGACGCCCGCGTGTGCCAGTACCAGTATCCCGATCGGCCAGGTCAGCAGGACGGCGCCGGCGGTGACGGCCAATGCCAGGCCGCCGGTCGAGACGGCCAGTAGCAGCACCTCGGCGCCGTTGAGGGCGGCCCGCCGAGGCTGCCGGTATCCGCCAGGACGCTCGCCACGCTTGGGTGTGCGCTCGAACGCCGTACGCCGACCGGCCAGCCCGCGCAGCACGGCGACCGCATTGCCGGGCGCCATCCCCATCGCCAGCACCATGAAACCGACGTAGTCCGCGGCGAAGCATGCCATGCGCGCCGGCCGCTGACGCACCTGGGGGAACCGGTACACCGGGGCGAGCGCCGCGAACGACAGCAGGACCCCGGGATGCAGCGCCAGCCACGCCGGTGCAAGACCCCGGGCGATCATGAGCCCGACCGGCGCGGCGAGGATGGCCAGCAGCATCAGCGCCACGTACGCGCAGCCCTCGACCAGGTGGGCGCAGGCGTGCACCCGCACCGGCAACGGTTGCCGTGCACGCAGCAAGCGCGGTACGAGCTGGCGGGCGTTCTCGGCGCTGCCCTTCACCCAGCGCTGCTGCTGTGCGCGCAGCGCCCGCATACTGCCCGGCAACTGCGCCGGCACCACCAGCGTTCCGTCGTAGCGGATCCGCCAGCCGCGCAGCTGCGCACGGTAGGACAGGTCCAGGTCCTCGGTGAGGGTGTCGGCACGCCAGCCGCCGCAGCCACGAATGGCCTCGGCCCGCCACACCCCGGCCGAGCCGTTGAAGTTCAGGAAGCAGCCCAACGCGGCCCGACCCACCTGTTCCACGTCGAAGTGGACGTCCAGCAGCAACGCCGACACACGGGTCAGCGCCGATTCGTCGCGGTTGGCGTGGCCCCAGCGGCCTTGCACTACGGCCACCGCCGGATCGGCGAAGTGCGGCACTACCCGTTCGAGGAAGTCCGGCTCCGGCCGGAAGTCCGCATCGAAGATGGCCACCAGCTCACCACGGGCGCGGCGCAACCCGGCGGCCAGCGCTCCGGCCTTGAACCCGTCCCGGGAGCAGCGGCGCACGTGCGACACTTCCAGCGCGTCGCCCGTGCCGGCGCGGAAGGACTCGATCCACTCCGCGACCAGCTCCGTGGTCTCGTCGGTGGAGTCGTCGAGCACCTGCACCTCGATCAGGTGCCGGGGATAACGCAACGCCGCGACGTGGTCGAGCAGCCCCTCGACCACGAACCGTTCGTTGAACACGGGAAGCTGGACCGTGACGCTGGGCAGCGGTACCACCGGGTCGGATGCCGGCGGTGCCGCCGGGGGTTCCCCGCGGGCGGCATGCAGCAGGCGCAGCTGAAACGCGCTGTGGGTCAGCATGAGAACGCTCGAGGCGCCGTAGGCCACTACCACTGCGGCGGTGATCAGAGACGTCCATGCGACCACTTCACGCACCTTACGCCGTACACAGGATCCGGCGGGGCTCGATGGACGGTCCGCATCCGCCGGTCGCGGAGCCGGTATGCGCCAGTGCATCGGGCTGTGTCGGGCGGTGGTGGACGCCGCGTTGCGTGGCACGGCCTCGGCCCCTACTGATCTCTGGTGAGGCCGGTGTCGGCAAGACCACCCTGGTTCGGCAGGCCTGCTCCGATCCGGCGATTCGCAAGAGCGGTCAGGCCACCGTCAGCCGCGCTGGAGCCGGAGCCAGCGACCCGGAACCTGGCGTCGCCGCAGCGGCGGGGGCATCCCTTCCGGCGACAGCTCTTCTACGTCGGTGAGTTGCCACCCATTGAAGGTGGCGGCAACGTCGGCGGGCTCGGCCCCGCGAGGAAGCGGCCGGGGCACGCCCGTGCCCCACGCGAACATCACCAGAACCGCGTGGCTCGCGGCCACGTCCGTCACGGCACGGGCGACCGCCTCCCGCCCGGTGTCGTCGAGCCCCTGGAAGCAGCCGCGGTCGACGAATAGGTCGAAACCCTCGCCGACGCCCGCACCGGCCAGGTGGGTGACATCGCCGAGAACGAACCTCACCGAGCCGGTGGCCGACCGTCGCCGCGCCTGGTGGATCGCCCGAGGCACATTGTCGATGCCCACCGCGTCCCAGCCGCGCCGCGCCAGTTCGACGGTCTGCAGCCCCGTGCCGCAGCCCAAGTCGAGGGCCCGACCGTACGGCGGCGTGCGGTTCTGTTCCTCGCGATCGAGAAATCTGGCCAGATCCCGGTCAACGCCGCCTCGCTCCCACGGCTTGAGGCCGACGAGGTAGAGCAGTTGGTAAGCGACCGCCACGCGCCCAGGATAACCACCGCCGGGTCGACGGTGGCACCAGTTGTGCCAGACCGCTCCCGGCTATCTCGGACGTCAGACAGCCCTGGACGTGGCCGGTTGGGTGGGCCAGACATGCTGGTCGAGGAAGTTCTCGACGGCGGTCGTGACCTGGCCCAGGACGGCGGCGGAACGGGCCAAGGGGACACCGGGCAGGATCATGCCGTGGTTGGCGCCGACGACCTCCAGAACGTGCGGGGTGAGGGTACGGGCCAGCGGACCATCCCACAAAGGATCGGCTGTTCCGCCGACGAGGAGATAGGGAGCGCTGGCGCGGCGCAGGGCTGCGACGCACACCGGATCGGACAGGAGTGGGGTGTGCCAGATGGCCGGAAGCGCTCGCTCGGCCGCCACGTCGGCCGCGAACGTGCCCAGCGACTTGCCGACCAGAACCGGCCGCGGGACCGGAAACGTCGCCAACGCTCCGCCGACCTGCTTCACCACCCACGATGCCGAATCGGACGGGTTGCGCGATGACGGCCGGTCGGCTGGCCACTCGAGGTGTAGCGCCTCGGCGCCCCTGGCCTGACCGGCAAGCCATGAGTAGTTCAACAGCGGCTGATGAGGACCTAGCCGGACGCCGGGGATGAGCACCATGCCTCGTTCCATGACGAATACTAACGATCACCTCCGGTGAGGCACGCGGGCCCTACGGCGGACTCGCCATCGAGCCCGCCGGCGATCGAGACCGGAGCGACCTGCCGCTCGTCGGGAGGGAACGGGCTGCACGGCGCCTGATTGGCCTAGTGGGGTCGCCGCGGCGGCAACTACCAGACATCTACCCGAGTAGGTCTGACCGCCGGTCGATGACCGAGCCGCACGCCGCGACGACGACGGCGAGGAGGAGCCGCGCGTTGCTCCACAGCGGCGGGCCGAGCGCCGTCACGGGGAGCACCATGATCACCAGAACCGTCGTGATCCACACCGCCCGGATGTCCCGGCGTACCGGTAGCAGAACCGCCAGGACCAGCCATGTCTGGTGATGCGTCCAGGAGACCGGGGACAGTACGACGCTCGCGGCCCCGGTGACGATCAGCGCCGCCAGCCGGTCGCCGCCGCGGGCCAGCCGGGCCGCCCGCCACACCGCCACCGCGGCCACCGCTCCGCCGACCAGGAAGACGATCACCGACCGCGCCGGCGCCGTCAGGCCGAGGCGCAGCAGCGCGCCATTGAGCGACTGGTTGCCGACCGCGGTGATGTGGCCGAGGCGGCTCACGTCGCGGATCTCCGTCGTCCAGTAGCGCCATGAGTCGGCGGGCAGAACCGCCACGCCGAGTGCCGTGGCCGCGGCGAAGGTACCAGCTGCGGTCACGGCCGACCGCCGCTGCCCGGCGAGCCACAACATCGGGATGAAGATCAGCGGGGTCAGCTTGACGGCCGCGGCCAGCCCGATGAGTACGCCCTGTGCCCGTGAGCCGTGCAGCACCAGCAGGTCGGCCGCGACGAGGGCGGCGAGGAAGACGCTGACCTGGCCGAACCGCAGATTCGACGACACCGGCGCGGACAGCGCCACAGCCAGGGCGACCATCGGCGCGGCGGCGGGCGGCGCCACCCGGCGGACCAGCCACCACAGCGTGGCCAGCGTTCCGGCCGTCCAGATCGTCCCCAGCGCCGGCAGCGGCACGAACCCGAGCGGCCAGAACAGCAGGCCGGCGAACGGCGGGTAGGTGAACGGCGCGCCCGCTGCGCTCGCGAAGTCGTACAGGCTCCGGCCGTGGCGCAGGCCGTCGACCGCGCCGAGGTAGACGCCGAGGTCGGCGAGTCGTGATCCGGCGGGACGGGCCAGTGCGGCGTACCCGGTGACCGTCGCGACCAGTGCCGCGGGCAGCCAGTCGGTCCGCCACCGCGCCAGCTGAGTATGTTCTCTATATAGGGTGGCGTGCCCGAGCCCGGCCGGGGCCGTCATGGGTCAGCCCGCCGCCCGCGCTCGCCGGCTCACCGCGAGTTGCCCGACGAGTACGCCGGCCACCAGCGCCACCGCGATCCGCCCGGACATGCCGGCCAGGAAACCGAACCCGAAGACGTTCGAGTTGTCGACCACCCGGGAGAGGGCGGACCCGATGTCCACACTGGCGCGATCCAGCCACTCGGCGACGACCAGCACGGCCACGGTCGCACCGACGCCCAGCGGTACGTGCAGGTCGTACCGGGGAACGGGAACCCGGAACGGCGCTCGACGGACCGCCACCGCCAACCCGAACGCCGAGCAGAGCAGCATCGGGCCGACCATCGCGGACACGTTGCCCAGCAGGATGTCCGAGGCGTGGAACGCCGGCCCCGACCCGTGCAGCGCGCCGAACGCCGCACGCCCGTCCGCGAAATACGGCCCAAAGCTTGCCGTCCCGCCCGGCAGCAGGGCCAGCGGGAACCAGGCGGGCGCGGTCACCAGGCCGGCCTTCACCACGGACGCCGCGTGCAGCGATCCGGCGATCGCCGCCACCTCGAGCCCCGCCACGCCCGCGAGCACGCCGAGTACCCGGTGCCGGCGCGCGACGCGTACCGCGGCCACGGTCGTCACCGTCCACACCGCCACCCCAGGCAGCACATCCCGCCAGCCCATGAACGGCATGACCGCGACCGCGTTACCGGCCATAAGGAACGCGAACATCGCGGCACCCATCGAGACCGTCCATGTCACCGCCGGCCCGCGGACGTGATATCCCAGCGCCCCCATCCCCAGCAATGCCGCCGCGAGGAGGAACCCGGCCACCGCCCCGGAGCGGTAACCCACCGCATGGACCACGTTGAACGCGGCCGCCGCAACCAGCAGCACCCCGGCCGCCACCGCCGGCGCGAGCAGCGCGGGTGGCCGGTCCACGGGCTCGGCCCCCTCGGCCTCGACGGCCGGCGACACCGCGAGACTGCCCGCGAACATGATCATCCGGTACGCCCGCGCGGACCGGCACAGCCCGGGATCGTCCCGCAGCGCCACCAGCTCGGCGCGCCACTCGTACCGCAGCTGATCGGCAACGTCGCGCGGCCACCGCCGCGCCGCCACATCAACACCCAGCCGGGCCAACCGCTCGATGCCGCGCATCACGCCTCCCGCACCCGGCCGGCCGGACGCATCGCACGGGCCATCTGCCGCTGCATCAACGCGACCTCACGGCGAGCCTCGATCTCGCCTTCGCTGGACAGGCGGTAATACCGCCGCGGCGGACGCCCCTCCACAGCCGGATCGACCTGTTCCCAGCGGGACACCACCCACCCCGCCCGCTCCAGCCGGATCAGGATCGGATACAGCGTCCCGCTGGGCAGGCCGGTGGCCTGCATGAGCTGCAGGCCGTAACGCTCCGCCGACGCGTCGGCCAGCAGCGCGGCGACCACCCTCAGCACCGACGAGGTCATCCGGGGACCACCCATGAGCGGAACTCTACATAGGGGGCGCCCAAGCGTCCACCTACTCATTCGGAGACAACTGGGGCAGCGACTCAGCACATCGACCGGCTAACATATCGGCCGATTAAGATCCCGACCGTGCCGATGGCGTCCTCGGTGCGCCCTCGGCCGTTGCCGCTTTCGACCAGACGGGGAATCATGGTCAACCGCAATCTGCGTACCAGGACCATTCGCGCACTTCTGGCAGGGTCCCTCGCGACCGGTGTGGTCGTGTCAGTTCTCACCGCACTTCCCGGGGTCGCCTCCGCCGCACCCGCCCCCGCCGACGTCGTCCTGGGCATCACGGCAGACCCGGGCCAGCTGGGACCGGCCGGTGGCCCGGTCAACATCACCGTCTCGGCACGCAACGCCGGGGGCACCGATGCGACGGACACCACC
>Ga0081539_10005983_pt1 | contig 11979 bp, 13 predicted proteins | sample TabmetS4T2R2_FD_71023 | JGI IMG/M metagenome (GOLD analysis project Ga0081539, IMG submission 71023) | Tabebuia heterophylla rhizosphere microbial communities from the University of Puerto Rico - S4T2R2 | ecosystem: Host-associated > Plants > Roots > Rhizosphere ...
GGGGTACCTTTGCTGCAGCCCTAAAGGTCCCTCGCTTCGCTCGGGATGACAGCGATTTCTTGGCTCCTAGCGAGGCTGAAATGGACTTCTTCCGCCGCTTCACCATCCTGATCTCGGCGCCGGCGTTCGACGACGACGACCTCGAGGGCCACCGCCTCAACGACATCACCGTCGCCATCGAGAAGCTCGGCTTCCAGGTCATCCGGGCGCGCCGCATCGAGGATGCCGAGATCGCCGTGCAGACCGATTCGGCCATCGGCTGCATGGTGGTCGACTGGGGCAAGAAGGGCCTCGACGGCAAGACCGCGGCGCTGATCAACCTGATGCGCAAGCGCGGGCTGGAGCTGCCGATCGTCATCCTGGTCCGTCGCAAGCGCCTGGAGGACATCCCGGTCGAGGTGATGGACTACATCGACGGCTACATCTTCCTTGCCGAGGAGACTCCGGAGTTCATCGCCCGCAACCTGGTGAGCCGGCTGAAGCAATATGCCGAGACGCTGAAGACGCCGTTCTTCGGCGCCCTGGTCGACTATGCCGAGGAGGGCAACCAGCTGTGGACCTGCCCCGGCCACAATGGCGGCGTGTTCTACAATCGCAGCCCGATCGGCCGCATCTTCGTCGAGCATCTCGGCGAGGCGGTGTTCCGCGACGACCTCGACAACTCGGTGCTCGAGCTCGGCGACCTCCTGGTCCACGAGGGCCCGGCGCTCAAGGCCCAGCAGGAGGCGGCGGCGATCTTCGGCGCCGAGAAGACGTATTTCGTGCTGAACGGCACCTCGTCGTCGAACAAGATCGTGCTGCAGGCGCTGGTCGCCGAGGGCGACCTGGTGCTGTTCGACCGCAACAACCACAAGGCCGCCCATCACGGCGCGCTGTTCCTGGGCGGCGGCATCCCGATCTACCTCGAGACCGACCGCAATGCCCACGGCCTGATCGGCCCGATCTTCCACGAGGCGTTCGACGAGGCGGCGATCCGCGAGAAGATCCGCAGGCATCCGCTGGTGACCGACAAGGAAGCGTGGAAGCGCGAGCGGCCGTTCCGGGTGGCGGTGATCGAGCAGTGCACCTACGACGGCACGATCAACGACGCCCGCCTGATCGTCGAGAAGATCGGCCGGCTGTGCGACTACATCCTGTTCGACGAGGCCTGGGCGGGCTTCATGAAGTTCCATCCGATCTATGCCGGCCGCTTCGCCATGGGGCTTGACGGACTCGGCCCCGACCACCCAGGCATCATCGCCACCCAGTCGACCCACAAGCAGCTCGCGAGCTTCAGCCAGGCCTCGCAGATCCACGTCAAGGACAGCCACATCATGGGCCAGCGGCGGCGCATCGAGCATCGCCGCTTCAACGAGTTCTTCATGCTGCACGCCTCGACCTCGCCCTTCTACCCGCTGTTCGCCTCGCTCGACGTCGGCGCGCAGATGATGAAGGGCAAGTCCGGTGAGGTATTGTGGGACGACACGATCCGGCTCGGCATCGAGCTGCGCAAGAAGGTGCGCGCCATCCGCCGCGAGTTCGAGGAGCGCGAGCGCGATCCCTCACGGCGCTGGTTCTTCGAGGCCTTCGTGCCCGACCAGATCGGCAACGTGCCCTGGGAGGACATGCCGACCGACGAGCTCGCCTCCAACCCGCGCCATTGGGAACTGGCGCCGGGAGCGACCTGGCACGGCTTCAGCCAGGTGGCGCCGGGCTATGCCATCACCGATCCCAACAAGCTCATCCTGCTGACGCCGGGCTTCGATGGCCCCAGCGGCCGCTATGCCGAATGGGGCATCCCGGCCCCCGTGGTGGCCCAGTATCTGCGCGAGAACCAAGTCGTGCCGGAGAAGAACGACCTCAATTCGATGCTGTTCCTGCTGACGCCCGGCGTGGAATCGAGCAAGGCCGGCACGCTGCTCAGCTCGCTGGTCGCCTTCAAGCGGCTGTACGACGACAACGCCCGGCTCGACGATGCGATCGGCGAGTTCGTGCGCCGACGGCCGCAGCGCTACTCGGGCATCCGCCTGCGCGACCTGTGCGGCGACATGCACGACTTCTTCCGCGACAGCGGCGTCAGCACCCTGCAGCGCGCGCAGTTCCAGCCCGAGCACCTGCCGACCCCGGCGATGGCGCCGCACGAAGCGGTCCGCCGGCTGGTGCGCAACGACGTCGACTACGTGCCGATCGACGAGGCTTACGGCCGCATCGCCACGACGCTGTTCGTGGTCTATCCACCGGGCATCGCCAGCATCGTGCCGGGCGAGCGGCTGGACGAGCGCGCCAAACCGATGCTCGATTACCTCAAGATGTTCGAGACCAGCGCCAACGTGTTCCCCGGCTTCGAGGTCGAGATCCAGGGCATCTATCGCGAGGTCGAGGGCGACGGACGGGTGCGCTTCCACACCTACGTGGCGCGGGAATAGCCGCCCTCGACGGGCGGCGTCGCCCCGCCCTCGCCCAACGCGCGTTGCATCAGGAGCGTATCGGTCCAGCGCCCGAATTTGTAGCCGACGCCTTGCAGCAGCCCGGCCTGGTGGAACCCGAACGCCTCGTGCAGCTGCTGCGACGGCAGGTTCTCGGCATCGACATAGCCGATCATCTGGCGGAAGCCCTCGGCCGCGCAGGCTTCTATGAGGGCCGGCAGCAGCAGCCGCCCAATGCCGGAGCGAAGATGATCGGGATGGACGTAGATCGAGTGCTTGACGGCATGGCGGTAGGCCGGCCGCTTGCGGAACGGCACGGCATAGGCGTAGCCCACGATCGACCCGTCGCGCTCGGCCACCAGATGCGGCAGGCGCCGCTTCATCATGTTCTTGCGGCGACGCTTGATGTCCTCGTCGTGCAGCGGCTCGGGATCGAAGGTCCCCAGGCCCTTGCGCACGTGATGGGAATAGATCGCCACCATGGCCGGCACGTCGGTCTCGGTCGACGGCCGTACGATGATGTCGTTGATGACCGGTGTGTCCAAGGCTGGTCCTCCGCGGACGCCGCCGATCAAACACACGCCGGTGACGGTTTGATGTCAGCGCTCGGCCTCGCCGCGCTGGGCAAAAAAAAGAGCCCGGGCCGCGATCCAAGGATCGGCGGCCCGGGCCCCTCGACGCCCCCTCAAACGCTGGCGCGATTTACTTGAAGCTGTCGGAAATCTGCTTGAAGCCGGTCTGGGTCTTGTTCGCGATGTCGCTGATCTGCGCATTGCGATCGACCCACTGGCGGGCGGGCGCCGGCACCTCGAAGCCCAGGATCGTCTCGGGCAGGTGGACCTTGAGATTGCCGGTCATGGTGAGATAGACGACGGCCAGGAAGCCGAGCTTGATCGTCCATCCGAGAAGAAATCGCATGCCCGGATGATAGTTTCACAGGCCCAGCGATGACAGCAAACGATCGTATCAATTGTGTAGGGCGTTTCGATTCATTGCCGGGAGCGCGGCACTGCAGTGCCGCTCATACGGTGTTGCGGCCAACGAAGACGCGCCACTAGAGACGGAGCTCCGCTCCGTCTCTAGTGGCGCGCTCCCGGCAATGACTCACCTCACCGCGAAGCTTGCGCGCACGTGATCGGCGAGATCGCGCGCGGCGGGCGACAGGCCGGGCGGGGCGTAGAGGTTGATACGGAACTCGGGGAGCGGGGGCAGGCGCGCCTCGCGCGCGGCCTTGCCCTCGAAGACCTCGAAGCGCGGCGGCACCGAGGAGCGCAGCAGCGGCGCCACCGCCAACCCGGCCTCGATCGCCGCATAGACCGGCTCGAGCCGGCTCACCTCGCAGACCGCGCGCCAATCGCGTCGCAAACGACCCAGCGCCTCGACGGCGACGGGGCGGAACACGCAGGTCGGCGCGCCCAGCGACACCGGCAGCGGATCGCGCAGATGAGCCTCGCCGCCCGGCACGCCGACCCACACCAGCCGGTCGGTGCGCAGCGTCTCGCCATGGCGGCCGCAGTCGGTCTCGGTGGTGAGCGCGAGATCGACGCCGCCCGACTTGAGCGCGTCGCGCACGACGCTCGAGTCCTCGCACACCAAGCTGACGCGCACGCGCGGCTGTGCCTTGGCGAAGCGGCGCAGAATGGGCGGCACGAAGCTGCCGATGATGTCGTAGGGCACACCCATGCGGACCTCGCCTTCGAACGAGGGCGTGCGCATGGCCGACCACACCTCGTCGTTCAGCGCCAGCAGACGACGCGCCTGGGCCAGCAGCCGCTCACCGGCCGGCGCCAGGGCAAGCTTCCGCCCTCGCCGCTCGAACAGGCGGCAGTCGAGCGCCTCCTCCAGCCGCTTGATCTGCTGGCTGGCGGCGGCCTGGCTGACGCCCAGCGCCGAGGCCGCGGCGGTGACGCCGTCGGCGTCGACGACCGCCAGGAAGGCGCGGATCAGGGAGATGTCGAGGTCTCTACGCATAAGGGTTCATGAACGATTATATACGAAACATTCGTTTCTATTATAGCAGATCCGCCGTTACCGTCATCCCGACCGGAGCGCCGCAGGCGCGGAGCGGAGGGACCTCCTCATCCGGTCGAACGCCGCATGAAAGGTCCCTCGACTACGCCGCGCGTTGCGCGGCTTCGCTCGGGATGACGACTAATGATCACGGGTCTTTGGCTTCCCATCATCACGCCGTTCAAGGACAACGCCGCCGACTTCAAGAGCTACGAGCGCTTGATCGAGCATTACCTGGCACTGGGCATCGACGGGCTGTTCCCGCTCGGCACGACCGGCGAATCGCCGACCCTCGAAGAAGCGGAGATCGACGAACTCGTCGAGCGTACGGTGGCGACGGTGGCGGGGCGCGTGCCGGTGTTCGTGGGCGTGGGCGGCAACGGCACCGCCAAGGTCGAGAAGGCCTTGAGGCGGCTGGAGCGCCATGCCTTCGAGGGCATCGTTTCGGTCTGCCCCTACTACAATCGGCCGAGCCAGGACGGCTTGATCGCGCACTTCCGCGCCGTCGCCGCGGCGACCGACCGCGACGTGCTGATCTACAACATCCCCTATCGCACGGCGGTTAACCTCTCCAACGACTCGCTGATCGAGCTCGCGGAGGTAAGGAACATCGTGGGCGTGAAGGACAGCTCGGGCAGCATCGCCCAGTCGCTCGAGCTGCTGGCGCGCAAGCCTCGAGATTTCTCGGTGCTGACCGGCGAGGACGCGCTCTATTTCACCATGATGGCCAACGGTGCGGAGGGCGGCATCCTGGCGGCGAGCCATGTCATGACCGAACGCTTCGTCGAGGTCGGGCGACGCTTCGCCGGCAACGACCTCGAGGGCGCCCGCGCCGCCTGGGCGCCACTCGCGCCCTTGGTGCCGCTGCTCTTCGCCGAGGCCAACCCGATGCCGATCAAGTACCTGTTGTGGCGGCAGGGCCTGATCGCATCGCCCGAGTGCCGACTGCCATTGACGCGTATCTCCGACGGACTGGCGAGGCGACTCGATGCGATTGTCGACGAGCGGCTGGCCGCATAACACTTCCCGCATGGAGGAGATACAGCCGCTCGATCCCGCGCAGGCCTCGCGCGTGCTGGCGCTCAACAACGAGCATGCCGAGGAGCTGTCGTGGCTCGACGCCGCCCGCCTGGCCGAGCTGGTCGGCCGCGCCTTCCTGGCGCGGCGCATCGGCGCCGTCGACGCCTTCCTGCTCGCCTTCGACCAGGATGCGGACTACGACAGCCCCAATTTCCTGTGGTTCCGCGACCGCTACCGGCGCTTCGTCTATGTCGACCGCATCATTGTCGCCCGCTCGGCGCGTGGCCGCGGGCATGCGCGCCGCCTGTACGACGATCTCTTCCAGCAGGCGCGCAGCGCCGGCCATCAACGCATCGTCTGCGAGGTCAACCGCGAGCCGCCCAATCCGGCGTCAGATGCCTTCCATGCGGCGCTGGGCTTCAGCGAGGCCGGCGTCGCCACCATCCATGGCGGCGCCAAGACCGTCAGATATCTGGCGCGCCTGCTTTAGGCGCGCGCTTTCAGAAGATCGCGGATCTCCGCCAAAAGCTCCTGCTCCTTGGTCGGCGGCGCGGGGGGCGGCGGGGCGGCCTGTTCCTGCTGGAAGAGGCGGTTCATGCCCCGGATCACCAGGAACAGGATCCAGGCGATGATGATGAAATTCACCGTGACGGTGAGGAACTGGCCGTAGCCCAGCGTGGCGCCGGCCTTCTTGGCCGCGTCGTAGGTCGTGGCCTGGCTCGACGCCGAGGTGAGCCCGATGAAGTAGTTGCTGAAGTCGAGCCCGCCGAAGATGCGGCCGATGATCGGCATCATGATGTCGTTGACCATCGAATCGATGATCTTGCCGAAGGCGGCGCCGATGATGACGCCGATGGCGAGATCGACGACGCTGCCGCGCATCGCGAATTTCTTGAACTCCTGGAGCATCTTCCCCTCCGTCGGGCTAGGACACGCGAAGCAGCACGAGCAAAGCAGAAACCGTGATCACCGAGAAGGCCGTGGAAAGCAGAACTGACGCCGAATTCTGCTCGACCGCGATGTCGAACTGCTTGGCCAGCACGAAGGCATTGGCCGCCGTCGGCAGGGCGGCCATCAGAAGCGCCACCTTGCCCGGCACCGAGGCGAGATCGACGAACAAGGGCAGCACCAGCCAGGCCGCGAGCGGCTGCAGCACAAGCTTGATGGCCGTGGCGCAGCCCGCCTCGGCAAGCCCGCTGCGGATCGACTTGTCCGACAGGAAGAGGCCGATGGCGAACAGCGCGCACGGGGCAGCGGCCGCGCCCAAAAGATCGAGCCACTTCTCGACCGGCGTCGGGATCGGCAGGCCGACCGCCGACACCACGATGCCAAGCGCGATCGACACGGGCAGCGGATTGCGGGCGACGTTGAAGGCCGCGCGCAGGAAGGTTTTCAGCGGCCCGTGCCCCGCCGCCACGTCGAGCTCGATCAGCATGACGCCGATCGCCATGGCGACGACGGCGGTCACGATCACGCTCAGCATGGCCGGCGGCAGGCCGGCCTCCCCGAACGCCGCCAGGCACAGCGGCACGCCCATGTAGCCGACATTGCCCCAGGAAGCGGCGATGCCCTGCAGGCTCATGGCGGCGAGACCGCCCCCCTCTCCCCTTGCTCGCGAAACCAGGCGCGTCGTCACCATGCCGAGCAGGAAGGTCGCCAGGACGACGATGCCGAAGCCCAGCATCAGGGCCGGATCCAGTACCGCCGCCACCGGCGTGCGCGCCAGGGTGCCGAAGAACAGCACGGGCAGGGCGAAGTAGCTGACGAAGGCGTTGAGCGCAGCCGTCGACTCGCCGCCCAGGATGCGCCAGCGGCCGGCCAGATACCCTGCCAGGATGACGCCGAAGATCGGCAGAGCGACGTTGAGGATGGCCTGCACGGCTCAGGAATCTCTCAATTTCAGTTCTTGTAACTCATTAAGAAATTGACATAAATGACACAAATCCCATAAAATTTTGCTGCCATAACGAGGCCGCACCCGTCCCCTCCGCCAGCGGCCCGGGAGAAGTCGAAAATGCGTCTGTTGATCGCCAGCCTGGCCGCCTTGGCGGCCGTCGCCTTTGCCGCCCCGTCCTACGCCCAGACCTCGGATGACAGCTCGCCGGCTCCGGCTCCGGTTCCGACCGCCAAGCCCAAGCCGGGCACGGCGGCCTACTGCCAGAGCCTCAAGACGTCGAGCTCGCGCAGCTCCTGCCTCAAGAAGGTGAGCGCCAGCAGCAAGCCCACGACGACCAAGGCGTCCGCCACCACAACGGCGAAAAAGACCAAGAAGACCACGACGACTCCGCCCGCGCCCAAGCAGCCCGATGTCGGCCAGCTCAGCGCCCCGTCCGCTCCGGCGCCGGCAGCGGCGCCATCCGGCAGCGTCGCCGTCCCGCCGCTGCCGCAGAAGACCATCTGACGGGCGCAAGCCCGTCACCCTGAGCGCAGTCGAAGGGTCCGCGACATGAAAGGCCCCTCGACTACGCTTCGCTCCGCTCGGGGTGACGGTTAAGCTCTCCTTTTCGGGAGAGCGACATGGTTGCCCATTCCGCTGCACTGATTTCGACCGAGGAGCTTGCGCGTCGCATGGACGCGCCCGCGCTTCGCCTCTTCGACTGCACGACGTATCTGCGCCCCAGGCCCGAGGGCGGCTACAACGTCGAGAGCGGCCGCGCCAACTACGACACGGGCCACATTCCCGGCGCCGCCTTCCTCGACCTGCCGGGCGAGCTGTCCGAGCCCGATCCCAAGCTCCGTTTCACCCTGCCCTCGCTCGGCGAGCTCACCAAGGCGTTCGCCGCCAAGGGCATCGGGCATGGCACCTTCGTCGTCCTCTACAGCCACGCGACGCCGAACTGGGCGACGCGCGTGTGGTGGATGCTGCGCGCCGTGGGCTTCGACGATGCCGCGATCCTCGACGGCGGGCTCGACAAATGGAAGGCCGAGAACCGGCCGCTCACGACCGAGGCCACGACCTATCCGCCGGCGACGCTGACGTTGCGCGGGCGGCCTGAGATATTCGTCGGCAAAAACGACATCAAGGCGGCGATCGGCAAGACCGACACCCTGACGCTGAATGCGCTCAGCCACGAACAGCACAAGGGCACGGGTGGCGTGGTCTATGGCCGTCCCGGCCGCATCGCGGGATCGTCGTGCGTGCCGGCGGCGAGCCTGTTCGGGCCGGACAAGACTCTGAAGCCGATCGCCGAGCTGCGCGCGGCCTTCGAAGGCGTGGGCGCCGCGCCGGACAAGCGCGTGCTGGTCTATTGCGGCGGCGGCATCGCCGCCACGCTCGACGCCTTCGTGCTGACCGCCCTGCTCGGCCACAAGAACGTCTCGGTGTATGACAACTCCATGCAGGAATGGTCCAACGACCCGAGCCTGCCGATGGAAACCGGTTGATCGAGGAGGAAGCCGTGCCCGCTTACATGATCGTCGAGGTCGAGACGACCGACGAGGCCCTGATGGCCGAATACCGCAAGCACACGCCGGGACTGGTCGCCAAGTTCGGCGGCAAGTTCATCGTGCGCGGCGGCAAGACGCGCACGCTGGAAGGCGGCTGGACGCCGCCGCGCGTCGTCGTGCTCGAGTTCCCGAGCTACGAGGCGGCCGAGAAGTTTTATGAATCGCCGGAGTACAAGCCGGTGCTCGAGATGCGCCTGAAGGCCGGCAAGTCCAAGGCGATCATCGTCGACGGACATAATGGCTGACACGGCCGCGTATCGCGCGGTCGGCACACTCTACAATGCGCTGATGACCGCCCTGATCCTGGGGCTGGTCACGCGGCGCGGCGAGGACACCGCGCGGGAGTATGTCTTCCGCCATTTCCGTCGCCAGCATCTGGAGAAATTCCTGCCCGGCCTGCAGAAGCTCGGCATCGCCGGCGAGCCTGACGCGCCGGCCTGCGCGCTCTATCACTATCACTCCAATGCACTGGGCGGCGTGAAGACGGGCTACCTGCGCGAGAGCGACAGGAAAGCCTGGGTGCGCTATCCGCCGCCGCGCTGGATCTGGCGCGGCACGGCGATCGCGGCGGTGCCGCATGCCGTGTCGGCGGCCATGCTGCACGGCTGGCACGGCCACAACGGCGTGTCGCTCGGCAATCCCGGCCTGGGCTTCGTCTGCACCGGCATGACGGTCGACGGCATGCCGGGCCTGGAAGGCTACTATTTCGACTACGGCCGCCCGCTCAACGAAGACGAGCGCGTGCGCTTCGTCTACGGCACGGAGGAGATGCCGCGCGTCGACTGGGCGGCACAGCCCAAGCTCGAGACTGCGAACTGGCCCGAGGAGCGGCGCCAGCGCACCTTCCGCGCCTACGCGCTGGAATACCTGCGTACGATGCTGCCGACCCTGCAGGAGCTGCTGGGCGCTGATGATGCTCAGACGGAACTCGGCCGCGTGGCGCGCCTGGTCGGCCTGCAGTTCCATGAGGAGACGGCGCGCGACATGGATCTGCCGACCGACGTCGAGCGCGGCGACCTGCAAAGCGCCCGCGACTTCGGCCGCTGGCTGTCAGCGGTGCTGACGGCCGAGGGCGAGGAGATCGCGACATTGGAGAACGATGGCGCGGTCATCGTGCGCCAGTCTGGCTGGCGGGCGGTGCGCGAGCTCGCGCTCAGCGATCCGCTCAAAGCGTTCGACGCCTGGAACGAGCTGTGGCTAGGCGCCGCTGCCGCCCACGACCGTTTCCTGAAGGTTCAGACCGACCGCGCGCTCACCGATCGCGGCTGGTCGATCGCCTGGCGTATCGCACCGAGGTAACCCGCCGGCAGCCGACGGCCGTGAACGCGCGCGCCGAGCTCGGCGAGCGGCACCCAGCGTGTCTCCAGGTGCTCGTGGCTCAACACGACGTCGCTGCCGCCGATCAGGCTGCAGACGAAAGGCAGGATGTGGACGAAGCGTCTGGGCAGGACCTCGAACAGGTATTCGCTGAGCGCCGCGCCGACCGCGACCGTGAGGCCAGCCTCCTCCAGCACCTCGCGCGTCAGCGCGGTGCGATGGTCCTCGCCGGGATCGGGTCGTCCGCCCGGCAGGTCCCACTCGTCGCGCTCGTTCAGGAGAAGGAGTACGCGATCCTGGTGGATCAGGACGCCTTTGACGGAGATGGGAGGGGAAGACATTGGCACCAGCATAGCTGTCATCCCGCGCGAAGCGAGGGACCTTTAGGCCACGAGAAAGGTCCCTCGCTTCGCTCGGGATGACAGCGTGCGCGTTCCAACGGCGTGCGCGCGCCAACGAAAAGGGCCGGGAATGGCTTCCCGGCCCTCGTCAATCGTTCAGGTCGACTGGACCTAGAACTCCATGTCGCCGCCCATGCCGCCCGGCGGCATCGGCGGGGCCTTCTTCTCGGGTTTCTCGGCGACCATGGCTTCGGTCGTCACCAGGAGACCCGCCACCGAGGCGGCGTCCTGCAGGGCGGTGCGCACGACCTTCACCGGGTCGATGATGCCGGCCTTCACCAGGTCGCCGTAGTCGCCCTTCTGGGCATCGAAGCCGAAGCTGGCGTCCTTCTGCTCGAGCATCTTGGCGGCGACCACGGCGCCATCGAAACCGGCATTCTCGGCGATCTGGCGGACCGGAGCCTGCAGCGCGCGGCGCACGATCTCGATGCCGACCTTCTGGTCGTCGTTGGCCGAGCGCAGCTTGTCCAGAGCCCGGACGGCGTACAGCAGAGCCGCACCGCCGCCCGCAACCACGCCCTCTTCCACGGCCGCCTTGGTGGCGTGCATGGCGTCGTCAACGCGGTCCTTCTTCTCCTTCACCTCGACCTCGGTCGCGCCGCCGACCTTGATGATGGCGACGCCGCCCGCGAGCTTGGCCAGGCGTTCCTGCAGCTTCTCGCGGTCGTAGTCCGAGGTGGTCTCCTCGATCTGGGCGCGGATCTGGCCACAGCGCGCCTCGATGTCGGCCTTCTTGCCCGAGCCGTCGACGATCGTGGTGTTCTCCTTCTCGACGATGACCTTCTTGGCCTTGCCGAGCATGTCGAGCGTGACGTTCTCGAGCTTGATGCCGAGGTCCTCGGAGATCAGCTGGCCGGCGGCCAGGACCGCCATGTCCTCGAGCATCGCCTTGCGGCGATCGCCGAAGCCCGGCGCCTTCACCGCCACGACCTTCAGTCCGCCGCGCAGCTTGTTGACGACCAGGGTGGCCAGAGCCTCGCCCTCGACGTCCTCGGCCACGATCAGCAGCGGCTTGCCCGACTGCACGACCGCCTCGAGCACCGGCAATATGGGCTGCAGGCCCGAGAGCTTCTTCTCGAACAGCAGGATGTACGGGTCCTCGAGCTCGGCGATCATCTTGTCGGCGTTGGTGACGAAATACGGCGACAGGTAGCCGCGATCGAACTGCATGCCCTCGACGACGTCGAGCTCGGTGTCGAGGCTCTTGGCCTCCTCGACGGTGATCACGCCCTCGTTGCCGACCTTCTTCATCGCCTCGGCGATCATCTTGCCGATCGACCTGTCGCCGTTGGCCGAGACGGTGCCGACCTGGGCGACCTCGTCGGAGCCCGTGATCTTCTTGGCATGGCTCTTGATGTTCTCGATTGCCGCGTCGACCG
>Ga0081539_10005984_pt1 | contig 11977 bp, 13 predicted proteins | sample TabmetS4T2R2_FD_71023 | JGI IMG/M metagenome (GOLD analysis project Ga0081539, IMG submission 71023) | Tabebuia heterophylla rhizosphere microbial communities from the University of Puerto Rico - S4T2R2 | ecosystem: Host-associated > Plants > Roots > Rhizosphere ...
GAACGAAGATGCCCCCGCCCCGGCCGACGCGATCTGGGTCGCCGAATTCGACAAGGAGCGCGTCGACGAAGGCACCGGGGACCGGCGCACCATCCTCGAATGCGCGTCGGGCACCAGCTTCGCCACGGCGATCATTGCCGGCGCGGCCGCCCTGTGGGTGGCGCATTGGGGCGGAAGGCAGCAGCTCAAGCAGCTTTATCCCGACACGCCCCTGGCGTGGGTGTTCAGGGAGGTCCTGCAGCGCACCGCAAGGCCGGTGTTCGACGGCAATTGGGACAGCAGCAAATACGGCCCCGGCGTCGTCAATCTCGAGCGCCTGCTGAAGGAGGAGCTTCCGGCGCCGGAGGATATCCCCGAGCCGCCGGCGACGGTGACCAACCTTCTCACCACGGTGGAAGACGGCATCGCGGTCTTCACGGACGTCACGGATTGGCTGGGAGACCGCTACCGGGAGGGCGAGGCCGCGGTGCGGACCGGCATAGGCGTCGCGGCGGGCCTGCTCGAGGCGGGGCTGGCCGCCGTCGCGGACGGCCTCGCAATCGCCTATGGCGCGGCCGAGGACGCCGTGGGCGCGGCGGCGGCTTTCATCGGCGATGCGATAGCATCAGGCGAGCAGCTTCTCGAAGACGGCGTCGCCGCGGCCGAAGATCTGGGCGAAGCGGCGGTCGATGCCGGCGAGGACGTCGTGGAGGACGTCGGAAATTTCGTCGAAGATGCCGGCGAAGGCATCGGCGAAGTCGCCGACACCGTGGCGGGCTGGTTCGGCTTTTAGGGTGTGTGGCCGCGCGCGCTCCGAAACGCAGCGCTCCCTTATGCGTTCGCCTCCCCGTCACTGGCAGGGCAATCTCATATGGAAAAATTGCCTTTTGACTTCAGACCCCCACCCCTAACCCTCCCCACAAGGGTTGCTCTGCGAAAGTCGTCGAATTGCTGCTGTTGAGGGTGAGGAGGCTTTTTTGAAAGCGGCCGTTGGAAGTGCTGCCGTGGGGGACTGCCCGCAGATGGCAGTTGGGATGCCCTTTGTCGGATCATGTCGCACCGAGTTGAACGGCGCGCTTGACGTTGAAGACGGTGAGGACGGCAAAGAGGTCGGCGGCATTTCGAGCGAGCGTATGGCATCGCGTTCTCGACCATCCGTAGAAGCGCTTCATCTGACTGAACACCCCTTCGACCGGCGCCCGATGGCGGGCGATGAGGTCATTGCGGCGCTGCTGACGCGGCGAGAGCGGCTGCGCAGCTTGCGCACGATCGCCTCGATCGGCGACCAATCGATTAGCGCATCAATCTTCGACAGCCGCTCGTTCGACCCCAGCCGCGGGTCAATCAATGCTTCCATCAGGCTCGCTTGGCGCATCGAATCATCCTCCAGGTGCCTGTCTGAAAGGAATCATCTTCATGTCCGCTCCGCCACTCCACTTTCGCAGAGAAATCCCGCAAGGGGGGAGGGGTTAGGGGTGGGGGTAAATTCCATATGCAATTGCCCTGCCCCTTGCGGGGAGATGTCCGGCAGGACAGGAGGGGGGCGCGAAGGAATGAGACCATCGAAAAGCCAACCCCTCGGAATTACCTGAACGCCGCCTCGACAAGCTTGGCGTAATCGGCCCCGATCGCGTCGAGCGCCTTCGCCGTGTCGGCCCCCCGAGAATCCCGACATAGGCTTCGCCCTTTGGCTGCATGTCTCATTCATTGCCGACGAAACGCGCCGTCGCCGTGCCGGATTCGGAGACCGTCGGCTTCGGCGGGCCGAATTCGCCGGCCGCCTTGTTCAGGCCGGCAAAGGTGGCGCGGATGGTTCGGGACAGGAGATTGGGCATTGGGCGGCTCTGTGGCTGGGAGGTGTTGGGTGGAACAAGGGCAACCCCCTCTCTTGCGATTTCCAGCACTTAGCTCGCGAAGACGGACTTCGTCCGGCTCGCTAAGATGCTGAAATCGCTTTCTCCCCCACCAAGGGGGAGATAGCTGGCGTCAACGCCGCCGCTAGTCGCCAACGTTAGAGATTGGCAGCGAGGCTGATGCGGGCTCTATCTCCCCCTTGGTGGGGGAGAATGGATTTTCACGATCTTAGGGGCGCGTCGAGCCCGAAGGGCGAGACAACAAGCGCCACTAAGTCGTAGAAAATCCAAGAGAGGGGGTTTGCGCCGCCTCCGAATACGACTCAGTTCGCCGGGATCCAGGCGGCCGTGGCAGCGTCGCTCTTGCCGAAGGCGGGCAGCTTGGCATTCAAATCCTCGACCGTCTTGATGGCGTTGTCGATCAGGTCCTTCTGGGTGATCAGCACCGGCTTGACGACGATGTTGTGGCCGGGGTCCTGGCCGGCGATCAAGAGCGAGACCGCGCGCACGGAGACCGCGCCGACCACGGCCGGGTTGGTCGCGGCGGTCGCGACCCACGGGCTGCCAGGCTCGGTGATCTCCTGAATGTCGGCGGTCGAAACGTCGGCCGAGTAGATCTTGAGCTTGTCGGCGACGCCGATCTCGTTGGCGGCAAGCTTCACGCCGCGCGCGAACTCGTCATAGGGCGCGAAGACGACCGTGATGTCGGCATTTGCCTGGAGCGCGGCCTTGGTCTGGTCCGCCGTCGAAGCGGCCGTCGTGTCGTTCACCACGCCCCAGCGCGCCTTCTCGACGATGCCGGGATTGGCCTTCTTGACCTCTTCCCAGATCTCGTTGCGGCGGTCGAGCGGCGCGAAGCCCGCGACATAGACATAGCCTGCGTTGAAGGAGGCGCCGTTGTCCTTAAGCGCCTGGTCGAGCGCGGCCTTGGCGAGCTCGTGGTCGCTCTGCTCGACCTGCGGGATCTTCGGGTTGTCGAGATTGACGTCGAAGGCGACGACCTTGATGCCGGCGTCCACCGCCTGCTGTGCAACGTCCTTCAGCGACTCCGGCAGGCCGTGGTCGATGATGATGCCCTGCACGCCGAGATTGATGGCCTGCTGGACCTGATCGCGCTCCTCGGCCGCATCCTGCCGGCCGGGGAAGATGCGCAGGTCGATACCGAGCGCCTTGGCCTGCTTCTCGGCGCCGGCCTGATAGGCCTGGAAGAAGTCGCCGGCCGAGATGTAGCTGATCAGCGCAACCTTGACGCCGCCTTTGTCGAACGGCGCCGGCGCGCCGGCGATGCCCTCGGCCGAAGCGGCGGGCACGCCGAATGCTGCGGCAGCCAACGCTCCGAGCCCGACGAGGCCGCAAAGAATTCGATATTTCATGAAAAAATCCTCCTGATCCTCATTATCGTTGGCCGCAGACGCCGCTCGGTTCGCACGAAATGCGGAACCTTCCAGTCTCGACAGCCTGATGGAACAGCCAAACCCCGAATGCGTCAACGATAGCGTCCGGTCGTAAATCGCCGGAACGGAAAAATTTCCATTTGTTCTGGGGATATTGGGAATTTTTTTCTCCCCGGCTTTCGCGAACTGTTTTAGTCAGTCTGATCCGCTTTGACGCTGCCAACGCAACTGGACGAAGGGCACGAACATGGCCGAGATCATCACGATCGCCGATACCGGTCCCGACGACCTCGAGCGGGCCTCGGCTGCCGTGATCGAGGCCGGACGCAGGGCCGCAACGCGTGGCTGGGTGCCCGCCACGTCAGGCAATTTTTCGGCCCGCATCGACGACACTACAATCGCGATCACACGCTCGGGCACCGACAAAGGCGCGCTGAGGAGCAACGACATCCTGGTCGTCGACCTCGACTCGCCGGACCCGCGCGCCTCAGCCGAGGCGCCGCTGCACTATTCGCTCTACCGCAGCTTTCCGACGATCAAAGCGGTCAACCACGTGCACAGCCCGGCGGCGGTCGTCCTGTCCCGGAAGCTCGCCGAGGGCGCGCTCACATTCGAAGGCTGGGAATTGCAGAAGGCCTTCGCCGGCGTCCGCTCGCACGAAGAGGCGGTGCACGTCCTTGTTTTCGCAAACGATCAGAATACAGCCCGGCTCGCCTCGCGCGTGCTGGTCGAGCCGGGCAATCCGGCGCTCGCGCCAGGCTACCTGATCGCAGGGCACGGGCTCTATGCGTGGGGCGCCTCGCCCGAGGAGGCATGGCGCCACACCGAGGCGCTGGAGACCCTGATCAGCTACCAATTGTCCTATGAAAGGCTTTAGTCTCCTAACATGACCACGCTGACCATCTATCCCGACAGGAATTCGCACAAACCGGATATCGTGACCTCCGATCCGGCCGAGATCGGCAAGCTGCTGGACAAGGTCGGCGTGCGCTTCGAGCGCTGGAAGGCCGATGCCGAGCTTAAGCCCAACGCAACCGCCGATGAGGTGCTGGCCGCGTACAAGACCGAGGTGGACCGGCTGTCCGCCGAGGCCGGCTACGAGACCATCGACGTGATCCGCATCACGCCGGACAATCCCAAGAAGGAAGAGCTGCGCTACAAGTTCATCGAGGAGCACACGCACGACGAGGACGAGGTGCGCTTTTTCGTCGAGGGCTCTGGCGCCTTTTATCTGCATCTCGCCGACAAGGTCTACCAGGTGGCCTGCACGCGCGACGACCTGCTTTCCGTGCCGGCCGGCACCAAGCACTGGTTCGACATGGGTCCGGAGCCCTATTTCGCGGCGATCCGCCTGTTCATCTCGCCGGACGGCTGGGTGGCGAAGTTCACCGGCGACAAGATCTCGCAGTCGATCCCGCGCTTCGAGGAGAAGGCGCCGGCGCTGGGGTGAGAGCCGGTCGGCGCGGGCAAGGAAAGAATGCCCCCGCTTGAAGGACTGCGCTCTACGTTGCCCCCCTCTGTCCTGCCGGACATCTCCCCCGCAAGGGGGGAGATTGGCTGTGATTGATGATTCCGCCAATCGCAAACGTCGCAGAACAAGCGCCGCTAAAAATGAAGCCCGATCTCCCCCCTTGCGGGGGAGATGTCCGGCAGGACAGAGGGGGGCGCGAAGGAACGCTAATCGCGACCGCGCTGCTAAGCCGCCTTCTTCTCGGGAAACAGCGCCGCGAGCCCGTCAGAGGAAGCCTCGGCCACGCCGCGCTCGGTGACGATGCCGGTGATCAGCCGCGCCGGCGTGACGTCGAAGGCCGGGTTGGCGGCGCGCGTGCCTTCGGGCGCGAGGCGGATGCGGGCCGGCGTTCCGTCGGCCAGCACGCCGGCAATGTGCGTGACCTCGTGCGGGTCGCGCTCCTCGATCTCGATCGAGCCGACGCCGCTCATCAGTGTCCAGTCGATGGTGCTGGCAGGCGCAGCGACATAGAACGGCACGTTGTTGTCGCTTGCTGCCAGAGCCTTGAGATAGGTGCCGATCTTGTTGCAGGCATCGCCGCCGCCGGTCACCCGGTCCGCGCCGACGAGACAGAGGTCCACCCTGCCCTGCTGCATCAAATAGCCGCCGGCATTGTCGGTGATGAGAGTGTGCGGCACGCCGTGGCTGCCGAGTTCCCAGGTGGTGAGGCTGGCGCCCTGGTTGCGCGGGCGCGTCTCGTCGACCCAGACATGGACGGGAATGCCGTCGTCATGGGCGCGATAGACGATGCCGAGCGCGGTGCCCCAATCGACGCAGGCGATCCAGCCGGTGTTGCAATGGGTGAGGATGTTGACCGGTCCTGCTCCGCCCTTGTCCTCCCAGGCCTTGCGGACCAAGGCCAGCCCGTTCTCGGCGATCGCGGCATTGGTGGCGACATCCTCCTCCGCGAGCCGGTCGGCAACGGCGAAGGCGGCCTGCGCACGCTCCTTCTCGGGCAGCGCAGCCACTTCACGATGCACGATGTCGAGCGCCCAGCGCAGATTGACCGCAGTCGGCCGCGTGGCGAGCAGGCGCCGGTGCGCGGCGGCGAGCGCTGCGTCGGACGCATCCTCGTCGAGCGCGATGGCGAGGCCGTAGGCGCCGGTGACGCCGATCAGCGGCGCGCCGCGCACGACCATGGTCCGGATCGCATCGGCGACCTCTTCCTCGGTGGCGAGATCGCGGAAGGCGAAGCGATGCGGCAGCACGGTCTGATCGACGACGGTGACGAACTGCACGCCGGGCTGACGAAAGATCGCTCGATAAGCGTAGCCGTCGACTTTCATCTGCCTGCTCCTTATTACCCCTCGAAATCTTCAATCCTCATATAGGTCGAGGAGCCACGGATGCCCATCAGGAAGATCAGCGCCATCGTCACGGACGTCGAGGGAACGACGAGCTCCATCGCCTTCGTCAAGGACAAGCTGTTCCCCTATGCGCGGGCGCATCTTGCCGAGTTCGTGGCGGCGCGGTCCGACGAGGCGCAGGTCGCGACGCTGCTTGCCGAAGCGCGCGCGCTGGCCGGCCGGCCCGACGACGATGTCGGGCAGACGGTGCGGCTGCTGCAGGGCTGGATCGACTCCGACAAGAAGGCGACGCCGCTGAAGACCCTGCAAGGCCTGATCTGGGAAGACGGCTACAAGCGCGGCGAACTGGTCGGCGACGTCTACGCCGACGCCGTGGCGGGCCTGCGGCGCTGGCACGAGGCCGGCATCAGGCTCTACGTCTATTCGTCGGGCTCGGTGCAGGCGCAGAAATTGATCTTCGGGCACACGCCGCACGGCGATCTCACGCCGTTGTTTTCCGGCTATTTCGACACGCGGGTCGGCGGCAAGCTGGAGGCGGCGTCCTATCACGTGATCGCGGCGGCCATCGACACCGGGCCGGCCGAGATACTGTTCCTGTCTGACAATGTCGGCGAACTCGATGCCGCGCGGACGGCCGGATGGCAGACCACGGCGCTCGACCGCGGCGAAGCGGTGCTGCCCGAAAGGATGACGCATCCGGTGGCGAAGGATTTCGATGGGGTGGAGGGGTATTGGGGGGCGGCGGAGTAAGGTCGTCTGAGAGGTTTGTGATTCTCCCTCTTGTATCTGCCGATTGGAGGCGACTGAGCCTCGAACCGGATGGCCATCCGGTTCGAGGCTTGGCGAAGTCGCTCGTACCCCCTTCGGCCACAACCGTCGGTGAGCCTGGGATCTTTGCCTTCGTCACGTACGACCGAATAGTCGCTTGGCTCCAATCACACGCACAAGGCAGGTTACCGTGAACAAGACCCATTGTGGAGTAGACGTTTCGAAAGAGTGGCTCGACGCCGGTGTCGAGCCGAGCGGAGCGCAAGGCCGCTTCCGCAACAATGCCGCCGGCATTGCCGAACTCGCCGCGTTCTGTCGCGAGCACGGTGTTGATCTCGCCGCGATGGAGGCGAGCGGTGGCTACGAGCGCACCGTGTTCCTGCTTCTGTGGGAGCTCGGCGTGGCCTGTGCCATCGTCAATGCGCGCAGCGTACGCTACTTCGCCGAGGCGATGGGCTTCCTGGAGAAGACCGACAAAATCGACGCCGCCGTCATCGCCCGCTTTGCCGAGGTCAAACGGGTCAAGCCGACGCCACCGCCAAGCTGTGCCCAGCAGCGGCTCAAGGCCCTGGTTGCCAGGCTCTCCCAGGTCACCAGCGACCTTGCCATCCAGAAGCAGCGCAGGAGTGCTGTCGTCGACGCCGAGATCCTTGCCAGCCTCGACGAGGTCATCGCTCTGCTCAAGGGCCAGCAGCGCTCGCTCGAGGGCGAGATCGCCTCGCTGATTGACGACGATCCGCTGTGGGCGTGCCTCAATCAGGCCTTCCGCTCGCTCAAGGGTGTCGCTTCGCGTACCGTGGCTCGCAAGCTGCTCGTTATCCTCAATGCCAAAGCACGCGATGCGCGCATCGAGTTCGCAAATGCACTTGACACCCCAGATAGTCGCTTGTGGGGAGGGACAGGGTGGGGGTCTCAAACCAAAACAATTTCCATATACGATAGCCGCGACAATCGCATCACGAGCTGTCGGGTCGCTCCGTCTCTTCGGTTTTCCGCAATTCCGGACGCAAAACCGCTGCACGGTTTGGCTGGAATTGCTCCAGCGCCCAGAAGGCGAAGCTGTGGAGGTCGGCGAGAACCGCGTGGACTTCGTGGGTTGGCCGGCGGCGGCCACCGGGCGGGCGACCGGGGCGCAGCGGCCAGACGCGCGTGAGCGGCCCGGCACGGTTTTCCCTGTTCTGCGCGCCTGCGGCGTCGCGGCGTAACCGCCAGCGGGCAAAACGCCTGGCATGCGCCGGCAAATCGTCCAGCACGCGGCCGAGCGCCCGCAGCCGCAAGGATAGCCGCGTCGCGTCGATTGCGTCGCCGGGCAGCGGCGGGCGGCGATCCGGGCCGCGATGCAGCTCCGCGATGCCGGGCGCTGAGATGCGCGACACGCCGTTGGCTGGCGGACGCAGGTGGCCGGGCCACCCGGGCAACGGGTCGAGCAGTGGAAGGGCGAGTGTGCGTGGCGCCTGACGTGGCGGGGTGAGGCCCGGCAGGATGGCTCCCGGCTGGACGCCGGCGGGCAGAACGATGCCGGTGCCCTTGCCGCTGCGCACGAAGATCGAGCCGGCTTTGGGCTTGACCTTGCGTGGGCCGGGCAGCGACACGGTCTCTTGATTGCGCGCCTGCGGCGTCGCGGCAAGCTCACACGCGGCCACGATGACCAGCCGCCTCGCCGCCGCCTCTGCCGGACGCAGCAAAGCGAGGATCGCTCGGTGGAGATGGCGCGGAAGGGTGAGAGGGAACTCGGGTTTCACCTCCCCCTTGTGGGGAGGTCGGCAGTCGTCAGACTGCCGGGTGGGGGTCGTTGTCGGGGCGCAACCCCCACCCGACGCTTCGCGTCGACCTCCCCACAAGGGGGAGGTGAAAGCGGCTTCGCCGCCGGCCATGGCGACGAGCATGGCAAGGATGCGCTTCAGCGCCTCCCGGTTTCGCTCGATCGCCACATTCCAGTCCATCGCCGCCCACCTGCATTGAACGACGGGATTGTCACCTGGCCGGCGAGGAGGTGGACAAACTCCTGCGATCACAGCTACGTGAACGACATTGCCCTGGGCCCGCGAGTCACAAACCAAAACATCGCCTGCCCGCCCAATTTGAGAAGGACTGCCATGCCACGATCGATTTCGCTGATTGCCGCCGCCGCTCTGCTCGCGCTCGGCACCTCAGCGCGGGCAGCCGACCTGCCCTTCGTCGGAAGCTGGGATTGCGGCGTCGCGACCTTCAGCTTCACGGCCGACACCTACAACAACGGCAGCGAGGACATGCCCATCCTGGAGAAGCAGGAGGGCAGCGACGGGTCGTGGACGCTGATCTTCAACGGCGACTACACGATCACGCTGTCAGGCTTCACCGGCGACAGCATGGGCTGGATGTCATCCAGCGGGGAGAGTTTGGAGTGCAAGAGGGTGGAGTAGAGTGGCCGGCCGGTGTTGGCGTTAAGCCTGAGCGCGGTGCTCGACACGGAGCCTGCCGAGCAAAGGACTATAAATGCAATTGCACAGTTCACCTGATACAGTTAGCTATAACGAAATTGGGGGAACATACAAATGGCTCGCAAAATCAAGGTGTCTGCGTCTGCCTTGAACATAAGGCTTCATCCACATCCACCTGGGCGGTATGCAGAATGGCTTGAGTTGATTTTCGTGCGTCGAGTAATTGCACAAGTTCATGGGGACCGCTACGGAATGATCTCAATGCTTGATCGTTCCGAGCTAGAGGATGGCGTTTTAATTGGTATAATTACAACGTTTGTGAAATTTGACGACGGCGGCGTGTGGTTCAATTCGGAAAACCTCTCAGAAGCCACAGACGCCCAAGTTTCACTTGTGAGCATTCCTCAAAATTTGTATCCCAACTCTGCAACATTCTATTTTTATTTCGATTTGGAACTTCACAAGCTATACTTTCGATCTTACTCGCGCGGGAAAGTATTTACCGCGAATTCCGGACAGAAGTTTTTTAGTTCATTGGCGCGATCTCGAAGTTATGGGAAAATACGGCGAGGCGCAGATAACAATCGTTCAGGACAAAGCCTCTCTTGACAGATTATTTGGTATAAAGCGCATAAAGGAGATTGAAATCACGATCAACCGCCCAAATCCAGATATATTCGATGATAACTTCGAGGGCAATATTGAGGCTCATTTGAGTGAGATCCATAGTAAGCAGATCGCCATTTCATACAAAGCGGAGGCTGGGGGGATCGGTTACGCCCAATGACGAGGTGAGGGAGATTAGTGAGATTGCCCTTGAAAATGGGAATGTGAAAGTTATTGGTCGAGATGAAAAAGGAGCAACAACTCTTAGAAGTGACGACTTTCCGCAAGAGCTACATGATAAATTTGATCCAGATGTTCAGAATGAACGTGCAGCCTTCTTTAAGCTAATTCCGCAACGCAAGAATGCGGCCAATTGACTTCGATGTTTGGACAATGGATTGCGTTTGGCAAGCGTATCAGATCGTATTTTCGAGCGTACGGAGGATTCCGCGGCGTTCTTGCATCACCGATATTCGGACTGGCAGTAATCATTACTGCTTTGAGTTACAAGGATTGGTTGACGCCCGCTTGGCCAGAAAAAACGGAGATGCTGATACCTAGCCTTCCTGGCTTTAGCCTTGGAACCTATGCAATCCTATTTAGCTTGATCAGCCTACGTCTAAAAGGAGCGCTTCGCAGGGCTAAATCCGAGAATGGCACTTCCTATCTTGAATCCTTGAACGCAACGTTTTTTCATTTTATTTTTGTTCAAGTAATTGCGCTAATTTGGGCCATTTTATTTAATGGTACTTGGCTTTTTGATTTGGCTATGGTCGCTAGAAGTCTTTACACAGGAGGCACTTATATTTTTTTTTATTCTGAAGAACACCGGTTCATTTATCGGATATTTGCTCCTTGTGTATTCTATACTACTTGTAATAGCGGCGGCACTCAGTGTTTATCGGCTAGCACTTATTAAAGATCCTGCCGACGATGACAAGACCCCGACGCCCTGAGGTTTGGCTGGTGACGGTGAGATGGTTAGATGGGGCTGGAAATTCATAATACCTCATGTGAGATACATATTCACCCCATGCCTACCCACACCTCCATGCTTCACATCCGTGTCGACGACGACACGAAGGAACAGGCGACTGCCGCGCTGGACGCGATGGTCTGTCGATGTCCGATGCCGTACGCATCTTCTTGAAGCGCGTGGTGGCCGACCAGGCGTCCTCGTTCAGGATTTCGCAAATCGCCGACGTTGCAGAACGAGCGCCTTCAATGCGGCCAGCGTCCTTCTCCCTGTTTACGGGGAGAAGTGCCCGGCAGGCGGCGCCGACGGTCGCGACCGCCGCGCTGGAAGTAAGCGCGCCGCGCTGCCGCGCGCGGCCGATTTCACCAAGGCTTTCCTCAAGGATTCGCGCTCCGGCCGCTACGACATGCATCGCCTGAAGGAAGCCATGCTGCTGCTCATCGCCAATGACGGGCCGCTCGGGCGAATTGCTTTTCGACTGACGCATGCGCGATGCTCGACCGCAACACCCCTCTCAAGCAATTCTAACCCCGCCAGTATCGCGACGGAAACGTCGCGGCCGTCATCAACTGCTGTTGTGGCGATACTGGCGGGGAAGAATTGCTATCTCCCCCACCAGGGGGGAGATAACGCTGGCCGCAACGTTTGCGCCAATCTCCAGCGTCTGCGATTTGCGAAGAAGGTCGATGCCGGCTATCTCCCCCTTGGTGGGGGAGATAGCAATTCCTGGGTTTGGCAAAGCCAAGCCTTGGAATTGCTTGAGAGGGGGTTGAGCGGCAGAAAAAGGTGCTGGCCGATCCCAACCAACTGCAACGCGCCCTAGGCGCGGAATGGAGCGACCACCCGTTGAGGCGACTGGGTCCGCCATCGCGAGTGCGATGTCGGCGCGATTCCTGCTCGCCTACAAGATAGACGACAGCGGCGAGACCGAACAGGTTATCTTCGTGCGGGCCGGCACGCATGCGGAACTGTCTCGGAATAACCGCAGCGGGGCCGGTCGCGCTCCGAAGGACGTTGGCATCAAGACATGAGTACCCCCTCTCTTGGATTTTCCACGACTTGGCGTTCGCTGGCGTTTTTCGCGACTTCATCGCCGGCGAAGCGAGCCGCTCAGGCCAAGATCGTGAAAATCCATTCTCCCCCGCAAGGGGGGAGATACCCATT
>Ga0081539_10005985_pt1 | contig 11975 bp, 9 predicted proteins | sample TabmetS4T2R2_FD_71023 | JGI IMG/M metagenome (GOLD analysis project Ga0081539, IMG submission 71023) | Tabebuia heterophylla rhizosphere microbial communities from the University of Puerto Rico - S4T2R2 | ecosystem: Host-associated > Plants > Roots > Rhizosphere ...
CGCTCTTCGAGCTGACGCGATCGGACGGCCACGACACGCTCGCAGCGGACTGCCATCCGGACGTGCCGGTCCAGCGTGCGCCGCCGCTCGCCACCCGCTCGGCGGCGGCGGCCTGAGCACGCGTCAGGCCGCGTCCATCAGCAACCTGGAGGAACGCCATGCGCTACATGAATTTTGGTGGCCGGACGATCGGCGATCGGCAGCCGGCCTACATCGTGGCCGAGATCGGCATCAATCACAACGGCGACCTCGCGCTGGCCAGGCGTCTGATCGACGCAGCGGCAGACGCCCGCTGCGACGCGGTCAAGTTCCAGAAGCGCACGCCCGAGCTGTGCGTGCCATTCCACCAGCGCGATCGACCGCGCGACACTCCGTGGGGCACGATGACCTATCTCGCGTACCGCGAGCGCATCGAGTTCGGCGCCGTCGAGTACAAAACCCTGATCGAGCACTGCCGCCGGCGGCGCATCGACTGGTTCGTGTCGTGCTGGGACGAAGCGGCCGTCGATTTCATCGAGCCGTTCGAGCCGATCGGCTACAAGATTCCCTCCGCCGCGCTGACCGACGTCTGGCTGCTCAAGCGATTCCGCCAGACCGGCCGGCCGCTGATGCTGTCCACCGGCATGTCCACGATGGGGCAAATCGACGCGGCGGTCGCGCTGTTGGGAACCTCGGACCTGCTGATCGCCCATTCGACCAGCACCTATCCCTGCCCGCTGCCGGAACTGAATCTGCGCGTCATCGAGACGCTGCGCAATCGCTTCGATTGTCCGATCGGCTATTCAGGACACGAGGTCGGGCTGCCGACGACGCTCGCCGCCGTCTGCCTCGGCGCGAGCATGATCGAGCGGCACATCACCCTCGACCGCGCGATGTGGGGAACGGATCAGGCAGCGTCGATCGAGCCGCAGGGCTTCGAGCGGCTCGTCAAGTACATCCGGAACGTCGAGGCCGCGCTGGGCACCGGCGTCAAGACGGTCTACGAGAGCGAAATCGCCGTCATGCGAAAACTGCGGCGCGACGATCGTCCGCAGATCACGAGCGTTGGCTCCAGCGTCAACTGAACCCGCTTTAGCGGAGACACATGATGCGAACGGCGCTGCTCTCTGTCACGTGCCTCGTCGCGACGAGCGTGATCGCTGCCGCCGGCGTGCCGCCGAGCGATACGCCCAGCGCCGGCCTGACCATCCTCGTCGATCGCTTCCTGTCCAGCGCCGGAAGGCCGCTCACCAGCTATCGGGCGCTGCGGACGCTCGAGGCCGAGACACGCGGTGGAAAGATGCGCGCGCGGCTCACCGCCCGCACCTCGCTCGATCCGGTCGAAGGATTTCAGTACACGGTGGTCGACGAAGACGGCGCGGGCATGATTCGTCAAAAGGTGCTTCGCGCGGCGCTCGAGGCCGAGCGGTCGCTGCGGGCCAGCGGTGAAGCCGAGCGCGGCGCGCTGACGACTGCCAACTACGAGTTCACGGCCGCCGATCGCGCCGAATCGGGCCTGGTGCACATCGGTATCCGTCCACGACGGCGCGATACCATGCTGCTCGAGGGCCGCATCGTCCTCACCGAACACGACGCCGATCTCCTGCGCATCGAGGGCTCGCTCATCAAGCGGCCGTCGTTCTGGACGCGCCGCGTCGATGTGGTCAGACGCTACGCGCGAATTGGCGGCGTCCGCGTTCCGGTCGCGATGCAGTCGATCGCGCAGGTCATGATCGTCGGTCAATCCACGTTCTCGATGACCTACCAGTACGAGTCCATCAACGGCGAGCCCGTCGAGCGGTCGATTGGACGGCACCCCTAAAGGGATGCCCTACCGGTTACGCCTATCGCTCCGCGCGGTAGGGCACCGCTTTAGCGGTGCCGGTTCGCTTCGGCGGTGCCGTCCACTTTCTTCACCTGCCAGCGCTCGTCGAAGAAGCCGGACATCACGATGTCGCCGTTCGGCTCGAGCACCGAGTAGTCGCCGAGCCGCGGGTAGAGCCACGCGTTCGTGCCGCGGAAATCGGCATCCCCGAACGTGTGGCCGCTGTTGATCACGACGTAGCGCTTCGGGTTGAGGGGATTGGGATAGACGACCACAGGAATGTGATCGGAGGCGCCGAAGGTCTGGCCGGCGATCGCAATCTCGGTCTTCGTCCAACGGATCGGCAGCTTGCCGAGGATGTCCGCGATGACGCTGTTGCTGCCCGGGTCGCCGAAGAGGATCAGATTGTGGTCGGCGATGTCGCCCGCGGTGAGCGCCCGATCGTCCTTCTCGCGCACGTCACCGCGCAGCCACTTCGCGAAGTTCTGCCGGAAGGCGTCCAGGGTCGGTGCGGCCCACTCTTTCGTCACGGCATTCCACGGCGTGCCGGTCGGCCGCACGCAGAGGAAGGCATCCATGAACGCATCGTCCACGGGACCCTGCAGGCCATGGACCTTTCGCAGGCCCGCCGCCGCGGCCGCGGCGACCGCCCACTTCCCGCCCGACTTCTCGAACGACGGGTTCGCGCCGGCCTTCAGCGTCTGATCGTCGATCGTGAACGTTCCACCAGGGCTCTCGAACTTGATCCGCGTGACGTTGCTGGTCTTGACCTGATACGTCTTGTCGGCCCGGCGCGCGTCGACTTCAGCGCGTTTGTAAGTCTCTTCCAGACCTTCGACCGACAGCCAGTGTGCCTTGTTGAAGCGGGTGGTGTAGGTGACGAAGCGGACGTGCGACGGCGGCGTATCGGCGGACTCGAGCATCTTCGAGATGAACGCGCTCGACTCCGCTTTGCTCTCCGGATGCCATGCATGCGCGGTCTTCGGGCCGACCAGGAAGAGCGCGCGCAGGTCCCGCGTCGTCCAGCGGAACGGCCCGTCCTGCTGAAACGTGAAGCCCTCTTTCGTCAGCTGCTCGCGGATGTTGACGGAGGCCTGCAACTGCGCGTCGATCTCGCCGCCGTAGCCGACCGTCGGCGTGTTGTAGGCGTTGAGCGAGTAGTCGACGGCGTCGTAGTAGTGCAGCATCGCCTCCTGATACGGCGGCAGATTCTCGCGGCGCCCGTAGCGCTTCGTTTCGGTGTAGCCGGCGCCGGCTTCGATGGCCGCCCAGCGTCCGGGATGGTGCAGGCCGAGATGCCACGAGCTGGCGCCGCCCATCGAGAAGCCGCGCAGGACGATGCGGTTCCTGTCGATGTTGTAGCGCTGCTGCACCGACGCCAGCGACTCGAACATGTCGGCCTCGCCGGCCCACCGGTACGAGACGTTGGTGCGCCCGAGCGGCTCGATCTGGATGTAGTCCTGCTCCGGCGGAACCGGCCGATCGGCTTCCTGCTGGACGATGAACGCCACTTCGTTGAGCGTCCGGTTCGTCCCGTGCTGCCAGATGTCGAGGCGCACCGGCTTGCGGCCGTCGTACGAGCTCGGAATGGTCAGGCCGTACGGCTGGATGCTGCCGTCGAGCCGCGACACGTAGGCACGGACGACGTGCCCCTTGCGCTTCGGCCATGACGGCGACCCGGTCTCGAGCTCACCGGCACGCTGCAGGCCGGTGTCGAGGACACGGAGCGTGTTCGTCACGTAGTCGTGGCTCGTGAACTCTTCGGGGAACTTGAGAATGTATTCGGCCGCCTTGCGATAGATCTCGACGTCGGCGAGGAGCGCCGCGTCGGCCTTGGACCGCAGCGCCGTGACCCGATCGCTCAGCTCGCCGAGCTTTCGCCGCATCTCGCGCTGTTCGTCGGCGGTGGGCGGCTGCGGCGGCGGCGCCTGCGACGGCGTTTGGGCCGCGCCGAGGGCGACGGTCATCGCGAGAAAGAAACAGGCCACTCTCGTCATCTCGACTACCTCCGGTGGACGCGCACGAAATTGCGGTCGAGACTCTTGATGGTCGAGGCGCCGAGCGCGCCCATGGTGCGGCCGAGATCGCTCTGCATGAGATCGAGGACCGCCTGCACGCCGGTGTCGCCGTAGGCCGCCAGGCCCCACATCAACGGGCGCGCCACCAGCACGCCGCGCGCGCCGAGCGCCAGCGCCATCGCCGTGTCGCTGCCGCGGCGGAAGCTGCCGTCGACGAGGACCGGCACGCGATCGCCGCAGACGTCGACGATCGACGGGAGCGCTTCCATCGGCGCCTTCTGATAGTCGGACACGACGATGCCCTGGAGACCGGCGTCGACGGCCGTCTTCGCCTGTTGCGGCGTCGTGACGCCTTTGAGCACGACGGGCACCGGCGCACCGCGCCGCGCCTCGTCGACCGCTTTCCAGTCGATCGGCGCCGGCCGTGGCTGACTCCCCTGCTCGCTGATACCAACCGTGATGATGGCAACCTTGCAGCCGGCAGCCACGGCGTCGGCGATCGAGCGGCGCGCGTTGGCGTCCGCGAACGTCGAGAACCACAGCGGCGTCTTCGCCTGTGCGGCTTGTCCCGCGATCTCGGCCAGCGGCACGCTCGATCGGCTGCTGACGATCATGATCGTCCGCGCCGCAGCGCAGCCGCGCGCCGTCGCCAGCTCGCCCTCGGCGTGATAGCGCCGCTGGTCCGCGACCGGGCCGGCGATGATTGGCGTGAACAGCGTCTGCCCGAACAGCTCGACGCCGAGATCCATGTCGAGCGTCGGCGTCAGCAGCCGCGGCCGCAACGTGATGCGGTCGAACGGCGAGCGATCGCTGCCGGCCACCGTGGCAAACGCCGGCGCCGGCAGCACCTGCTTCGCCACCTCCTCGAACTCCAGCGTGTTGACGAGCTCTTCGGGCTTCGGCAGCCTGGCCTGCGGTTCGAAACGATTCATGCGAAATGTTTCATGGGAAGTTGATCGTGACCGCCGTGCGATCGAGTGCCGCCAGCGTGGTCCGGCCGGTCTTCGCCATCGCCTCGCGGAACTCGGCCTGCACGATCTCGAGCAGGCGCTGCACGCCGGCGGGACCGAAGGCGCCCAGGCCCCAGCGGGGCGCGCGGCCGAGACAGACGGCGCTGGCGCCGAGCGCGATCGCCTTCACGAGATCGCTGCCGCGGCGGAAGCCGCTGTCGACGAGCACGGGAATCCTGCCGCCGACGGCGTCGACGATTTCCGGGAGGACTTCGAGCGTCGACGGCGCGTAGTCCACGGTGCGGCCGCCGTGATTGGAGACGATGATGCCGTCGATGAAACCTGTCTCGACGCACCGCTTCGCGTCTTCGCCGGTGAGAATGCCCTTGACCAGCATGGGGCCCGTGATGAACGGGCGGATCTGCTCGAGGTACTTCCAGCTGTACCAGAGCCGCCGATCCTCGACGCGATACTGGCCGGGACCCTTCGCCGTGCGCGGCACCGCCGCCGCGTCGCCGCGCTGGACGCGCGGGCTGCCGCCGAGATTGCGATCGTGCAGATCGCGCTCGTAGCGCGACGTCTGCTGATCGGCGGTGACGACGATGGCCGCCGCGCCGTGCGTTTGAAACAGCTCGAGCTGCGCCCGCGCGACGTCGATGTTCTGGATCGGATAGAACTGCGACCAGCGCGGACCGTTGGCGCTCGTCGCAACCTTCTGAATCGGGATGCTCGAGCCGCTCGCGACGATCATCGGCGTCTTCGCCGCGGTCGCGCCCTGATACATGCCGGAGTCGCCGTCCGGGTGCAGATCGCGCTGATTCGTGCTCGGCGCGACGAAGATCGGCACGTCGAGCTTGACGCCGAGCACTTCGCGGCTCGTGTCGACGGCGCTCGCCGACACGCCGGGACGCTCCACGAGATCGATCCATTGGAACGCTTCACGATTGCGGCGCAGCGTGAATTCCGAATCGCTGCCGTGCGCCATGTAGTCGTAGCGCGCGAGCGTCATGTTCGAGAAGCAGATCGGCTCGAAGTCGAACGCCGTCAGCATCTCGTCGAGGCCGGGAACGCGTTTGTGCTGGGAGAGCGGCCGCGGATCCAATTGGGCGCCCACTTTCGGCGTCGCAGCGAGGATGCTCGCAAGACTCAACAGCGCCTGACGGCGAGTGACACCATGCCTCCAGCGATCGTCGATCGTTCCCACAGTCCCTCCTGCTGCGGCGAGCGCACATACTACAACTGTGTTAGGCTCTCGAACCACTGGATTCCTTATTCACATTCGGTGACAACATGAAGATGGTGAAGATGAAGCGTCGAGAATTCTTCGGCACCGCATCAGCACTCGCCGCAGGATTGGTCACACCACATTCGGTGCGCGCGCAGGACGGCGAAGGACGAAAGAGCGCGCCGCCGATTCCCACGCGTCAGGCGCAGGTCGAGCGGTTGTTCAAAGCGCCCGACATTCATCCGAACGCGCTCGAGGCCGCGCCCGACGGCCTGTGGATCGGCGATCAGGTGTCCGAAAAGGTCTTTCGCGTCGACTGGAAGACCGGCAAGGTGCTGTTCGAGGTGCAAACCGAATCGCACAACACGAGCGGCCTCGCCGTCGGCGGCGGCTATCTCTGGCTGAACGCGAACGGCGGCGTCAGCGGCCGACGGCCGCCGCGGCCGGCCGACAAACCGTTCGGCGAAATCGTGCAGGCCGACATGAAGACCGGCAAGACCGTCAAGGTCTACGACCCGCCGTGGGGCGGCGTGCACGGCAACGTCTGGGTCGAACAGACCAGGACGCTATGGACCGTCTGCCTGGACATCAGCTGCCTCGCCGAGCTCGATCCGAAGGACAACATGCGCATCCTGCGCATCATCCCGGTCAAGGGCGATCGTCCGCACGGCCTCGAGTGGGACAACGGCTCCATCTGGTGCCTCTTCGCCGGCGATCGCCTCGTCCAGAAGCTCGATCCGAATTCAGGCCAGGTGCAGGAGATCATCAAGCTGTCGCCGACGAGCGATCCGGATCCGCACGGCATGTGCATCCACGAGGGCTACATGTACTACTGCGACGCCGGCCTCACGGCGCCAGGCCCCGGCAGCGAGCCCGCACAGGTCTGCAGATTCAAGGTGTGACAACCATGCGCAAACGTCTGGCTCTGGTCTTGTCATGCGCGGCGGTGATCGCGGCCGTCGTCTTCGTGCGCGCGCGCGTGACGGCGGCGCAGGCGGATGACGACGTGCTGAAGGTCATCCCGGAAAACTACAAGCTGATCATCGACAACGCGTTCGTGCGCGTTCTCGAGGCGCACATTCCAGCCGGGACCGAAGAGAAGCCGCACCGCCACATGAAGGGCATCAGCGTGTGCATGACCGAGTACACGCTGGAGTCGCGCATCATGCCCGACGGCAAGTGGACCCGCAACGAGCGCAAGCTGGGCACCGTCTACTGGAGCGAGGCCAGCCTGCACCAGGTCCGCAACGTCGGCAAGACCGACAGCCACACAATCCGAATTGAGTTGAAGTACTAACGCGTACCCAGCGCCACGATCGCGCCGAGCAGGACGCTCGCGCCGCGCGCGCAGTCTTCCCACGACGTCCGCTCCTCCGGCGCGTGGCTGATGCCGCCGATGCTCGGCACGAAGATCATGCCCATCGGACAGAGCGCCGCCACCATCTGCGCGTCGTGACCGGCGCCGCTCGGCAGCCGCAGAGCCTCGAGTCCGGCCCGCTCGGCGGCCCGGCCGATCGCGGCCTGTACGTCCGCGTCGGCTGCGGCTGGCGGATTGCGCGACGCCAGCGTCATCGCGATCGTCGTGCCGGTCTCGGCGGCTATCGCGTGCGCGCGCCGCTGAATCTCGTCGCCGAGCGCCTGCAACGTCTCCTCTGACAGGTCGCGGAGCTCGACGCTCAGGACCGCGCGCCCGGGAATGACGTTCGGCGAGTTCGGCGAGACGTCGATCCGTCCGACCGTTCCGACCTGCCGGCCCGGTCTCGCCTTCACCGCCTCGTTGACGGCGACCACGAGGCGGGAAGCGGCAAGCATCGCGTCGCGCCGCTCGTTCATCGGCGTCGTGCCGGCGTGATTGGCCATACCAATAATCGTCACGTCGTATCTGTGGATAGACACGATCCCTTCGACGATGCCGATCGGGACATGCCGCCGCTCGAGCACGCCGCCCTGCTCGATGTGGAGCTCGAGATAGGCGTGCCACGCGCCGCGCCTGCGGACCGCATCCTCGATCCGCTCGGGATTGCCGCCGATGCGGCGGATGCCGTCCGCGCGGCGCAACCCGTTCCACACCTGGTCGAGATCGCCCGCCTGCAGGTCGCCCGCGACGATTCGGCTGGCGGCGGTGCCGCGGCCGAACGCCGTGCTCTCTTCGTGCGCCCACAGCACCATTTCGAGCGGACGCCGCAGCCGGACGCCGGCGGCGCGACAGGCCTGCATGGCTTCGAGCGCAGCCAACGTGCCGAGGTCCCCGTCGAAGTTGCCGCCGCCCGGCACCGAATCGATGTGCGAGCCGAAGAGGAGCGGCGGCGCGGTCTCAGCACTGGAGGCGCCTTGCGCGAACCTGGCGAAGACGTTGCCGGCGGGATCGATCCGGGGCGAGAGCCCGGCGCCGCGGATCTCGTCGAGCAGCCACGCGCGCGCCGAGCGATCCGCGTCGGAGTACGCCACGCGGCTCACGCCGGATTCGAACGTGCCGCCGGCCGGCCGGCCGAACGTGCTCAAACGCTCGATCCTCGCACGCAGCCTGGCCGCATCGATCGCCGGAGTCCGCGCGCTGGAACCCTGGCCGGCAGTCCGAATCGGGAGCGCCGCGGCGGCAGCGGCGCCGAGAAATGCTCGACGCGTCAGCACGCGGCCATTATCGCTCGGGAATGATGAATGGAAGGCGGCGGCGATAGAGCTCGACGCGCTCGCGAAGGCCGCTCGGCTGACGCCTTCGCGCTCCTTGCTCCAGCGCCAGTGCGGCCTCGCCGGTCCGCACCGCATCGTCGAAGCGGCCGGCTGACGCGTAGGCCGCCGCCAGCACGTCGAGCGCGTCGGGATTGTCGCGGCCGGCGAGCGCGACGGCCCGTTCGGCCAGGCGCACCGCTTCGTGCGGCCGGCGAATCGACGCGTCGGCGTGCGCGCTCAGCAGCCACGCGAAGTTGATCGCGCACGGCGCCCAGTCCGGACGCTCCTTCAGCGCGGCGCGGTACTCGATGACCGCATCGGCGGGACGATCGGTTTCGGTCAACGCTCGCGCCAGACTGCAGCGCGCGCTGACGTCGGCGGGATCGAGACGGACGGCTTCGCGATAGGCGGTCATGGCCGCGTCGAGCCTTCTGGTGGTGTAGAGCAGGTCCGCGAGGCGGCGCCGCGCTGTCGCCGACTGCGGCTCCAGGCGGACGGCCGCCGCGAGGTGCTCGAGCGCGCGGTCCGGCTGCCCCAGCGCCTGATAAATCTCCGCCGCGTCGTGGCGGAGATTGACGTGCGCCGGATCGCGCGCGATCAGCACTTCAACGCCGATCGCGTCCTCGGCCGTCATCTTCCGCCGCGCCGCATCGTCCAGCCGCCGGCGGTCGGCGTCGCCGCGTGTGAGCAGCTGGATCCAGACGTCGCCCATCTCGTCGGTCGAGCGCCATCCCCAGGCGACGCGTTCCGGCGGATGCGTCGGATTGCGCGCGTTTTTCACCGAATTGTCGAACGTGTACGTCATCGAGAGCGTCGTGCCGGCAGGCAGCCAGAACGGCGACGCGAGGCGATACTGATCCTGCCAGTTGAAGTCCCAGTCGCCGATGTGAATGAGCATGCGGCTGGTGCCGTCCGGCAGCGCCGCCGTTGCCACGACGTCGTGCGCGCGATAGTGCGCGTGCGGCTGAATCGCCGCGACCTGCGCGTCCACGGGCAGCACGAACGAGTCGCCGACGCGGAAATCAGCGGCGCCCGGCGCGATATCGAGATTCTGCCGGCCCAACCGGACGAGCGCCGGTATCCGTAGAGGCGGATCGTTCGTGAAGTACAGGCCGATGAGCGGCGCGACCTGCTCTTCCCGCCCGGTCGGCCGCATGTGCAGCTGAACGACGAGATCCGCACCGGCGTCGAGCCGCCAGGCCAGCTCGCTCGAGGGTGGCGCCGCCTGTCCAGGCGTCCAGCCGAGAAAGTGGCCGTCCGGAAAATCAGCCGAGTGCAGGATGACGCCTTCGTAGCCCGGCTCGGGATCGGCAACGTCCAGCTTGCGCGAGTTGTCCGTGGGATCGACGCGGATGTTGGCGTGATGCACCGCCCGGCTGCGCGGCCGAAACTGAAGACCTCGCACGAACCGGGCGGTGCGGGCCGCATTCGCCGGGACCGGCACGACGAAATTGCGAAACACGTCGGCGCCGTCGGCGCGCAGCGTGTACGACGGCAGGGCGACGATGAGATCCGGCGCGCCTGCCAGCCATCCGTCGGCCAGCACCGGCGGCGACGGCAGGTCGGCCGCGCGTCCTTTCGGCGCGCCCGCCTTGACCCATTGCCCGATGACCGCAATCTGATCGTCGCTGAGCCGGCGCTGGCCGGCAAAGGCCGGTGAGTCGGCGTCCGGTTTCCATGGGGGCATCGAGCGGCGGAGCGTCACGGCGGCAATCTGTTTCGCGTGCCGTTTCGCCTCGTCGTAGGTGAGCAGACTGAATGGCGCGTCGCCGCGAGGGTGATGACAGACAACGCAGTGAGTGAACAGGACCGGCGCGACGTCCTTGGTGAACGTCGGCGATTGTGCGCTGGCGACAGCGGCCTGGACGGCGATCGTCGTGGCGGCGCCGGCCAGAACGGCGAAGCGTGACCGCACGGAAGTTCGAGCCACCTGCTGCCGGCGCGAGTATACTGCCGGCGAAATCAGGAGGGCGTATGCGACGACTCGTCGGCATGGTCTGCGCCGCGGTTCTCTCGTCCTTGGTCTCCCCCGCCTCTCTCTTCGCGCAATCCACAGGCATCGCCGGCGTCGTCAAGGACGCGACCGGCGCCGTGCTGCCGGGCGTGATGGTCGAAGCCGCCAGTCCGGCGTTGATCGAGCGCGTCCGCAGCGTCAGCACCGATTCGCAGGGCCAGTACAAGATTCTCGACCTGAGGCCGGGCACCTATTCGGTGACCTTCACGCTGCCGGGATTCTCCCAGGTCAAGCGCGAAGGGATCGAGCTGCCGGCGCAGTTCACGGCGACGGTCAACGCCGATTTGAAGATTGGCGCACTCGAGGAAACCGTGCTCGTCAACGCGGCGTCGCCGGTCGTGGACGTCCAGAACGTCATCAAGCGCCAGGTGGTCAGCGAAGAGGTCATCGCGTCGATGCCCACGTCGAAGAACTGGTCGACGATCGGCGTCATGACCGTCGGCGTGAGCAGCAACCAGAACGACGTCGGCGGATCGGCCGGCGAGCATCAGAACCAGCTGAAGGCGCACGGCGGATCGTTCAACGATCGGCTGGTGCAGCTCGACGGCCTGATGAACGCCAACATGGCGTGCGCCTACTCCTGCACCGGCATCTCCACCAACGACGGCTCGACGCAGGAGCTGAGTTACGAGTTCGGCGCCATCTCCGCCGAGGTCGCCGGCGGCGGCGTGCGCGTCAACATCATCCCGAAGGAAGGCGGCAATCGCTTCAGCGGCTCGGGATTCTTCAATTTCGCCAACGACAAGCTTCAGGGCGGGAACGTCGGCGACGCGCTGCGCGCGCAGGGCGTGACCACGGCCGACAGCATTCTGAAGATCTACGACACCAGCGTGTCGTTCGGCGGTCCGATCAAGAAGGACACCCTCTGGTTCTGGACGGCACACCGCTACTGGGGCTACGAGCAGATTCGAACCAACACGTTCTACGAGAGCGATCAGTCGACTTTCGTGTTCACGCCCGATCTGAGCCGCCCGGGCACCGAGACGCAGACGAACGTGAGCAACGACGTTCGCGTCACGTGGCAGATGAGCGCGAAGAACCAGCTGTCCGGCTACGCCAACATCTCGCCGCGCCGGACCGAGCACTGGACCCTCGTCAGCACCCTGCAGCCCGACGCCTCGAACCTGCAGCGGCTGCCGAAGAACAACTTCGAGTCGCTGCGATTTCGATCGACGCTGTCGTCGAAGCTGCTGTTCGAGGCTGCCGGCGGCAAGACGACCGAGACCTGGACGCGCGAGCCGGTCGAAGACTCCGAGACCTCGCGAGGCTACCCGGTCACCGAGTTGAATACGGG
>Ga0081539_10005986_pt1 | contig 11974 bp, 5 predicted proteins | sample TabmetS4T2R2_FD_71023 | JGI IMG/M metagenome (GOLD analysis project Ga0081539, IMG submission 71023) | Tabebuia heterophylla rhizosphere microbial communities from the University of Puerto Rico - S4T2R2 | ecosystem: Host-associated > Plants > Roots > Rhizosphere ...
GGTGGCGGGAGCCGCCGCTGCCTCGTCGGCGTCCTGCGGGGCCGCCGACGGCTCGCCGGAAGCGGGCCCGGCCTCCGCGCGTCGACGGGCGCGCCGGCGCAGCCACGCGTCGATCGCGACGGTCAACGCCACCGCGAGCAGCATGCCGACGCCGGCGACCGCGATCAGTGCACGCTTGACCTTCGACGTGGACTCCTCGACGTTGTCACCCAGGTCGAGCCGGTGTGCGGTGAACATCTGATCGGTCGGTGCGCCGTACGCCTTCTGCAGCGTCGTCACGCTGTCCGAGAAGCGCCTGACCAGCTGCTCGGAGCTGCGCCGCGCCTGCGCCTCGTCCTCGCCGATCACCTCGAACGTGACGATCGGCATCTGCGCGTCCTGAGTAAGGGTGAAGTTGTCGCTGTACCCCGATTTCTTCAGCTGCTTGGCGACGCTCTGATCCTGCACGGAGATCATGCCGGCTTTGGTCAGCGAGGCCGGCCCCAGGTCGAGCCACGGGTTGCGCGCGCTGGCCTTCGTCTCGTCCGTGACCTTGGGCGTCACCGCAGGCGGTACCAGCTGGACGTAGCTGGTGGCGACGTAGTCAGGCTCGACCCGGGTGGCCACGAAGAGGGTGGCACCGATCGCCACGAGGAACACCGGTACCGAGACATACCAACGCCGGAACATAAGCTTGGTAAGGTCCCAAAAGTCCACGTTTGCCCCTTCGCGGCGGCTGGCTGCGGTGTGCTGCAGGCCCGGCACTTGTCGATCTCGGCGGTCGGGCGAAACGGTGTGCTCACCCAGCATCGGCACCAGTCTCGCCGCACCAGGCGAACCTGGCAAGGCTGGACGCCCCGGCACAGCGCCGCGACAGCCCCAGGACGAGAATGACTGACCGAGCAGATGACCGACAGCCAACCAGGCGACAGTTACCGGCATCCGACGGTCCGATGGCGACCACCTGACTGCCGGGCGGCGCCGCGTCCCCCGTTACCGCGCTCAAGGGGTGATCTTGTAAATGTGGTAGGAGAACTCCTTCGCGAAGGTATCGGTGATCGCACCGTCGGCGATCGGGACCGTCCGGTTCTCGAACAGCACCTCGGCCGCGGCGCCAGACGCCCCCTTGGGCAGGGCCAGCTTCTGCTCGCCGGTGCCGCCGGAGCGCCCGGGCATCGCGAAGAGGTAGAACGACCCGTCGTGGACCTTCAGCATCGTGTCGAGCTTCGGGTTGGACTCCCACTGGTACGACTGCGTATTGAGCACCGGTGCCAAGCCGGTGATCCGGCGGTTCAGCTGGGACACCGCCGGCCGCACCGCCGCACCACACGCATCGCGCAGGACGTGTTGGCTGATGCAGGGGCCACCGAAGTTGTGGTTGAAGTAGAGGATGCCGCGAGCCTCGTGGATGAGTGAGTTCACCACGGCGCCGGCGATCTGGTCGGCGTTGATGGTGAGCGAGTTGGTCTCGGTGAACGGATGGCCGACCTCGACGAAGGCATACACCGGCTGGCGCTTGCCGTCCATCGCGTCTACCGTGCGCATCCGGTCCATGGTCCGCCCGTAGTTTGCCGACCGTCGACAGGTGTCCGTGGTCACGCCGATCGTCGCGCCCTCGGACGCCGAGTAGCAGACGTTGGGGTCGGTGTACCAGTAGATGTCGTTGGAGACGACCGTCGTGTAATTGTTGACGAACCTGCTCGCGTCGGCGTCGGACTGCCAGAACATGACGCCCTTGCCGAAGTTGGCGTACCGCATCCGGCCGTCGCCGGCCGGCAGGTCGGCCGACAGCCGCTTCATGATGTCGAAACCGCAGTCGTACCGGCCCGAGGTGCACGGGTTCCCCTCGCCGGGGTACTTGCCGGTCCAGGTGCCGTCGCCGGCACCGCCCCACATGTCCACCTCGTCGTTGATGATCCAGGCCGTGGTCTCGCCGCCGGTGTCGCTGCGACTTTCGGTGGTCATCGCGTACATGCCGTTGCGCTCGATGAGGTCCAGGTCCGACCCGTCGGTCAGCATCACGTACGTGTTGAGCCCGGCACCTTTGTCCTGGTCGACGTCCTGCTGAGAGTTGACGCCCTCGTACCAGACACCGATCGGGAAGAAGTCGGGGTCGTCCCAGCCCGTGGCGTCGGCCTTGGCGAACCGCGCGTAGTACCCCGGCCCGCCTTCCCACGGCACGCGCGGCAGGTCCAGCGTGACATTCTCGGCCGCCGAGGTGGCCGAACCGGCCGTGGCGCTCGGCGACGGCGTCGAGGCGCTCGCCGTGGCGCTGGGCACGGGGACGGGTGCGCTGGTCGTCGGCGTCGAACTCGGGCTCTGCGTCGGCGTGGCCCCCGCCTCCGGCGTGAATACCACGTCGACCCAGTAGTTGCTGGCCTCCCAGGTCTCGGTCGGGAAGCCGCCGGTGCCGTACGCGTAGACGCCGGCTCCGACGGTGCTCAGCGGGCCGGCGGTGGCGGCGCGACCGGCGAAGTAGTCCTGCGAGGCCCGGTACCGCGACGTGTGGTAGGAGACGAGGTACTCGCGGCCGGCCTCGACACGCACCGGCTCGGGGAGCGTGACCTGCTGCCAGCCGGACGGGGACTCGCTGACCGGCGTGCCGCTGGCCAGCCTCTCGCCGTTGCCGGACCACACGCTGACGCGGTGCGGGCTGCGGTCGCCGCGGGCCTTGAGGAAGCGTACGGCGGTCAGGTCGCCGGTGCTGCTGGAGGTGAACTTCAGGCCTAGCTCGACCGGCCGGTCGTCGGGGTCGGCGGCCACGCCGGAGACGTCCGCCGAGGCGAAGAAGGAGTAGGTGTCCGGCCCGGAGTTGGCCGCGTACGCTGTCACCACCGTTGCCGCCGCCAGCATGCTGAGCGCGGCTCCGACGGTGAAGGCGAGCCGCCCGCGCCGCTGTCCGCGCACGTGCCGGCCGGCGCGTCGCTTCGATGCATGGATCGCGGCGGATTCCTGGCTTTCCACGAGACTTCAACCCTTCGGCAATGCACCCTTGCTGCCACCACTGCTTATCAGCGGATGAGCTCGCCCGGACGGCACGGTTTTCCCACGGTTGCCGGGCAGACCATACCGACGTCGCGCGGGGGACCCAAGAAACTTAAGGGTCTCTTGTGGCAACGTGCCAGACTTTCCCCGATGCGTGGAAATCAGTGCAGTTCGATTCATTCGATCGGGCGTCCGGAGAACCGCCGGGAATGCGTCGGCTAATCGGTCGATTCGCCCCGGCCGGACAGCTACTTCTGGGCAGCCGCGCCGTCGGCGGCGACGGACGTCGGCCCGGCATCGCCGGCCGCGGCCACGTCGGCCGCGGGACGCGGCGCGGCCACGTCGGCCGCGGGACGCGGCGCGGGCACCCGGGCCGGCTCGGCCGTGCGTCCCCAGCCGGAACGGACGTCCCAGGACGGCGACCGACGCTTGCGCTCGGCCAGTAGCACGACGGCGACGTAGACGGCCGCGGCCGGCAGCAACCACGGCGCCCGCAGCACCACGTTGCGCAACCAGGACGTCGAGCTCGGCCCGGGCACGGGGTCGGGTGGCAGGCCGTAGCCGTCCGGAGCGGCCTCGACGAAGCGCCAGAACTCGGCGTTGCCGTCACGGGCACGGGCGACCCGGCGGACGAGATCGCCGCCGGTGCGCGGGGCGACCACCCGGACCGGAACGTCCACCTCGACCTTCTCGCCGGCCGCGACGACCGCGTCGAGGAACATGTCGTCGGCGGTGATCTCGGGGAACCGCGCGAACCGGGACCGTGCGCGCGCGGAGACCGCGATCACGCCGCGGCCGAACAACCGCCCCCGGAAGACCGGCAACCGGGCGTTGATCGCGTAGTACGCGCGCACCGGCCAGGTGCTCGCCGAGGTGTCGACCACCGGCCGCGGCACAGCGGCCTCGACGCCCGGCTCCGTCACCGCGGCGGCCAGCCGCCGGATGAGGTGCGCGTCCGCGGGGGCGTCGGCGTCCACATAGACGTGCGCGTCACCGGTGGCGACCGCGTCGGCCGCGTTGAGGGCCGCCGTCTTCGACGGCGTGGCGATCTCGACCACCCGGACGCCGAACGAGCGGGCCACCTCGGCCGTCCGGTCGGTGCATCCGTTGGCGGCGACGACGATCTCCATGTCGGGGCCGAATTCCGGGGTTTCGGTCAATGCGCGCAACGTGGTGCCGATCGTTGCTTCCTCATTGAAAGCAGGCATGATGACGCTGATTTGCACGCCGTGATGCTTCCGTCCGGATCGGACCGAAACAACTGGTCGAAAGGACGATGCACTATCGCGTAGTCGACAACCGGTGCGACCGTTCGTCGCCTTGTCCCCGTCGGCAGCGCCGGTAGGTTGCTTTGGTGTGCAGGTGACCCAGGGGATTGAGAAAACCGTTGGCGCGCAACGGAAGCGCGTGATTCTCGGCGGTGTCGGATTTGACCCGCTTCTCGAGGAAGAGGTGGTTAATCACGTGCTGGCGGAACTCTCCGCCGGCCACGGTGGACAAATTATCACCCCTAATGTGGACATCCTACACCGTGTCATAAGCGATGCGGAGGCGCGTCGTCACATAGAGTCATCATCGATCGTGGTAGCCGACGGAAAACCGCTCATATGGGCCAGCCGGATTGCCGGTAATGTCCTGCCTGCCCGAGTCCCCGGATCCGACTTGATCTGGAGCCTTTCCGCCGCGATGGCCGGTGCCGGCCGGTCGGTCTACCTACTCGGCGGCGAGCCGGGCACGGCCGCCCGGGCCGAGGAGGCGCTGCACGCCCGTTTCCCGGTCCTCAAGCTTGCCGGGCACCTCAGCCCGTCGTTCGGCTTCGACACCCGCCCGGACGAGTACGACGCGCTCTGCGACGAGGTGGTCGGCGCCGGGCCCGATCTCGTCTTCGTCGGGTTCGGCTTTCCCAAGCAGGAGCGGGTCATCGCCCGCCTGCGCCCGCGCCTGCCGCAGACCTGGTTCCTGGGCTGCGGCGCGGCGATCGGTTTCGTGGCCGGGGTGCGCTCCCGTGCGCCGGGCTGGATGCAGGACACCGGCCTGGAGTGGGTGCACCGGTTGATCCTGGAACCGCGCCGGCTGATGCGCCGCTACCTGCTCGACGACGCCCCGTTCGCCGTGCGGCTGCTCGCCGGCAGCGCCCGCGAGCGTCTCCGCAGCCGGCCGGAAGGAGCCCGATGAGCCGCCCCGACGTCTCCGTCGTCGTCGTCTCGTACAACACCAGCGAGCTCACCCAGCGTTGCCTGCGCCGGCTGTACGACAGCCGCACCGGCGACGTGAGCTTCGACGTGACGGTCGTCGACAACGCCTCGGCCGACGGCTCCGCCGACGCCATCGCGCGCGCCTTCCCCGAAGTCCGGCTCATCCGCCTGACCGGCAACGTCGGCTGGGGCCGCGCCGTCAACCGTGGCGTGGTCGCCAGCACCGGCGGCCATCTGCTGCTGCTCAACCCCGACGCCGCTCCGGTCGGGCACCCGGTCGCCGAGCTCGTCCGGTTCGCCCGGCAGCACCCGCGGCACGGCATCTACACCGGCCGCACCCTGCACGCCGACGGCACCGACGACATGTACTGCTGCTGGGGCCTGCCCAGTCTGCGCGGCTACCTCGGCTTCGCCACCGGTCTGTCCGCGGCGTTCCCGGCCAACTCCTGGGCCAACCCCGAGGGACTGCCGGGCTACGACCGGCGTAGCGTCCGGGAGGTACCGGCCGTGTCCGGCTGTTGCATGCTCATCGAGCGCGAGTTGTTCAACCGGCTCGGCGGCTTCGACCCGCAGTACTTCCTCTACAGCGACGACATCGACCTGTGCACCCGCGCGGCGGCCCTCGGGGCGCGCCCGGTCGTCGTGCCGGACGCCACCGTCGTGCATGTCGGCGGCGCGTCGTCGAGCTCGGAGGGCCAGCGCATCAAGATTCTCCGGGGCAAGGCCACCTATGTCCGGCGGCACTGGTCGCGTCCCCGTGCCCGGCTGGCGCTCGGCCTGATGGCAACCGGGGTCGGGCTGCGCGCGGCGGGCGAGGCCGTGCTCGGTCGCGACCGCGCCCGCGGTGTCGACTGGCGGGCGGTGTGGCGCGAGCGCCGTGCATGGTCGGCCGGGTGGCCGGCCGTCGACGAACCACGCCCGCCGCACAGCGCCCTCGACGCCGGCGCGCCCGGAACCGTCCCCTCCGCGACTTCCACCGGAGCCGCCTCAACCTGACAACCGGTCGGCCGGCCACCGAGACCGGTGGCCGCCGGCGGCAGCGGTCCCCGGGCCGCCGCCCAACGACCCCGCCGACGGCGGGGAGGTCCCGCGAGACAGTCGGCCGCTCGATGGCCGGAGCGCCGCCCGCTCCCACGGCGGCGGGGAGGCGATCCACCTATGCTCAGGTCACATCTTCGCCGGTGGCGGTCGCCGCTGGCGCTCGCGCTCGTCGCGGCCGCCCTCTCGGTGCCGGTCGCCGCCACGCCCGCCGCCGCGGCGGACCCGTGCGCCCCGCTCGTGAATCCCGTCGCCTGTGAGAACAGCAAGCCGGGCACCCCGGCCGCCACCTGGGACGTCTCCGGCTCGGGAAGCACGGCGATCCAGGGCTTCGCCACCGAGATGAGCGTCAACGCCGGCGAAACGCAGCGGTTCAAGGTGCGCACGACCGCCTCGTCGTACCGGCTCGACATCTACCGCATGGGCTACTACGGCGGCAACGGCGCCCGGGCGATCACTTCCCTGACCGTCTCCGGTAAGCAGACTCAGCCCAACTGCCTGACCGAGAGCTCGACCGGCCTGGTCGACTGCGGCAACTGGGCAGTCTCCGCCTCCTGGGCGGTGCCGGCCGACGCGGTGTCCGGAATCTACTTCGCCAGGCTGGCGCGCACCGACGGCACGAGCGGCGCCAGCCACGTGTTCTTCGTGGTCCGGAACGACGCCAGCCGCTCCGATCTGGTCTTCCAGACCTCCGACACGACCTGGCAGGCGTACAACACGTACGGCGGGAACAGCCTGTACGTGGGTTCCCCGGCCGGCCGCGCCTACAAGGTCAGCTACAACCGGCCGTTCACCACCCGGGGCACGGGCGCCGAGGACTTCGTGTTCAACGCCGAGTACCCGATGGTGCGGTTCCTGGAGGCCAACGGCTACGACGTCAGCTACCAGGCCGGCGCCGACACCGACCGGCGCGGCGCGCTGCTGCGCAACCACCGGGTGTTCCTATCGGTCGGCCACGACGAGTACTGGTCCGGCGGGCAGCGCGCCAGCGTCGAGGCCGCTCGGGCCGCCGGTGTGCACCTGGCCTTCTTCAGCGGCAACGAGATGTTCTGGAAGACCCGCTGGGAGACCAGCAAGGACGGCTCGGCAACCGGCTACCGCACGCTCGTCTGCTACAAGGAGACCCACGCCAACGCCATCATCGACCCGACCAGCGAGTGGACCGGCACCTGGCGCGATCCGCGGTTCAGCCCGCCGAAGGACGGCGGCCGGCCGGAGAACGCGGTCACCGGCACGATGTTCAAGGTCAACACCGGCACGGTGAACCTCCAGGTGCCGGCGGCCGACGGCAAGATGCGGCTGTGGCGCAACACTTCGGTCGCCACCCTCGCCGCGGGCGCCACCGCGACCCTGGGCACCGGCACGGTCGGCTACGAGTGGGACGAGGACGCGGCCAACAGCGTCCGTCCGCCGGGCCTGATCCAGCTGTCCACCACCCGCGCCACCGGCGTGCAGATCCTGCTGGACTACGGCTCGACGTACGGCAGCGGCGACGCCACCCATCACCTGACCCTGTACCGGGCCGCCGGCGGAGCCCTGGTCTTCGGTGCCGGCACCGTGCAATGGTCGTGGGGCCTCGACAGCAGCCACGACCGCGGCTCCGGCGCGGCGAGCACGCCGATGCGCCAGGCCACCGTCAACCTCTTCGCCGACATGGGCGCTCAGCCGGCCACCCTACAGTCCGGCCTGGTCGCCGCCGCGGCGTCGACCGACACCGCCGGGCCCAGCACGACGATCACGGCGCCCGCGAACGGCACGTCGGTCGCGGCGGGCACCACCGTCACGGTCTCCGGCACCGCGGCGGACACCGGCGGCGGAGTCGTCGGCGGGGTCGAGGTGTCGACCGACGGCGCCACCTGGCACCCGGCCACCGGGCGCGGCTCCTGGACGTACAGCTTCGTCCCCGCGTCGGCCGGCACGACGCAGATCCAGGCCCGGGCCATCGACGACAGCGCGAACGCCGGCACACCGGCGACGGTGGCGGTCACCGTCGCCCCGCGCAGCTGCCCGTGCAGCCTGTGGACGAACGCCGACGTCCCGGCCGTACCGACCGACCCGGACACGTCGGCCACGGAAGTCGGCGTCAAGTTCCGCGCGGACGTCGCCGGCCGGATCACCGCCCTGCGCTTCTACAAGGGCTCGGGCAACACGGGTACCCACGTGGGCCGGCTGTGGACGGCCAGCGGCACGCAACTGGCCACCGTGACGTTCCAGAACGAGACCGCCACCGGATGGCAGCAGGCGAGTCTGTCGACCCCGGTGACACTCACCCCCGGCGCGACCTACGTCGCGTCCTACTACGCGCCGAACGGCCGGTACGCCGGCGACCCCGGCTATTTCGCCACCGCGGGCGTGGACAGCGGACCGTTGCACGCCCTGCGCGACGGCCTGGACGGACCCAATGGCGTCTACCGCTTCGGCAGCGGGTTCCCCACCCTGGCCTGGCAGTCGGCCAACTACTGGGTCGACGTCGTCTTCAGCCCCTCGGACACGGCCCCCGACACCACCGCACCGACCGTGACGTCCCGCACCCCGGCGGCCGGGGCAACCGGCGTGGCGACCGGCACGACGGTGTCCGCCACGTTCAGCGAACCGGTCGTGTCCGGCAGCGCGGCGGTCACGCTGACCGGACCCGCGGGCGCGGTCGCCGGGTCCGTGGCGTACGACGCGACGGCCGCCCGGGTGACGTTCACGCCGGCCACGGCGCTCGCCACCGCGACGACGTACACGGCGACGGTCAGCGGGGCCCGCGACGCCGCCGGCAACACGATGACTTCCACCTCCTGGACGTTCACCACTGCCGCGGCCGCCCCGCCACCGCCGTCGTCGTCGTGCCCGTGCTCGATCTGGCCGGCCTCGGCCGTGCCGGGCACAGCCGCCGATCCGGACACCGCGGCGGTCGAGGTCGGGCTGAAATTCCGCGCCGACGTCACGGGGCAGATCACCGGTGTGCGTTTCTACAAGGGCTCCGGCAACACCGGCACCCACGTCGGTCATCTGTGGACCCGCGACGGCCAGCTGCTCGGCACCGTGACGTTCGGTACCGAGACCGCTACCGGCTGGCAGCAGGCGAGCTTCTCTACGCCGGTGCAGGTCAGCGCGGGCACCACGTACGTCGTTTCCTATTACGCGCCGAGCGGCCGGTACGCCGGCGACAGTGGCTATTTCGCCACCGGGGTCGACACCCCGCCGCTGCACGCCCTTGCCAACGGGGTGGACGGTGCCAACGGCGTCTACCGGTATGGCACTGGTGGCGGCTTCCCCACCGACACCTGGCAGTCGACCAACTACTGGGTCGACGTCGTCTTCATCCCCAACGCCTGACCGCCGAAGGAGCCCGTAGTGCCGACGATCCCTACCCGGTCCCGCCCGCCGACCCGGCTACTCCTGCCGTTCGCGGTGTGCCTGGCCCTGCTCGCCACGCTGCTGTCGCCCGCACCGTCGTCGGCGGCCCCGCCGTGCCCTTGCACGATCTGGCCCGCCACGGCCGTGCCGACCGTGGCGGCCGATTCCGACACCGCCGCCGTCGAGGTCGGCGTCAAGTTCCGCGCTGACGTCAACGGCGTCGTCACCGGCGTGCGTTTCTACAAGGGCACCGGCAACACCGGCACTCACGTCGGAAACCTGTGGACGGCGACCGGAGCGAACCTCGGCACGGTCACGTTCACCGGCGAGACCACCACCGGCTGGCAGCAGGCGCTGTTCGCCGCGCCGATCGCGATTTCCGCCAACACGACCTACATCGTGTCGTACTACGCGCCGAACGGCCGCTACGCCGGCGACACCGGGTACTTCGCCAGCACCGGCGTGGACAACGCGCCGCTGCACGCGCTCGCCGACGGGGTCGACGGCGGCAACGGCGTCTACCGGTACGGGTCGGGCGGCGGCTTCCCCGCCAACACCTGGCAGGCGGCGAACTACTGGGTCGACGTCGTCTTCGACACTTCCGCCACCGACACCACCCCGCCGGCGGTGTCCGGCACCGCTCCGTCCGCCGGCGCGACCGGCGTACCCACCGGCACGGCGGTCAGCGCCACCTTCACCGAGCCGGTGCAGGCCGGCAGCGCCACCCTCACGCTCGCCGCGGCCGCCGGCCCGGTCGCCGGCAGCACCGCGTACGACGCGGCGAGCCGGACGATAACGTTCACCCCGGCGGCGGCCCTCGCCGCCTCGACGGCGTACACGGCGACGGTCGCGGGCGGCCGCGACGCGGCGGGTAACACGATGAGTCCGTTCTCGTGGACGTTCACCACCGCGGCCGGTAGCGGCTCCGGCTGCCCCTGCAGTATCTGGGCGAGCACCGCGACGCCGGCGACGCCGTCGGTCAACGACAGCTCCGCGGTCGAGGTCGGCGTCAAGTTCCGGAGCAGCAGCGCCGGCTACGTCACCGGGCTGCGCTTCTACAAGGGGACAAGCAATACCGGCACGCACATCGGCTCACTGTGGGCGGCCAACGGCACCCGGCTGTCGAGCGTCACGTTCGGCAGCGAAACCGCGTCCGGCTGGCAGACGGCCACGCTGCCGAGCCCCGTTGCGATCAGCGCCAACACGACCTACGTCGCTTCGTACCACACCACCAGCGGGTTCTACTCGGCGACGAACCAGGGCCTGTCCAGCGCGGTGTCCAGGGGCCCGCTGACCGCCCTGGCCAACGGCACCGACGGCGGAAACGGCGTCTATCTGTACGGCGGCGGCGGCTTCCCCACCAATACCTTCCAGGCCTCGAACTATTGGGTCGACGTGGTCTTCGACTCCTCGGCGGTCGATACCACGGCGCCCAGCCTGGCGGCCCGCGCGCCGGCGCCGAATGCCACAGGTGTGGCGACGACCACGACGGTCACCGCCACGTTCAGCGAGCCCGTCGTCGCCTCGTCCGTGGTGATGACCCTGACCGGCCCGTCCGGGGCGGTCAGCGGGACGATGGCCTACGACACGGCCGGCTCCACCGCCACATTCACCCCCAGCACGGCGCTGGCCACCTCGACCTCCTACACCGCCGCCGTGAGCGGGGCCAGGGACGCGGCCGGCAACGTGATGGCGCCGGTGAGCTGGTCCTTCAGCACGGCCGCGCCCGCGCCGCCGTCGCCCGGCCAGGGACCGGGCGGACCCGTGCTCGTCATCAAGAATTCCTCCCCGACAGCTAGTCAGTTCAGCACATACGCCGCGGAGATCCTGCGGGCCGAGGGCGTGAACGAGTTCGCGACCGCGGATCTATCGAGCGTCACGGCCACGGTGCTGAACCAGTACGACGTGGTGGTGCTGGGCTCGACGCCACTGACCGCCGCCCAGGTCACGATGTTCACCACCTGGGTGACCGGCGGCGGCAACCTGATCGCGTTCCGGCCGGACAAACAGCTGGCCGGCCTGCTGGGTCTGACGTCGACGACGACCACCCTGGCGGAGGGCTACGTCAAGGTCGACACCACGACGGCGCCGGGTGCCGGCATCACCCCGGAGACCGTGCAGTTCCACGGCACCGCGGACCGCTACACGCTGAACGGGGCGCGGGCCGTCGCGACGCTGTACAGCAACGCCACCACGGCGACGACCAATCCGGCGGTGTCGCTGAACGGCGTCGGAACGAACGGCGGTCAGGCGGCGGCGTTCACGTTCGACCTGCCGCAGTCCATCATCTATACGCGGCAGGGCAACCCGGCGTGGGAAGGCCAGGAGCGCGACGGCCAGTCGCCGATCCGCTCCGACGACCTGTACTTCGGCGGGCGCAGCGCCGACTGGGTGAACCTCGCCAAGGTGGCCGTCCCGCAGGCCGACGAGCC
>Ga0081539_10005987_pt1 | contig 11973 bp, 11 predicted proteins | sample TabmetS4T2R2_FD_71023 | JGI IMG/M metagenome (GOLD analysis project Ga0081539, IMG submission 71023) | Tabebuia heterophylla rhizosphere microbial communities from the University of Puerto Rico - S4T2R2 | ecosystem: Host-associated > Plants > Roots > Rhizosphere ...
AGCGGGCGGAACCTCTCCGGGCAGACGGCGGAGGCCTTCTGGCTCTCCGTCGAGCACGCCGAGCCGCTCATCGTCGGGGTGAACTGCTCGCTCGGCGCCGCCCAGATGCGTCCGTACCTGGAGGCGCTCTCGCGCTCGGCGCCCACGTACACGGCGTGCTACCCGAACGCGGGTCTGCCCAACGCCTTCGGGCTCCACGACGAGACCCCCGAGACGACCAGCGGCTACCTGCGCGAGTTCGCCCGCGCCGGGCTGGCAAACATCCTCGGCGGCTGTTGCGGGACGACGCCGGCGCACATCGCCCAGATCGCGGAGGCGGTCCGCGACGTCTCGCCTCGTCCGCTGCCCGAGCGCGAGGAGCGGTTCACGTCCTTCAGCGGGCTGGAGCCCTTCGCGATCCGCCCGGACACGGGGTTCGTGATGGTCGGGGAACGCCAGAACATCACGGGCTCGAGGCGGTTCCGCCGGCTCGTGGAGAGCGGCGACTTCCTCGCGGCCGTGGAGGTCGCCCGCGAGCAGGTCCAGAACGGGGCGAACCTCCTCGACGTGAACATGGACACCGATCTCCTCGACGGGCCGCAGTCGATGACGACGTACCTGAACCTCCTGGCGACGGAGCCGGAGATCGCGCGTGTGCCGCTGATGGTCGACTCCTCCGACTGGAACGTGATCGAAGCCGGACTCAAGTGCCTCCAGGGCAAGGGGGTCGTGAACTCGATCAGCCTGAAGGGTGGGGAGCAGGACTTCCTGGAGAAGGCACGGCGGGTCCAGCGGTACGGCGCCGCGGTCGTCGTGATGGCCTTCGACGAGCGCGGGCAGGCGGACACGGTCGCACGGAAGGTCGAGATCTGCGAGCGCGCATACCGCCTGTTGACCGGGCGGGCCGGCTACGACCCGACGGACATCATCTTCGACCCGAACATCCTGGCGATCGCCACCGGGATGGAGGAGCACGCGGACTACGCGGACGCGTTCATCGAGGCCACCCGGATCATCAAGCGCCGCTGTCCCGGCGCGAAGGTCTCCGGCGGCGTGTCGAACCTCTCGTTCGCGTTCCGCGGCAACGAGGTCGTCCGCCAGGCGATGCACTCGGCGTTCCTGTACCACGCGAGGCAGGCGGGCCTCGACATGGCGATCGTGAACGCCGGACAGCTCCCCGTGTACGACGACATCCCGAAGGACCTCCTCGAGCACGTCGAGGACCTGATCTTCAACCGGCGGCCCGACGCGACCGAGCGGATGCTCGCCTTCGCCGCCACGGTTCAGGGTGAGGGGGTTCGGATCGAGCAGGATCTCTCCTGGCGGGATGGCTCGGTCGAGGAACGGCTCCGGCACGCGCTCGTCCACGGGATCGACGCGTTCATCGAGGAGGACGCGGAGGAGGCCCGGCAGGGCTACGACCGTCCCCTCGACGTGATCGAGGGGCCGTTGATGGACGGGATGCGGATCGTCGGCGACCTGTTCGGCGCGGGCAAGATGTTCCTCCCGCAGGTCGTGAAGTCGGCCCGGGCGATGAAGAAGGCGGTCGCCTACCTCGAGCCGTTCATGCAGGAGGAGCAGGAGCGGCTGGGGCTCGTGGGGAGGGCGCAGGGCACGATCGTGACGGCGACCGTGAAGGGCGACGTCCACGACATCGGCAAGAACATCGTCGGCGTCGTGCTCGGCTGCAACAACTACGAGGTCGTCGACCTCGGGGTGATGGTGCCGGCGTCCGTCATCCTCGACACCGCGGTGGCGGAGGGCGCGGCCGCCGTCGGCCTCTCCGGGCTGATCACGCCGTCGCTCGACGAGATGGTCACGGTCGCGGCGGAGATGCGCCGCCGCGAGCTGCGCCTGCCGCTGCTGATCGGTGGCGCGACGACGTCCCGGCAGCACACCGCGGTCCGGATCGCGCCGGCGTACGACGGGACGACGGTCCACGTCCTCGACGCGTCGCGCGTCGTCGGCGTCGTCTCCGACCTGCTGGACCCGGAGCGCGCGGCGCGGCTGGACGCCGCCAACCGCGAGGAGCAGGACCGCCTCCGCGAGCAGCACGAGAACCGCCAGCGGCGGCCGATGCTCACGCTGGAGCAGGCGCGCGCGAACCCGGAGCGCGTGTCGTTCGAGGACCTGCCGACGCCGGCGTTCACCGGCGTCCGCGTCGTCCGCCCGGACCTCGCGACGCTGCGCGAGATGATCGACTGGACGTTCTTCTTCCTGGCCTGGGAGCTCAAGGGCAAGTTTCCGGCGATCCTCAAGCAGCCGGCGGCGCGGGAGCTGTTCGACGACGCGCAGACGCTGCTCGACAAGATCGTGGCCGAGGGGTCGCTGACGGCGCACGGCGCGTACGGCTTCTGGCCGGCGCGGTCCGAGGGCGACGACATCGTGGTCGCCGCCGGGACGCCGGGGGGCGCCGCGGGCGAGGTGCGGTTCCCCATGCTGCGGCAGCAGACGTCGAAGCCGGCGGGGCGGCCGAACCGGTGCCTGGCCGACTACGTGGCGCCGTCCGGCGACCACCTCGGCGGCTTCGCGGTCACGATCCAGGGCGCGGAGTCGCTGGCCGCGGCGTACGAGGCGCAGCTCGACGACTACCGCGCGATCATCGTGAAGGCCCTGGCGGACCGGCTGGCGGAGGCGTTCGCGGAGTTCGTGCACCTCGAGGCGCGGCGCGCCTGGTTCGAGCCGGACGCCGACCCGGACGTCGAGGACCTGCACGCCGAGCGCTTCCGGGGCATCCGGCCGGCGATGGGCTATCCGGCAGCCCCGGACCACAGCCTCAAGCGGGCGCTGTTCGACATCCTCGACGCCGGGCAGCTCGGGATGGCGCTGACCGAGTCGTTCGCGATGACGCCGGCGTCCAGCGTGAGCGGGCTGATGTTCGCGCACCCGTCGTCGCGGTACTTCACGGTGGGGCGGATCGGCCGCGACCAGGCCGCGGACTACGCCGAGCGGCGCGGGATCGACGTCGCCGAGGTGGAGCGCTGGCTGGCCCCGAACCTGTCCGGCGAGGCGGGCTGAGCCTCACCGCCCGAGCGGCAGCTCCCGCGCGGTCCGCCAGTGCTCGACGTGGTCGCCGCGCTGGTCGGGCCCTTGCGGCAGGCTGGGGCTCGTGGCCAAGGTCTTCGTCTCCGGCTCCAGTACCGGGCTCGGGTTGCTCGCGGCTCGGCGGCTTGTCGGGTGGGGGCACGACGTCACGCTCCACGCCCGCGACGACGCGCGCGCCGCCGAGCCGCGCGCGGCGCTGCCCGGCGCGCCGGTGGTGCTCGGCGACCTCGCCACGATCGCCGGCACGCGGGACGTCGCCGAGCAGGTCGCGGCGCTCGGCCGACACGACGCCGTCGTCCACAACGCCGCCGTCTACCGGGTGCCGCGGCGGGTGCAGACGGCGGACGGGCTGTCGCTGACGTTCGCCGTCAACGTGCTCGCGCCGTACCTGCTCACCGCGCTGCTGCCGCGCCCGGACCGCCTCGTGCACCTGACGTCGGGCATGCACGACGGCGGCCGCGCGCCGCTCGACGACCCGCAGTGGACGGCCCGCCGCTGGGACTGGATGCAGGCCTACAGCGACAGCAAGCTGCTGGTCACCACCCTCGCCCTCGCGGTGGCGCGGCTGTGGCCCGACGTCCGCTCGAACGCCGTCAACCCCGGCTGGGTGCCGACCCGGATGGGCGGCCCCGGCGCGCCCGACGACCTCGACCTCGGCGCCGACACGCAGGCCTGGCTCGCCGCCGGCGACGACCCGGCGACCGACGTCACCGGGCGCTACTTCTTCCACCGGCGCCCCGAGCCGGTGCCGCCCGCCGCGGGCGACGCCGCGACCCAGGACGCGCTGCTGGCCTACTGCGCCGGGCTGACCGGCGAGGCGCTCACCTGAGGGCGCTCGCCGCGGACCACGTGCCGCACGCCACGACGAGAAGGAGGACGACGCCCGGGGCCAGCAGCGCGCCGTTGAGCGCCAGCAGCGCCGCCGCCACCCGGACCGACCGCGGCGCCCGCCGCCGGACGGTCACGCGAGGTCGTCCGGCAGGCGGGGGAGCAGGCCCTCGGCCACCGCGCCCGCGGCGATCTCCCGCGCGCGGGCGCGGTCGATCGGCACGAGCTCGGCGTCCGTGTCGCCGTGGGCGCGACGGGTGAACGCGTCGGTGCGCTGCCACCGGCCGTCGGCGCCGAGGTGCTCGGCGGCGGCGTCGCCGGTGCCCGGCCGCCGGCGGGCGATCGTCGAGGGTCGCTCGTACGACGACTCGCGCTCGAGGCACACCGCGAAGTAGTCCCAGCCGGTCATATCACGCCCAGAATGTCGCCTTCCCCGTGGTCCCGGATCATCCCGGATTTCGGGCGGCTCCGCGAGCGTCCGGACCGACCGGCTGGTGGAGGGTCAGCTCCGCCTCGCGGGACGGCGTCAGCAGCGCCGGCACGAGGCTGGCCGCAACGACGGCGGCGACGCCGGTGAGAGCGGCGCCGAACCCGTCCACGAACGTCGCCGGGGTCGCGTAGCCCCCGTACGCGGCGAAGAGCGCGCCGGCGACGGCGACGCCGAAGACGGCGCCGAGCTGGGACACCGCGCGGTTGACGCCGGCGGCGACCCCGACCTCCGCCGCCGGCACCGCCAGCGTCACGGCCGACGCGACGACCGGGACGACGAGCGAGATGCCCACGCCCGCCAGCACCATCGGGACGACGAGCGCGCCGTACCCGACGTCCGGCGACACGACGGCGACCAGCCACGCCATCCCCGCCACCTGCAGCACGGGTCCGGCGACGAGGACCGGCCGCGACCCGAACCGGCCCGCGAGGAGCCCGGCGAACGGCGCGACGACCATCAGCGTCGCCATCCAGGGCAGCAGGCGCAGGCCCGCCGCCAGCGGCGAGTAGCCGAGCCCGATCTGGAAGAGCTGGGTCATCATGAACAGCATCCCGATGATCGCGAACTGCTGCAGGAAGCCCACGGCGTTCGCCGTCGAGAACCCGCGCCGCCGGTACAGGCGCGGCGGCACCATCGGCGCCGCGGTCCGGCGCTCCCAGGACAGGAACGCGAGCGTGAGCACGCCGCCGGCGACGAGGGCGCCGACGACCTCCCCGGAGCCCCAGCCGGCCTCGGGCGCCCGCACCGGTGCCCAGGTGAGGGCGAGCATCCCGGCGCCGGCGAGCAGCAGGCCGATGACGTCGAGGCGCCGGCGCGGGCCGTGGCTCTCGCGCAGGCGCAGCGCCGAGAGGACCGCCAGGGCGATGCCGACCGGCACGTTGACCCAGAACACCCACTGCCACGAGAGGCCCTCCACGACGAGCCCGCCGAGCACCGGACCGGACGCCACGCCGAGGCCGGTGACGCCGCCGAGGACGCCCATCGCGGCCGCCCGCCGCCGGGGCGGGAACTCCTGGCCGATGAGCGTGAACGCCAGGGGCACCAGGACGGCGCCGCCGGCGCCCTGGACGATCCGCGAGACGATCAGCGCCGCCGCGTCGCCGGACAGTGCCGCGGCCGCGGACGCGGCGGTGAACACGAGGATGCCGGTGACGTACATCCGCCGCCGGCCGTACCGGTCGCCGAGCGCGGCGCCGGCGAGCATGAGGCAGGCGAACACGAGGTTGTAGCCGTTGACCGTCCACTCGAGGTCGGCCAGCGACGCGTCGAGGTCGGTGCGCAGCGCGGGCAGCGCCGTGGAGACGATGACGACGTCGAGCGCGGCGAGGAAGCTGCCGAACGACGCGAGCACCAGGGTCCAGCGTCGCCGGGCCGCGTCGGCCGGCGACGGCTCCGCGTCGCCGGCCGAGCGGCCCGCGACATCCGGTGGGCCGCCGGGCGGGGCGTCGAGGGCGGTGTCGGGCGCGGCGTCGAGCGGGGTGTCGGGTGGGGCGTCCGGTGTGACATCCGAGGTGGTCATGTACGGGTAGACCACCGGCGGCACCGGAACTCATCGGTCGCCCGCCGGCCCCCGCGCGACGTCGCGGCCGAGGAACGCCAGCAGGCGCTCGTCCGGCGGCGCGCCCGGGCGCGTCGCGGCGGGCGGCGCGAACAGTCCCTCGCGGGCGGCGTCGGTGACGACCAGCGGCACGACCGCGAGCAGGTTCCGGGCCAGGCCCACCGGGATCGGGTGCTCGGTGCCGCAGCTGCGCGCGACGTCCCAGCCGTGGACCGTGAGCTCGACGGCGCCGACCCAGGCGAGGGCGCGCGCCGCCAGCACGCGGTCGCCGACCGTCAGCGGGGGCTCGACGTCGCCGGCCGCCGCGCAGGCGGCGAGCAGGCCGGCGGCGCGGCGCCGGAACGCCGTCACCGGGTCGCGCGGCGGCGCGCCGGCGGGGGCGGGTCCCAGGCTCACGCAGCCGGCGCCGAGCCCCTCGAGCAGCGCGTCCATGGAGCACGCCACGTGCTCCAGGAGCGCGCGCAGGTCCCACTCGCGGCACGGCGTCGGGCCGTCGAGGGCGGCCGGCGTGACGTCGGCGACGGCGCCCAGCGCGTACGTCAGGGAGCGCTCGAGCAGCGTGGCGCCGGGGTTCACCGGTGGACTCCTAGGCCCGGTCCCGGAGCGCCGCCCGGGTGCCGGCGTCCACGCCCACCGGCAGGCCGACGGCGGCGAACAGCCCGGTGTCGACGAACGCGTCGACGCGGGCGATGCCCCCGCCGCGGACGGTGACCACCTGGATCGAGTGCCCGACCCAGCCGCCGTGGCCGTCCGGGACGTAGAACGCGAAGCCGGCCTGCCGGTTGACGCCGACCGGCACCGTGAACGCGCCGCGGTGCCTCCCCCCGCAGGCGCGGGCGACGAAGCGCGCGACGGCGTCGCGGCCCGCGAACCAGGTGGGGATCGGCGGCATCTGCAGCGTCACGTCGTCGCGGAGCACCGCGAGCAGGCCGCCGACGTCCGCGTTCTCGAACGCCGCCACGTACCGGTCGACGAGCGCGCGGGCGTCCGGGTCGAGCTCGTCCGCGACGTCGTCCTCGGTGATGCCCGCGGCGGCGAGCTGCGCCCGGGCCCGCTGGAGGGCGCTGTTGACGGCGGTCGTCGTCATGTCCAGGGCGTCGGCCACCTCCGCCGCCCGCCAGGCGAGGATGTCGCGCAGGATCAGGACGGCGCGCTGCCGCGGCGGCAGGTGCTGCATCGCCGCCACCAGCGCCAGGCGCAGGCCGGCGCGCAGCGCCACCAGGGTCGCCGGGTCCTCCGGCACGTCGCGACGCGCGGCGAGCGCGGCGTCGGGCAGCGGTTGCAGCCACGGCACGTCCCGGCGCGCGGCCGCGAGCGGGCCGTCGACGTCGCCCGGCCCGGCGAGCCCCGCGGGCATCGGCCGCCGCCCCCGGTCCTCGAGCGCGGTGAGGCACGCCGTCGTCGCGATCCGGTACAGCCAGGTGCGCAGCGACGAGCGGCCCTCGAACCCGGCGTAGGAGCGCCAGGCGCGGAGGTACGTCTCCTGCACCAGGTCCTCGGCGTCGTCCGCCGACCCGAGCATCCGGTAGCAGTGCGCGAGCAGCTCCCGCCGGTAGGGGAGCGCGAGCCGCTCGAACCGCCGCGCCTCCGCGGCGTCCGTCACCGCGGTCTCCGCCATGTCCAGCCTCCTCCGTTGACGCGCCCGCACTTCCCCCCGGAAGTACAGACCGCCTCGACGGCGGAAACTCATCGGTGGCCCCGCGGGCTTCCCGCCGGCCGGCTCAGCCGAGCGTGCTCAGGCCGCCGTCCACCGCCAGCACCTGGCCCGTGACGTACGCCGCGGCGCCGGACAGCAGGAACGTGACGGCGTCCGCCACCTCCCACGCCGTCCCCTGGCGGCCGAGCGGGATGCGGGTGCCGGCGCGCTCGGGGCGGGCGCCGGCGGCGAGCCGGCCGAGCGGGGTGTCGATCAGCCCCGGCGCGACGGTGTTCACCCGGACCCCGCGCCGGGCCGCCTCGAGGCCCGCGTGCCGGGCGAGGGCGAGCTGTGCGGCCTTCGAGGCGTCGTACGCCGGGACGCCGCTGCCCGGCCGCAGGGCCGCGACCGACGAGACCAGCACCACCGAGGCGCCGGCGTCGAGCACCGGCAACGCCGCCCGCAGCACGAGGAACTGGGCGCGGAGGTTGACTGCGAGGACGGCGTCCCAGTCGTCCGCCGTCGTCCCGGCCAGACCGAAGCCGAGGCCGATGCCGGCGTTGAGGACGACGCCGTCCAGGCCGCCGAGCTCGGCGGCCGACCGCTCGACCAGCCCGGCGCAGGCGGCCGGGTCCGCGAGGTCGGCGACGACCACGGCCGCGGTGGCCGCCCCGGCCTCGCGGGCCAGGCGCGCAGTCTCCGTCGCCGACGCCTCGTCGACGTCGACGAGCGCCAGGGCCGCGCCCTGCTCGGCGGCGCGGACGGCGATCGCGCGACCGTTGCCCGGCGGCGGGTCCGGCTCCGGGCTGGGCCGCGTGCCGGCACCGACGACCGCGATACGGCGCCCGGCCAGGGCGCTCACGAGCCCACCGCCGCGCCGGCCGGCCAGCCCGGCGTGCCGGGCTCGAGCTGCACGCCGGCGCTGTTCAGCAGGCCGCAGACGAGCCGGTAGAAGCCGGCGACGACGAGCAGCTCGAGGAGCTGCGCCGTGGTCCAGGTGGCGGCGAGGCCGGTCCAGGTGGCGTCGCCGACGCGGTCGTCGTCGCACAGCTCGTCGACCATCCGCAGCAGCAGCGCGTCGGGCTCGGACCAGCCGGCGAGGCCCGGCTCGGCGACGCGGGCGATCTCGGCCGCCGTCAGCCCGGCCATGCCGCCGAGCAGCGTGTGCTGCCCGAACTCGTACGGCGAGCGGGCGCGCCGGCCGACACGGAGGATGACGAGCTCCCGCTCCCGGGCGGGCAGCTCGCCGCGGTTGAGCAGCACGTTGCCGAAGCGGGTGAACGCCTGCAGCAGCGTGGGGTGGTGACCGAGGGTGAGGAAGACGTTGAGCGGGCGGCCGTCGTTCTGGCCCGGCCTCCCGGGCGGCATGCCGGGCAGCTCGGTGTCAGGGTCGACGGGCGGAATCCGAGGCGTGTTCGGTGGGTCGCTCACCGGAGCGAGACTACGGCCGCCGCAGGTCCCGACGGCGGCCTCCGCAGCCCACGGCCCAGAGGTCTGCCCGGCGATCTCCCGGGGTATCGGTGCCGTGAGGGCCGAGGGAAGGGACACACGCCGTGGTCGAGGAGCGCGACATCACACAGGCGAAGAGCGGCGACGACGTCGTCACCGTGCTGCTGCTCCAGCACGTCCGGATCAAGGAGCTGTTCGCCGACGTCAGGAGCGCCCGGGGCGAGCGCCGCCGGCAGGCGTTCGACGAGCTGCGCGCGCTGCTCGCCGCGCACGAGACCGGCGAGGAGATGGTGGTCCGGCCGGCGACGCGCAAGGCGGCCGGCGACGACGTCGCGGACGCCCGCAACCACGAGGAGGACGAGGCGAACCACGTGCTCGCCGACCTCGAGAAGCTGGACGTCGGCTCGGCGGAGTTCACTCGGCGGTTCGCCGAGTTCGAGGCGGCCGTCGTCGCGCACGCCGACCGCGAGGAGGCGGAGGAGTTCCCGCTGCTCCGGCGGAAGCTCTCGAAGGAGGACCGCGTGAAGATGGCCGACGCGCTGGTGGCGGCCGAGCGGATCGCCCCCACGCATCCGCACCCGAGCACCGCCGGCTCCACGACCGCCCAGTGGGTCGTGGGCCCGTTCGCGAGCCTGGTGGACCGCGCGAGGGACGCGCTGAAGTCGGCGACGTCGCGCTGAGGCGAAACGGCAACCCCTCGGCGGTGATCATGCAATTCCCGGACGCCCTTGGAGTGCGCGGCGAACCTCTGCCCCGTAGCGGCGTCCGGGAATTGCATGATCACCGCGTTCTGCGAGGTGGCCGCGTACGCGACGTGCATGATCACGGGTAGGTGAGGTGGGCGGCGGCGCCTCACCCGGGGCGGCCGCCCTTGAACCAGTACTGGGCTGCCGGGGCCGTGTTCTCGTACACGTGCTTCGCCTCCTGGTACTCCGCCAGGCCCGACGGGCCCAGCTCGCGGCCGACGCCCGAGTGCTTGAACCCGCCCCACTCCGCCTGCGGCAGGTAAGGGCCGAAGTCGTTGATCCACACCGTCCCGTGCCGCAGCCGCGCGGCGACGCGGTGCGCCCGCGCGCGGTCCGACGTCCACACCGCGCCCGCGAGCCCGTACGACGTGTCGTTGCCGAGGAACACCGCCTCGTCCTCGCCCGTGAACCGCTCGACGGTCACGATCGGGCCGAACGTCTCCTCCTGCACGATCCTCATCTCCCGCCGGCAGTCGGCGAACACCGTGGGCCGGAAGAAGAACCCGCCGGCCAGTTCCGGCTCGTCGGGCGGACCGCCGCCGCAGACCAGCCGCGCGCCCTCCGCCACGCCCAGCGCCGCGTACGCCGCGACCTTCTCCCGGTGCGCGGCCGACACCAGCGGCCCGCTCTCGGTCGCCGGGTCCAGCCCGTCGCCGAGCCGCACGAGGTCCGCCCGGCGGGCCAGCTCGGCCACGAACTCGTCGTGCACCGGCGCCTCCAGCAGCAGCCGTGTGCCGGCCGAGCACACCTGCCCGGCGTGCAGGAACGCCCCGCTCAGCGCGCCGTCCAGCGCGGCCTCCAGGTCGGCGTCGGCGAACACCACGTTCGGGTTCTTGCCGCCGAGCTCGAGCGCCACCTTCTTGACGTCGTCCGCGGCCGCGCGCATGATCGCCCGCCCGGTGGCGAGGCCGCCGGTGAACGACACGAGGTCGACCTCGGGCGCGGACACCAGCGCCGCACCCACGCTCGCGCCCGCGCCGAGCACGAGGTTGACGACGCCGGGCGGCGTGCCGGCCTTCGCCAGCACCTCCGCGAGCACCACCGTCGTCAGCGGCGTCACCTCGCTCGGCTTCATGACGACGGTGTTCCCCGCCGCCAGCGCCGGCGCCACCTTCCACGACATCTGCAGCAGCGGGTAGTTCCACGGCGCGATCAGCGCGCACACCCCGACCGGCTCGTGGACGACGCGGCTGAGCACCGCGGGGTCGCCGGCGTCGACCAGCCGGCCCGGGTCCTGCCGGGCGAGGGCGGCGTAGTAGCGGAACACCGCGACGACGTCGTCCACGTCGGTCCGGCTCTCGGCGAGCGTCTTGCCGGTGTCCGACGTCTCCAGCCGGGCGATGCGCTCGCGGTCCGCGACCAGCAGGTCCGCGACCCGCAGCAGCAGCTCGGCGCGCTCCGCGCCGGTCGTGGCCCGCCACGGACCGGCGTCGAACGCCCGCCGCGCGGCGGCGACGGCGTCGCGCGTGTCCGCCGCCGACGCCTCGTCGACGCGCTCGACGACCGAGCCGTCGAACGGGTTGACGACGTCACGGCCGCCCGCGTCGGAGGCGGCGCGCCACGCGCCGTCGATGAAGAGTCCAGGCATCGCCGGTGTCCTTTCCGGGCGTCGCGGGGTATCCGCGGCGTTGCTCAGGTTGCGGTCCGGTCGCTTTCCCTGTCGAGCGCGATCGGCGAGGGCTACGGATCCGGACGGTCGACGCGCCATCCGCGCCTCGGTCCGCAGTGTGCAACAGCCTCCTACCACACTCCCGTACCCGAAACCTCCCTTCCCTGCGGTAGCGTCCGGCGGGTGGGCGATCTCGAGGAGTCGCTGCGCGTCGCGGAGCGGCGGCTGCAGGCGGCGCAGCTCGCGGGCGACGTCGACGAGCTCGACCAGCTGCTCGACGACCGGCTCTTCGCGACGCTGGCCCCCGACGCGGTGCGCGTCACCAAGGCCGAGGACCTGCAGGGGCACCGGGAGGGGCGGCTCGCGCTGTCGCGCTCGGTCGAGGAGGAGCTCGCGCTCGTCGTCGCCGGGACGACGGGCGTCACCTGGGTGCTGCTGTCGATGGCCGGCACCTTCGCGGGCGAGCCGTTCGAGACCCGCATGCTCTACACGCGCACCTGGCACCACGACGCCGCCGCGGGCTGGCGCGTGCTGGCCGCCCACATCAGCCCGGTGGCCCCCGCCTGAGCGTCGGTAGGGTCGCCGGATGCGCTATCTCATGGAGGTGCCGGTCGAGGCCGGCCTTATCGAGCA
>Ga0081539_10005988_pt1 | contig 11970 bp, 10 predicted proteins | sample TabmetS4T2R2_FD_71023 | JGI IMG/M metagenome (GOLD analysis project Ga0081539, IMG submission 71023) | Tabebuia heterophylla rhizosphere microbial communities from the University of Puerto Rico - S4T2R2 | ecosystem: Host-associated > Plants > Roots > Rhizosphere ...
GACTCTTCATGACCGCGAACAGATGCTCGGCTTCGCTCGGGGACAGGGCGGAGGTCGGCTCGTCGAGGGCGATCACCCGCGCGTCCACCATCAGCGCTTTGGCGATCTCCACCAGCTGTTGCTGTCCCACGGACAGGCGCAGTACGGGGACGTTGAGGTTGCCGCGGAATCCGACCCGCGCGAGCAGCTCTCGTGCGTGCCGTTCCTGGCGGCGGCGGATGATCAGGCCGGCTCGTGTCTCCAGGCCGGTGAGTGTGACGTTGCGGACGGCACTCATGTGCGGCACGAGCGTGATTTCCTGGTGCACCATCACCACGCCTGCCCGGCGGGCCGCCGCCGGCGAATGCAGGTCGAGTGGCTGCCCGTCGAGGGAGAACGTGCCGGAGTCCGGCTTGTGCGCCCCACTGATGATCTTGAGTAGAGTCGACTTTCCGGCGCCATTGGCTCCCAGCAGGCTATGAATGCTGCCTGGCGTGATGGTGAGGTTGACGCCCTTGAGTACGTGTGTCGGCCCGTAGCTCTTGCGGACACCCTCGAAGTGGAGGCTCATTTGCTCGACCCTGCGCTGGAGTACAGGTCGGGCTTGGCGGTGCCGTCGCTCTGGAAGTACTTGCTCGCGTTGGCCTTGGTGATGACCTCGTCGGTGGTGTTGACCCACAGCGGGACGTCCTGGCCGTTCAGCACCCGTACGGCCGCCTCGAGCGACCAGTACCCCTGGTAGAAGGGGAACGGGGTGATTGTCGCGTCGATGTCGCCCTTGACGATGGCGTCTACGGCGATCGGGACACCGTCGGTGCCCACGACGACGAGGTCCTTCCGGTTGGCCTGGGCGGCGGCGCGGGCCACCGCGCTGGCCATCGTGTCGTTGGCGGCGTAGATGCCGGCGAGGTCCGGATATTTCGCGAGTAGGTCCTTGGTGCGCTGGTAGGCCTTCTGCTCGTCCCAGTCGCCGGCGACCGAGGCGACGAAATCGAGGTCGGCCTCGTCCATGGCGGCCTTGAAGCCGGTGGCGCGTAGGTCGGCCGCGGAGGAGCCGGGCAGCCCTTGGATTTCGGCCACCTTGGCTCGTGCAGGAAGGGTGTCGGCGAGGTACTTGCCGGCCAGCTTGCCGTCGGTGGCCAAGGCGGACCCGACGTAGACGGTGGACTGGAGTCCCTTGCCGGGGGCCGCGATGTTGATGACCGGGATCTTCTTGGCTTTCATCTGGTTGATGCAGGGGATCAGGTTGGAGGTGGTCTGCGGTGAGACGATGAACGCGTCGTACTTCTCCAGCAGCATGGTCTGGCAGATCTGCAGTTGCTCTGACGTGTCGGTCTCGCTCTTGGCGGACATGACCTGGCTGGTCTTCACCGCGTAGTCGGACTTGGCGCGTTGGATGCCGGCTTCCACTTGCTGCCAGTACTGGTTGGTGAGTGATTTGATCAGAATCCCGACTTTGTACTTGCTGCCGTCGACCTTTCCGAGACTCGAGAGTTTGGCGCCGGTGATGCTGGCGGCCTGCGGTGCGGCCTCGTTGAAGGTGCCGGTGTCCTCGAAGCGGACCTTGTCGCCGGCGCCGCTCGTGGCTCCGCTCGAGCACGCCCCGAGGGCGGCGAGAGCGACTCCTGCGATGGCTGCGATGACGGTCCTTGTGATGTTGGAATGCCTGGACATTGGTTTCTCCGATAGTTGTATAGGCGAGCGGTCTGGCTCGTCTGCGTGTAGTGGATAGGGATTGATGCCTAATGCGGGGTGGTGTGTTCAGCGCGGGTGAGTTCAGGCCATGACGCCGCCGCCGTTGAGGTGGAGGGTCTGTCCGTGCATGAGGGCGGCGGCCTCGGATGCCAGGAACACCACGCCTGGTGCGACTTCCTCGGGTCGCGCGAGTCGCCGCATCACCAGTCCGGCGGTCCTTTGTTCGATCCACTCGTCGTCGGCGTAGGGGTCGTTCAACGGCGTGTGAATCGGGCCTGGTGCGATGGCGTTGACCCGGATCGTCGGGCCCAGTTCGCGGGCGAGCGCTCGGGTCAGGGCGACGACGCCACCCTTGGATGCGGAGTATGCGCTGGTCTCGATGGCTCCCTTGAATGCCAGTTGTGATGCGACGTTGACGATGGCGCCACCGGCGCGGGTCTGCATTCCCGGTGCGACGGACTTGGACATCAGGAAGGTGCCGGTGAGGTTGACTTTCAGCACGCGTTCCCACATGGCGAGGGTGGCTTCGGCCAGGGGCGCCTGGTGCAGGACACCGGCGTTGTTGACCAGAACGTCGACCTTGCCGGTCGCGGCTTCGACGTCTCCGACGAGGGTGTTGCAGTCGGCTTCGCTGCTGACATCGGCTTCGAGGATCAGCGGCATGATGCCGTGTGGTGTGGTGACGGCCTTGACGAGGTCCTCGGTGGGCGGGGTGCCGATGTAGGCGAGTGCGACGTGCGCGCCGGCCTCGGCGAGGGCGCGGGCGATGGCGGCGCCGAGTCCGCCTGTCGCGCCGGTCACGATGGCGGTCTTGTTGGTGAGGCTGAACATGTTCATCTGTTCTCCTCGGTGTCGGGATGCCCGTTGTGCAGCGCGAGGTGCTCCGCGAGGTAGCCGAGGGAGTTCTGCACGTACAGGCGCGAATCCGAGCGGCGCAGGTCGTCGGCCACGACGGGTTCGAACTCCATCTGGGCGATAACATCGGTCCCAGGGTCGAGGCCGGGAGCGACTTCCACGAGAACCAAGCCGTCCGCGGTGAGCTCGAAAACCGCGCGCTCGGTGACGTACAGCACTGTCTGTCCACGTTCGAGTGCCGCGCGCGCCGAAAAGGACACCTGCTCGACCTCGGCGACCAGCTTGGGAGCGCCGGCGGGGACGGTGACGCCGTCGGGCGCGAAACGGTAGCCGCCCTTGGCGGTCGTCATTGTGCCGACGAAGACGACCCGCTTCGCGCCATGGGAAATGTTGATGAACCCACCGACGCCCGGCATGCGGTTGCCGAACCGGCTCACGTTCACGTCGCCAGTTCGGCCGACCTGAGCGAACGAGAGAACGGCGATGTCGAGTCCTCCGCCGTCGTAGAAGTCGAACTGGTAGCCCGCGTCGACGGTGGCCTCCGCGTTGCGGACCAGGCCGAAGTCGGTGCCACTGGCCGGGGTGCCGCCGATGTGGCCCTGCTCGACGGTGAGGGTGACCTCGTCGGTCAGGCCTTCGACCGCGAGAGCCGTGGCGACGCCGTCAGGCATTCCGTAGCCGAGATTGACCACATCACCGGTGCGGAGTTCTGCGGCGGCGCGTCGCGCGATCACGGTGCGCTCGGTGAGTGGAGTCGGCGCGACGAGAGCGCGGGAGGCCCGCGCGTCACCGGTCAGCGTGGGATCGGCGGCGGTGGCAGCCGAGAGTCGACTGTCGGGTGCGACCGCGACGGCGTCGACCAGAATGCCTGGTACCTTGACCCGTCGCGGGTCGATGGAGTACGCCTCCACCACGAACGGCACCTGCGCGATGACCACACCACCGCTGTTCTTGGCCGCCTGCGCGGCCGAGAGCACTTCAGCGGCCAGGCCCTCGTGGTCCATGCACAGGTTGCCGCGTTCGTCGGCGAAGCTGGCCTTGATGATGGCGACGTCGATGGGGAACGACTTGTAGAGAAGCCATTCCTGCCCACGGAGGGTGACCACCTCGACAAGGTCGGCCTTGGCTGTCCTGTTGAGACGGCCGCCCTCGAGGCGGGGATCGCACGCCGTGTACAAGCCAACCTTGGTCACCACGCCGGGACGGCCGGCGGCCGTCTCGCGCATCAGGTGAGAAATCACGCCCTGGGGAAGGCAATAGGCTTCGATCTTCTCGTTGAGGGCAAGTTCCTGCATGCGGGGAGTCCATCCCCAATGCCCGCCGACGACGCGCTTGACCAGTCCCTGAGTGGCGAGGCGATCAACTCCGCCGCCCAGACCGTCCCCCAGACCTGATGGATGCACGATGGTGAGGTCGTAGAGGTCGCCGCTGGATTCAAAGCGTTGAGCGATGGCCTGGAGCAGGGCGTCCGGCTGGTTGACGCCCCCACCCGAGCCGTCGACCAGGACCGTGCTGCCCGCCTTGATCAGCGCAACGGCCTCGGACGCTGAAGTGATCTTCGAGTCCATGGCCGGGCCTCAGAGGATGCCGGCGTTGCGGGTGGCCGCAAGCATCAGCTCGCGATCGTCGGGCGGCAGCGGCAGCAGCGGTTCGCGGACGGTGTCGGTGGCGATGATGCCCTTCTCGACGAGCACCGCCTTGATTCGGGCGCGGGAGTTGCGCAGCGGCTTGCCGAACATGGCCTCGGCCAGCGGCTGCATCTTCTCCCGATTGATCTCCTCGGCCTCGTCGATCTTTCCGAACTTGACCAGGTCGAAGACCTTCCTTGTCAGGGGCGCCGCGATCGAGGCGTAGCCGAGCAGGATGCCCTGCGCGCCCAAGACGAACGACTCGTAGATGAAGTTGTCGCATCCACTGAGGAGAACAACGTCCCGTGTGGACGCCCGCAACGCGTCGCGCGTCTCGATGAACTGCAGCGGATCGAAGGACGCGTCCTTGATGGCGACGATGACATCATCGTCGGCGAGCCGGGTGACCAGCGGTCCTCGCAGCAGCGCCCCGCCCAGGTCGGGGGTGAGGCTGAACGCGATGAGCGGGAGCCCGACCTCGCGAACGCGCTGGTAGTAGGTGGTGACCATGGCATCCGGGAGGGGCTGCCCGGCGAATGCCGGAATCGGGAACACCAGTAATGCGTCCGCGCCCGCCGACTTGAGCGTCTGCGCGGTCTCGACCGCGGCCGTCGTCGACGTTCCCATCAGCCCCGAGACGACCGCGACGTCCGGTCCCAGCACCTGCTTGGCGATCTCGACCATGCGGGTCCGCTCGGTCATCGTCAGATGCGCACCCTCCGCGGTGTCGGCGTTGACCGTCACGGCGTCCACGTTCTGCGTCGTCAACCACTGGCACAGCGCGGCAAAGGAATCGAAGTCGGCGGTCTGGTCGGCGTGCATCGGAAGCGGGATCGCGGCGTTGAGGCCGCGCAGGCCGAGGGCGGTCATGGTGGTGTCTCCAGTCGTGCGTGAGCGTCCCGCCGCTGGGGCGTGAGGCGCGGGTGATGGTTAGTCGGTGGCGGCAAACGACGATGTGCCGCCGGTCTGGTCATGGATCTCGCGCTGGGTCAGGCGCAGCGCCTCGAGGTAGGTCCGGTAGTTGTGACGGTTCAGCCGCCCGGACGGCCCAGCGATCGTGACCGCGCCGATGAACTCACCGTGCCCGTTCAATACCGGCACGCTGATCGAGCTCAAAGCGATCTCGTGCTCGTCCCAGCAGGTGGCGAAGCCACGCTCCCGCACATGCGCGATCTGCCTCTGGAGCGCGCTGCGGGTCGTCACGGTGTGATCGGTGAATTGCCGCGGGCTGGCCGGCAGAGCCTCGAAAGCGCCTGGCTTGAAGGCGAGCATCACCTTCCCCGACGCCGTGGCGTGTAGCGGGACCCGCTTTCCCGGAGCGTTGTTGGCCACCAGAGAACTGGTCGTCGATTCCCCGCGCATCAAGACCAGCGAAGTGCCGTTGTCCTCGATGTTGAACAGCGTCGTCTCACCGACCTTCTCAGCCAGCGCGGACAGGCTCGGAGCGATAAGGCTGTTCAGACCGGCATCGCGAAGAACCTTGGTGCCGAGCTCGTAAAGACCCCACGCGAGCCGATACCGGAACGAGTCGTGCGCTCTAGCAACGATGCGGCGAGCCTCGAGCGTAGCGAGGATGTGGTGCACGGTCGCCTTGCTCGAGTTGGTGGCCTTCGCGATGTCACTGATGCGCTGCGGCCCCTCGGCGAGGCAGTTCAGCACGTCGAACGCCCGATCTACCGCTTGGACGCGTCGCGAGCCTTGAGAGTATGTCATCGGCACCGGAATCGCCTCCCTTCAGCGCCTCGCCAGTCGACTTGGCCAAACGCTATGTTCACCTCCACACTGCGTTCAACAACTGGGGTTTGCTCACTGCAAACAGGATCGGCGGCGTGATTTGTTCATCGCAAACCACGCTGCTGGCGGCGCCAGCTTCAGCGACCTACCGTGCCGGCATCGGGAGTGCCGCAAAGGTCGGAAGCGCAGGTTGGCAGCGTGATGCAGGTTCTGGTAGCACCGGACAAATTCAAGGGCTCCCTGACGGCGGCCCAGGTAGCCCACGCGATGCGGGCCGGCGTTCTGGCGGCGGCGCCTGCCGCCACGGTGACGACACGGCCTATCGCCGACGGAGGCGACGGCTTCCTCGATGCGATCATCGCAGCCACCGCCGCCCGGGTGATCGAGGTCGAGATCCAGGACGCCATCGGTCGGACGCGTATCGCGCGGATCGCCATTCATGGCGAAACCGGTTACCTGGAGGCAGCGGACGCTGTCGGGATCACCCAGACCGACCCGACTCCGGAAACGGCGCTCAACACGGACACTGGTGGCGTCGGACAGATGATTCTGGCGAGCCTGGACGCAGGGGCGACGAGCATCACGATCGGTCTCGGCGGGACGTCAAGCACCGACGGCGGAACCGGCATGCTACGCGCACTCGGCGCCGAACTGCTCACCGAAGATGGTCGTCACCTACAGCCAGGCGGTGGCAACCTGACAGATCTGCACCAAATCAATCTTGACCTCGATCCGAGGGTTTTCGGATGCCGCTTCGTGGCCGCGCATGATGTCACCAGTCCGCTGCTAGGCCCAAGCGGCGCCGCGGCTGTGTTTGGGCCACAAAAGGGCGCCGACGAGCGCGCCGTCCACAAACTCGGTGCCGGACTCACTCATCTGGCGGACGTGCTACTGCGTCAGCACGGCCTCGATATCGCCGCCGTTCCGGGCGGCGGAGCAGCCGGTGGCCTCGGCGGAGCGCTGGGCGGAGTTCTCCGGGCAGACATGCGGTCCGGCGCCGCTGTCGTCTTCGCGCTCACAGGACTAGACGAGGAGCTTAGGAAGAGCGACCTCGTGCTCACCGGCGAAGGCAGCTTCGACGAGCAGTCGCTCGACGGCAAAGGGCCGTATGCGGTGCTGCAGACGGCGCAGTCGGCGGGTGTTCCTGCCGTCGTGATCGCCGGGCGTGCCACACTTCGCTCTCCCCACCCGAGAATCCCGGGTGACACCGTGATCGAAGCTCTGGCGGACAACTTCGCTGACCCATTCGTGGACACCACCGGCAAGATCGAAGAGCTTGCGGCGCGTGCCACCGGCCGAGCGATCAACGGCGATGAGTTTGCTGCTCGCAAACAACGTTCGTAGCGGCAGACAATGCCAGCTCACTACCGTGCCGACATGAGGGTGTAACACCACACACCGCAAGAACACGGCAACACCGGCGCTGGCTGGAAGAGGACGATCATGAACCGGAAATTCGATTACATAATCATCGGCGCGGGCGCAGCCGGCTGCGTGGTGGCCAATCGCCTTTCCGAGCAAGCGGACGTCTCCGTGCTTCTGCTCGAAGCGGGAGGACGAGACTGGTCCCCACTTCTGAAGATCCCCGCCGGCTTCGCAAAGCTGATGGGCACGAAAGTCAATTGGCTCTTCACCACCGAACCGCAGCAACACATGAGCGACCGGCGCATGTTCCTGCCGCAAGGCAAGGTTCTCGGCGGGAGTACCTCCATCAACGCGATGCTGTACATCCGCGGGAATCGGCACGACTACGACGAGTGGCGCGATCTCGGGAACAAGGGCTGGGGCTTCGACGACGTTCTTCCTTACTTCAAGAAGTCGGAGGACAATCAGCGACTCGCCGATGAGTACCACGGCGTCGGCGGCCCGTTGGCCGTATCGGATCAGATCCAGCGCAACCCGATGAGCGACGTGTTCGTGCGAGCGGCACAACAAGCAGGAATCGCCTACACGGCTGACCCCAATGGCGCCGAGCAGGACGGCGTCTTCTATAACCAGGTCACCCAACGTGCCGCACGGCGCGAAAGCGCTTCAACCGCGTTCCTCAATCCCGTCAAAGACCGCCCCAACCTAAGGGTCGCGACCTCGGCCACCGTCAGGAGGATCGTGGTGCGAGACGGCCGGGCCGTGGCCGTCGAATTTGAGCACAAGGGAACCAGGCGTACGGTCGGCGCCACCCGCGAGATCATCTTGAGCGCAGGGGCCATCAACTCACCGCGCCTCTTGATGCTGTCGGGAATCGGCGATGCGGCGGAGCTCGGTGAGGTCGGAGTCAAGCCCGTCCATCACCTGCCGGGCGTAGGCAAGAACCTTCACGACCAGCTGGAGGTCTTCATCACCGCGAGGGTGAACCAGCCAGTCACCTACGACGGCCAAGACCGCTGGCACCGTGCAGCCCTTCACGCCATTCAGTACGGTCTCTACCGCACCGGGCCCGCGACAGCCACCGTGAGCGAGGCCGGCGCGTTCCTCCGTAGCGACGAAACCGTGCGATCACCCGACATCCAGCTTCACATGCAGCCTGCCTTCGTTGTCTGGCACGAAGGAACGTCCAAGATCCAGCGTCTGCCGGGGCACGGCATCACCATCCTTGCCTGCAACACCCGCCCGAAGAGCCGCGGGGAAGTGCGGCTGAAAAGCGCGAATCCCGACGAGCCGCCGATCGTCAACCCGAACTACCTCGCCAACCCCGACGACATGCGCATCGCGCTCGCCGGGTTCAAATGGATCCGCCGCATCCTCGCAACTCCTGCCTTCGCTCCCTACATCGACAGTGAACTGATGCCCGGCAAGGACGTCACAACCGATGACGAGATCCGCGACTACATCCGGCGCACCGGCGGAACCGACTACCACCCCGTCGGCACCTGCAAGATGGGCAACGACGAAACTGCCGTGGTCGACGATCAGCTGCGCGTCCGCGGCCTCGAAGGACTCCGAGTCATCGACGCCTCAATCATGCCCTCGATCATCAGCGGCAATACGCAGGCACCTGCCTACATGATCGGCGAAAAGGGCGCGGCCATGATAGCCACCAGCGCCCACTAGTTCCCCATCCCATCAACAGCGCGTATCCGCTGCGCCACGAACGTCAACAGGTCGATCAATCGACGGCGTTGGCTGGCCCTAATGCCCACGGCCCACACGCGGCAGGCCGTCGTGGCTCCAGGTGCTGTTTCTATGGGTCACCCTTTGCGGTGACATAGTCGGCGCGGACGTAGCAGCGGTTGCCGGCGTGGGTATCCCTACGGTGACATCTGCTTCTCGGTACCTGGTGACACGCCATGCCCCCATTCCTGAACGCCGCCGTCGCATCCGATGACCTGTTCACCGCATGGCGGGACCGATCACCGGCGCGATCCCGCGTCCGCGGGCGGCATCCCGCAGGTTCCGCAGCTGATCTACGGTTCGCCTTATACGGGCGGATCTCAACCGACGGTTACCAGGACCCGGCGTCGTCGCAGCAATGGCAATACGACCAAGCGGTCCGGCTGACCGCGGGGCATGGTCCGGTCGTGGTCGAATACTTCGACGCCGGCTACTCACGCAGCCTGCCCTGGCACCAACGGCCGCACGCCGCGGAACTGCTCCGCGCGGCGTCCCGGCCGGACCGCGGGTTCGACGCGGTCGTGATCGGCGAGTACGAACGCGCCTTCGTCGGCCACCAGGCCCTGCAGATCATCCCCTTCCTGCAGTCCCACGGCGTCGCGGTGTGGCTGCCGGAGGCCGGTGGACCGGTCGATTTGACCGATCCGACCCACCGCGCGTTGATCATGCTGCTCGGGCACCAATCCGAACGGGAGGTGCTGCGCGCACGCCTGCGCACCACCCAGGCGATGTGCACCCAGGCCCGCGATCAAGGCCGGCATCTCGGCGGGCGGCCCCGTATGGCTATCGTCTCGTCGACGCCGGACCGCACCCCAACCGGATCCACGCCCAGTGGAGCCGACGCCTGCACCGCCTCGACCCCGACCCGGTCACCGCTGCGACCGTGCGGTGGATCTTCGCCCATCGGCTCAACGGAGCCAGCACCGCCAGCATCGCCCGTGCGCTCAACGACCGGCATATCCCTCCCCCGTCGGCGCGTGACCCGGTCCGTAACAAGCATCGGACCGGAACGGCATGGACGCTGCGGACGGTGACCGAGATCCTGGCCAACCCCCGCTACACCGGCCGGCAGGTGTGGAACCGGCAGCGCACCGACCACAACGAGACGGTGCCTGGCGACAAGCGCACCAGTCTCGGACCCACCCGGGCGTGGAACCCACGCAGCGACTGGGTGTTCTCCGCACACCGCGCGCATCCCGCGCTGGTCAGCGACGCCGACTTCCTCGCCGCCCAAGCCATCACCGCGGTCCCCGTCCCGAGAAACGGTGCCATGCGCCGCTATCAGCTGACCGGGCTGCTGATCTGCGGCACCTGCGGACGCAGGCTGGAAGGCCACTGGGTCCACGGCCGGGCCGGCTACCGGTGCCGGCACGGCCACACCAGCACTCGGCCCCATGACCAGCGGGTCCACTCGGTGTACTGGCCGGAGCGGCACATCCTCGACCCGCTGCTGTACTCGCTGAGCTACGAGGGCGAGCTGCCCCTGTTCGCCACCGTCGACGACCTACTCAGCCACCTGCAGACCCGTGACCTGGTCATCATCTGCGACGTCACGGCGCTACGGCTGGAGACTGAAGAAAAGGAACTCCCTCCCACAACCATCCCTCGATGGGATGACTTTGGTGGGGGTTAACGTGTCCGAGACCAATGCCCAACGGTCTGCCAGCCTATCTACGACTATCGCACTGCCATAGCGCGCGCGGAAAGCCACCCGCGAAGATCTCACCCGGTCGGCTTCTTCGCGTGCGACCAGTCCCCCGGGTGTTAGGCGGACAGCGCTTCCGCGTTCCTCGACTGAGCTGCGCCGGCCTGTTCGCAAGTAATCATGCTCATCGCGGCCTCGTTGCGTCGCCTGGACAGCATTCCGAGGACTACGTCTGTCAATGGGTTGCGGTGTGTCGGTGCTCACGGCGGTGCACTCCAGCTGGGCCAGCAGGGAAAGAGCGTCGCTCGAGGGCGATCCGCGGTTCTGCGCTGTAGGCGTTGAGCCGCAGGCCAGCGTCGGCGGTCAGCTCCATGGACTCGTAGGCGAGGGTGAGGTCCCCGACGACCGGCTGGTGCAGGCGCTTGATGCCGGTCCGGTGCAGGCGCACGTCGTGCGCCGCCCATCGGCGGCGGAACTCTTCACTACGAATGGACAGTTCGCCGATGAGGTCGGACAGATCCTGGTGGTACGGGTCGCGTCCGCTTCAGTCCGCAGGATTGCGACGGCGTCCCGGCCCGCTCGCCCGGTCGAGGTAGAAGGCCGGGGAGTTGGGGTCGAGGGCCTCCCGCACCGCGGCCCGCACGCCGGCGTCGAGCCGGCCCGGCGGCAGGAACGGGTACAGCACGGGAAGATGAAGCAGGCGATGTTCGGCGTGGTGATCGTCGGGCTAACAGCGGTGCGAAGACGGCGCGGCCGAGCTGATTGCCGCCGAGCACGTCCAACCGGCCGTTGGGGACATAGGCCGGGGCCATGGTCATCCCGTCGAGAAGCTGCTGTACGGCCGGCCGGACGATCCGCGAGTGTTCGGGCTCGACCGCAGCCGGTTAGGTCTTGCCGGTTCGCGCTCGCGCCATGACCTCCTCGTCGGTCAGGGGACTGCTTGGGTGGTGGCTGAGGCACAGCGGCGTACGTATCTTCCGAGGCGGCTCGCCCTCCAGCGCAATGTAGAACTCGCCCGAGGTGAGGTTGCCGACGTCCGGTACGTCGCCGCCCTTGACCCGGGCCATCTCCTGAGCGGCGGCGATCTGCACCGGGACAGTCAGCCGTCCGAAGAAGTGCGTCGCGGCGTTCCCGGGGATCCGGTTGTGCAAGTTCTTGGGCGCCTGCGTGGCGAAGATCAGGCCGAGGCCGTACTTCCGCGCCTGCGAGGCGAGTGCGAGGGTACTCTGCGTACAGGCGGTCATCGCGCCCGATGGCGCAAAGGTCTGCGCCTCGTCCATCACGAGCAGGCCTAGCAGCGGCCGGTCTTTGACGGGATTCCTCTTA
>Ga0081539_10005989_pt1 | contig 11968 bp, 15 predicted proteins | sample TabmetS4T2R2_FD_71023 | JGI IMG/M metagenome (GOLD analysis project Ga0081539, IMG submission 71023) | Tabebuia heterophylla rhizosphere microbial communities from the University of Puerto Rico - S4T2R2 | ecosystem: Host-associated > Plants > Roots > Rhizosphere ...
CCCGCTGATGCTACTGTTTGCGGCGCTGGCGTTGGCGGCAGTGGCGCTGGTGGCGTGTTACATCCCGGCGCGTCGCGCCACGCGCGTCGATCCGCTGGTGGCGCTGAAGTCGGAGTGAACATCGGGAAGAGGTTAAGCCCTCCTGGACCGGCGACCAGGGACTGATGCTGGGAAATTTCTGCGACGCCATCTCGCGCCAGCCCATACACAGCGTGATTCTGCTCCAGATGGCGAAAGGCGTGCTCGCCCGCGCACGTCAGAAACTTTTCCAAACGGCAGCACACCGGCACGCGTTTCCTACCTCGGCAAATTTTTGGGCAGGGGAGCAGAAGTCATCTTCGAGCAGGATCCGAATCAGCACAACGCGCTTTTCGTGTCGTCGTATGGCGGCGAACCTGACTTCGCGTTCATGAGCCTCGGTCCAACAAATCTCCACCCGATCACGCTCACGTCGGGACAGTCCCTCCAGAACAGGTACGTCGTCACAGTGGCCGACGTCTAGATTCCTCTACTGTCCTCACCTCAACGGGCGTCTTTCTCGGAGGCGCCCGTGGTCGCCAGCCTCCTGCGCTGTGATCGTGTGCTCGTGTGTTAAGGTAACCGTCAACCATACCGGTGAGGGAAGCAATGAAAGCAGCACAGATAAGCAGGGCAGGCGGAGATTGGGAATTAGTGGAGCGCGATGTTCCGGAGCCGCGCGCCGGGCAAGTGCGCGTGAAGGTTGAGGCATGCGGTATTTGCCACAGCGACGCGCTCGTAAAAGAAGGCCTGTGGCCGGGACTACAGTACCCGCGGGTACCGGGTCATGAAATCGCCGGCCGCGTCGATGCGCTTGGTGAAAACGTGACTTCGTGGTCCGTTGGACAACGCGTCGGGGTCGGTTGGCATGGCGGCCACGACTTCGTCTGCGAACAGTGTCGTCGCGGCGACTTCGCCATGTGCGTCAATCGAAAAGTTACCGGCATCGACTTCGACGGTGGCTACGCGGAGTACATGATCGCGCCGGCCGCGGCGCTCGCCGCGATCCCCGACGAACTGCCGGCGGAAGAAGCAGGCCCATTCATGTGCGCCGGCGTCACTGTCTACAACGCTCTCCGCAACTCCGGCGCTCGCGCCGGCGACCTCGTCGCCGTGCACGGCATCGGCGGGCTGGGCCATCTTGGCGTGCAGTATGCGCGACGAATGGGCTTCAACACTGTCGCCATCAATCGCGGCAACGACAAAGAGCCGCTTGCGCGACAGCTCGGCGCGCATCATTACATCGATGCCACCGCCACGGACGTTGTGTCCGAGTTGCAGCAGCTTGGCGGCGCACGCGTGATTCTGGCGACCGCTCCGAACGCGCAAGCGATCTCCGCGCTGGTCGATGGTTTGGCGCCGAGCGGACTGTTGCTTGTGCCCGCAGCGCCGGCTGAACCACTGACGATCAGCATGTTTTCTCTAATCACGCACCGGAGCTCGGTCGCTGGTTGGTACTCCGGCGTCGCGAAGGATTCACAAGACACGATGGAGTTCAGCGTGTTGACGGGCGTGCATCCGATGATCGAGAAGTATCCGCTCGAGCGGGTGGCGGAAGCTTACGAACAGATGCACAGCGGCAAGGTGAGGTTTCGCGTCGTCTTGACGATGGGTGGCGCTTAAATCGGGATGTTGGAAACAGCGCGTTTGAGATTGGTCCTGCCCGAGCAGTCTGATGCCTGTCGTTTGGTTCGCTACTACGAAGAAAACAAAGAGCACCTGGCGCCGTGGGAGCCGCTGCGCACGGACGAATACTACACTGAGGGTTTTTGGTTAGCCGAGATTGCTAAGCTGCGGGATGACTTTTTGAACGACCGCTCTTTACGGCTCGTGCTCGTCGACAAATCTGATCCGGACGCGCCGATTCTTGGGCAATGCGGGTTGAGCAATATCGTTCGTGGATCGTTTCAGGCGTGTCATCTGGGCTACGGCCTGCATCACCGGGCTGAACGAAAAGGTTTGATGTCGGAAGCACTCTCGGCGCTGATTGCCCACGCCTTCAACAGCATGCGCCTGCATCGCATCATGGCCAACTACATGCCAAACAACGAGCGCAGCGCGCGCGTGCTACAACGACTCGGCTTTGTAATTGAAGGCTATGCACACGACTACCTCTTTCTCGCCGGCAAATGGCAGGACCACGTCTTGACCTCGCTAATCAATCCGTCGTGGCGGGTAGATTAAGACGTTATTCACTTTCTCCAGCTTGCCTCAGCACGCGCACCACCTCATCGTGATTGCCCTGAACCGCCAGCATCAGCGCGGTCTTGCCGTCTTTATCTTTCGCTTTGAGGTCAGCGCCGGCGGCAATCAACACGCGCGCGATATCGTTATGGCCGTAACGCGCGGCTTCCAGTAGTGGCGTGCTGTCGCGATCGTCTCTGGCGTTTACGTTAGCGCCGGGCGCGGAGAGTAACGACTTCACCATGTCGGTATTTCCCTCGCGTACTGCGCGAAACAGAGAGTCCGTTAGCTGGTCGTGGGCTCCGTGTTGCGCGCAGCCGCCGAAGATGAGGCAGCACACCAGCAGTAAGCTAAAGCGCACGGAAGTTTTCATTGCTCCAACCTGTCTGGTCCAGTGAGTGGCCCTATTCTTTTCGGTCCACCGGCAGACCTGCTTTCTCCCACGCGTCAAACCCTCCGAAGAGCGGGTGCACATTCTTCCAACCATGTTCCATCAGTGCTTGCGCCACACTGGCGCTCGATGCTTCGTGCGGTCAAGTACAGTAAGTGATGACCGTGCGGTCTCGCGGGATCTCGTCTAGATGCTCGTTTACTTCGTCGGCGGAAATGCGTATCGCGCCGGGCAATTTGGTGTCCGCCTCGCCCCAGGCTTTCGGATTGCGCGTGTCGACGAACGTAAACGCCTCACCACGATCCATCCGCTCCTTCACTTCATCAACCGTAACTCTGGTTACTTCCATCGCTCCTCCTTGATTTGTCGGTTCTTACCGAATCAGTTAGGCAACTTCTGCGCCTGACTTAAGAGTTTGGAAAACGTGGGCGAGCGTGTTCCCGGTTGTACTTTTGGAGTACACAGAGGGCGATTAGTCGACGCCGGAGGCATCGACCATCGCGGCGACAAGGTGTTCCAACGCCGCGGCCGGATCGGCACAGCGGCCGGTGTGAACGGGAGAGGTTTGAATCACGGTGCTTCGTGGCGCGACGAGCCATTCAAAACGTCGACGTTGTGGCAGTTGACCGATCGAGCCGGCGTCGTCGGCGCCACGACAGATGATTGGAATCGTCGCCAGATGATTTCTGACTAGATCGAGATCGACACTTGGATCGAGTGCGAGAAGCCGGTCCTCGTTCAGCTTGATGCGTGCTTCGAGGAAAGACAGCTCGGGACACGAGACGATCACGCCGGCGTTGATAAACTCTTCGCGATCGACCTTCGGGACGACGCGAATGACCGCATAGTCATACCTGAATTTATCAGGCACGCATCGCCTCCTGTTGGGCCCGAATCGCCTCTGCGGCGAAGTTGCGCGGCGCTTCGAGACGGCTGGTCAGGTATTCGACGTAAGCTTGTCGGTGTTCCGTAGTTGAAGTGAACTTCGCGTCGTGCAGCCAATCTTCAGGGACAAGATCGAGGGTCTGTTTTATTACGTCTCGCGTGATCGCCGCGGTCATCGACTGGTCTGCGGCTTCGAGCGCGCCGGCAAAGGGAAGCAGGATGTGTTCCTTGATCAAAGCGAAGGGATCTTTCGCGCGTCGGTCCATGTCAGTCCAGGAGTGATGAAAGTACAGGGCTGCGCCGTGATCGATCAACCAGAGCCGGGCGGTGCCACATTAACATGTTTGCATTACGCGCGGTGCGGTCGACGTTGGTGACGTAAGCATCGAACCAGACGATGCGCGAAGCAAGATCGGCGTCCGGTTTGTCGGCGACGGGGTTGAACATCACGGAGCCTGGCAGGTAGTCGAGTCCGAGATTCAGCCCGCCGCTCGCACGAATGAGATCTTGAATTTCAGGATCGGGTTCTGTTTTGGCGATTTCGGGATCGAGGTTAACGAATACCAACTCCGGCACCAGCAATCCCGCGCTTGTTGCCATCTCACCGGCGATCAGCTCCGCAATCAGCGCCTTGGTCCCTTGCCCCGCGCCGCGAAACTTGAGGACATACATCCCATCGTCATCCGCCTCAATGATCGCGGGCAGCGATCCACCCTCGCGAAGCGGTGTGACATAGCGGGCGGCGTTTACGGTGCGCATCTCAGCCACAGATTATACCGGTGACGAAGTTTCGTCATTTCATTCCAGGTTCTTTGGTTCATCGTTCTTCGTCGCCACGACTTCCGCCAGCACTTGTTCGATACTTGCTTTGCTCCAGAAGCGAAACATGTTCTCGCCGGTTGTCAGGGTGCGGGTTTTCATGCGGTCGATGTACAAGGTGCCGTTCAGGTGGTCTATCTCGTGCTGGAGGATGCGCGCGTACCAGCCGTGTGCGTTGATGGTTAGCTCTTCGCCGCGTTCGTTCAGACATTCAACGCGGACGTCCAGCGCGCGATTCACGACCGCCTGGTAGCCCTCCACGCTGAGACAGCCTTCGAAGAATTCGGCGGTCGAATTGCCCACAAAGGAAAGCTTTGGATTGATGATCACGTGAAAAGGAACGGCCGATCTTTGCAGTTCCGCAAGTTCATCCGCGGAGTGATGGGCCAGGTACTCCGGTTGGTCTTCAATCACCGCCAGTTGAATCGAGAGGCCGATCTGGGGCGCGGCGAGCCCCACGCCGGGCGCCTCGCGCATTGTTTCTCGCATCAAGTCGATTAACTGTTGTATCGAAGGAGTGGCGATCTCGTCCTTAGTTAGCGGGCGCGCTTGTTTTCTCAAGACGGGATTACCCGTCTGCACGATTTCTAACTTCATCCGTGTTCCTCCTCGATCCGGGAACTCTCAATCTGTTCGTAGTCTATCCGTATCCGTCCAACTCATCGAGCGAAGACTCTCGTTAGAACAGTTTCACAACTGCGCGGGTAAGGTTAGTATCGAAAGCATGAAGCCTCCTCAGGCCGTGCGCGAACAGCTCCAACACGTCTACTGGATTGGCGGCGGGAGCGCGGCGGGTAAATCCACCATCGCTCATCGCCTCGCGGCTCAGTACAGTCTGCGTGTGTACGCGACAGACGACGTGATGGCGGATCATGCCCGGCGGACCACGCATGAAAATTCGCCGTTGCTGCACCGGTTCATGGCGATGGACATGGATGAGCGCTGGGTCAACCGATCGCCGGAAGCGATGGTCGATACGTTTCACTGGTTTAAGGGAGAGGGGTTTGAATTGATCGTTGAAGATCTTCTCGGCCTTCCGCGTGAGCGCGGTGTCATCGTAGAAGGCTTTCGATTGTTGCCGCGTCTTGTTAAGCCTCTCCTTTCAGCACCTGACCAGGCAGTGTGGCTGCTCCCGACGCCAGCTTTTCGTCGGGCGGTGATTGAGAATCGCGGAGGATCGGCTTGGGGATTTCTCGCGAAGACCAGCGATCCGGAAAAGGCTTTGCGCAACCTGCTCGAGCGCGATCGGCTGTTCACGGAGATCCTGCGCGAAGAAACGAAGCGTCTTGGATTGCGCGCGATCGAAGTCGATGCCGGTACGACTGAGGACGATCTCATTAAGCGAGTGACGGAAGTGTTCGGACTCTGAGCAAAACGCTGGAGTCTGCTATTCTTCCGCTGCTATGCCTCACAAGAAAAACCTCACAACGACCAGCCCATGCGTCTCCGTTCAGCTCATCGAGCGCAGAATCTACTTGATTCGCGGTCAGAAGGTCATGATTGACTTCGATCTTGCGGAGGAGCTGTACGGCGTCACTACGAAACGTCTGAATCAGCAAGTTACGCGGAATAAAACGCGCTTTCCAGAGGATTTCATGTTTCAGCTAACCAAGGAAGAGAACTTGAGGTTGCAATCTGCAACCTCAAGTTCAGGGTATGGTGGCCGACGTTATTTGCCCCGTGTGTTCACGGAGCAAGGCGTGGCGATGCTATCGAGCGTGCTGAACAGCGAACAAGCAATCGAGGTAAACATCGCAATCATGCGCGCTTTCGTGCGGCTGAGGCAGATGCTCGAAACAAACGAAGAGCTCAATCGCAAGTTCGCCGCCGTGATCAGAAAGCTCTCGACGCATGACAAATACTTCAAGGTTGTGTTCGACGAGTTGCAGAAACTGACCGAAAAGCCGCGTTCCACAGGCAGGCAAATCGGATTCAAAGCCGGCCCGAGTAAATAGCGCCAGTGAACTCGAACTTGAGATCGCAATTTGCGATCTCAAGTTCCGGATATGGTGGGCGGGTTCAAGACGATTTGTTGGCGCGCGCGGTTCTTGGTTCAATAGGACGCATGAAACCAGCTCGACTCTTTTCCATCGCCATTATCCTTCTTTTCGCCAGTGTCACTTCCGTCTTTGCCCAAGCCGCAATGACAGTCAACGTCGACGCTACCGACGCGGCGCGGAACATTGTTCACACGAAACTCAGCATCTCCGTAAAGCCAGGGCCGCTGACCCTGGTCTATCCGAAGTGGATCCCCGGCGAGCACAGCCCTACCGGTCCAATCAACGATCTCGCCGGCCTGAAACTAAGCGCCCACGGCAAACCGATCCCCTGGCGGCGCGACGACGTCGAGATGTTCGCGTTCCATTGCGACATCCCGCAAGGCGTAACCACTCTCGACGTCACCTTCGACGACGTCTCTCAACCCGAATCAACCGCGAGCGCGAAGCTGGCGCGCATTAAGTGGAATCGTCTGCTCGTCTATCCGGAAGGACTGAACAGCGACGCGATCACCGTCAGAGCATCGCTAAGAATACCAGGCGGATGGAAGTTTGCCTCTGCCTTGCCTATCACCAACGACAACAAAGCCGAGCTGCAATTCAAGCAAGTGTCTCTGACCGAACTGGTCGACTCTCCCGCAATCATCGGCGCCAACTTCCGTAACGTCCCGCTGATCTCCACCGGTATCCCGCATGAAATGGACGTAATGGCCGACACCACTGCCGCACTCGAACTAAAACCTGAGACGCTGAACGGCCTCAGAAGTCTCGTGCAGGAAGCGTACGCGTTATTCGGCGCACGCCATTACCGCAGCTACAAGTTCCTGGTGACGCTGAGCGATCACGGCGGCGGCGAAGGACTCGAGCATCACGAATCGAGCGAAGACGGAGTCGGCGAAAACGCGTTCAGTAACGAGCTTGAACTACTCGATTTCGCCGAGCTGATGGGCCATGAATACGCGCATTCATGGAACGGCAAGTATCGCCGTCCCGCCGGCCTTGCAACACCTGACTTCGAACAGCCAATGAAGGGCGAGCTGTTGTGGGTCTACGAAGGGCTGACACAGTATCTCGGCAAAGTACTGCCTGCCCGCAGCGGTCTTTGGAGCGCGGAAGATTATCGTGAAGCCATGGCGGCCGTCGCGGCTGAAATGGAAAACCAGTCGGGCCGCGAATGGCGTCCAGTCGTCGATACGGCCGTAGCCGTGCAGTTCACCTATTCCTCTCCGCGCGCGTGGATGAATTATCGCCGCCGCGTTGATTACTACGACGAAGGATCGCTGGTCTGGCTCGATGCTGACGTGCTGATCAGAACGCGCAGCAACGGAAAGCTCTCGCTCGACGATTTTTGTCGCCGCTTTCACGGTGGCCAGGACACCGCGCCCGCGGTCAAGCCGTACACCTTCGACGACATCGTGAACACGCTCAACGACGTCGTCCCTTACGATTGGCGCACTTTCCTGAACACGCGCATCAACGCCGTCGCTCCCCACGCGCCGCTTGGCGGGATCACAAACGGCGGCTGGAAACTCGTCTACACCGACAAACCCAACACCGAAATTCGTATCGCCGATCACTCGCGCAAGAGCGTCGACCTGGCGTATTCGCTTGGCGTGTTATTGAAAGAGGACGGGACGATCCTGGACGCCAATCCAAACCTCGCCGCTTTCAAAGCGGGTTTGGCGCCGGGCATGAAAATCGTTTCCGTAAACGGCCGCACGTGGTTCACTGACGTGCTGCACGACGCGATCGCCTCGGCAAAAAACAGCACCGCGCCGATCGAGTTGGTGGTTGAGAACGGCAGCTTCACGGAGACCTACAAAGTGAATTACCACGGCGGCGAGCGCTACCCGCACCTCGAGCGCGACGACACCAAGCCGGACCTACTCGAAGAGGTCATCAAGTCGCGCGCGCGTTAAGAGGGCGCTGTTGGACTAAGTGGAGCGCGGCACCGATTCCGGCGCCGAAAAATAGGCCGTAGACGACGCCGAACAACAACATTCCAACCTCGGTGCGTGAGGAGTCGAAGATTGCGGCGCCCAGAAAGTATCCCAGCGCGTTTCCGACAAAGAGCACGCCGGAAACTTTCACGAGCGAGTGGAGCGACCCGAAACCGCCGGCCAGCACCAGCGCCATCAAGATCGATCCCGCGAGGGCGCCGACCAGCTCACCCGTCGTTCGACCCAGCGTAAAGTACGCTACCATCCAAGCTGCCGCGTACGCGAAGAAGGCGAGAGTCCATAACAAATAGAACTTCGGCAGCCGCCAACGACCGACGACGAGCGATCCAAACACTGCGCCGCTGAGCAGGATGAACAGCACGATCCAGGCGAGGTACGCGCCCAAGAGGCCGAGGTGCCGGTACATCCAGCTTTCGCCAAAAGCGACGGTCGCAAACACGCAAAGACTGACTACCGCAAACCCAACGGCGCCCGTCACAACTGCTCGAGCCGCGGGTATGTCGCTGGTTTGGGTCATGGGGCCTCTCGGTCTCCAGTGTCACGAAACGCTAAACGCCATTTCGCAGTTGCGACTTGCGATAAATCGTAAAGCCAAACCAAAGTCCATAAAACAGGCTGAGCATGACTAGTGCGCTCACAGCAGCGGCAGCGGTCGATTGCGTCAGCTTGAGCACGACCACGAAAAGATCTCCGCACATCCCAACCGGCAACGTCACCATCGCTGCCAGCAGAAACTTGCTCGCCGTGTTATGGAAACCTTCCGTCTCTTCTCCTCTTTCTGCGATGCGGTGATACGCTGCCGGGGTCATCAAAAGGACGACACTCACGCCCATCAAACACAGACTTACCAGGTGAACATATTTAGAAAACGCCGGTAGCTTATCGAACGCTTCCAGCAGCATCGTCGACAGTTGAAACCCGAGCAATGCGGTCGCGCCCGGCAACACCACGCGTGCTTCAGTCAGAACGTGCTCGACTTTCTTGTGAATGGGAGTCTTCATAGAACCCTCACTATCTCCTGTGTTTTGACTGCCGGTTTTCCTGTTGCTACGAAGCGTCCTGCTTATCAGGGCGAGGCCATACAAAAAGAAGAGACCAATGAAGCCCACTGCAATTGCCACTACCACGCCTCCGGTCGTACCCAGGAGCTTGGCGCTTAGTACATAAAAATCCAGGGTCAGGGCAATTACGATTGGGAGCAACGCGAGGTCCATGATGGTCGTAATGAACTCATGAACTTTCGCATCGTCGTTTCCCTGATAGACGATGCGGTGATAGGCGCTGGGCCAGATGATAAGAATGATACCAACCAAGAGTACGCCGAGTCCGGCAAGCTTCAGGTATTGGGAAACAGGTGGGAGTGTCGCGAAGCCTGATTCAAATACCGCTCGATACTGAAAACCGAGCAGTATCTGCGTTCCCAGCACGAGTATGCGACTCTCATCCAGTGCTGTTTTGATCTTGTCGCCGAGTTTCGCCACGAGTGTCTGCCGTGGAATAATACATGAACATGACGCGACACACCTGTGCCATCTCTGGTTTCGCTCTCTCGCTGATCGTCTTGCTCGCCTCTGCCGGTACTCGCCCGCCGGCGCCACAGCAGAATGATTGGACTGAGCCCTTTCCCGCCTTCCGCGTGGCCGGAAATCTTTACTACGTCGGCAGCAAGGGACTGGCAAATTATCTAATCACCACTTCGCAAGGACACATTCTGATAAACAGCGACATGGAAGCCAACGTGCCGCTGATTCAAGCCAGTGTCGAGTCGTTGGGATTCAAGTTCAGCGACATCAAGATACTGCTGATCAGTCACGCGCACTTCGACCATTGTGGCGCGAGTGCGACGATCAAACGGCTTACGGGCGCGAGGTACATGGTGATGGATGGCGACGTCGATGTCGTCGAGTCTGGCGGCAAAACGGATTTTCAGTACAGCAACGATCCGACGACTCTTTATCCGGCCACGAAAGTCGATCGCATCCTGCACGACGGCGATCAGGTAAAACTCGGTGAGACGATACTGACGGCTCATCTCACTCCGGGACACACGAAAGGCTGCACCACCTGGACGATGAAGGTGAATGACGGTTCGAAGCTGCGCGACGTGGTGATTGTCGGTAGTCCGAACGTGAATCCCGGCTACAAGCTCGTCGGAAATATGGCTTATCCGCGGATCACAGAAGACTTCGAAAAGACGTTTCGCGTGCTGAACTCGCTCTCCTGTGACTACTTTCTCGGCGCGCACGGCAGTTACTTCGATCTCGACACGAAATATCCGCGGTTCAAAGCCGGAACGGCGACGGCTTTTATCGATCCCGCGGGTTACAAGAGCTATGTGGCGGAAAGAGAACAAGCCTTTCGCCGAGAGTTAAAGAAGCAGCAGCAGTGATGTTCGAAGGTGGGATCCGCAAGCGAAATTCTTATCGCGACGTTTGTTTTTAGTTTCGGTTGGGCTAGGGCTGGTCGCGTGTCTAGTTCCCGGCAGGCGAGCGACGAAAGTAGATCCACTGGTGGCGTTGCGATATGAGTGATGAGACACTAGCGCACCGTGAAAAAGAGCAACGTGGTGGACATCGGCAGCGCCGCCCGGGCGAAGCTGAACGATGAGGTGGATGAGCTGTTCAGGCTTCCTCTGGCGGATTTTGTCGACGCGCGGAATGCACTTGCGAAGCGGCTGAAGCAGAGTGGTCGCGCTAACGATGCGAACCTCGTCAGGACACTCGTCAAACCTTCAGTCTCAGCCTGGACCGTCAATCAACTCTACTGGCAGCGTCGCGATGAGTTCGATGAGTTGCTCGCGGCCGGACAGCGCGTGCGCCAGGCGCAAGCATCTGGCCGGGCAAGCAAGCTCGGTGACATGCGACAAGCGCTCGACGCGCGCCGCGAAGCGCTCGCGGAACTCTCAAACCTGGCGAGCTCGTTGTTGAGCGACGCCGGTCACAGCCCTTCGCCGGATACGATTCGCCGGATAGTCACCACGCTGGAAGCAATCTCCGCGCTTTCCGACGGTCCAACACTGGGACGTCTGACCGAGGACGTCGATCCTCCCGGTTTCGAGTCGCTCGTATCATTCATGGCCGGCACTGGTACGACGAAAGCGGCTGCGAAGCCGGCGCGCGTCACGGCGTCACAAACGCCTTTCGGCGCAAAGGCGCAGCAGGCAGCAGACCGCGAAGCCGAACGGCTCGAAGAAGTGCGCCAGGCAAACATCGCCGCTGCCAAGATTTCGTTGCAGGCGGCCAAGAAGTCTTTGGCTGAAGCACGTGCGAGGGCACAGAGTGTCGAGCTGGCGCACAAGAAAGCGGTGGCCGAGGCGAAGCAATCCGAAAAACAGTTGCGCGAAGCAGAAGAGCGACTAAAGAAGGCGAGCGCCGCTTCGAAGGCTGCGACTGAACGGGCAGAAAGCATGGGGGAAGAGGCGGCGGACGCGGTCGAAGCAGTTGAAGAAGCGAAGCGTGCGGTCGAAAATGCCTCGAAAGAGCTCGAGTCGTTATTCAGTGGCTAAGGTGCAACGTCAGTAGAGCAGTGAAGATGGATCGCCGGTTGAACAGCGCAGGGAAACCTCGAGTCGAGCAGCGCAGGCGTGCTGTCCAAATGCCGTCAAAAGAGTTCAAGTCATTGCCAAGTGGCTACGTTGTAGCGTCGGATCCTCAGCCTTCGCGTCGACCTGCGCTAGCGCGACGCATCAATTTCCACCAGCTTGGTGCGACTCG
>Ga0081539_10005990_pt1 | contig 11966 bp, 6 predicted proteins | sample TabmetS4T2R2_FD_71023 | JGI IMG/M metagenome (GOLD analysis project Ga0081539, IMG submission 71023) | Tabebuia heterophylla rhizosphere microbial communities from the University of Puerto Rico - S4T2R2 | ecosystem: Host-associated > Plants > Roots > Rhizosphere ...
TCCACGGCCCGGAGGGCACGATCTGATGGCAGGAGGTGAGAATGCCGTCTTCCGTAAGAGCCCAAAAACGCGCCGGCTGTCCGGAGGTTGTTTGCAACTGTGAGGCGGCAATCTTTTTGAACTTCGCATTATTACCTATCGGATTCCAGTTTGGTTGCCATCCATTCCAGTTTCCGCCTGGACTGTTTTGCCAGGTCGTCCAAATCTGGCGGTTCATATCGAGCACCCACAACTGCACGCAACCGTCATGACGTTGGCAGGCGGCCAACTCGTAGACCTGCTTCGGGCGCTTAGCGCCGTTCCAGTCAGGTCCCTTCCACCCGCTCCATCTACCACCAGGTGTTTCCTGATAGATCGTGTAAAGCGTGCCTTTAAAATCGACGCCCCAAAGTTGAGCGCCGCGGTTGCCGCCTTGTTGCGAGGCCGTAAGTTTATTCAAAAGAGTTGGGGGATTTTGCCACGACATGCATAGTTCTCCTTATCTGGGTTGGAAAATGAGACGTTAATTTAACGAGGCGAAAAGGGATTTCCTTTGACGAGCGCGACGAATAATATATGCGAGCCTCGGTAACGTCAAACTATTTTGGAGAAAGCAAAAAAATGCGCTTCGGATTCCGGCCGCTGGTTGTCGTCCTGTTAGTCTGCACTTTAGCTAACTGTGCGTTCTCACAAACAGGGATCAGCGAGATGCGTGCTGCGATCGAGCGTTACACCGCCGACCGCGGTAGTCTCACGCGTTCGTATCCGGTCGCGATCTCGCCGGCGCGCCGCGCGCGTTTCAAGAAGTTCTACGAAGAATGGCTCGGCTCATTAAAAGCGCTCGACTTCGATTCTATGAGCCAGGACGGAAAGATTGACTACCTGCTCTTCCAGAACCATCTCGAATATGAATTACGACAGCTAGACATCCAGGCGCAGCAACTCGCCGAGATCCAGCCCTTGCTGCCGTTCGCCGGCACGATCATCGATCTCGAAGAAGCGCGCCGGCGGATGGAGCCGATCGACTCCGCGAAGATCGCGGCCACACTGACACAGTTGCGCAAGCAGGTCGATGAGCGACGTCAGGCTGTCGAAAAAGGGTTTCGGGTGAAGAAGACGGTCGGTAATCGCGCAGTCGCGGCGATGACGGGATTACGTGCGAATTTGCGCAACTGGTACACGTTCTACAACGGTTACGATCCGCTGTTTTCGTGGTGGAACGAAGAACCATATAAATCCCTTGACCAGTCACTCACGAACTACGACACGTTAATTAAAGAACGACTGTTGGGGCTTCGAGTGGAACCGGGGAAAGCTCAAACTCCACCGAACCAGGAGCAGGGATCTCAAAGATCTTCATCAAGTAACGCTAAGCCCGGCGACGCATCGGATATCGTCGGCGATCCGATCGGCCGTGAAGCCCTGCTCAGTGAACTCCGCTCCGAAATGATCCCTTACACACCCGAAGAGCTAATCGCGATCGGCGAAAAGGAGATGGCCTGGTGTGAAAACGAAATGAAGAAAGCGTCGCGCGAGCTTGGTTACGGCGACGATTGGCACAAGGCGCTCGAACACGTCAAAAACCTTTACGTCGATCCGGGCAAACAACCGGAAATGATCCGCGACCTCGCGCTCGAAGCGATCAAGTTTGTCGAAGACCACGATCTCGTCACCGTGCCGGAACTGGCGAAGGAAACGTGGCGCATGGAGATGATGACGCCCGAACGGCAACTCGTCAGCCCCTTCTTTCTCGGCGGCGAAGTCATTCAGGTCTCCTTCCCGACGAACACGATGGCCCACGAGCAAAAGATGATGAGCATGCGCGGCAACAACATCCACTTCTCGCGCGCCACCGTCTTTCACGAGCTGATTCCCGGCCATCACCTGCAAGGCTTCATGGCCGCGCGCAACAAACCGTATCGCGCCATTTTCGGCACGCCGTTCTGGACGGAAGGAAACTCGCTTTACTGGGAACTTTTGTTTTGGGACTTGAACTTCGCGAAGTCGCCCGAAAACCGCATCGGGATGTTGTTCTGGCGCATGCACCGCTGCGCGCGGATCATCTTTTCCCTCAACTTCCACCTGGAAAAGATGACGCCGCAGGAGTGCATCGACCTGCTCGTCAATCGCGTGGGCCACGAACGCGACAACGCCACTGCGGAAGTGCGTCGTTCGCTGGACGGCAGCTACGGTCCGCTTTATCAGATCGCGTACCTGATCGGCGGTTTGCAGCAGTACGCGATGCACAAAGAGCTGGTCGACTCCGGCAAGATGACCAACCGCGCCTTCAACGACGCGCTACTGAAAGAGAACCGCATCCCGATCGAGATGCTCCGCGCCGCGATCACGAAGCAGAAACTGACGCGCGACTTCGTGACGAATTGGCGGTTTTATGACCACAGATGAACACGGATTACACGGAATTATCTCCGGTAAGAAAGTCGAAGCTTCACGAACATCGAATCCGTTGACTTCAAACTTGGGCGATAGAAAAGGAGTTGTGGCGCGGGCGCGCTGGAGGTGAGTGCGCGCGTGCGCGATTCCTTCTCTTCTTTGGTCCAGGTTTGGCCCGCCGTCGACATCTCGAGACGGCCGACGCCCGAGCCCCACGTCTTTTCCCAATTAGCCACCTGCGTCTCACTCAACTTCAGCGCCTTGTCAGTGATCTGAATGCCTTCGAGTGGTGTCGGAGTCACCAGCACGCTCACGACTTCCGCGACGTGGTCCGGCCTGCTCTTTCGCATCGTGAAGAATGGCGGTGCATCGTCCTGCGCCGGGATCTCGAGTAACCGGCCGGCGCTGACTTCGTTATCGCCACCGGCGGTGCGTGTCGTCGGAAAGATCAGGTAAGGTTCACCCAAAGATCCGTCCGCATACTGCTCGCGATCGATCACATACAAATAACCCGAGCGAACGGCTTCGACGCTGACCCGAAGTCGATCGCCCTGCGCGAGTTTCGTGGTGGAAGAGATTCGTTCCGGCAGCCATTCGGTGGTGGCGTTGTCGTCGTGAACGATCAGCCGCTCGCCCGAATCGGCGCGATTCGCCGGGCGGAGACGCCAAATGGTTACGCCGACAACCGTGTCGGGAGCCACGTTATCGACCGGCACATTTGGCGTTGCTACACGGTAGCGTCCGCCCGGGCGCCGCCGGCTCGGCATTGGTTTGTTTGCGGCGGGAATTATGAAAGCGGTGTCCCAGAGTTTCCGCGTCGCTTCGTCGGCTTTTTGCGCGGTCGCCAGGAACGAAGCAGACACAGTGAGGACCAGCAGTAGTAAAAAACTCGTGAGTAATTTCATCTCCATTCTCCTTGCATCACGAAAGGCGCCCAGTAATACGGCGACTGCCATTGCGCGTTGCGCAGCATTTCAACTTGCGCGGCGCGCAGCGCAGCAGCGGGCGTCTTGCCATTTCGCAGCATCCCCGTATAGAGACGCTGCATCAGCGACGCGGTCGCTTTGTCGTTAACGTTCCATAAACTCACAATCACGCGGCGCGCGCCGGCGTACATGAACCCGCGCGTCAAACCTTCGAGCCCCTCGCCGCGCACGTCTTTTCCGAGTCCGGTTTCACACGCACTCAGGACGACGAGCTCCGCCGGAAGCTTCAGGTTGTAAACGTCGTGTGTGCGCAGGAAGCCGTCCTGCGGTTTGCCCTCTTCGTCATACAACGAAAGCACGATCGCGGAAAGGCCGGCGCGCGTCGTGTCGAGATAACCGTGGGTCGCGAAGTGGACGTAGCGATATTTGCTCAGTTCGCCGCCGGTCGCGATCGAGCGGTTCGCGCGGAAGTCGAGGGCCTTCAAATTTGCTCCACTGCGCGCGACGGCAAGAATCTGATCGGCTTCCCAGCGCGTAAAAGGCAACCGCGGGATCGATAGTTGGCCGCCATTCCCTTTCGCGTTCGCGGGAAGATGTTCGAGGCTGCGCGTCGAGGCTTCTGCGACAGGCGCCTCGGCAGCAGCTTTTTTCAGACGCGGATCGTTGGTGGAAAAAACGGGATCGGCGATCACCGCTAGCGTTTTCGGCGCCGCCTCGCGATTCGCGAGGTTTTGTCGTTGCACCGCCAACGCCGACGCCGAAGAAAGACTGACGATTTCATGATCCACGATCAGCAGCCGGCGATTCCCGGCGGACAGCGCCGCAAACGGAACGTACTGCAACACGCCATCGGCGACCACGACCAAACGTTTGTTTCCTAACTCTTCCGCCGCGGGCGCCAGAACCATCCGGCTCAGCTCGGCCGTTGACTTTTGCAACTGCTCGTCAGCCTGCGCAATGCGTGACACACGTTGCGCGGGCGTTTCCAGCGATTGCGAGACGCTGCGCGCCGACAGCGATTCGTAAACCTGCTTCGCCGTCTCCTGAATCTCGTCCTGCTTCGGCAGCACGTACGTCTTCAAAGAGTCGGGCCCGACGACCCAGAGATAGCTTCGTTCACTTCCGAGCGCGTACTCGAGCAACAGCGTGTCGGGATCGAGTTGCTGCTGAATTTCTTTTAAGCTGAGCGGTTGAGGTTGTGTTAAAGCCGCGTACTGCGGACTACTCTGGCGAATCGCCGCCTGCACCTGCTGGTACTCGTCTTCCAGCGCACTGATCTCTCGCTGCAACGTCGCGAGCTCGTTCGCGTCTTTGCGGGCGCGGACTTGCAGCTCACGTTGCGCTTTGGCGTTGAGCACGCGCGCCAGATCGCGTTCCTTTTCCAACAAACTCGCGTCGACGCCGCGCCGAATGTCCACGCTCGCTTCGTTCAACTGCTCCACGAGGCTGCGGGCGCGGCCGCGTTCACTTGTCTGCAACGCCTGCGCATCGAACCCGCGCGCAGGATCCGCCGCATGCTCCTGCATCAACACGTTAATAAAAAACTCAAACTTGTCCTCGACCGTCGCCCGGTAAGAAGCGCGCATTTGCAAGCTGCCCGAGCGTGCCCGGACGGTTTCGATAAGCGCGAGCGACTCCGCAATCTGCTTTTGTGCTTCGGCGAGGTTTCCGCGTTTCTGTTCCACGCGCGCGGAGCCTTCCAACGCATTCGCGGCGTTCGCGAGGTCGCCGAGGCTGCGAAATGTCGCGAGCGCCTGGTTCAACTGCTCCAGCGCTTTTTCCGGCTGTCCTAATTCATTGTAAGTGTCACCTAACCTGCTCCGCGCCATCGCTTCACGGCGGACATTTCCAATCGTCTGTAAAATCTGAATGGCCTGCTGGTGATAGTCGAGCGCCTTTGCGTATTGGCCGGTGGCTGCATACGCCTCGCCCATTTCGTCGAGTGTTTCCGCTTCCTGGGCCCGGTTACCCGTTTCGCGTTGCAGCGCCTGCGCCTGGCTGTAGTAGCCGAGCGCCTTCTCGTGTTGCTTCAGACGCTGGTAGACACGACCGATGTTCAGCAACGTGTATGCTTCCGAGTTCTTATTGTTTGTCGCGCGAAACAGCGGCAGCGACTGCTGCAAGTAGTCGAGCGCCTTTTGGTATTCGCCGGAAAGCTGGTAGGCGATGCCGATGTTATTGAGCGTGATTGCCTGATTGGGTTTACTGTCTTGTTCCGTGAAAATCGCCATTGCCTGGCTATAAAACTCCAGCGCCTTCTGCCACTCCGAAATATCGCTGTAGATCTTGCCCATACTCGCGAGAGCAGAGCCTTCAGCGAGCCGCCAGCCGCCTTCGCGGGCGAGCTTGAGGGCGTGATTGTGATGATCCAGGGCCTTCGTGACGTCGCCGAGGATGTCGAGCATGCCGGCGATCCACGTTTCCGTGCCAGCCTCGAAGCGCTTGTCTTTGAGTTCACTCGCGATGCTGACTGCCTGATTGAAACAGTCGAGTGCTTTGCGAAAATCGTTGAGCGGGTAGTACGCGACTCCCATCAACTGCAACGTCATCCCGGCGCGGTACCTGTCTCCAGCCGCGCGAAATAACGCCAGCGCCTGTTCGTACTTTTCTATCGCGGCGCGCTTCGAGGCGGCATTCTGCTGTACCCGGAGTTTTGTTCCTTCCTCAAACGCGACCAGCGCCGCCGCGTGTCCTTTATCAACGGGCGTGGCTGCGCGCAGCGCCACGACGTGGATCACATAACGTCCGGCCGGAGCCTTGCTGTTTGGAGAGCGTATCTCGACGCGATATTCACCCGCCTGTTCGGCCACCAACAAAACAGACTCCGATCCCCAACGGTCGTTTGGACTATCACAGGAAGCCAGTTGCTTACCATCGGGTGCAAATGACGTCGCCACGATATCGATACCCTGCTGTTCGACGACGGCATGAAGAAACTGTCCGGTTGTAAGCGTGATGCGATAGGAGTGTGTCTCGCCGCCTTTAAGTTCACGCTCTACGTCGGAGAGTGCGGGAAGATCTTTCGAGTTCTGCGCGAGAGCCGGCGAGACACAGAGCAAGAGCGTAGCCAGTATGGGCAGGAGAAGTTGGGGAAGCCTGTTGCGCATGATGGTTGTCGGGGTGACCGTCGCGTACGGCCACCCCGATTCGGACGAAGGTTATGCGTAGGCAGAGGCGGCGGTCTCCGTATCCATACCGCCACCGGCTTGCGCCGTGAAAGTCCCGCCTTCTTCGGCGTCGTCAGGGCCGAAACTGTGCCAATGTCCGTGTGCCTTCATTTCTTTGGCGTGGAACTGAGCTCTCAGGACCCAGAGCTGATCCGCCATCCGAAATTCGAAATACTCATCACCGCGGATCCCGCTTCTCTTCTCCTCTCCGTTGTCTTCAAAGAGGACGTAGTCACCGGAGGGGCCTTGCGGCGCGAAGAAACAATTCAGGAGCGCGTTGTCGATTCTTGTGTGGTCCTCCAAAAAGACCTCGATGATCTGGATCTGTTCCAGCGGCAGGATCCGGTCGGGTGCGCCGGCAACATCTTCGCCGCGACCTTCGACGGGTACTCCGCCGGACTGAGCGGTGAACGTGCCGCTTTCCCCGTCGTCTCCAAACCCACCGCTCCCGTCAGTGTTCGACCAGTTGCCGTTCACTTCGGTGGCTGAACAGGGAGACTTGAGGGTAATTGTCCAGGTAATTCCCGGCTCCTCGTCGAGCGTAAAAGAACAGCTCGAGCCAACGCTCAGGTTCGTGCATTTCGTGTGGTCGTCTTTGTCGTGAAAGTCGTAAGTGCCATCGTGTTTTTGCTTGAAGTAGCACTCGACCAGATCGTCTCCGTCGCTACCACCGGTATAGCTGTCGACATATATTTTGTCACCCATCGCTAATCTCCTTTGAGGCTATTCAGGTTTCACCGCGCGTAACGCGTGTGTTCTGGGCCGGCGAACGGGGCAAGGGCTTCGGCAAGACCTGCGGCCGTCGCACTCTTCTCAATTGTTAACGCGAGAACTTTTCGAGAAAACCACCAAAAACCGGCGTCCGTTGCCGGCGTCCGTCTGGGCGATAAGCGGGACTGAAAGTCTTTATAACTCGGAAGAGCTAAGACGGTTTCGGATGGCGGCAATCATAAGCCGCTCGTAGGTGCAGGTCAACGCAAATTGCCAATTACTTATTGACACGGCTCGCCCGTTAGTTATAGAGTCCGCGCCCAATGCCTCAACTGACTACCCGCTTCAGGAGGAAAAAAATAAATGGCAACCAAAAAGAAGGCTGCTGCCTCGAAGGCTCCCTCAGCGTCGAAGCTTAAAGACCTTCAGACCAGACTCAATAAGGACAAGGCCCTGCGCGCCAGGTTCGTCAAGGATCCGGGCGCCGTATTGAGTGCGGAGGGCGTGGACATCGGCGCCGAGAAGGCCGATCAGATTGCCAAATACCTCGCTGACATGACTGCGCCGCAACGCGCAGCTTTCCAGGCCGAACTCGTAAGAGTAAGAGTAGGAATCCAGGTTCGCGTCCGAATCCGGGTCAACATCGGCATCACGTTATAACGAGCAGCTACTAACGCTCTTTTGCATGATTGGCTGTTACGCACACGCTGGCAGTTGACGCGTGCAGGCGTGGCAGGGACGGATTTTTCTGTGCGTTTCTCCGAAGGTTCAAATGGCGCTTCCTGATGTCGAGCGAGTGTTACGAGCCGGCGACGGGCTGATAGTTGTTCCTCCGTTCGCCGGACTCGATCGTCCTTCGCTGGCGGCGCACGTGCTGCAAGCGTGTGCTGCCGCGGCCGGCATTCGCGTGAACGTGCTTTACGCGAACCTGCTGCTCGGCGCTCAGATCGGCGAGCTCAATTACCAGGCCGTGTGTTATGCGCCGAGTGGTGCGTTACTCGGCGAGCGTTTCTTTGCGCGGGCTGCTTACGACGTTCCTGCCTTTGGTCACGACACGACTTATCTTTCCTACTTCGAAACTTCTACCGAGGAGAGGGCCGACTCCGAAGTCGAGATAAACCTCGATGAGCTGCAAGCGCTCGAACCGCAAGTGCAGGAGTGGGTGGAGGCAGTGGCGAGTGCCATCGTTGCGCGCGGTTACAAAGTAGTTGGCTGTACTACCACGTTCGAACAAACTGCCGCGAGTGTTGCGCTGCTTAATCGGATTAAAGAACTGGGCCCGAAGACGGTGACGATTCTCGGCGGCGCGAACTGCGACGGGGAGATGGCAGAAGGCATCCTCTCGCTCGGGGCACAGATCGATTATGTGTTTGCGGGCGAAAGCGAAGTTTCGTTCGTCACCTTCATGCGCCGCGTGCTCTCTGGTGATTTGCCGGCCGAGCGAATCATTGCCGGAGATCCGTGTCTGGATCTCGATGCCCTGCCCACCACAGACTTCTCTGAGTATTACGAACAACTCGCTTTGGCTATTCCGGAGAGCTTGCTGTCGCAGAACTCACTGATCCTTTTGCCGTACGAAAGCAGTCGGGGTTGCTGGTGGGGTGAGAAACATCATTGCACGTTCTGCGGGCTGAATGCGCAGACGATGAAGCATCGCGAGAAGTCGCCCGACCGAGTGATTGCGGAGCTTCAGGGCCTGCTGGAAAAGCACCCGAATAAGAAAGTCTGCGTCGTCGACAACATCATGCCGCATTCGTACTTTCGCACCTTGCTGCCGCGACTGCCCGCCGAGGTGCCGGGACTGCTCGCCTTCTACGAAGAGAAATCCAATCTTTCTTTGGACGACGTGGTTAATCTCAAGTCGGCCGGGGTTTGTGAGATTCAGCCGGGCATCGAGGCGCTTTCGACCGCACTGCTGAGAAGAATGGACAAGGGCGTGACGGCGCGCCAGAACATTGCGTTGATGAGGTATGCGCGCGCGGTCGGTCTCAATCTCACCTGGAACCTGCTCTACGCGTTTCCGGGCGACCAGGCCGATGACTACGAACAGACGTTAGCGTTGATTCCGCTGCTGCGCCACCTGAGTCCGCCCGGTGGACTGTCGTTTCTGAGTATCGATCGCTTCAGTCCGTATTTCGATTTTCCGGAACGCTACGGAATTACTAACAAGCGTCCGATGAAGGGTTATTTTTCGGTGTTTCCTCCGCACGCGGATATCGAAAAGCTTGCGTATCACTTTGTCGGCGACTACGGCTCGGGCTCACGCGAGACGCCTGAGCTGATGAAACGCCTCGAGACCGAGGTGGACCAGTGGATGTCTTTGTGGAATACGGAGGAAGAGGCGCTGCCTGCGCTCGCGGTCACGTCGCTGTCGGAAGATACTTTCCTGCTGATGGACACGCGCGGTCTCGAAGAAACGGAGGAAATACAGTTTCTCGATCGCGAGCAAGTGTCGGTGATCCTGGCGGGCCGGCGAGTCGATGAACAGGATGAGATTGTTGAATGGGCGCTGAGTGCAAAGCTGATAGTCGAGTTGGACCACATGTTCGTTCCCCTGGCGACCGCCGAACCCGCGCTGTTGCGTGAGTTTGAAAGCGATCAGCGCAAGAAGCTTCACGGAGCGGTCGTCCGGCACGCCTTACCCGTAATTCCGGCCGCAGCTTTCCCTAAATAACAAGCGTCCGGTCCTATCCGGGAGCCGTCTGGTCCTATCAGGGATCCACCGCGTCCTATCAGGGACCCGCCAACTCCTATCAGCCAATGTCAGCTCCTATCCGGGGGATGTGTCACGTCCTATCAGGGATCCGCCAAGTCCTATACCGGAGACACTAACTCCCACCGGGAAACACTGATTCCGATAAGGGATGTGCGAAATCCGCGATAGGACCGCGTCGGACCCGAACAGGTTCTGCTTGACTTCTGAAAGGTCGTGCTTCGAATCTGTAGTAGTTTGGCCTATCTATTAAACGGAAACTCGTTTATCCAATGAAAACCTCGATCCGTCAGCAGAAACTTACGGTCTTCGGAGCGGCGCAAGCGCGCCGTCATTTCTGATCCGTTGAGCGCGCCGGCAAGGGTGACGACGCCGGGACTCACCTGTTCGTAAGTCAGCACGGTATTCCAACCCGGGACGTAAATCCGGTAGCAACAGGAAAATGGCCATGGCCAATAGATGCGAAGAAAAAAGTTTGACGGGATTGACTCCCGATTTTTATCCGGATCGAGATACACATAGTTCGGCGCTTCTTTGGGAGAAGTGGATATGAGACTTAAAAGTCTCTTCAGAACACTCTTTTATATACTTTTTAGGGACTAAGTTCCGGGCTCCCGATGTGATCACGTCCCTCGCCGGGACTTTTTTTGACAGCCACTCGCGCCTGTCTTAGACTCCGCAGAGATCCCCTTGTTACCCTTCCTGGAGTGAGCAGTTCTAAAATGTTTTCACTGACCTCTAAAAAACTTCGCGTCGGTATTTGGGCGTGCCTGGCCCTTCTCGCGGCCGGGTTGTTTTTAAGTGTCCGAGCCGTACACGATGAAGGTCCCCCAATCGGAGGCGGACCCAACGGACAGCCCAATGGTCAACCCTTGGTTGCTATGGGCAAGACCCCTTGTGTCGCGGGGATGGCCGGAACGTTCCCTTGCCACAACGTCGACCTGGCATCTTTCCTTCCCCTGAGTGACATAGGCGGAGGGACAGTCAACGACGTGTGGGGATGGACGGATCCTCTCACGGGCAAGGAATATGCCATCGTCGGGCGCTCCAACGGCACATCCTTCATCGATATTAGTAACCCGGAACAACCTACTTATTTAGGGAATCTACCGCCGCACAGCGTCGACTCCGTGTGGCGTAGTATTAAGGTGTATGCCGACCACGCTTTCATCGTGAGCGAAGCGGACAATCACGGGATGCAAGTGTTTGACCTGACGCGGCTGCGGAACGTGGCAGCAGCGCCGGTCGCCTTCACGGAAAACGCTCATTACGCCGGCTTCCGGCGGGCCCACACGCTAGCCGTAAATGAAGCGACGGGTTTTGCCTACGCCGCGGGTAGCAAGGACACTTGCGCGGGCGGGCTGCACATGGTGGACATACGGAACCCGGAGGCTCCGGTCTTCGCTGGTTGCGTCAGCCAGGACGGCTATACTCATGAAACACAATGCGTCATTTATCGCGGGCCTGACTTGCAATACCAGGGACATGAGGTCTGCTTTAATTCCAACGAGGACACGTTGACCATCGTAGACATCACAAACAAGAGTGAGCCAAAGCAGCTATCGCGCACGACGTACGCAGGCGTGGGCTACACGCACCAGGGGTGGCTGACTGAAGATCACAAACACTTCTTACTCGACGACGAGCTTGACGAAAAAAATACGGGCGTAAACTCCACCACTTACATTTGGAATGTCGCCGACCTGGATGCCCCATCTATGATGGGCGTCTACCGCGGCCAGAGCCCGGCCATCGACCACAACCTCTACATACGCGGCAGCCGCGCCTACCAGTCAAATTACCGAAGCGGCCTGCGTATACTGGACATCACTAATGTCGCGGCGGCCGGCTTGAGTGAGTTGGCGTTTTTCGACGTTTACCCCGTAGATGATGCGCCTCAGTTCAACGGCGCGTGGAGCAACTTCCCGTTCTTCCCGAGCGGGATAGTTATCGTCGGCGGAATAGAACAGGGACTGTTCGTATTAAGGCCTACGATTGGCGGCCAGACGCTGCCCCCGCCCCAGCTGATGTTGGATGGATCGGAACCAGGAGTCCAGCAAGCAGCCGCATTAGATG
>Ga0081539_10005991_pt1 | contig 11965 bp, 8 predicted proteins | sample TabmetS4T2R2_FD_71023 | JGI IMG/M metagenome (GOLD analysis project Ga0081539, IMG submission 71023) | Tabebuia heterophylla rhizosphere microbial communities from the University of Puerto Rico - S4T2R2 | ecosystem: Host-associated > Plants > Roots > Rhizosphere ...
CAGGGCGGCGCAGGCAGCCTGCGCGCGCCTGATCTCTGCCGCTCCGGGCAGAAAGACCAGCAGATCTCCATCAAGTTGCCCGGCAAGTTGCCCGGCAAGTTGCCCGGCAAGTTGCCCGGCCGGTTGCCCCGAATTCTGTTGAGAGATGATCCGGCGCAGCGCGCCCTCGACCTGTTCCGCGAGCGGGCGATCATCAGGTTGAGCCAGATGCTCGATCTCGACATCAAACATCTTTCCTTCCGACCGCAAGACCGGCCCTCCATCGAGGAATCTGGCGACCGGGGCGGCATCGAGCGTCGCCGACATGACGACGAGTTTCAAATCCGGTCTTGTCGTCCGCTGCAATCTTCGGAGCAAAGCGAGCCCAAGATCAGCCTGCAAGTGGCGCTCGTGAAATTCATCGAGCACCACAACCCCGACATTCTTGAGGAAAGGATCGGAGAGCAAGCGCCTCGTCAATACTCCCTCGGTCAAAAAACGCAACCTCGTCCGCGGCCCTCCGACCTCCTCGAACCGGACCTGATAACCGACGGTCTCGCCGGGCTTTTCGCCAAGCTCCTCGGCGACGCGACGCGCGGCCATGCGCGCGGCAAGCCGCCGCGGCTCCAACACCCACACCTCTCGATCACCCGCCACTGCTGCTGCGAGCAGGGCCGGAGGCACGCGCGTGGTCTTGCCCGCGCCGGGCGGGGCTTCGAGAATAAGGTTGGGCGATTCGCTTAATTGTTTGACAATTTCGGGGAGGAGCGGATCGATCGGTAAGAACTGCATCTCAAATCAAATTCAACAGGTTCTCGCTCGTTGAGCGAGAATGCGAAACGAAACAGACGAAACAGATGAGAACCATTCAGTCTGTTTCGTCTGTTTGATCTCAAATCATTTCTGCGAGGAAGTATGCGGCGTATTCTGATAATGTTGGCGCAACAGATCATCTCCGAAATCGCCGTTAAAATCGCGCCACACACTATGAATATGGTTCGCATTGTTCTGCGTATCGTCATATTCGACCAAAAAAGTCGGCCCTTGCACGCGGTAATAGTGTGGGTCGCCGCGATTGATTCCGCCCGCCCAGGCAAAATAGAGCTTATCCATTCCCGCTTCGCGCAACTTCTTTCTTCGCTCGTCGGCCAGGTCCTGAGGCATGCGTGAAAGATATTCTTCGACCAATTTGTCCAACAGCTCTTTCTGCTGCTTATTGAGCTGGCCTCCGGCGAGACCTTCGGGCTTGAGCGGATCGGCCTTTCTCTTGTTGAGAGAGACGATGTCACCCGGCGCGGTCTGATCGAAGGTGGCCGCCGCCCGTTGCTTCTCGTCGAGAGCTTTGACCAGGTCGCGGCCCCGATCCTCTTCGCCGGCGAGCGCCCGTAGTCCTTGTTGCGGTCCCTGTTTGACCTCGGCCGGATTGGCGCCGAAAAAGAGCGGCGTATTGGAGACCAGTTCGCCCTTCACGACGGTGAAATTGAGCGAGATGTGATGCCCCTCGACGCGCCAGCCCCAGACGTTCTTGGCCGCCGGAGTGCCGAAGATCGAAAAGTAATAGAGTTCAGGATCGCGCGGAAATCGACGCTGCGGCCCTTCGAGTTGAGCCAGGATCGGTTCGAGACTGACGATCGTCGTCGCCTTTTGATAGCCCGACGTCCCGAGTCCGGTCTTCATCAGCTCCATCGCCAATTTACGCTGGCCTTCGTTGAGGTCCTTGAGCGGAATCCCTTTCCGATCGCGCGGGATGAAATGCCAATCGAACCGCTGCTCGTCGTCGAAACCGAAAGTAGCCTTGGCTTTTTGTTCGGGCGAGAGTGAAGCGAGGAATTTGTTGGCGCCGTCGGCCATTGCCGCGGCGGAACGCGAGCGAACCACTCCGTTAACGATTGAATAAGAGACAACTGTTAATGCAGCAATGCATGAGAGCGCGAGAACTACAGGTCTTAACCTTTTCATCTCAGTCCTCCTTAAAAACAGTTTCCGGTTTCCAGTCTTCTAAAAGATTCGACGATTAATGGCGTGATGCTCGAAGTATGGTACACAGTCTGGACGGATGCAACGGATTTTCTCGACTCGATCTATTTTTGATCCATTTCGAGATTCCTCCCTTGCCAAGCCACAGTGTCTCACTTATCGTTTCCACTCCGAACTCGATTTACTTTACCGATTAACGAGGAGAAACCACCATGAGACGGCATAATCTCTTTACCTCTCTGATGTTGATTGTCTGCGCCGGCGTCTTCGCCAACGCCCAGGATAATCCTTTTCTCGGCAAATGGGATATCACCGGCACCAACCCACACAGCAACTACGTCTACTGGCTTGAGGTCAAGATGGAAGACGGCAAGCTGGTCGGCTATTTTCTCAACCGCGGCGGCAGCGTCACCCAACTGCCCGAAATCGCCATCGAAAGTGGCGAATTGGTCTTTTCAACCGGGGCTCGGGGAAACGCTCCGAAACCGGTACATCACGCCAAGGTCGCGGAAGGGCGGCTGCTCGGCATGCTGACTCAGGGCGAACAAGAGATCGCCTGGATCGGAGTTCGTCCCCCGAGCTGGGGCGAGTACAACGCCAACGCTAAACACCGATTTGGGACGCCCGTCATGTTGTTCGACGGCAAAACTCTCGAAAACTGGGGGGTGCAGTATTCGGATCGTCCCTCCGGCTGGAGTGTGGTTGACGGCACCATGACGAATGGAGAGAAGGCCAACAACCTCGTCTCGAAACACCGGTTTGAGAATTTCAAGATTCGTTGCGAATACAAGATTGAAGAGAAGAGCAACAGCGGAATCTACCTCCGCGGGCGTTATGAACTGCAAGTGCTCGACGACGCGGGCAAAGAGCCCGAGAGCCATGGCCATATGGCGCTCTACAGCCGCGTCAAACCGCTCGTCAACGCCAGCCTGCCGGCCGGTCAATGGCAATACATGGAAGCGACCATCGTCGGCAATCGCGTGACCGTCATTCTCAACGGCAAGAAGGTCCATGACAACATCTTGATCGAAGGGATCACCGGCGGCGCGCTCGACAGCAACGAGGCTGAACCCGGACCAATCATGCTGCAGGGCGACCACGGCAAGGTCTGGTTCCGCAAAGTCATTGTCACACCAATACTAAAATAAGGATGAGGGATTAAAGGCTAAAGGATGAGGAATCGAGGGATGAGGGTGAGAAGAGGAAGAAGAAGAGATTTTTATCGAAAATTAAAGTTCTCCCCCTTCATCCCTCACCCCGCATCCTTTCTTTAACTTTCCTTCCCTCTTCCCTTATCCTTCCGCCTTCTCTTCCTCATCCTTGACTGTCCTTCATTCCTAGTCTCTTTATGGTGCGTTTGCGTAAAAGGCTCTATTTTTCGCTGGCTGGTGTCGTTGGAATCATCCTCGCCGGAACTGTCGGTTATCATTTGCTCGAAGGTTGGTCCTTCTTTGATGGCCTGTATATGACGGTGATCACGCTGGCCACGATTGGTTACGGCGAGACTCACCCATTGACGCCTCTCGGCCGCGGCTTCACAATCATTCTGATCATCGTCGGCGTAGTTCTCTTCGGCTTCCTGATCTCCACTCTGACTCAGACGTTGATCGAGGCCGAAATTGCATCCGCCTTGGGGAGGCGTAAATTGTTCAAGGATATCAGCCAACTGAAAAATCACTATATTCTTTGCGGAGCCGGCCGTGTCGGGTTGCGGATCATCGATGAGTTGGAAAAAAAGGAGGTCGATTTCATCGTCATCGAACGTGATGAAGTGGTGGCCGAACGATTGTTGACGAAAGGGACGCTGGTCTTGATCGGCGACGCGACCGACGAGACCGTCCTCAACGGCGCGCAGGTCCACACGGCGCGCACCCTCATCACGGCCGCTTCAAGCGATGCTGAGAATGTCTATATCGTGCTCACGGCGCGCGGCATCAATCCCAATCTCTATATCGTCGCGCGCGCCACCGACCTTCCGGCCGAAAGACAATTGATGCGCGCCGGAGCGAACAAGGTCGTTTCACCGGTGCTCATCGGCAGCCACCGGATGGCGCAGGCCGCGCTGTCGCCGGCCGTCGCCGATTTTATCGAACTGACGACGATGACCGAGACGCTCGATCTTCATTTCGAACAGGTTCGCATTGCCGAGAACTCCCCACTCGACGGCAAAAAGCTCAAAGATTCCGGCATTCGCACGCAACACGACGCCATGATCGTCGCCATCACGCCCCACACCGGTCAAATCATCTTCAACCCTGACGGCGAACAGGTTCTTCACGCGGGCGATCTCTTGATTGCAATCGGCACCCGCGCCGGTCTCACTTCGCTGGCCGCAATTGCCAATTACAAACGCGGCGGAACCATGAAGTTATCAAATCCCTGAAATGGTCCCTGAAATGGTCCCTGAAATGGTCCCTGAAATTGGCTTTGCCTGAGATTCTTGAAAAAGCCGCCTGAAAATATTTCTTGATTTCAGACTCCAATCTATGGTTTACATGAGGCGCGAAGTTAAGTCATTTAGACTTCGAAGGTTGCCCTGGAGAACCCACCACAACTCTGCTCAGCTTGTATCAATTGTCAGCTTGTATTAATTGACTGATTGTTCTTTTGATCGTTCTTTTTCGTTTTGGCAACGCTATGGATAAATTTTTACCGTTTGCGCTTCCTGACATTGGAGAAGAAGAGATTGCTGAAGTCGTCGATTCCCTGCGCTCGAGTTGGTTGAGTGCGGGACCTAAAACGCAGCGATTTGAGAAAGAGTTTGCCGCATTCATCGGAGCGGGCGTCCAGGCCGTGGCTGTCAACTCGGCGACTGCGGGCTTGCATCTGGCGCTGGAAGCTCTCGGCATTGGTCCGGGCGATGAGGTCATCACAACTCCGTACACTTTCACCGCGACGGCCGGAGTCATTCGTCATGTGGGGGCCAGTCCGGTCTTTGTCGATATCGACCCGCACACCTTCAATATTGATCCGAGAAAGATCGAGAACGCCATCACGCGGCGAACCAAAGCCATCTTGCCGGTGCATTTCGCGGGTCTCGCCTGCGAGATGCGGACGATCATCGCGATCGCGCGCCGGCACGGGTTGAAAGTGATCGAAGACGCCGCGCATGCCTTACCCGCAACCCATCGCGGAGAGCTGATCGGCGCGCTTGAGACCGATGCGACGGTCTATAGCTTCTACGCCACCAAGACCATGACGACCGGAGAGGGCGGGATGATCGTGACGCGCGATGAAACGGTCGCCCAACGCTGCCGCGTCATGCGGCTGCACGGAATCAGCCGCGACGCTTTCGATCGTTACACTTCGAATCAACCGGCGTGGCATTACGAGGTCGTCGCTCCCGGATTCAAATACAATATGAACGACCTCGCCGCCTCAATCGGCATTCAGCAACTCAAGAAGGCGGTCGATTTTCAACGAAGGCGGGAAACGATGGCCGCGCGTTATGACGCCGAACTGGCCACCGCGCCCGTGATCCTGCCGCCCCAGCCGCTAGCGGGCGATCTTCACTCGTGGCACCTTTACGTCATCAGGCTCGACAATTCAGTCACGATGCGCAGCGATCAGTTCATTGAACAAATGTTTGCGCGGGGCATCGGATGCAGCGTCCATTTCATCCCCCTCCATCTGCATCCTTACTGGCGCGAGCTGTATCACCTGCAACCCCATCATTTCCCATGCTCCTGGCGGGCCTATCAACAGGCCGTCAGTCTGCCGATCTATACCAAGATGACCGAAAACGATCAGACTCGCGTGATTGAGGCGGTCAAGGATGTGTTGAAGTCAGAGACGGCGGCTCTTTCATTGGCGAGCATGTCCGGCACAGTTTAGAGGGCCGGTAGTCCTCTGACCTCTAAACCCTGATCCCTGATATTTTCCTTTCAGAGAGAGGTCAGTAGATTGCCGTTCCCACATGACGCAAATTTTGGTTCAATCATGATTTCAGGAGCCCCGAATACGCGCCCGCCGCGCGGCCAACGAATTCTTGATCTGATGATTGCCGTTCCGGTTGCGCTTCTCCTCTTGCCGGTTTTCGTCGTGATTATGCTCCGGATCAAGCACGATTCGCCGGGTCCTCTCTTCTTTCTGCAGGAACGAGTTGGGCGATTTGGCCGTCCATTTATGATCTATAAATTCCGGACGATGGTTGTCGATGCCGAACGACTCGGCAAACAACTGACGATCGGCCGTGACCCACGCATCACCCGCTGCGGCCATTTTCTGCGCAAATACAAGCTCGACGAACTGCCACAATTATTTAATGTGATCAAAGGTGAGATGAGCATCGTCGGTCCGCGCCCCGAGGTCGCGCGTTACGTCGAGCTTTATACTGTCGAGCAGCGCCGCATTCTCGCGCTACGGCCGGGCATCACCAGCCCGGCATCGATCACTTTCAATAATGAGAGCGAACTTCTCGCCCAGCATCCCGACCCAGAAAAGTTTTACCGGACGGAACTAATCCCTGCTAAAATTAAACAAGACTTGGGATATGCCCAACGCGCTACCGTCTGGAGCGATTGCGCTGTCATTTTGAAGACCTTATTGCGGGTACTCCGGTGACCGCAGGCCAGAGGCTAGAGCAAAGAGCTATTGCCGAGCATCCAGCATCGATTAATTTGCCAGCCTCTGACTCGTCAAGTAAGATCACGGAGGTGGCCCACACTTTATCAAGAGCCTGTTAATCCTCATCTTGCGCGATAACAGGTTGATGCTTGGCTGTTTAAGGACCAACATGAGTTTAAGTAAACGGTTCATCCCACAATCCACGGGATCCCTCCTCCCCACCAAAACAAAGCCGGACTTATTCCAACGGATCATCTTATTATTTCGCAGCATCATCTTTCGCCAGTGGGTCCAGAACTACATTCTCAGCCGCCGCGTGCAGATGGCGATCGATGCCTCGATCGCAACCACCTCGTTCATCTTCGCGCACATCCTGCGCTTTGATGGGTGGCCTCCGGGAGTCGATAATGACCGGGTCTTTTTGGTGCTGCCCTATCTGGTCTTCGCGCGTCTCGGCGTCAACTCATTGATGGGGTTATACCGCCGCGTCTGGCGATACGTCAGTATTCCGGACGGGGTTCACCTGGCGATCTCGGTGGGTATTATCTCGACGATTTTGCTGGTGCTCAGACTGGTTCTGCCGGGCATCTATCCCTTATTGACCGTTCCCATCAGCATCATCGTCATCGATTTCATGCTGACGACCTCGCTCATGCTCTGCGCCCGCCTCTTTTGGCGCATCACCTGCGAAAATGCCGCCCGTGCCAAAACGCGCGACAACGGCGTGAGGTCAAGGGCGCTGCTGGTCGGCGCCGGGGATGCGGGAGTGATGGCCGTCCGCGCCATCTCTCGCCGCCGTGACCTGGGGTTGCAGGTCTGTGGTTTTCTGGACGACGAACCGAACAAGCTCAAGACGGTGATTCAAGGAATCCAGGTCATCGGCAGTACGGCCGACCTGCCCGCCTGCGTCCGGACACATCGGATCGATCAGGTGATCATCACCATGGCGAATGCTCGCCGGAAGACGGTTCGCCGCATCCTCGATCTGTGCGAAGAGGCAAGGGTCCCGGTCAAAATTATTCCGGGGCTTTACCAGATTCTCAGCAATGACGTCACGGTCAGCAACCTGAGGCCGGTCGAGATCGAAGACCTCCTGGGCCGCGATCCGATCAATGTCGCAGCCTGGCTCGAAGCCAGCCAGGGATCATACCTCGGCAAAAGAGTCCTGGTCACCGGCGCCGGCGGTTCGATCGGGCGCGAATTGTGCCGCCAGTTGGCGACGCTCGATCCCGCCTCGATCATCATCCTCGATAAAGATGAAAATTCGGTCTTTGAAGCCGAGCGCGAGTTGAACGCAATCGTTGAAGAGAAGAAGATCCAGATTGTCCCCGTCATCTGCGACCTGCGCGTCATCCAGCGGCTGCGCCAGGTCTTTGCTCAACACTTGCCCCAAGTGGTCTTTCACGCCGCAGCCCATAAACATGTCCCCTTGCTTGAAAGTAATGCCTCCGAGGCCGTTCTGAACAATATCATCGGGACGGCGCGATTGCTCGAATGCGCCGCGGAATTCAATGTCAACCGGTGTGTTATGGTCTCGACCGATAAGGCCGTCAATCCGACGAGCATCATGGGAGCAACCAAGCGCGTCGCAGAGCTCATGTTCCAGGCGCAGGCCATGACATTGAATGACGGACGCCATTACTCTTGCGTTCGTTTCGGCAACGTCCTGGGTAGCCGCGGCAGCGTCGTCCCGATCTTTCGCGACCAGATCAAAAACGGCGGCCCCTTAACCGTCACGCACCCCGACGTCGAGCGGTACTTTATGACCATCCCCGAGGCCGCCCAGTTGATCATTCAGGCCGGAGCGCTCGGCCAACGCGGCGAAATTTTTCTGCTCGAAATGGGCGAACCGGTGAAGGTCCTTGATCTGGCGAGTGATATGATTCGACTCTCGGGCCTCACCCTCGGCGATGATATCGATATTGAATTCACGGGGTTGCGTCCGGGCGAAAAGCTCAAGGAAGAGCTCTTGATCGCCGAGGAAGGTTCTCAAACGACTCGCTGTGAGAAGATTTTTGTCGCGCCCCCTTTGCAGTATGATTTCGGATTGCTCGATAATTACGTCGCTCGACTCACCGCCGCGGCAGAAGACGGCGATGAAGATACAATCTATGAAATCTTCTCCGTGATGGGGATCGGTTTCCAACCAGCATGGCGGAGACACGAGGAAATGCCGGCGGTCAGTGGTCAATAATCGATCACAGCTGAACACTGACGCCCGACCATGGATCTATGTTCAACCTTAATTTTGCACGTCGCGTATCTTTTTCGGTTCTGACCGCTTGCTCAGTCATCGTCTTTTCACTGGGCGAGACGTCGTTGCCCCCTCGTGCCGAATCGAAATCGCAGGAACCGGTCTCACTCGAACGACCGAGTCATCCGATCACGATCTCCAATCCGAGCGGGACCCCGAGACCGTTTAATCCACAATCGCGCCGCAACATTGGAGCATTCTTTGATAAGCTGCGCGCCGGCAAAGCCGTCACCGTCGCCTATCTCGGAGGCTCGACGACCGCCGGCGCCGGCGCCGGTAATCCCGATAAGACCTCCTATCGCGCGCTCGTCTCCGAATGGCTGCGTAAAAAATATCCGAAATCTGAGATCACCGAGATCAATGCCTCGGTCGCCGGTACCGGATCGCTCTATGGCGCCCTCCGCGCTCGCCGCGACGTGATCGCCTTCAAACCCGATATCGTCTTCGTCGATTTCACAATCAACGATGCCAATGAAGACGAAAGCAGCACCAAGAAGGCCGTTGAGGGATTGCTGCGTCAGTTGCTGGTCGTCCCTCAGCCGCCCGAAGTGGTCATGCTTTATCTGCCTAACAACAAACGCAACGTGCGCAACGAGTGGCACGAGACGATCGCCGCCTTCTATCAGGTTCCCTCACTCGACATCCAGGATCAAATCGGAACGTTGATCGATGGAGGCAAGGTCAAACCGGCGGAATGCTGGAAAGACGGAACGACTCCGACCGATGCCGGCTACAAAATTTTTGCCGAATTAATCACCAACTTTCTGGTCGAACAGGAGAAACTCAAACCGACGCCGATCGTTCGCAACCTGCCGTTGCCGATGGTCAGCGATGAAATGAATTACGGAGAGTTCAAGGCCGTAGCCGAGATTAAGCACGATGCGAATTGGCGCAATGAATCGAGCGTCGATCGCAATCTTCCGACGACTCTCCTCGGAAGCGATAAGACCAACGCACAGATCGAGTACTATTTTGAAGGCACGGTCGTCGGGCTTTCATACCGCATGGGTCCCGATTGTGGGATGTTCGAAGTTCTGATCGATGGCAAACCCGCACCTTCGCCCCTCGCGAAGATCGATTGCTACGACAGCGGCCATCACATCGGGACGCGAATTATTGCGGGAGGACTCGGCCCCGGCGAACATAAACTGACGATCCGCCTGGTCAGCGAAAGAAATCCCAGGAGCTCCGGGGGCGCTATCAGGTTGGGATATCTCTTGGTCGGCGGGACGAGGCCCGAGCGACTCTAGCTGACAACGAAACTCCTGATGAAAGACGCGAAACGCCCGAGACCGGCATTTCGCGTCTTTCGTCTATTGAGCCTCTTGCGGCTGCGCCATCATCAACTCAGAGCGCCCTGCGGGACAGGCCACTTCTCTCCACTCTCCCGGATTCAACCCTCCGAGTTCCCACGGTCCGACGGCGGTCCGAATCAACCGTAATGTCGGATAACCGACCGCCGCCGTCATCCTTCTGACCTGCCGGTTACGCCCTTCGCTGATGCTCATTTTCAACCAACTCGCCGGAATACTTTTGCGCTCGCGGATCGGAGGAACTCGCGGCCATACATCCGGCGGCTCGATCAAACTGACAGTGGCCGGCCGGGTCATCCCGTCGCGCAATGGTACCCCGCCTGACAATCGTCTCAATGCTTCTTCGTCAGGAATGCCTTCGACCTGCACCAGGTAGGTCTTGGAAAGTTTGTAGCGCGGTTCCGTGATGAGATATTGCAGGTGCCCCCAATTTGTCAGCACCACCAATCCCTCGCTGTCAAAGTCCAATCGCCCGGCCGGATAGACGCCCGTGACCGGAACATAGTCCGCCAGCGTCGCGCGGCCGGCGCCATCCGTGAATTGGCACATGACCTGAAAGGGTTTATTGAGCAGCAAGAGGCGATTCATCCTTAAACCACCGCTTTTCTTGAATTCGATCGACCCGTTTTGATGACCATTTCAGGGATGACCAGCTCACCCCTGCGTCATCATCGCTTTGTCGAGATCGATCTGGGTTTCGCTGGATGTCTCCATCTTGACCCGTGTGACCCGACGCCTGGCAACCCGCTCGACGACAAAATTAATACCGTTGTAATCGACCCGATCGCCCGGATTGAGCAATCGTCCCGCCCGCGCCAGCAAAAACCCGGCGACCGTGGTGTAATCGTCCGACTCCGGCAGATTGAGATTGAACTTACGATTTGCCTCGCGGACGGCCAGACTCGCATCGATGATGAAGACCCCTTCGCTGCTCTGGCTTAGTTTGGCGGCCGAGGCTTCATCATGTTCATCTTGAATCTCTCCGACAATCTCTTCAAGCAGATCTTCGAGCGTGAGAATGCCTTCAACTCCCCCATGTTCATCGACGATCACCGCCAAATGCACATTGCTCTGTTGCAAACTCTGCAGCACATCACCCAAATGCGCGGTGTCGGGAATGAAGAGCGGCTGACGCATCGTCTTCTTTAGATTAAATTCTTGCGCCTTGAGCAAATATGGCATCACGTCCTTGTTGTGCAAGACCCCGACGATCTTATCGAAGTTCTCGCGGTAAACGGGCAGCCGCGTATAACCCGAGACCTGAAATTGATGGACGACCTCGGCAAAACCGGCTCGCTCCTCGATCGCCACAACTTCTGTGCGCGGGATCATGATCTCTCGTGCCATCAAATTCGAGAATTCAAAGACGTTGTGAATCAGCTCCTTCTCATCTTTCTGCAGATGGCCCGATTGATGGCTGAGGTTGATCAGATGACGGAGCTCTTCTTCGGTATAGACCGTGTGATGACCGGGTCTGAAATCGACGCCGAAGAGCTTGAGCAACTTGATCCCGGAGACATTAATGAACCAGATGAATGGCTTGAATGTCCGATAGAAGAGCTGCATCCAGCGCACCGTGGCGATCGAGACGGCTTCGGCCTTCTCTATCGCGAAAGCCTTTGGCGCGTACTCCCCCAAAACAAGATGAAAATATGTGATCACCGCCAGTGCAACCGTGACCGAGATCGAATGTGCAATGAAGGCGGACATCTCGAGGGGAAAAAATTTGAGGAGAAGAGGTTCGAGCAGATGAGCCAGAGTCGATTCGCCGACTGCGCCCAGGGCGAGACTGGCGAGAGTGATGCCAAATTGACTCGCCGAGAGCATCGCGTCCAGTTGATCGAGGGCGCGCAAGACCGCCGCTGCCCCGCTCTTG
>Ga0081539_10005992_pt1 | contig 11964 bp, 14 predicted proteins | sample TabmetS4T2R2_FD_71023 | JGI IMG/M metagenome (GOLD analysis project Ga0081539, IMG submission 71023) | Tabebuia heterophylla rhizosphere microbial communities from the University of Puerto Rico - S4T2R2 | ecosystem: Host-associated > Plants > Roots > Rhizosphere ...
AGCCGGACAATGCGGAAGTGATCCCCCACCCCCTGTGCTACATTGCCCAGCGCAACGGGCCTGTAGCTCAGGCGGTTAGAGCGCATCCCTGATAAGGATGAGGCCGGAGGTTCAAGTCCTCCCAGGCCCACTACCAGCGACGATACATGGCAGTGCCTTCGGAGAGCCGCTTCGGCGAGCCGTGCACCGGATGACACCTCATAACTGGCATAACTTCCTGAGGTGTCATGGATAGTCGGCCGCTTCCTTCTGCGCCCGTTGTCGTGTACGAGCCTGTTTCACAAAGCCGTGGGAGAGGGCAAGGAGGCTGTCGTCGGCTGTGACGCCGGGGGTGATGGGTCCGTGGCGCTCTGATCCTGGAGCGTGGTGGCGGATGGTCGGAGCCACAGCGACGACTGGGTCGGCTGCATCGTCTGTTCCACCACCGCCAGCAGCTCGACTGTCAGGGTCTCGAGGTCGACATGCTCGCGCAGCCGGCCGCTGAACGCCGCGATCATGGCGGCGGCGTGACGGCGCCGGTTGAAGCGCCGATCGACCGTCTGCTGGATACGACGCCGGACCGGCTGGAACAGCGCGGCGAGCGCCAGGGTGGCCCCGGCCACGGCCAGGCTGGAGCTTCGCCTCAGGAGCTGACCGAGCCCAAGGACCACCACGGCGTAGCCACCGCCCAGCAGCACGGTGAGCAACCCGTAGGCCAGCACCCGGCTGATGATGCGGTCCAGGTCGTACAGGCGGTAGCGCAGGATCGCCGCGCCGATCGCCAGCGGCAGGCTCGCGAAATAGAAGCCTGCCACCCAGCCGAGCAGCACTGGGCTTGCCAGAGCGGACGCGGCGAGGACCACCACGGACCCCATCAGCGCCAGCACCGCCGCCAGCGCCACCCAACGCAGCTGCTGGCGCTCGATACCGCGGACCCGGCGGAAGCGCACCACCAGCGACCCGGCGCCCACCACCACGGCGAGGTTCGCCACTGCGAAGGCCAGCTGATAGATGACGAGCGGCGCCCCGCCGAGGTTGGCAACATCGAAGGGGTTCTCGGTCGGCTGATAGGGCCGGTCGAACGGCCGGGGCGCCAGCGCGATCGCCAGGACGCTGACGAGTGGCGCGGCCGCCACCATCCTGGCCCACCAGCGCCAGCGGAGCGAGGGGAGCGACCCCGTGGGCGTGAGCAACAGCACAGAGCCGACACAGGTCAGAGCTGGAGCGATGCTGGCTGGCAGAAACAGGCCTACGTGGCGCGCGGCCGGCAGCGCGCCGGGGCGGGCCAGCAGCCCATAGTCGGCATACGCCTCGGCCACGCCGCTCGCATTCGCGAACAGGCCAGCAGCAACCAGCCCACGGGATGGCGGGGCCGGCGGCTGGCCAGGACCGCCCCGACCGTGGCCGCGCTCACCGACGCCAGCAACGGGCCGATCACGCCGGCGCCCAACGGGGCCAGGTCGAGCCGGCTCGCCTGGCGCAGCAGGTAGTCCAGCCGCCAGATCACGGCAAGGCTCAGCATGACCAGGACCCACAGCGACCATGCCAGCCCGACCAGCCATCCTCGGGTTGGCCTGCTCCCCACGGTCACTGCCATGATCCCCGAGGCATGCAGACTCCTCCGACCCCGGGGCAGCGTCCCAGGCATCGTGGCTGACGCGCCAGTGTGGCCAGGTTCCGTCTTGGCAGCGTTACGGGCAACGGACCTGCCGACCCATCTGGTCTTTGTGAAACAGGCTCGTACGCGTCAAGTGAGCGAGGCGGCTACAGGTACCTTGCACTGACTGTCGTCTGGTCTGCCTCATTGGCGCATAGCCAGGTCACGGCCCCGGTGAACTATCCAGGAGTCGGTTGCCGGCCTTGTTAGCTCGACCCTCGCTGGGCAGCTCATCACTGGGCGATCGGGAGCGCTTCGGCGGAGGGTGCGGCGGCCGGTGCGGCTTTGAGTCGCCGGCTGTACCCAGACTGTGCTGTCGAGCCCGACCGGCCGCGGGAGTACGGTGGAACTCCGATGCGGCTCCGACTTGGCCGTGCCCGCCCGTTTGGTGGGTTGGTCGGAGCCGGCAAGCAGGCCACAGGCGGTGACACCTCATGAGTGGCCGGAAGACCCGCCGGCCCCGGGAGATCGCCCTCGCGCCTGGCTCGGGGATCGACAAGGCTCGCAGTTGCAGCTGCTGGCCCAAGCCCGACGACGCTCGTCCGTGCACCCCGCAGACCTGCGATTGGCGCTGCCGGGCCTGCCGCGCCTATGGGCGGCCGTTCTACAGCCGCGCTGACCTGCAGTATCTGGAGCACGGCACCGGGCCGTTGGCGGCGGAGCTGGACCGGCTGTGGCACGCCAAGGGGACGATAAAGGGACGCCCGGCCCGTGAAGGAGCGGGCGATGAGGTTGACGGCTGGTGGGCATTGCCGCGGGGGGCAGCTGGGTTGGCGTCACGGCGCGGCTCCTCCCGCACGGTGACGGATTTGTACTACCCGGGCCTGCAGGACGGCCCTCTGGGCCGTGACAAGCCCAACGACGGCAGGGGTCAGTAGCTGTTCGACGACCAAGGCCTGGTCGTCAGTCGAGGCGCCACCATCCGCAGGCCAGACGGGTCGATGCGACGCCGGCTCGGCAGTCGGCGCCTGTCGCACTGTGGGGCTACCTGCCAGACTGATGACGCAGGCTGCAGGCCGCCCTTCACGCTTACCGCGGAGTCCGCATGATGAAAGGGGCGCCAGTGGATGACATTTCTGACCGCTTCCTGGACGCGATTTCCAGACTGGAGGCGGTTGCCGATGCTGTAGGCCCCCACGACGCCTACCGCCAGCTGGACGAGACGAGCATGCAGGTCTTCTGGAGGCGGTGGCCAGGCATCAGCTCCTGGGCGGGCTCACTGTGGCGGCTGCTGAACGACGAACTCATGGACCCGGCCGGCTCCGCCCATCACCCGGACGCCGCTGACGTCGGCGGCAGCGACTGAACAGACACCCGACAGGAGCAGGGAGGAACAGTGGCCCAGCTTCGCGACATCATGACGGCCAAGGTCCTCACCACCTCGGCCGAGCGGCCGGTGGCCGAGGTCACCGCCTTGATGGTCAAGGCCCGGGTGGGCTCGGCCGTCGTCCTGCAGGGCTCCTGGCTCGTTGGCATCCTGACCGAGCGGGATGTGCTGCGGGCAGCCGCTTCCCGTTCGGACCTCACCACCTCACCGGTGTCGCAGTGGATGACCAAGGACCCGGTTACGGCCACTCCCGACACGACAGCCGAGGAGGCCGCCCACCTGATGCTGACGAACGGGTTCCGCCACCTCCCCGTCCTAGAGGGCCGCAGCCTCAAGGGCGTGGTCAGCATCCGTGACGTCTTGGCCTCCGGAATCGGCCGGCGCCGAACACCAGAGTAGAGCCTGCAAGCCCCTTGCCTTGGCGCGAGCGGCACAGAAGCCGGGCTGGCGAGGAGGAGCATGGGAGAGCTTGCCGAGTACGTTGACGGCCTGCCGAACCTGTGCGGTTCGGAGCAGCGGATCCAGGAGGCGGTCGCCGCCGGGCGGGCGCGGCCGGTGTTCCTCGGACGATCCTCGGTTGACATCGCCGGCATCGACAGCGCGTTCGCGGTCGCCCTGCACATGCACCAGCCGCTCATCCCAGCCGGGGGACCGGACCTGCGCACCGCCGCCATCGTGAGCAACCTGCAGTGGATGCTGGAGCACCCCGACCTGGGCGACAACCACAACGCCCCGGTGTTCCACTGGTGCTACAAGCGGATGGGCGAGCTCATCCCCCGGCTGCTCGCCGAGGGCAGCCAGCCCCGGATCATGCTGGAGTACTCGGGGACGCTGCTGCACGGGCTGCGCCGGGCGGGGCTGGACGACGTGTTCGACGCCCTCCGGCCGTTGACCTGCGACCCGGAGCTGCGGCAGGTCGTGGAGTGGCTGGGCTGCCCGTGGGGGCACGCCGTGGCCCCCTCCACCCCGGTGCGGGACTACCGGCTGCACGTGCGCGCCTGGCAGCACCACTTCGCGGCCATCTTCGGCCTGGAGGCGCTGGGGCGGGTGCGGGGCTTCTCGCCGGCCGAGATGGCGCTGCCCAACCACCCCGACGTGGCCTATGCGTTCGTCAAAACCCTGGTCGACTGCGGTTACCAGTGGCTGCTGGTCCAGGAGCACACCGTCGAGCTGGCTGACGGCCGGCCGCTGGAGCGCCCCCACCTGCCCTACCGGCTGGTCTGCACCAGCTCCCAGGGCGATACCGCCGAGATCGTGGCCGTAGTCAAGACCCAGGGCAGCGACACCAAGCTGGTCGGCCAGCTGCAGCCCTACTCCGAGGCCAAGGGCCTGGCCCGCGTCGAGCTGGCCGGCCGCCTCGTGCCGCCGCTGGTCACCCAGATCGCCGACGGTGAGAACGGCGGCGTGATGATGAACGAATTCCCCCCCAAGTACCTCCAGGTCGTCCGGGAATGCTCAGGTTCTGGGACGCCGGTGCTGAACGTCACCGAGTACCTGGAGCAGCTGTTCGGCAACGGGGTCCAGCCGAGCGAGCTGCCGGTGATCCAGCCGCTGTTCCAGCACCGCATCTGGCAGCAGCTGGCACCTGGCGACGGCCCCGACCGGCTGGCCGAGGTCATCGAGCAGCTGCGGCACGAGGACGGCCGCTTCCACGTGGAAGGTGGCAGCTGGACCAGCGACCTGTCCTGGGTCCGCGGCTATGACCATGTCCTGATCCCGATGGAGCAGGCCAGTGCTCTGTTCCACGAGCAGATCCTGGCCCGCGGGGTCCCTTCCGACGACCGGCGGTACCGCAGGGCCCTGTTCCACCTGCTGGCCGCTGAGACCAGCTGCTACCGCTACTGGGGCGAGGGCATCTGGACTGACTACGGCGCCGAACTGGCCCGTCGCGCCACCCAGATCATCACGCATCTTGAGAGCTAATGGGGTCTGGTCAGCCAGCGGCAACTCGTCAGACCGTCGCCTGTTCGGTCGCCATGCAGTCCTCGCGCTTATCCTGCCAGGCAGGCGGCATCGACCAGGAAGCGAGGCGGCACTGGACCGGGGATCCTCCGCGACTGACGGTTGACAGCTGGAGAGGAGGACATCGCAATGCCGGAATTCGAGGAGCTGAACTGGCAGGAGGCGATGCGTCGAGGTCATGCGGCGCTGCTGGACTCCGAGCAGCTGTATGACGACATCAACGCAGCAGAAGGGCGCTCCAACCTCGACATCGAAAAGCACCTACGACGATCAGAGGTCAAAGCCACCCAGGCCCAAGTCTGGCTCGCCCTGGCCCGCGAGCTTGGCAACCAAGACGACCGCTACGGCCACCCCGGCACCTGAAGCTGCGGTCGGCCGGTGGGCAGCACGTACAGGCTGACAGCCGGGAAATCATCGCTGGTCGAGGCGGCGCCGGGCTGGCCGTCCAGAATGCCCAGGAGCCCGCCCGGTAGACGACCCCGGACGGGCTCCTGGAGTCGGGCTACTGGCGCTCCAGCGGCCGCACGTTGGCGGCCTGGGGGCCTTTCTGGCCCTGGGTGATGTCGAACTCGACGGCCTGCCCCTCATCAAGTGAGCGGTAGCCGGTCGACTGGATCGCGCTGAAGTGCACGAAGACGTCTTCGCCGGACTCGGGGGCGATGAAGCCGTAGCCCTTGTCGGCGTTGAACCACTTCACGGTTCCAACCGTCATGTACTTGTCCCTCCCTCCACATCTTGGAGGTATCGGCCACGCCGGGACCGTAGTGGTACCGACGGCAAGGGACAAGCTCGACCTGCGGGTTGCGAAGCAAAACGTGAACCTCTGGCCGGCCACGGTAGCGGGTGTGGCGCCTGTCCGCCATGGGGGCGCATCCGAGCACGCCCAGCTACGGACATGGCACGCCGCAAGCTTCAGCCGTCATCCCCAAGATCCTGCACCGACCGGTAGCGTCCATGCAGATAGGCCAGTGGATCGTCCAGGTCGGGCAGCTCCAGCTGTTCGATCACGCCCTCGACCAGCTCGGGATAGCCGACCGGTGCCGATCCGGCCAGGCGGCAGGCAGCGCGTGGGCGGCTCCCCCCCAGCACCGGACCCCAGGGCGACTCGGCCACCTGGAACCCATCGAACGGGCCTCGGATGGGTGGGCGGACCTCGCTGAACCGCTCGGCCAGGGCCCGGTCACTGACGGCAAGCACGTGGACGACGAACGCGCCGTCTCCTGCGCGGCCTCAAAGAATGCCGAGGTGGGGTCGATCAGGCCGAGCAGGCGTGCTGGCTGACCCTCGGCGACCAGCACCGAGGACACCGTCAGACCGGCCGCACCCGGCGGGTGACCGGCGGTCCAGACAGTGACCGGCGTGACCAGCCGCCCGCGCAACCGGCGGGCCGGGTCGCGTCGCTCGGGCGGGACGGCGAAGGGAGGCTGGCTCCCAATACGGATCGGTTCCTGCCCGGTGGCCATGCCGGCATTGTGCCCTGCCCTCTCCTCCGGAGCCGGCCGCCCGCTCCAGGGTCCGCCGCCTAGGCCGTTGCGGTCACGGGCTGAAACGAGGCGATCACGGCGACTGCTTCGACCTCGATCAGCAGGTCGTCGCAGACCAGCCGCTGGACCTCGACGGCGGTGCTGGCCGGTGGCTGCTGGGTGTTGACGTACTGGTCGCGGACCTCGCGGACCACGGGGAGCTGGGTGGCGTCGACCAGGTAGTAGGTGAGCTTGACGACCTGCTTGAAGCCGGCCCCGACGGCCTGGAGCGCGGCCTGGAGGTTGTCGAACACCTGCCGCGCCTGGGCACCAATGTCACCTGGCCCGACCAGCGCCCCCGTGCGGTCCAGGGCGACCTGCCCGGCGATGTAGACCGGTCGACCCGCGGTCACCTCGACCACGTGGGTGTAGCCGGCGGGGTGGTGCATCGTCTCGGGGTTGATGAAGTTGGCCGTGACGGGCAGCTGCGCGGAGGCATCGGTCATGCGAAGCTCCTGTCTGCTCGTGGGTGGATAGAGCGAGGCAGTCTACGACGGGCGCTCCAGGCCCACCTGCCCCGGACGACCAGGAGGTCTGGCGGGATGCTGAGCGCCTATGTGCTGATCGAGACCGAGGTCGGCAAGGTCGCCCATGTCGCCCAGGCACTCACCAAGCTCGATGGGGTGCAACTGGCCGAGGACCTCGCCGGCCCCTACGACGTCATTGCGAGGCTGCAGGCGCCCAGCCTCGACGAGCTCGGCCGCCTGGTGGTGTCTCGGATCCAGGTCCTGGACGGCGTGACCCGTACCGTGACCTGCATGGTGCTGCACCGCTAGGCGCGACGCTACGGGTGCCGTTAGACGGGGCCGCTTCCGGGCGTCCAGGACACTGGCCCCCGTTTGGTGTCCACGGGCCGCAGGTGTGGAAAGTGCTACGGTGAGGAACACAGCTGCGGTCCGACCCCGCCTTCAAGAAGACAACGTGCTCGGACTGATCATCAGTGCCGTCATCGTCGGGCTCATCATTGGGGCGCTGGGCCGACTGGTGTTCCCCGGCTGCCAGGACATCCCCATCTGGCTCACCATCCTGATCGGGATCGTCGCTGCCCTGATCGGGTCGCTGATCGCCAGCGCCCTCGGTGTTGGAGACCCGTGGGATCGACTGGATCAAGCTGATCATTCAGGTGGCCCTGGCCGCGGCCGGGGGGGGGTCGCCGGCCAGTACGCATCTAGGAGAGGGGGGCCTGTAGCCCAAGCCACAGCCGACAGGGCAGGAATCCAGCCTCACCGGAGCACCTCGCAGGCTCGAATCATGCCGTGGACCAGGGCCCGATGCGTCCAGGGCTGGCCTGATCGTGCCTGCAACAGAGCGGATGCCTGTTGTTGCGGCGCCCGACTCGGTACTGCTGTCGGCCGCCTGGAGCTGTGCAGGTACTGCCCCATCCGGCGCTGCGGGCGCCTCATCCGACCAGCGGCCAAGTTCGGCTAGGCTGGCGTCTCGACAGCGTCCAGGACCGAGTGGTCGGCGGGCTGGTCATCCTGACAGTGATGCGGAGGTTGCCATGGGGCCTGACGACGAGCTCGTCGGTGTTGTCGTCCACAGCGGCCTGATGCTGGACCGACGCAAGGATGTCGTCGCTGCCCTTCGACGGATCACGGCCTTGCCCACAGGGCTGGTCCTGGACGCCGTCGTCCTGGCCCGCGGTATCCACGCCCAAGCCGCAGGCCGACGACAGCACGCGGCAACCGCGCACCGTCGGGCTGCGGCCACGGCCCAGCGGGAGGACGAGGCCGCAGCCCAGCACGACAGCGAGGCCGCGGCCCGACGGGAAGGTACCGCGGCGGCCGAACGGCACCACGCGCTGCAGCAGTCCAGGATCGAGCGGCGGTACCTCCCCAATTTCGACGAGGGCGACGTCCTGCGTCTCGGGATCACCACACCGGCCGGTGAGGCGCAATGGTTGGACGCCTATGCGTCATCGAGTTCGGAATCCGAGGATCGCTATCGGTTGGAGGCCGCGTACTGGCTTGCGCCGCTTCCCATTGAGGGGCTGCTGAGCCTGGTCTGTGCCTGGCCGGAGATCGGTCTGCCGGTGACCCGGACCGACATCATCCTTCCGGACCTGGCGGTCCGTGCGGCTGAGGCCGTTCCACTGTGGGACGCCGCCGAGGACTCCGAAGCGTAGTCGCTGAGAACGGGTCTCACCCTTGCTTGCCACTCCGGCGGGATCCTGGGTTCGCGGCGATCACCCCGGCCGTGCTTGCCAGAACATGCAGCTGCGTACTATACTACGCATGATTCTGATCACTTGAGAGGAACCACGTGCCAATCGAGACCCGCACCGACACTGACCCCCAGCGCTATCTCCTGAGCACCGTCCGCCAGAGCCAAGCCGCCGTGATCGACACCATCCGCACCTGGACCACCATCACCGAGCAGCTGACCCGCACCATCCGGTTGCCTGTCCCCGACGTCGACTTCGCCGCCACCGTGGACCGCGTGTTCGACGTCGCCGAGCAGACCCTCGCCGTCCAGCGCCAGCTCGCGCTGACCGCCGCCGGTGTCGCCACCCGTCAGGTCGACACTGCCGTGGAGACCGTCGGCACTGCTGTGGCAGCTGTCGAGAACACCGTCGATGAGCGCCTCCGCCGAGCTGAGCGGGAGCAGCGGGACCCGGAGCAGCCGCAGGCCCCAACAGGGGACACCCCGAAGGCTGAGTCGCCCAGGCAGAACCGCAAGTTCGACGGGCGCACCTACGAGGAGCGCAGCATTGACGAGCTCCGGGAGCGGGCCGGTGAGCTGGAGATCCAAGGCCGCTCGGCGATGAACAAGGATCAGCTGATCGCCGCCCTCCGCGACCACCGCAAGCAACGATCGGCCAAGAACGACGCGGCCAAGCAGGAGCACACCCCGGACCGGCGCACCTATGAGGAGCGTAGCGTCGAGGAGCTCCGGGAGCGGGCCGGTGAGCTGCAGCTCGAAGGCCGCTCGGCGATGAACAAGGATGAGCTGATCGCCGCCCTGCGCCAGCACTCCAAGTAACGGCGGCTCGACCGCCAGCGGCGCTGGCCCGGCTCTGCGTGTCGCACGCGGGTCGGGCCACCGCCACGTCCAGAAATGACCAAGCCCTGAGCGGGCGCGAGCATCACCGCGGACCGATCAGCTGATCGTGGCCAGCCGGCGATAGGGCCACGCTGTCTTTCTCCATACGGAAGTGAGTGACCTCATGACCACCCAGCCAACGATCGAGACCTACCTGATGGACATGGACGGGGTCCTGGTCCACGAAGAACGGCTCATCCCCGGCGCCGACCAGTTCATCAGCCGCCTGCAGGACACCGGGCACCGGTTCCTGGTGCTGACCAACAACAGCATCTACACCCCCCGCGACCTGGCCGCCCGCCTGGCCCTGACCGGCCTGGAGGTCCCCGAGCAGGCCATCTGGACCTCGGCCCTGGCCACGGCCCGGTTCCTGGACACCCAGCGGCCCCAGGGCAGCGCCTATGTGATCGGGGAGGCCGGGCTGACCACCGCCCTGCACGAGCGGGGCTACGTGCTCAGTGAACGTGACCCCGACTATGTCGTGTTGGGGGAGACCCGCGCCTACAGCACCGAGGCAATCACCCGGGCCATCCGCCTGATCGACGCCGGGGCCCGGTTCATCGCCACCAACCCCGACCCCACCGGGCCCTCCCCCGCCGGGCTGCAGCCGGCCACCGGCGCGGTCGCCGCCCTCATCTCCAAGGCCACCGGGGTCAAGCCGTACTTCGTGGGCAAGCCCAACCCGCTGATGATGCGCGAGGCCCTGCGGGCCATCGCCGCCCACTCCGAGACCACGGTGATGATCGGCGACCGGATGGACACCGACATCGTGGCCGGGATGGAAGCCGGGCTCCAGACCATCCTGGTCCTGACGGGCATCACCGCCCGCGAGGAGGCCCAGCGGTTCCCGTTTCTGCCCTCCCGGATTGTGGACTCGGTCGCCGACCTGGTCGACGACATCGGTGACGAGCCGAGGCCAGCCGGCTGGCCGCCAGCCCGCCGGCGCATCCTCCGGCAGGCCGCCGCCGATCATGTCGGCGCATTGGCACCGAACGGGCAGCTGCCGGTCCGAGCCGCGAACGCCTCCTAAGCGACCCAGGAACCACCTGCTTCATCGCCACGAGCCCAGCGGTCCAGCGAGCCCGCCATCGGAGCGGGTCTCGGACCCACGACTACAGCACAGGCCGCTACCAGGCCCTGGCATGGAGGAACCTGCCCGGCAGCTACGCACCGCCGGTCCCTACAAATGTCACCGCCAACCGCCCAATGAGGAGGCATCATCGCGTCCCGCCTGTCTGTGCCCCCTACCAGCCGTCTTGCCCGTCATCGAACTGGAGTGGGCCTGCCACTCGTCTTGCTCCACGGGGTGGGAGAGTCCGTGGTCGGCTGGCGACCCCTCCACGAGGCGCTGAGCAAGGACTACGACGCCATCGCGATCGACCTTCCCGGCTTCGGACACTCACCGCCACTCCCCCCGGGGGTGGCGCCCACCGCAGCGGCCCTGGCCGACGCTGTTGAAGGCGAGCTGGACCGGCTTGGCGTGGCCCAGTTCCACATCGCCGGGTACTCCCTCGGCGCCCGGGTCGCCCTCGAGCTGGCCACCCGGGGCCGCACCCTCTCGGTCATCGCGATCGCTCCCGACGGGCTGGGCACGCCGTTGGAGCGGGTCTACCAGGCGGCGGTCCTGACAAGCGGACGAGCCCTGGCCACGCTGCTCGCCCCCAATGCCACCCAGGTAGCTGCCACGGGAGCCGGACGGTCCCTGTTCTTTGCCATAGAGCGGAGCCGACCCTGGCAGTTGCCCGCCGCCGATGCCCGGCAGCTGCTGTTGGACTTCGCCCAGGCGCCGGGGTACCTGGACACCGTCCAGGCGGCCATGGTCGATGTCCCGACCGGGCTTGAGCGCATCACCTGCCCGGTCCTGCTCCTGCAGGGGACCAACGACCCGTTGGTCAGCATGCAGACCCCTCGGTTCCTCGCCTTCGTCCGTCACGCCCAGATGCAATGGTTGCCCGGCCTGAGCCACGTCCCGCTCTCGGATGACCCGCAGCTTGTCGCCTCGCTCATGCTGGGGTTCCTCAAGACGGCGACCAAGAGAGGGAACACGACTGAAGGCTGCCACCACAGTGACGATCCCGGGTCAGCTAGCCGATCACGACGCTGATCCGCGCCAGCCCACAACACGGTGAGATCGTCAGGCAGGTCACTGACGATGGAGCGTTGGCCGGGCCACCGGGCACCGGGATTCCGGCACGTCCGCGCCGGTGAAGTCTAAGGTAGCCGGCCTGGGTGGGTTGCTCCCTTACGGCTGTGTTGGCTTGCCGGTAGGCGGCGTCGCGGCACAGGTTCAGCCAGCCGGAGCGGACCCCTACCGACGCTGCTTACGGTAGCTCGAGTACATCGACGAACGACCCCCGAGGTACGGGTCTAGGGCTGCTGCCTTCCGATCGCGCTCGGCATACTGCTCGTCTCCTGGATGCTGTCGCCCTCCTCGTCAACCTGGTCCTTGGCGTGCTATAGCAGGGAAGAAGTGG
>Ga0081539_10005993_pt1 | contig 11962 bp, 11 predicted proteins | sample TabmetS4T2R2_FD_71023 | JGI IMG/M metagenome (GOLD analysis project Ga0081539, IMG submission 71023) | Tabebuia heterophylla rhizosphere microbial communities from the University of Puerto Rico - S4T2R2 | ecosystem: Host-associated > Plants > Roots > Rhizosphere ...
GTCCTCGCCGGGCTCCCAGGCCGGGTGCGGCGAGAGCCACCACGAGAGCTCGCTCATCGCGGGAGCGTACGGGCAGCCGCGTTTGGCGATTGACCGATCAGTCAATCACCTCGTCGGGGAGAGGAGGATCGCGCCTCGGGGGAGGCAAGTTCCGACTCATCCCTTTCCGGGGCGAGGCCCCCCTTCGTCTCGGAAGGCGCGGGGTCGTGTTCCCTGTCGGTTCGCGACCCCCGCCCCCGGTGCACCCGACGCGAGCCGTCGACGCTAGCGGCGCCGCCGGCCGCGCCGCAGCGCCTCGAGCCGCCGGCGCGCCTGCTTGGTGGGGCGCTCGCCGAGGTCGGCGCCCAGCGGACGCGCGAGGCGGCGTTGAAGTTGCAGTCGCTCGCGCGCGGCGCGCGACTCGTCAGCTTCCTCGTACAAGGTCGCGGCCACCGCCGCCGGCCCGCGCCGCTCGGCGAGCGCACGCACCTCGACCGTCCACTCGAGCTCGCGCTTGCGAATCGCGAGCGTGTCGCCGACGCGAATCTCCTTCGCCGGCTTCACGCGTGCGCCGTTCACGTGCACGTGGCCGCCGAGCACGGCCTCCGTCGCCTCGCCGCGCGCCTTGAAGAAGCGGGCCGCCCACAGCCACTTGTCGACCCGCACAGCGTCCATGGCGCAGATGATCGCAGCAGGAGCGCGAACCCGGCGCTCCCGGCTGAACGATCGGAGACGAAGGCCTGGCCTTCGAGGCCCGTGATGTCGGCCCCGGCTGCCGCATTCGTCGACGTCGGACAGTTCTTCTCGAGATGCAGCACGCCGCCGCTGAACGAGGCTTGCACACAGCCCGTGTTCCCCGGATCGAAGACGGTGCCCTCTCGGTGCGATGCGAGGCGTGACCCAGTGCCACGAAGTGGACGGGATCCCGGGCTCCGCCCGAAAGTTGCGGCGTGCCGGCCTTCCCTTTGCGCAGCCTGCGTCGTACGCTCGGGGCCAGCGAGCAAGGGAGGACGGAATGGCACGAGCACGGCTCGAGGCACGGGCACTAGTGGTGGTTCTCGCCGTGACGATGGGGCTCGCGTCCACCGCGAGCGCCTCGCCCCAACTGACGAAGCCGCAGTACATCGCGAAGGCCGACGCGCTCTGCAGCTCGGCGGTCGCGCAGATCCGCCGGCTCTCGCCGCTCTATCCCGCGTCGCGCACGGCGGCGATCGGCGACAGGTGGCTGGCGATCGACCGCGCGACACTCGCGAAGCTCCGCGCGCTTTCCCCGCCCGCGGCCGACCGTGCGACCGTCTCGCACATTCTCGCGCTCGCGTCGACTGCGATCAACAAGGGCCTGGTCGCGGTCGTGGCCGCGGCGAAGGCGCGTAACAGCACGGGCTATGCGACCGCGTCGCAGCGGTTCGGCGCCATGATCAAGCAGGCGCGTGCCGCGGCGGCGCGGTACGGCGCGTCCGAATGCGCGCGCTGGTAACCGGCACCCGTTTGCGCCGCGCCGCTAGCCGAACCCCACGCCGCGCTCGCGTGTCCTGAAGGGCGCGGCGCCTTCGTCCGCAGATGCGAAGTCGACAGCATTCACGCGATCGAGTCGAACCGAGAAGTCGCGCTCGCCGACGCCTAACGTGACAAACGTGTTGCCGGGGCCAGCCCGCAACGCGGTCACCACGAGTCGGCGGCCGTCCTCGATCTCGACCTCCAGCCTGACCGGGCCGCCGATGCGCAACGACAAGTCGCGGGCGTTCCGATGGACGTCGGCGACCCATGCGCTCGCCGGGCTGACGCCGATCGCACCCTGCTCGTAGGCCGGGTCGCGACGCGGCTCGCGCTCGGGCTGCTCCGGCGGGGGCAGCGGGACCTCGTGGAGTGCTGCGCGCACGAGCGACCTCTACCCGTTTTTCGCCGTGTCTAGGCTCCCGATCCGGTGTCGCGGCGGCCGCATTCGAGCTACATCCGCTGTTTGAGGGCGAGCACGTTCGCGACGAAGGCACGGGTCTCTCCGTAGAGCCCGTGCTTGCGCACGGCTGCCGCGCCCTGGTACCAAGCCCCGAGGGCGAGTCGTTCGTCGCCGTCGAACTCGTGCAGCAGGTGACGGAGGTAGGCGATTCCGATGCGGACGTTGCCGTCGGTCGTGTGCGGGATCGACCGGCCGATGACGATGGTCTCGACGAAGTCCCAGGTCGTCGGAAGCAGCTGCATCACTCCCTGGGCGCCCACGGACGACACGACGCTCGGCTGGTAGCCGGACTCCTGCCACGCGAGCGCACGCGCCAGGCGCGCATCCACCCCGTAGTGCGCCGACCACCGGTCGAGCGAGAGCCGGACGGAGAACGGGTCGGCGATCGTCGGCGTGCTGACGGCCGTCGGGACGCGAATACGCGTTCCGATGATCAGGAAGCGGCTCGGGTCGAGGCCGTTGGCGCGCGCGAGCAGGTGAACGGTCGTGCGGTGCCGCGCGGCGATCGCCGTGAGCGTGTCACCCGGGCGGACGACGTACGTCTTCCGGTGCACCGCGCGGGCCTCGACGGGAACGCGCGTCGCGAGCGAAAGGGCCGCGATCGTTCGTGGCCCGGCGATGCCGTCGGCATGGAGATGCACCGCGCGCTGGTAGCGCTCGAGCGCAGCCTTCGTCCCCTGTCCGAAGTGGCCGTCGACACCGCCCGGTGAGTAGCCGCGCTTCGCAAGCAAGAACTGGAGCACCGAGACGTCCCAGCCGGTGGCGCCGGGCACGATCGTCCGCTTCCCGAACAGCGGGACGCCCAGCCGACCGAGCGCTCGTCGCGTCTGGGGGCCGGGGATGCCGTCGACGGCAAGGTGGCGCCGGCGCTGGAAGATCCGCACCGCTCGCGCAGTGGCGGGGCCCCGGATCCCGTCGATTTCGCCTTTGTAGAGCGCGTGCGCGCGCAGCGCAACCTGGAGCCCGACGGTCTGCGGGTTGGAGTCGGCGGCCGCGGGGGAAGCGGCGAGCAGGCCGACGCCGAAGGTGAGCAGCAGCGCTCGGCGCATTGCCTGAACGGGTTTTGGACCCGATCGCCGGAGTCCTTCTTCCGATTTGCAACCCTTGGCCTTCGATGCTGAGAGGGGTCCTGATCGCAGCTCTTGCGACGCTCGCCTGGGCGCCCGCGGCCGCGAGCGACGGCCGCGACGACACCGCGTTCCTCCAGGCGAAGCTCGACGCCGGCGGCACGCTCGTGCTCCCGAAGCTGCCGAACGGCGAGTGCTACGCGACGCGCGGGCTCTGGGTGAGCCGCGACGACACGACGATCACCTCCAACGGCGCCTGCATCGTGGCGCTCGGCCCGGGCGAGGTGCGCCTGACCTCAGCGGACGGCGATCCGATCGCGGCAAGCGCGGTCTTCTACGTGAACCACTCGGCGCCGCTCGATCCGACGCCGGTGCGGATCGCGATCAGCGGCGTGAAGCTCTCCGTACCGGCCGCGACGGCGATGTTCGGGATAGCCGTCTACGGACACGAGGTGACGGTTCGTGACGTCACCGTCTCCGGTTCGCCCGTCGACGCGATCACCGTGGGCGGCCGGGCGAACGGCAGCGGCTATGCCGGACGCGTCGCGATCGTCGGCTCGACGCTCTCCGGAGCGATGCGCAACGTCGTCTCGGCGACCGGCGTGATCTCGCTTCGGATCGAGCGCAACCGGCTCAGCGGCGCGCGCGATCTGCCGCCCGGCCAACCTGCTGCGGGCATCGACGTCGAGCCGGACCACCGCGGCGCGCCCACGCTGGACGTCACCATCGCGCGCAACACGATCGTCGACAACGCCGGGCCGGGAATCATCGTCTCCTTCGACTCGAACCGCGGCTTGCCGGTAATCGCGTCACAGGTCCGGATCGACCGCAACAAGGTGCTGCGCAACGGCCGCAAGTCGACGCCGCCGCAGCTCGCCGGCATCGTGCTCAACGGCGGCCAGGACCGAGGCGGCGGACGCGTCGTGCTGACGAACAACGTCGTCCGCAGCAACCACGGCCCGGGCGTGCTCGGAAACAAGCTGAAGGTCGTCGTCGTCGCACGCGGCAACGACCTGCGCGGTAACACGGGCGGCCCGTCGAAGGGCGTCCGCTTCTCGCGTCGTTGACCGCGTCCCTCACCGGACGCTAGGAGCTGCCGCGCTCCCTAGCCGGCGAAGTCCGCGAATCAGTCGTGGCATATACATCCTCGCCACAGCTAATGATCCTTCACGCGATCAGAACAGGACGCTTTGCAGTACGTCGCGCCGGCAGCCCGGCTTCGCCGGGCTGCTCACCAGCGCCCAGCGAAGCGGAGCCGCCTGCGGACCACCTTTGGGACATGTGCGCCGAAGGCGCGCATGCTCCCGGTTTCGTCGCGGGAAGTGCGAAGCACTTCCCGCGAAAGAGCGCGCCAGCGCGCGACTTACTCGGGCCGATTCGTGATGTGGACGGCGAGCTTGTCGTTCTCGCACGCGTCGCGGAGCGCGATCTGGCCGGTGTGGTCGCCGCCTTCGTATGAGATCTCCGCGTCATCCTCCTCCTTCTCCTGGAAGAGGATGTTGTAGCCCGCGTCCTTGACGGCGGTCTCGTACGCGTCGTATGCGTCGCCGAGGTCACCGTCGTAGGTCCCGTCGACGACGTTGGACGGGCCCGCCTTCGACGTCTTCAGATAGGTGACGCCATCGGGCTTCGGAAAGCCCGACGGCAAACCCGCGTCACCCGAGAGCGCCGAGCCCTCGCACGTCGCGGTGAAGGCGGACTTGCCCTTCTCCCGCTCCTTCTCGGCCTCGCTTTCGCCGCCACATGCGCTCAGCGCAAGGACCGACAGAAGGGCGAGGGCCAGTGCCCGCATTCGGCGCGTCATCGGGTGGCATCCTGACGGGTCACGATCGCTATGCGGGCGGATTCTTAGGAAGTTCTTAGCGTGCGCTCAGTCTCGCTTCAGCTCGATTGGGGATGCTGTGGGTGGAGGCACTCCTCATGTCTCCATCCCCCTGAAGACCACCCAACCGGCCGCGTACCCCGCGGCCGGTGGTGTGTGCGGCGAAACTGTCCGCATGCGGATTCTCGTCGTCGACGACGAGCTGGCGGTGCGCGAATCGCTCCGGCGTGCCCTCGGCCTCGAAGGGCACGACGTGGTGCTCGCCTCGGACGGGCGAGAGGCGCTCGCGACGCTCGCCCGCTCGGCGACGGACCTGATCGTCCTCGACGTGCTGATGCCCGAGCTCGACGGGCTCGAGGTCTGCCGGCGGCTGCGTGCGGCGGGAGACCGCACGCCGATCCTGATGCTGACGGCACGCACCGAGGTCGAGGATCGCGTCGCGGGTCTCGACGCCGGGGCCGACGACTACCTCGGGAAGCCGTTTGCGCTCGACGAGCTCCTCGCCCGCGTGCGGGCGCTGCTGCGTCGAACATCGTCGTCTGATGAGCCGCTGCGGTTCGCCGACCTGACGCTCGACCCGGCGGCGCGCACGGTCTCGCGAAACGGCCGCCCGATCGACCTGACGCGCACCGAGTTCGCGTTGCTCGAGCTCTTCCTGCGCAACCCGCGTCGCGTGCTGACGCGCTCGGAGATCCTCGTCGCGGTCTGGGGATACGACTTCGGCCCGACGTCGAACTCCCTCGAGGTCTACGTCGGCTACCTCCGCCGCAAGACCGAGGCAGACGGGGCGAAGCGGCTGCTCCAGACCGTGCGCGGCGTCGGCTACGTGCTTCGCGAGCAGTGAGCCTCCGCGGCCGCGTCGTCGTCCTCACTGCGGCCGCGCTCAACGCGATCGTCGTCCTCGTGTGCGTGCTCGCGTACATCGTCGTCAAGCACGAGCTCTACATGAGGCTGGACGACACGCTCGTTGCGCGCGCGTCGGCTCTCGCGCCCGTTGTCTCCGAAGGCTCGCTCGCGTCGCCGCAGCTGCCGATCGTGGCCGTCCCCGGCGAGTACGTGCAGGAGCTGCGCGGCGGCCGCGCCCTGCGACCGCCGTACCAGGCCCTCGTTCTGCCCGTCGGCGCCGATGATCTGGCCGTCCAACGCGGCGAACGGGGCCGCACGGTCCGAACGGTCACGGTTTCAGGCATCCGCCTCCGACTCGTGACGCTGCGCACCGCTCCGCGTCGAGCCGTGCAGGTCGCTCGTCCGATCGCGGACGAGCTGGCGACGCTGCGCCGCCTGCGCCTGATCTTCGTGCTGCTCGTCGGAAGTGGCCTCGCCTTCTCGCTGGCGCTCGGCTGGTGGATCGCGGAGACGGCGCTGGCACCGGTGCGCCGACTGACCGACGCCGCGGAACGAATCGCCGAAACGCGCGACCTGGCGGTTCGCCTGGACGAGCACGGCTCGGACGAGGTCGCCCGTCTCAGCTCGAGCTTCAACTCGATGCTGCGCGCGCTCGAACGCTCGCTCGACGCGCAGCGCCGGCTCGTCGCCGACGCGTCGCACGAGTTCCGGACGCCGCTGACGAGCCTGCGCACGAACGTCGAGCTGCTCGCCCGTGCCGAGCGCCTGCCCGACGGCGAGCGGACGGCCGTCGTCCACGACATCCTCCAGCAGCTCGACGAGCTCGCCGGACTCGTCGCGGACGTGATCGAGCTCGCGCGCGACGGCGAGGCGCCGACGCGCCGTGAGGAGGTGCGACTCGACGAGCTCGTCGCGGCCGGCATCGAGCGCGCGCGGCTGCATGCGCCGAACGTTCGGTTCGACGCTGAGCTCGAGCCGACGGTCGTGCTCGGCGACCCGCAGCGCCTGTCGCGCGCCGTTGCCAACCTGCTCGACAACGCGTGCCAGTGGAGCCCGAGCGACGGCACGGTCGAGGTGCGCGTCGAAGGAGGCGAGCTCCGCGTGCGCGACTACGGCCCGGGGATCCGCGAGGACGATCTGCCGCTTGTCTTCGATCGCTTCTACCGTTCGTCGGCGGCGCGCGGCAAGCCGGGGGCCGGCCTCGGGCTCGCGATCGTCCGTCAGGTCGCGGAGACGCACGGCGGCGCGGCAGCGGCCGCGAACGCCGAGGGCGGCGGAGCGGAGTTCCGGCTCGCGCTGCCGCCCGCGGGCTAGTTGCCGAACGCCTGCCGCCGCGGCAGGTCGCGTTCGACGTCGACGAGGTGGCCGTCGCGCTCGACGTAGCCGTCCTTGCCGCCGACGACGAGGAGCACGAGGTCGTCGTCGCCGACGTTGGTGACCTTCCGCGGCGTGGTCGACTCGACGTGGCAGAGCCCGCCCGGCCCGAGCACACGCTCCTCCCCGCCGACCTCGAACTTCGCCGTGCCGCGATGGACGAAATAGAGCTCGTCCTGTGTGTCGTGCCAGTGGGCGAAGCCTTCGTACTGTGGCGGGTAGACGACGAGGTTGACGCCGAACGCCGTGACTCCGAGCGCGCGCCGAACCTTGCGGAACCCGTATCCGTCGCCGAGCTCGTCCATATGCCCGAACGCGTAGCCCGCCTCCGTCATCGGAAGCGAGCCTAACGGAGGGAAGGGGCATGTCCCAGGGACAGTCCCTGGGACGCGGCCGTTACGGACGGTGAGCAAGGCTCGCGGGAGGTGCGCGAGCACTTCCCGCGGAACGTCAGAGCTGCCAGTCGTTGTTCCGGATGATCGGGACCGCCTCGCCGTCCTTCGTGATCCCGTCGACCTCCACCTCGGGACCGCCGATCATGAAGTCCGTGTGGACGACCGACTGGTTGATCCCGAGCTCGGCCTGCGCGTCGCCGTCGAGCTCCTCGGCGCCCTCGATGCAGTAAGCGATGCCGCGGCCGTACGCGATGTGGCACGTCGCGTTCTCGTCGAACAGCGTGTTGAAGAAGATGTGCCCGACCTTGCCGACCCGCGATGCGGAGTCGACGAGCGCCACCTCGCCGAGATGCGACGCGCCGTCGTCCGTCGCCACCTGCTGACGGACGTATTCCTCGCCGGTCGAGGCCTTGACGTCGACGATCTTTCCGTCCTCGAAGCGAAGCTCGAGGTCGCGGATGATGTTGCCGGGAAGCGCGAGCGGCATCGTCGAGCGGACGGTCCCGTCCGCGCGGTTGCGGTCCGGGGTCGTGAAGACCTCCTCGGTCGGCACATTGGGCACGTGGCGCCGGCCGAACGCCGTCTCCGTCGACGCCGAGTGCCAGCGCGACTGCTCGATCAGCCCGATCGTGAGATCGGTGCCCGGGCCGCGGAAGCGGACCGCGTCGAAACGACGCTCGTTAAGGGCGCGTGCACGCGTCTCGAGCCGCCCGATGTGCTCCTCCCAGGCGGCGACGGGATCGTCCTCGTCGAGCCGAATCGTCTGCGCGACCTCGTCCCACAGGCGCTCGACGTCCGGCTCGCCGTAGACCGTCTGCGCCCAGCCCTCGTTCGGGTAGGCGACGATCGTCCAGTTCACGTTGCGCGTCATCACGTTGCGGAGATGCGCCTGCATCGCCGCGGTCTGTCGCGCCTTGCCGAGCCGCTCCTGGTCGAGGTCGGCCATCAGCTCCGGCTCGGGGTCGCCGGTGATCGAGATCATCGCGCCCTGCTCGGCGCCGAGGTCCTCGAGCGCCTTGACGAGGTACGGCGACACGTAGTCGAGCAGCTCCTCGGGCGCCTTCTCGACACGAGAGCGGCGCACGTGCATGTCGGCGTAGATCACATCGACGTGCTTGGCACCGGCGTCGTACGCGGCGTCGACGATTGCGCGCACGAGCGGCGCGTGCTCGACGAGCCCGTTGACGTAGACGTACTGCCCTTCGCCGACGTTGGCGCCGATTCGCACCGCAAGGTCGGCAAACTTGCGCAGGCGCTCGGATCCGTTCACGCTCATGCGGCGGAGCCTAGCTGGAAGCGCTAAGCGGGCGCGAGCTCGTCGCCGTGCGCGTCCAGCAGGCGCACGAAGACGTCGACGACGGCGGGATCGAACTGCGTCCCTGCACCCTCGAGCAGGCGCCGCCGGGCCTCCTCGATCGGCAGCCGCCGCCGGTAAGGCCGGTCCGTCGTCATTGCATGGAACGCGTCGCAGACGAACACGATCCGCGACTCGAGCGGGATCAGCTCGCCCGCAATCGCGTCCGGGTAGCCGCGGCCGTCCCAGCGCTCGTGGCAGTGACGCACGATCGGCCGCACGTCCTGCAGCCGGCTGATCGGCGCGATGATCTTCTCGCCGAGCTCCGGGTGGGTCTCGATCACCGCGCGCTCCTCCGGGGTCAGCTTGCCCGGCTTGGAGAGGATTTCCGACGGGATTCCGATCTTGCCGATGTCGTGGAAGAGCGCGCCGAGCTCGAGCCGCTTGAGCTCCTTCGGCGAAAGCCCCAGCTCGACGCCGACCTTGAGCGAGAGGTCGGTGATGCCGCGCGCGTGGGACGAGGTGTACTCGTCGTTCGCCTCGAGCGCGTTCGCCAGCGCCTCGACGGTCGAGATGAACGTGCCCTCGAGGTGCTCGAAGTTGTTCGCATTCGCGATCGCGAGCTTCGACTGGTGCGCGAGCCCCGTGAGCAGGCGCAGCGGGCGCTCGATCAGGTCGGGATCGCGGTCGCGCATCTCCGCTGCAATGCAGCCGCGGGTACCGTCGTCGAGGAGGAGCGGCGCGACGACGAACGGGATCTCGGTCTGCGGGGCCCCTTCGACGCCGGCGACGTGCTCGGCCTCGAGCAGGAGGGGATCGTCGCCGACGAGCACGTGAGCGACGAAGTCGCTGCTGTACCGCTCCTGCAACGCCTCGGCCCTCTGCTCTTCGGAGTAGCCGTGGAACGCGCGCACCGTGAGGTCGCCGCTTTCCGGATCCTGCAGCCACACCGACGTCCGCAGCGAATCGATGATCCCCGCGGTCTGCGCGACGATCCGGTGGAGGACGTCGTCGAGGCCGTGCGCGGTCGCGAGCTCGCGCGCGAACTCGAGCAGCGCCTTCGCGCTCTCGGCCTCGCGCCGCTCGGCCTCGTAGAGGCGCGCGTTCTCGAGTGCGACCGCCGCGTGGCCCGCGAGCACCTCGAGCAGGCGCAGGTCGTCCTCGTCGAACTGGTCGAAGCCGAGCTTGGAGACGACGATCGCGCCGATCACGCGCGGGCCGTAGTGCAGCGGCACCGCGAGCAACGACTCGTCGATCAGCTGCGTTCCGGCGATCGTCTCGCCGAACTCGCAGTTCGCCGCGTCGCCGGTGAGCACGGGCTCGCCGGTGGCGACGACGTGTCCGGTGATCCCGTAGCCGACAGGGATCTTGAGCACGTCCATCGTCGTGGACGCCGGGGCGGACAGGTCGCCGCGGAACGCGATCGGAACGACCATCCCGCCCTCGACGAGCGAGACGCGACAGTTGTGGTAGTCGATCAGCGAGCGGAGCTCGTTCGCGATCGTGAGGCCGATCTCGCGCGTGTCGTTCAGGCGGTTGAGCTTGCCGGCGAGGCTCTGCAGCATCTTCAGGTGCGCGATCGAGCGGATGTCGCGCGCGGTGGTCTCGCGCGACTGCGGCCGCTCGTGCGCGCCCTCGCCGTAGTAGACGACCTGGTTCTTGCCGCGCGCCTTCGCCGTCATCATCGCGGCCTCGGCGCACGCGATCAGCTCGCGGGGATTCGACGCGTGCTCGGGGCCTTCGGCGAGTCCGATCGACAGCGTCAGCCGTCCGGAGGGCCCGAACTCCTGGCCGGCGACCTGCTCCGCGATGCGATCGGCGAGCTGCGCCGAGCTCGGCGCGTCGGTCGCGGGCATGATCACGGCGAACTCCTCGCCGCCGAGCCGGCAGACGACGTCCGAGCCGCGTGCGGTGGCCAGCAGCGTCTGCGCGAGCTGGACGAGGATCTCGTCGCCGGCGGCGTGCCCGTAGATGTCGTTGGCGCGCTTGAAGTCGTCGATGTCGAGCATGAGCACGCCGACGGGCTCGTGCGAGCGACTCGCGCGCTGCAACTCCGCGCGGAGTCGCTCGTGGAAGTAGCGGTGGTTGTAGAGCCCCGTCAGGCCGTCGGTCGACGCCTGGTGCTCGAGGCGGGCGCGGATCTGCGCGTTGTCGAGCGCGAGCGCGGCCGCGTCGCCGAAGCGCTTGGCGAGCTCGAACTCGTCGTCGTTGAAGGACGCGTCCTCGCCGATTCGGTAGATGTTCAGCGCGCCCTTGAGCGCGCCGCGCGCGATCAGCGGCACGACGATCAGGGCCTCGGGCTCGACCGGCGTCCCCGGCACGATCCTCACGCGCGGATCGAGATGCGCGGCGTTGGTGATGACGGGCTCCCGGTGCTGTGCGGCCCAGCCCGTGATGCCCTGTCCGAAGGAGACGGTCGCGTTGATGATCTCCTCCTCCCATTCGCTGCGGACGAGGACGGGCAGCAGCTGGCGCCGAGAGGCGTCGGCCTCGTAGATGACGAGCTCCTCGTACGGAACGAGCTCGCCGACGGTGGCGGCGATCCGCTCGAGCAGCGCGTCCAGGCTCTGCTCGGCGAGCACCTCGTGGAAGACGTCCGCGAGCCCGCGGTACGACTCGACGAGCGCCGCAGCGCGCGCGGGGTCGTCGGTCCGCTCGGGGACCAGACGCACCGGCGCGGTCCGTGCGGGGACCGCCGGACTGGATGCGTGTTCCGCAGTACTCATGGGTTCAGGTGTTGCCGCAGAGACTCCTCACGAGGGGTCTCTGGAACATTCACCGCTTGGGGTAATCGACGTATCCCCCGCAGGGGTGAAATCGCCGGGACGGGGTACGCGGACCGCGTGGCAACCGTCGACACCGGTTCAGCCGCGGAGTATCTGCCGGCGTCGCGGACGCTCGCTGCGTTGCGCGAGGCCGCGGCCGGTTGTCAGGCATGCCCGCTCTGGCGCACCGGCACGCAGACGGTGTTCGGGGAGGGTGCGAAGGCCTCGGACGTGATGCTGGTCGGCGAGCAACCGGGCGACAAGGAGGACCAGGCCGGACGCCCCTTCGTCGGTCCGGCGGGGCGCCTGTTGGACGACGCGCTCGCCGAAGCCGGAATCGACCGGACACGCGCGTACGTCACGAACGTCGTCAAGCACTTCAAGTGGCAGCCGCGCGGCAAGCGGCGCATCCACCAGAAGCCGAACTGGGCCGAGATGGCCGCGTGCCGGCCGTGGCTCGAGG
>Ga0081539_10005994_pt1 | contig 11957 bp, 12 predicted proteins | sample TabmetS4T2R2_FD_71023 | JGI IMG/M metagenome (GOLD analysis project Ga0081539, IMG submission 71023) | Tabebuia heterophylla rhizosphere microbial communities from the University of Puerto Rico - S4T2R2 | ecosystem: Host-associated > Plants > Roots > Rhizosphere ...
CGTGTACAGCGTGTCCTGGGGCACGATGCGGAAGTTCAGCTTGAAGCCGAGCTGCTCCATCTGGCCCTGGAAGACCTCAGCGGTCTTCTTGCCCGGATCGGCGTTGGTGGCGATGGTCAGGATCTTCTGCCCACCGGTCCACTTGCCGTTGCTGATCGGCAGGCCGTCCTTCTGCGCGGCATCCATGTACTTCTTGGCTACGGCCGGATCGCCCTGCGGGTTGGCCAGGTAGTCGAGGTCGGCGTTCTGCTTGAGGCCACCGGCCTCCTCGAACCCGGGGATGCCCGGCGGGATCCAACCGGTGGCGACGTCGCCGAGGATCTGGCCGCCGCGGGTCAGGCGCAGGGCGTTGCGGTCGGAGGCCGCGATGATCGCCTTGCGCAGGTTGATGTTGTCGAACGGCTTGATCGTCGTGTTGAACGCGATGTAGCGCGTCCCGCCGGACGGGACGAAGATGACCTGGTCCTTCTGGCGCGAGAGCGCCTGCTTGAGGACCTGGGCCGGCGGCGAGCCGGCATCGCAGCAGACCGTCGACTGGCCGTTCAGCGCACGGCGCGCCGCGGTCGCGAGGTCATCGTTGCCCTCCTCGATCTTGATCGAGTCGAGGTAGGCGGGGCGGTAGTCGGTCTTCGCGTCCCAATTGGGGTTGCGGACGATGTCGATCGACTTACCGGGGACGCGGCCGGTGACCTTGCCCGTCGTCGGATCGTTCTTGACCATGTACGGACCGGTGAAGGTCTGGTACTGGTCGAACTTCGACGGCGTGCTCTTGTCGAACTTCGAGGCGTACTCCTCGGGCACGGGCGTCGTGATCGGCATGACCAGGGCCTGCGACACGAGCGGCGCCTCGGCCGTCTTCAGCTTGAAGACGATCGTCTGGTCGTCCGGCGTCTCGATGCCCGAGATCGGCTTGATGTCGCCGCTGTTGGGCGTGTCCGGGGTGCCCACGATCGAGCTGAAGTAGGCGCCCGCGTACCCGCTCGGGACCTCCTTGGAGAACGCGCGCTCGAAGGCGTACTTGATGTCCTTCGTGGTGATCTCGCGGTTCACCGGCGGCGCGTACTTGACGCCCTTCTTGATGTGGACGGTGATCGTCTTGTTGTCAGCCGAGATCTCCGGCGGACCGGTCGCGAGGTCCGGGACCGGGTGGATCGAGTCGGTCGGCTTGAACGAGTACAGCATCCGGTTCGTCGAGTAGGCGACCATGTAGCCGAACGTGTAGTACGTCTGGCCCGTGTCGAGATAGTCGACGTCGCCGGCGGCCAGATAAGTCAGGTTGCCGCCCTTCTTGCCTTGCGCGACCTTGGTCTGGACGGTCGCGGTCTTGCCGCCGCCACCACCGCCGCCGTTGTCGCTGCCGCCGCACGCGGCGACGAACATTGCGAGCGCCGTTACGACGCTCACGAAGAGGGTCCAGCGAACGGACCTCCTCATACGTGCTCCTCCTTGTTGCGGAACGTGTGCACTGCCTCTCTCCCTACGGGCGCCCCTCAGCGCCCCGTCCGGGGATTGAGCGCGTCCTGCAGTCCGTCGCCGACGAGATTGAAGGCGAGGACGGTGAGCAGGAGCGCAACCCCCGGGAACGTCATGTACCACCACGCGGTATCGAAGATCTCGATGGCGTCGGCGATCATCGCCCCCCAGCTCGCCGTGGGCGGCTGGACCCCGACTCCCAGGAACGAGAGCGCCGCCTCGAACAGGATGTTCGTCGGGATGAGCAGGGTGGTGTAGACGATGATCGGCGCCACGAGGTTCGGCAGGATGTGGCGGAAGATGATGCGCGTGTCCGAGGCGCCCAGGGAGCGGGCCGCCTCGACGAACTCCTTCTCGCGGATCGAGAGGACCTGACCGCGGATGATGCGCGCCATGTAGGGCCAGCCGGCGAGCGTGATGACGAAGATCACGACGGGCAGGCCCGGCTCGATGAGCGTCTTCGAGGACGACACGATCACCGAGAAGATGAAGCCGAGGACCACGATGAGGGCGCCGGGCGCCAGGCGCAGCACCCAGTCGGCCCCGGCGACGCCGCGGAAGCCCGGCCTGCCGCGCGCCTGCGAGATCGCAGTCAGCACGACGGGGATGAGCATGACGATGGCGCCGAAGATGAGCAGGTCGCGGCCGACCGAGTCGGCGCTCAGGCAGCCCTTCAGCGAGCAGGCGGCGCCGAGGCCGAGCGCGAGCAGGAGCACCGGGAAGGCGAGGACCACGTCCATCGAGCGCGACAGGATCGTGTCGACCGCGCCGCGGTAATAGCCGGCGATCATGCCGATCGTCACGCCGATGCCGACGATCAGGCCGGTGGCGAGGAAGGCCACCTCGAGCGATACGCGGGCGCCGTAGACGGTGCGGCTGAAGACGTCGCGTCCGAGCGCGTCGGTGCCCATCAGGTAGCCGTTGCCGGGCGCCGCCGCGGAGCCGAACTCGTCGAGCGCGGCCGAGTTCTGCTGGTTGGGCGGATGGGCGCCGAAGAGCTTGACGACCAGCGGCGCGAAGATCGCGACGATGATCAGCAGGATGATGAATCCGAGGGCGACGAGCGCGACCTTGTCCTGCCGCAATCGCCGCCAGAACAGCTCCAGTGGTGACCTGGCGGCGATCTCCTGTGGGGTCTCCGCCGCCTCATCGGTGATCGTCCCACCGGTGTCTTGAAGCAGCTCGGCAGCGCCGGTGCTCACGGCCTACGGCCTTGCGTCATCTCGTACCTCACTGATGGGTCCCTCTCCCAACAAAGTGCTGCAAGTGCAGGCCGGGCCCTCATTCCCCCGGCGGCGCGACTTTACTCCTGTCGCAACCGATCCGCGCGGATGGCCGTCGCTCCTTAATTCGGCGGCAACACGCCTTGTCCGCGCACGCCCCCTCCTCGATGCGAACGCGCGCGCCGTGGTTTCGCCGATGTATCGATTCGTTCCCTCATGGCCGCCTCCTCCCAGAGTCAGCCAGGCCGCGGACTGTAGGCATCCTCGTGTAACGACCGCTTAAAGGTCTGCGCCATGCAGCGGCGCGCAGTCCCGCCTCTATGATCGATCCCGCCGGCCCCGATAGCTCAGTCGGATAGAGCGACTCCCTCCTAAGGAGTAGGCCGCAGGTTCGAATCCTGCTCGGGGCACTGGGCCGCTGCTCAGCGGTCCGGGCGGTCCGGGTAGATGTCGTCGATCGTGGCCAGCGGCTCGTAGGGGGCGCCGTCCGCGGCCTCGCGGATGCGGTCGGCTCCGCCGGCGAGGCGGTCGAGGATCGTCACGACGCCGGCGATCTGGTGGCCGGCTGCGCGCACGGCCTCGATCGCCTGGAGGGTCGAGCCGCCGGTGGTGACCACGTCCTCGACGATCAGGCAGCGGTCGTCGGGCTCGAGCGGCGGGCCCTCGACGCGGCGCTGCAGGCCGTGCTGCTTGGTCTCCTTGCGCACGAAGAAGGCCTTGACGTCGGCGCCCCCGGCGAGCGCGGCGCAGGCTGGGGCGTCGGCTCCCATCGTCAGGCCGCCGACCGCGGTGGCGTCCCATTCGCGTGCCCGCTCGGCGACGAGCTCGGCCATCGCCGCGAAGCCGGCCGGTCGCAGGACCGCGCGCTTGGCGTCGACGTAGTACTCGGCCGTCTGGCCGCTGGTGAGGACGACCTCGCCGATGACGAGCGCGTGGGTACGTAACTCGTCGATCAGCCTCTCACGCGCGCCCATGCGTGCCGATCGTATCGAGCAGCATGGAGGGACTCCTTCGCACCGTGGCGATCGTCGCGAGCGCCATCGCGCTGGTCAGCTTCGGCCTGTTCGCGATCGACGAGACGCGCGGCGCGTCGAACGAGAGCGTCGCCGCGATCGCGGGCCTCGACGCCGCGCGCACGGCCGACCCGAGCGCCAGCGCGGAGCGCGCGCGGGAGCGGGCGCACGGCAAGGTCCACGAGGCGATCGACGACGCCGACGACGTCATCGTCAAGCCGTTCGCCTCGGTCGCCGCCGACAGCTCGAGCTCGTGGGTGCGCCGCGGCGTGCCGACGCTGCTCGCGCTCCTCGTCTACGGCTTCGGCCTGTCGTTCCTGGCGCGCTACGCGCGCGGCCGAGCCTAGGGCTAGGGATAGACGTCGACGATGTTGCCGATCCGCAGCCAGTTGTAGATCGAGATCGCGTCCGGGATCGGGACGCGAAGGCAGCCGTGGCTGGCGGCGAAGACCGGCACCTCCGCGTAGCCGTGGATGGCGTAGCCGCGGATGAAGTAGTTGGAGAAGTACATCCCCTTCGCGTTGAAGCCGGGTGACTTCGTGTAGATACGGAAGCTGCCGATGACCGTCGGCGTCGACGGCTTGCCCGAGCTCATCGGGTAGATCCGCACGACCTTCCCGCCCTGGGCGAGCGCGAGCACCTGGCGCGACAGATCGGCCTCGACGTGCTTGCCGTGCTCGGGGTGGCGCAGCTTGAAGCGGCCCTTGCCCTTGGCCAGCGCCTTGAAGACCTCCGAGCTGGCGTTGGTCGTGCGCGCCATCCCGGTGACCTTGCGGAAGGCCAGGACGGCGCGGGCGGTGCGATCGTCGTAGAGCCCGCGCTTGCCCACCACGTAACCGAGCGCCGTCAGCTGGCTCTGCAGCAGGCGCACGGCGGGACCGCGCGCGCCCGGTTTGGCATGCAGCGCCACGACATTGACGCGCACGGGCTTGGCGACGATGGTCGCGAGCTGCGGACTGGCCAGGTGCGACGCGCGCACCTCCACGCGCGCGGGCAGCTTGCTCGTGAACGGCACCACCGCCATGCCGGACTTGCCCGTCTTCGATGCCTGGAAGGTCACCGGCACCGCCGCGATGCGCTTGCCGTGGCGATAGAAGCGGACGGTCGCGGTCTGGCCCTCGATCCATGGCTGCAGGACGACGCGCACCCGCCACGGCTGCCCGACGAGCGTCGTCGCGTCCTTGCCGACCTGCTCGGTGGTGATCGACAGCAGCGGCCCCTGTGCGGCCGATGCCGCGCTCGGCGTGGCCAGGATCAGGGCGAAGAGGGCCACGCCCAAGCGCTTTCCGTGCATGGCGCGGAAATGTACCTGCGTGTCCAGCGGCTACGTAGCCGGTCGCGGCGTCCAGCGCGCGCGCACGACGAGGGCCGCGAGCGCGATCAGCGACAGGGCGGCGACGAGCAGGATCGGGATCTGCCAGCCCCAGTCCTGCGAGATGCCGAAGGCCAGCGAGTTGTTCGCGCAGTGCAGCGCGATGCACGGGTACAGCGATCCGGTCCGCTCGCGCAGCAGGCACAGCACGAAGCCGAAGACGCCCAGGGGCAGCAGGAACTCCCAATCGGCGGAACCGGCGTGGATGGCCCCGAAGACCAGGCCGGTGATGATCGCCGCGGGCACGACGCCGCGCCAGTTGCGCAGCGCCCCGTAGAAGAAGCCGCGGAAGAAGAACTCCTCGGCGATCGGCGCCACGACCGACACGAGGAAGGCGACCGACAGCAGCGCGATCGTGCTCTGATCGGCGCCGAGCTCGTCGGGGAGCTTCTCGTCGTCGGGGTTGCCGCCGACGATGGCCACCCAGATCAGCGTCACGACGTAGAAGGTCACGAACGCGGCGACCATCCACCCCAGCGCCTTCCACGGCGACGTCGGGCGCAGCCCGAACTGCGCCGGGAGCGGCCGGCCCGCCATGCCCGCGAAGAGGATCGCCGCGACGATGAGGCAGGCGTCCTGGACGATCGTCGAGGCGATGTTCATCGCCGGCGTCGGATCGTCGAACTGCGCTCCCGCGCCGGCCCCGATGAGCCCGACGATCACGCTGCCGATGAGGGCCAGGCCGAAGCCGGCGATGAGCGCGACCCACGCCGTCCACGGCCGCCAGCGGGGCTTGTTGGCCGGCGGCGGGCGCTCGATCCCCTCCGGCAGCTCGGGCGCGGCGTGCAGCGACGGCGGCGGTGCGGGAGTGGGAAGGCTCGACATCCGGTCCGCCCAGACTGTACGAGCCCGGTTGTCCGCCCGGCGTCAGGGCACGAGCTCTGCCAGCGAGCGGACCACCGGCACGCCGTCGGGCGCCGGGGCTCCGTTGCGCGACACGAGCACCGCGTCGAGTCCGGCGGCGCGGGCGCCGGCGACGTCGTGCTCGAGGCTGTCGCCCACGTGCAGCGCGCCATCGGCCGATGCGCCCAGGCGCTCGAGCGCCGCACGGAAGATCGCCGGATCGGGCTTGGCGACCCCGAGCTCGGCGGAGATGACGACGGCGTCGACCAGCGGGCGCAGGCGCGTGCGCTCGAGGACGTCGTGCAGCGAGACGTCCCAGTTGCTGACGACCGCCAGCCGCGCGCCGCCGTCGCGCAGGCGCGCGAGCGCCTCGGGCACCTCGGGGTAGGGCCGAAAGCGGATCGCGCCGAGCAGCGCGTCGACGACGTCGTCGAGGGGCAGCGGGGAACCGAGCTCGTCCTGGACCACCGCGGCGCAGCGGCGGCGCAGGTCCTTCAGCGCCACGAAGTCCACCGCCTCGTCGTGGTGGGCACGGTAGTAGGCCATCTCGGCGAGCATCGCCGCGCGCGCCCGGTCCTCGCCGACCACGACCCCGCGCGCGGCCAGCTCGTCGACCAGGTGCGGCCACGGGCGCTCGAGCTCGACGAGCGTGCCGAGGGCATCGAGGAGCACTGCTTGCCCAGGGGTGCCGACGCCGGCCACGTGGGCGGCGGAGGCGGGCCCCCTCTTTCGGATACTTTCACCCGCCATGCGCGGCCTCATCGTCGCAGCCGGCTCGTCGGCCGAGAACTACATCACCGCCGGCGCGGTGCTGATTGCGGCGCTCGTGCTGGTGGCGATCGTGCACCGCGCGTTGCGCGGTCGCACGCGGCGGCTGGCCGAGGCGCTCGGCGGCCCCGAGCTCAGCCCGGTCGTCGACACCCGCCTTCGCTTCCTGCGCCGCGTGGTCGAGGCGGCGATCATCATCGTCGCGCTGGGGATCGCCATCGCGCAGTTCACGAGCCTCGACCGGCTCGCCTCGACCGTCCTGGCGTCGAGCGCGATCGCGGCCGCGGTCGTCGGCTTCGCCGCGCGCCAGATGCTGGCCAACGCGATCGCCGGCATGGTCCTCGCGGTGACCCAGCCCCTGCGCATCGGCGACGTCGTCACCTTCGAGGGCGAGACCGGGACGGTCGAGGACGTCACCCTGACCTACACCTGGCTGCGCACCGGCGCCGACGCGCGCCTGATCATCCCCAACGAGCGACTGGCCGCCGGGCTGCTGCGCAATGACTCGATCCGCTCGGAGACGGTCGCCCTCGAGGTCTCGGTCTGGCTGCCGCCCGACGCCGACGAGACCGCCGCGCTGGCGGCGGTCAGCGCGCTCGAGGAGTGCCGTTCGGCGAGCGTCGCCGAGTCGACCGACAACGGCATCCGCCTGCAGGTGGCGGGCCCGCCGGTCGCGCCGGCCGCGCGCATCGCGCGCGAAGGCGACCTGCGGGCCGCCACGTTGCGGGCGTTGCGCGAGGCAGGGTGTCGGGGGCATCGCGGCGAACCCTGATCTACCCTCAAGGGTCCGTTCATGTCCCGACGAGAACGCCAGCGCCGCAGGCGCCGCAACAAGGGCAGCGCGGGCCGCGTGATCTTCCTGTTCCTTGGGCTGGTCGTGGCCGGCGTCGCCATCGCCGGCATCGCGGCCGTCGCCTGGGTCATCAACGTGGCCAACGGCGCCCCGTCGCTGGACACGAAGAAGCCCATCGAGCTGGGCGCCACCTCGCGGATCTACGCGGCCGACGGCACTCGCCTGGGCTTCATCAACGCCAACATCCTGCGCACGCCGGTCAACTCGACGCAGATCCCCGAGGTCGTGCGCCAGGCGACGGTCGCCGTCGAGGACCGCCGGTTCTACGAGCACAAGGGCGTCGACTACGAGGGCATCATCCGCGCCGGCGTCAAGAACCTCGAGAACAAGAAGGAGATCCAGGGCGGCTCGACGCTGACGATGCAGCTCGTGCGCAACCTCTACACGGCCGACCGCGCGCGCGACGGCATCGCCGGCTACAAGCGCAAGATCCGCGAGGCCAAGCTCGCGCAGGAGCTCGAGGACCGCCATCCCGGACATCGCGGCAAGCTCTGGATCCTCAACAAGTACGTCAACTCGGTGCCGTACGGGACGGTCGGCGGGCAGACCGCGGTCGGCATCCAGGCCGCCGCGCGCGTGTTCTTCGACAAGCCGGCGGCCCGCCTGACGCTGCGCGAGGCCGCGCTGTTGGCCGGGCTGCCGCAGGCGCCTTCGGACTACAACCCGTTCCTGGACAAGGGCGCCGCGCTGAGCCGGCGCAACGACGTGCTGCAGCGCATGGCCGACCAGGGCTACATCACCCAGGCCGTGGCCGACCAGACCAAGCAGATGGGGCTGGGCGTCAAGCACAACCGCTACTACACGGCCAAGCGCGAGGGCTACGTCTTCGACTACGTCAAGCAGTACCTGGTCGACCGCTACGGCCTGGACACCGTCCGCCGCGGCGGGCTGCGCGTCGACACGACGATCGACCTGCGCCTGCAGAAGCTCGCGCGCCACGCGATGGACGGCAACCTCGGCGCGCCCGATCGCGTCGGCGCGATCGTCACCGTCGATCCGCACACCGGCTACGTCAAGGCGATGGCCTCGTCGACGAGCTACGGCGCCTCCAAGTGGAACCTCGCCGCCCAGGGCAAGCGCCAGGCCGGCTCGACCTTCAAGGTCATGGTCCTCATGGACGCGCTGCGCCGCGGCGTGAACCCGAACTCGACCTCCTACGTCTCGCGCCCGCTCGCGCCCGGCTGGCTGCCGTCGAACCCCAGCTACGAGGTCCACACCTTCGGCCGCACGTACGGCGGCTCGATGAACCTCGTCACCGCGACGCTGAAGTCCGACAACACCGTCTACGCGCAGCTCGACGCCGACCTCGGCCCCGAGACCGTGGCCCAGACCGCGCGCGACATGGGCATCACGAGCCCGCTGCACGGCTACCCGGCCGAGGGCCTGGGCGGCCTGACCGATGGCGTCTCACCGATGGAGATGGCGCGCGCCTACGCGACGATCGCCAACGGCGGCTACCGCATGAAGCCGATCGTGGTGCGCAGGGTCACCTTCCCCAACAAGCACGTCGACGTCCTCGGCAAGCCGGTGCGCCACAAGGTCTTCGACGACGGCGTCACCTACGAGGCCACGCAGATCCTCGAGAAGAACGTCCAGTCCGGCACCGGGACGAAGGCGCAGATCGGCTGTCCCGCGGCGGGCAAGACCGGCACGGTCGACAACTTCACCGACGCCTGGTTCGTCGGCTTCACGCCCAAGCTCGTGACAGCGGTGTGGGTCGGCCATCCGCACGACCCCTACCCGCTCGGACCCAACGCCCAGGGCGGCGCGATCGCCGCGCCCGTCTGGGGCGCGTACATGAAGCAGGCCAAGGGCAAGTTCTGCGGCGACTTCCCCAAGCCCAAGGTGCCGTTCAGCCCGCAGCCGTTCTTCGGCCATTACGCGCGCGTGCACGTCGAGTCGCCCGCGGACACCAACGGCAAGGACAAGAACGGCAAGGACAAGGGCGGCAAGGACGGGCAGGACCAGAACGGCGGCGGGACCGGCAACGGCGGCCAGAAGTACCCGCCCGACGCCTACGAGTCGCCTCCGCAGCAGACGCCGAAGGGCGGCGACCAGCCGGCGCAGCAGGGCACGGGCGGGCAGGACGGCGGCACCGCGCCGCCGCCCGGCTGAGGCGCGAGACGGTCCGTCAATACCGCTCGCCGGCCCCAGCGGTGACTGCTACGGTCCCCCCCGGCATGGCCAAGGAGGAGAAGGTCGAGTTCGAGGGTGAGGTCATCGAGGCCCTGCCCAACGCCATGTTCCGCGTGAAGCTGGACAACGACCACGTCGTCCTCGGCCACGTGGCCGGCAAGATGCGCCGCTTCCGGATCCGCATCCTGCCCGGCGATCGCGTGCGCGTCGAGCTGTCGCCATACGACCTCGATCGCGCACGGATCGTGTACCGGCATCGGTGAGCGAGCTCTCGCTCATCGCCGCCTTCGAGCGGCTCCTGCGGCCGCGGTCGGAGCGCGTCGTGCGCTGGGTCGGCGACGACGCAGCGGTGGTTCGGGCCCGACCGTTCGCGGTGACCTCGGTCGACGCGATGGTCGACGGCGTGCACTTCCGGCTCGACCACCCCGGCGTGACCGCGGCCGACGCCGGCCACCGCGCGCTCGCCGCCGCGCTCTCGGACCTCGCCGCGATGGGCGCCGAGGCGGGCGAGGCGTACGTCGCCATGGGCGTGCCCGAGGGCCTGGCCGCCGAGGCGGTGCTCGACTGCGTGCGCGCGATGGAGGAGCTGGCGGCGCGCACGGGAACGACGATCGCCGGCGGCGACCTCGTCCGCGCCCCCGCGCTGACCCTCGCGGTGACCGTCAACGGCTGGGCCGACAGCGCCGAGGAGCTCGTGGGCCGCGACGGCGCGCAGCCCGGCGACGCGGTGGTGGTCACCGGCGCGCTCGGCGCCGCCGCCGCCGGCCTCGCGATCCTCGACGGCCGCGCGCGCGGCGACGAGGCGCTCGTGCGCGCCTACCTGCGCCCGGAGCCCCGGCTCGCCGAGGGTCGCGCGCTCGCCGCGCTCGGCGCCACCGCGATGATCGACCTCTCCGACGGCCTGGCCACCGACGCCGGCCACCTCGCCGCGCGCAGCGCCACCCGCATCGAGATCGACCTCGAAGCGCTCCCGCTCGCAAGCGGCCTGGCCGACGTGGCCGCCCAACTCGGCATCGAGCCCTGGGAGCCGGCGGCCGCCGGCGGCGAGGACTTCGAGCTGTGCGCGTGCCTGCCTGAAGGCGTCGCGCCGCCGCAGGGCGCCACAAGGGTCGGCCGCGTCGTCGCGGGCGAGCCCGGCGTCGAGCTCAGCGCGGCTGGTTCAGCCCGGGCGGTTCGGGGCTACGAGCATCGCTTCGGGTGACCCGCGGCTCGGCCTCGAGGTCGCGGACGAACCGCATCCGGCGGATGACGGCCTCGGCCACCACGTCTGGATCGACGAGGTAGTCCGCGCGGGCGATGCGTTCTTTGAGGGAGTCGAGCTTCATCTGACGGGCCAACGGATCGTGCGGGGTATCGGCCATCTCACACCCCTCGGTTGAGGGTGCTGGCCGACTGTCCGACTCCGACGAGGCGCGCGAGGACGACGATGCGACGAGCGGCGGAATACAGCGGATGACAGGCGCTCAGCACGAGACGATCGTGATCGACGCGGCGCAGGACCGACAGGTCACCCGGATCGACGATCCGCGTCTGCTCGACCGCGTAGCGGAAGCTGCCATACGGGAGGCGCAGCGCGATCGGGTCGCCGGGGCGCAGCGCGTCGAGGTGTCGGAAGGGAGCGCCATAGGTGGTCCGATGGCCGGCGATCGCCGTTGTCCCATGCTCCCCCGGCAGGGGCGTGCCGTCCAGTAGGCCTGGACCTTCGCGCAGGTCGGCCGGATCGGTCCCGCGGACGACGATCGCGCGCAGGCCGATGCGGGCGATCCGCAGCTCGGCGACGGGATCGCCGTCGCGGCGGGTCGCCCCGAAGCGGCGCGCTCCGGCGGCCAGGCGCGCGGGCGCCTCTGCGCGGGCGGCCGCTCCCACCGGCGCCGCGAGCTTCACGCCAGCCAGCTCGGCCGCCAGCCGGTGCTGCGCCCGCCCGGCCCGCAGCGCGCTGACCGGCTCCTGCCAGGCGAGCGTCACGGCGACGTCGGCGAGCACCAGCAGGCCGGCGACCACGAGCGCGGTGCCGAGCATGCGCCTCATCGCCGCAGCGCCGACTCGGTCCCGCCGAGCGAGCCCGGGCCCGCGTAGGTCAGCGGCCCGCGCATCGTGACCACGGGCTCGCCGGGCTCGGCGGCGGCCGGGCGGCTGCGGATCGCCACGAGCACGGCGGCCAGCAGGCACGCCAGCAGCAGGCTGTAGATCGCCCAGGTCAGCGGCCCGACCACGCCGCCGGCTACGAGCAGCAGGCAGAACCAGCCGAACTGCCCCGGTGAGAGCCCGAGCTGGCC
>Ga0081539_10005995_pt1 | contig 11954 bp, 8 predicted proteins | sample TabmetS4T2R2_FD_71023 | JGI IMG/M metagenome (GOLD analysis project Ga0081539, IMG submission 71023) | Tabebuia heterophylla rhizosphere microbial communities from the University of Puerto Rico - S4T2R2 | ecosystem: Host-associated > Plants > Roots > Rhizosphere ...
CGAGCGCGAGCGTCGACATGCACGCGCTGCACCTGCGCTTCCTCGACCGCTTCCTGCGCGCCGAGGACAACGGCTTCGACGACGAGCCGCGCGTGCGCCTCTTCGATACGGGCGCCGACCGCTGGACGACGCCGAAGGCGTGGGCGGCCGGCACGGTCGAGCACGTCCTCTATCCGGGGGTCGACGGCGCGCTGGCGGACGATCCGCCTTCCGACGGCGCGCGCGAGTACCGCTACGACCCGGCCGATCCGCCCACCTACGCCTTCGCGCTCGACGGCATCTGGGAGCCGCCGCTCGACCTGCACGCGCTCGTGGAGCGCGACGACGTCCTCACCTTCACGACCGACCCGCTCACCGAGCCCGTCACCGTGCACGGCTGGTCGTTCCTCGACCTGCTCGCCACCACCGACGGCGACGACACCGACTGGTTCGTGAACCTGGCCGACGTCGGCGAGGACGGCCGTTCGCTGCGGGTGGCCGGCGGGTGCCTGCGCGCCTCGTACCGCGCCTCGCTGAGCTCGCCGGAGCCGGTCCCGGCCGGCGAGCCGGTCCGCTATCGCGTCGAGCTGACCCCGGCGCTGCACACCTTCCGTCGCGGCCACCGCATCCGCATGACGCTGACCTCGGCCGAGTTCCCGTGGTTCGCGCGCAGCCTCAACCGCTTCGGGCCGATCGGCGACCAGGCCGAGCCGCGGGTCGCGCACAACACCGTGCACCTCGGCGCCGGCGCCACCCGCCTGCTGCTCGCGCGCGGATGAGGACGGCGGACGTCACCGTCGTCGGAGGCGGGGTCGTCGGGCTCTGCATGGCCGAGGCCGTGCAGCGCATGGACGCCGACGTCCAGGTCCTCGAGCTCGGCCGCGCCGGCGCCCAGGCCTCGGCGGGGAACGCCGGCTGGGTCACGCCTGGGCTCTCGACGCCGATTCCGGCGCCCGGAGTCGTGGCGCGCGCGGTGCGCTGGATGCTCGACCCCTCGAGCCCGCTGCTCGTGCGGCCGACGCTGCGCCCGAGCTTCCTGCGCTGGTGCTGGGACTTCTGGCGCAGCGCCTCGGCGCGGCGTTACCGCGACGGCGTAGCGGCGCTCGTGGCGCTCGGGCAGCGCGCGCTCGACGCCTACGACACGCTGAGCGCGAGGGGCGTCGCGTTCGAGATGCACGCCGACGGCCTGCTCTTCGTCGCTCGCCACGAGGGCGAGCTCGAGGCCGAGATGGCCACGCTCCGCGCCCAGCAGGCGGTTGGGTTCGCCGGGCGCGCCGAGCGCCTGAGCGCCGCCGACGCCCGCGCCCTCGAGCCGACGCTCTCGGACGCCGTCGTCGGCGCCATCTTCGCGGCCGACGAGCGCCACGTCCGGCCCGAGACGGTGACCGCCGGGCTTGCCGAGCACCTGCGTGCGCACGGCGTCGCGGTCCATGAGCACGTCGCCGTCGAGCGCATCGAGCGCGACGGCTCGGGATGGGCGCTGCGCACGCCGACCGAGGTCGTGCGCAGCGAGCGGGTGGTGCTCGCGGCCGGCGCCAGGACCGGCGCGCTGCTCGCGCCGCTCGGCGTGCGGCTCCCGCTCGAGGGCGCCAAGGGCTACAGCGTCACCGACCCGGCGCCGCCCGTGGTCCCGCGCAGGCCGCTGTACCTGCTCGAGGCGAAGGTCGGCGTGAGCCCGTACGACGGCGCGGTGCGGTTGGCGGGAACGCTCGAGCTCGGCACGCGCGATGGCGACCTCAACCGCCGCCGACTGCGCTCGCTCGACGCGGCCGGCTCGCGCTACCTCGATGGCTGGTACGCGAGCGTCGGGCGCCGGGAGTGGGCGGGGATGCGGCCGCTGTTCCCCGATGGCCTGCCGGCGATCGGCCCGGTCCCCGGGCATCCGGGGCTGTTCGCGGCCACGGGCCACGCCATGCTCGGCGTCACCCTCGCGCCGGTCACCGCCGAGCTGCTCGCGCCCGTGGTCCTCGGCGGGCAGGTCGAACCGATCCTCGCGCCCTTCTCGATCGGGCGCTTCGACGGCCGCGCCGAGGCGAACGAGGCGCCGGCGCCGAGGCCCGCTCCGCAGCGGACGGGCGTGCGCTGATGGTCGTCGACGGCCACAGCGACCTGCTCCTCGAGCTGTGCTTCGCCGAGCGCGAGCGCGGCGAGGACAACCCGCTGGCCTCGCGTTGGCTGCAGCCGCTGCGGCGCGGGGACGTCGGGTTGCAGGTGTGCGCGATCTACGTCGAGCCCGACATGGCGCCCGACGAGGCGCTGGGCGAGGCCCTGCACCAGGCGCGGGTCTTCAACGCGGCGGTGCGGGCCAACCCGGACGACGTCTTCGCGGTGCGATCGGCGGCTGACGTCGACGCGGTCGGCGGTCCGCGGGTCGGCCTCATGCTCGCCCTCGAGGGCGCCTCCGCGCTCGGCTCGGACCCGCTGCTCATCGACGTCCTCGCCGACCTCGGCGTGCGCATGGCGTCGCTGACCTGGAACGAGCGCAACGCCTTCGCCTCCGGCTGCGGCAGCGAGGGCGGGCTGACCGATCTGGGCGCGCGGCTCGTCGATCGCATCCTCGACCGCGGACTCGTCCTCGATCTCGCCCACGCCTCGGTGCAGACGTTCTGGGACGTGCTCGGCCGCGGACCCGGCAGCGTCGTCGTCAGCCACGCGGCCTGCCGCGCGCTGCACGACCACCCGCGCAACCTGTCCGACGATCAGCTGCGCGCGCTGGCCGACCGCGACGGCGTCCTCGGCCTCATGCCCCACCCGCTGACGCTCGGTCCCGACCACTCGACGCTCCACGGCTTCGCCGAGCACGTCGAGCACGCCGTGAGCGCGATGGGGATCGGGCACGTGGCCGTCGGCGGCGACTTCCTGCGCCAGATCACGCGCGCGATGGGGATCGGCGACGAGGTGATCGACGGCGTGCGGGCGGACTCCGCGCTCGATGGCCTCGAGGGCCCCGAGGACTACCCGCGGCTGGCCGACGTGCTGCGCTCGCGCGGCTGGGAGGAGCGCGACGTGGCCGCGCTGCTCGGCGCGAACCTGCTCGCGCTCATAGGTCGGGTCCTGAGCCCTTGACGAGCGGCTCGGCGCGAGCGGCCATGTGCAGATACCGCTCCCCCTCGATCTCGAACACCACCATCGGGATCCACTCGTCGTAGCCTTCGGGGCGCGCGACGTAGACGCCGTCGCCGGCGTTCGATGGCCGGACGACCCAGTCGGCCGGCTCCTCGTCGGGCATCTGCGAGGCGAGCGGCTCGATCACCGAGGTCCGGGCGCGAAGGGCATCCCCCACGCGCTCGACGTCGGTGCGGATGCCGTAGCGCTCGTAGCGGCCCACGATCGCGTCCGCGCCGGCGAGCGGATCGCCGTCGGCGGGCTCGGGCATCGAAGGCATGGCCACGCCGCACTGCTCACGCACGACGTCGTCCCACAGCTCGCGCCACAGCGCCGTCGTGTCGCCGCCGTTGGTGAGCAGCACGGCGGCCACGCCTGCCTCGGGGACCGCGCGCATGCGCGACGCCTGCACGCCGGTGTTGCCGTCGTGGCCGAAGACGCGCCGGCCGTCCCACTCGTCGACGATCCACCCCAGGCCCCAGTGCGCGCCGGTGACCCAGCGGTCGGGCACGTCGACGTGCGGCTGCTGCATCTCGGCGGGGAAGCGGCCCTCCATGTGAGCCCTGAGGAAGGCGAGCGTGTCCTCGGCCGTCGCGCAGATCGTGCCGGCCGGGCCCAGCGAGCGGGGGACCGGGCACCAGACCGGAGACGGCCGCGGCGGCTTGCCGGGCTCGGAGAGATGGCCCCAGGCGAGGCGGAACGCGAGTCCGTCCTCGGGAAGGGTGATGGTGCGGGCGAGGCTGAGCGGTTCGAAGAGCAGCTCGCGCATCGCGGTGTCCCAGACCTGGCCGGTGACGACCTCGATGATGCGCCCGAGGATGCAGTAGCCGGTGTTGCAGTAGGACATCGTGGCGCCGAGCGGGAGGTCCTGTCCGAGCTCGGCGCATTGCTCGACGTAGAGCCTGAGGCGGTCGTCGCCGCGGCCGGTGTCGGTGAAGCACTCGCCGGCGATGCCGCTGGTGTGGGTGAGCAGGTGGCGCGGGGTGACCTGCTCGGTGACCTGCGGGTCGGCGACCTTGAAGTCGGGCAGGACGTCGCGGACCGGCGCATCGAGGTCGAGCCTGCCCTGCTCGGCTAGGTGCACCACGACAGTCGCCGTGTACGACTTGCCGATCGACGCGAGCTGGAAGACGGTGTCGGGCGTCGCCTCGACGCCCGTATCGAGGCTGAGCACGCCGGCGGCCGCGACGGTGACGCGGTCGTCGGCGAGCAGCGCGAACGAGGCGCCGGGCACCGAGTGGGCGTAGGCGAGCTCGGCCAGCCGGGTCTGGAGGTCCGCCCGTACCAGCGTCGTCATGACGCCACCTCCTCCACGCGCCGCTGCGCCCGTGCTCCCATGTGCACGTAGCGGTCGCCGTCGACCTTGAAGAAGACAACCGGCAGCCAGGTGGGGTCGCCGGGCCGGCGGGCGACGAACACCTCGCCGCCCACCGTGGTCGGCCGCAGGTCGAAGGTGACCGGGTCCTGCTTGACCGGGGACTGCGAGGCGAGCGGCTCGACGATCTGCGCCGTCGCGGTGAGCGCGTCGGCGGCGCGTTCGATGTCGATGCGGATGCCGTAGCGCTGGTAGGAGCCGACGACGTCGGGCGGCGGCTCCTCGCCGTTCTCCACCGGCGACGGCCACGGCGGCACGTGGATGTCGCACAGCTCCGACAGCAGCTCGCGGTAGACCTCGACGGAGAGCTCGTGCGCGCTGGAGACGTTCGTCAGCAGCGCGATCGCCACGTCGCGGTCGGGCACCGCGAGCAGGTAGGCGTTCTGGCCGATCGTGTTGCCGTCGTGGCCGAAGAGCTGGCGCCCGTCGTACTCGTGGCGGATCCAGCCCAGGCCCCAGTGCGGCCCGGTCGCCCAAGGCTCGGGGACGTCGACGTGGATGCGCTGCATCTCGCGCACCGACTCCTCGGAGAGCAGGCGCGTGCCGTCGGGCGCGACGCCGCCGTCGAGATGCAGCCGCGCGAAGGCGAGGAGATCGGCGGCGCTCGCGCAGATCGCGCCGGCCGGGCCGAGGGCCCGCGCGTCGTCCCAGACCGGGACCGCCGCGGGCCGCTCGCCCGGATCGGAGGAGTGCCCCCAGGCGTAGCGATGGCGCGCGACCTCCTCGGGGAGGGTCACCGTCCGCGTCAGGCCGAGGGGGTCGAAGAGCAGCTCGCGCATGGCGGTGTCCCAGACCTGGCCGGTGAGGACCTCGATGATGCGCCCGAGGATGCAGTAGCCGGTGTTGCAGTAGGACATCGTCGCGCCCAAGGGCACGTCCTGTCCGAGGTCGGCGCATTGCTCGACGTAGAGCTTCAGGCAGTCGTCGCCGCGGCCCGTGTCGGTGAAGCACTCGCCCGCGATGCCGCTGGTGTGGGTGAGCAGGTGGCGCGGCGTGACGGCGGCGCTGACCTCGGGGTCGGCGACCTTGAAGTCGGGCAGCACGTCGCGGACCGGGGCGTCGAGATCGAGCTTTCCGTCCTCGGCCAGCCGCACGATCACCGTCGCCGTGTACGGCTTGCCGATCGAGCCGATCTGGAACACCGCGTCGGGCGTGACCGGCACGCCGGTGCGGACGTTGAGGACGCCGGTGGCGACGGTCGTCACCTCGCCGCCGGCCAGCACGCCGAGCGACACGCCGGGCACGTCGTGGACTCGCGCCAGCTCGGCGAGCCGTCGTTGCCAGCGCGGTACGTCGAGGGTCATCTCATGGGCCTCCCGGAGGGTGACCGGCACGGTATGACGCGCGGACCACGTGCGCTTCGTGACAAGCGACAGGGAAACCGCGTTCGCGCTTGTGAGATCCGACGAGGGGAGCTAGCCCCACTTCCCGCGGATGCGCCGCGCGCTACGCTGCCCGGCGGTGAAGTGAGCAGCCACCGCACCTGACCACCGGCCGGCGAGGCGATCCCCTCGCGTGGGCTGGGCGTGCGGTGGCGAGGCGCGATGCCGGGCGTCCGTCTGCGCCCGCGCTCGGCCCGCTTCCCGCTGCCCGAGTCCTTCGGCCATCACGACTGGAGGACACCATGTTGCAGGCATCCGATCTCACGAAGTCCTACGACGGCGCGCCGCTCTTCGACCGCCTGTCGTTCGTGCTGGGCGATGGCGAGCGCGCCGGCCTGGTCGGCCGCAACGGCGTCGGCAAGTCGACCCTGCTGCGGCTGCTGGCCGGCGTCGACCGGCCCGACCGCGGCGCGGTCTCCACCGGCGGCGGCCGCGTCGGCTGGCTGCCCCAGGAGGCGCCCGACGCCACGACGACGCTCGGCGCGCTGCTCGGCGCCGGCCTCGGCGACGTGTGGGCCGTCCGCGGCGAGCTGCGCGCGCTCGAATCGAGGCTCCAGCAGGGCGACACGTCCGAGGCGACGCTCGCGGCCTACGGCCAAGCGCAGGAGCGCTTCACCGCGCTCGACGGCTGGGCGCTCGACGCCCGCCTCGACGAGGCCCGCCGCGCGCTGGCCATCGAGCACCTCGATCCGCTCACGCCGCTGGCGCGGCTGTCCGGTGGTGAGCAGGCGCGGGCGCTGTTGGCCGGCACCCTGCTCGCCGGCCCGTCGGTCCTGCTGCTCGACGAGCCGACCAACCACCTCGACGGCGACGGGCTGCGCTGGCTCGAGGGCTGGCTTCGCGCCTTCGACGGCACGGCGATCGTCGTCTCCCACGACCGCGCCTTCCTCGACGCCGTCGTCGGCTGCATCCTCGAGCTCGAGCCCGGCGGCGAGCTGACCCGCTACGACGGCGGCTACAGCGCTTATCGAGGCGAGCGCGACCGCCGCCGCGCGAAGCTCGCGCTCGCCTTCGAAGCGCAGGAGAAGCGACGACGAAGGCTCGAGGCCGACATCGCCGCCACGCGGCGCCAGGCGCAGCACACCGAGCGCACGGTCAGCCGCGCCGAGGCGCCGACGCTCAAGCGCAAGGCCAAGAAGGTGGCCAAGAAGGCCAAGGCGCGCGAGGCGCGCCTGCGCCGCGAGTTCGAGGGCGAGAGCGCGATCGTCCTGCCCGAGGAGCGGCCGATCCTGCGGCTGCGCCTGGAGGCCCACCAGCGCGGCCGCCGCCGCGTCGCCGCGCTGCGCGGCGTGCGCGCCCGCGCCCTGCGCGACGTCGACCTCACCCTGCACCGCGGCGACCGCGTCGCGATCACCGGCCCCAACGGCGCGGGGAAGACGACGCTGCTGCAGGTCCTCGGCGGCGTGCTCGTTCCGCCGGCCGGCACCGTCGAGCTCGCCGACGAGGCGCGCATGCTCCCGCAGACGCCGATCGCGCTGCCCGCCGACGAGCGCGTCGTCGACTGGCTGCGCGCGCAGGCCAGGCTCGACGAGGGCAAGGCGCGGATGCTGCTGGGCGCCTTCGCCCTCGACACCGCGGCGGTGCACCGGCCGCTCGGCAAGCTCAGCCCCGGCGAGCGGGCGCGCGTGCACATGGCGGCGATGGTCGCCTCGGGCGCGGAGCTGCTGCTCTTCGACGAGCCGACCAACCACCTCGACCCCGAGACGCTCGAGGCGGTCGAGCGGGCGCTGCGCGGCTTCCCGGGGACGCTCGTCGTCGTGTCCCACGACCGCGCCTTCCTCGACGGCATTGGCGTGACCCGGCGGCTGGAGGTCAGGGACGGCTCGGCCATCGAGCGTTGAAGCGCCATACTCGCCGGCCATGGAGACGACGACCGCCAACAGCCTCTTCGACGTGCTGCCCCGCACGGCCGAGCCGGGCCCTGATGGCCGGCTGACCGTCGGCGGCTGCGCGCTGGCCGACGTCGCGGCCGAGTTCGGCACGCCGGCGCTGGTCTTCGACGAGCAGGGGCTGCGCGACACCGCGCGCGAGTACCTCGCCGCGTTCGGCGGGCGCCACCCGGACACCGACGTGCACTTCGCCTCCAAGGCGCTGCCGTGCGCGCCGGTCCTGCGGATCCTCGCCGAGGAAGGCGTGGGCTGCGACGTGGCCTCGGCGGGCGAGCTGGCCATCGCGCTGGCCGGCGGGTTCGATCCGGCGCACGTCCTTCTGCATGGCAACGCCAAGTCCGATGAGGACATCGGCGACGCGCTCGCGGCGGGCGTCGGGATGATCGTCATCGACAACGCCGACGACGTCGACCGGCTCGTGCGCCTCGGCGCCGACGGCCAGCAGGTCCTCATCCGGATCAACCCGGCCGTGCCCGGGCTCACCCACGCCGCGATCGACACCGGCAGCGAGGAGGCGAAGTTCGGCGTGCCGCTGGCCCAGGCGCCCGCGCTCATCGAGCGCGTCGACGGCCTTCCCGGACTCGAGCTGCTCGGCCTGCACGTCCACATCGGCTCGCAGCTGCTCGACCTCGACGGCTTCGGGCGCGCCGCCCGCGCGATCGCCGCGCTCGGCGACTTCGCGGTCTACGACCTCGGCGGAGGCCTGGGCATCTCCTACCGCCCCGACGAGGAGGCGCCGTCGATCGCCGAGTACGCCGAGGCGACCGTGCGCGCATTGCGCGAGCACCTCAACCCCGACGCGCGGCTCATCGTCGAGCCCGGCCGGTCGATGGTCGGGCGCTCCGGCGTCACGCTGTACTCGGTGATCACGGTCAAGCGCGCGGCGCTCACCCACGTGGCGGTCAACGGCGGGATGGGCGACAACCTCGAGCCGATGATGTACGACACGCGCTTCGCGCCGGCCATCGTCGATCGCGAGCGCCCGCCGGAGATCTGCGACCTGGTCGGCCACCATTGCGAGAGCGGCGACATCCTCGCCTCGGGCGTGCCGCTGGCCACGCCCGAGGTCGACGACCTCGTCGTCATGCCCGCCACCGGCGCGTACTGCTACTCGCTCATGAGCAACTACAACGGCGCCCGCCGCCCGCCCGTCGTGCTCGCGCGCGACGGGGAGGCGCGGCTCGCCGTCCGCCGCGAGACCATGGACGACCTCCTCGCGCGGAACGTGCTGTGAGACCAAGCTCCGGGGCGGACTTCGTCGCCGCGACGGTTGCGCGCCACGGTGCCATCGCAGAGCATCCGGCGCCGTGACCACGGCCGCGAACCGCTCGATCGAGGACACGGACGTCGTGCTGTGGTACGTGTTCGGCATCCACCACGTCACGCGACCCGAGGAGTGGCCGGTGATGCCGGTGCACAAGGTGCCCCCGTCCCATCCACACTGCCATCCGGAGAACAGCTCATGACCGTCACGACCGAGATCTCGAACTTCATCCACGGCGAGCGCGTCGCCGCCGCTGACGGGCGCACGAGCGACGTCATCGACCCGAGCACCGGCGAGAAGTACGCCAGCGCCGCGCTGTCGGGCGAGGCCGACGTCGACGCCGCGTTCAAGGCGGCCGAGCGCGCCTTCGAGACCTGGCGCGACACGACGCCCAGCGAGCGCCAGCGCGCGCTGCTGCGCATCGCCGACGCGATCGAGGAGCGTGCCGAGGAGCTCGTCGCGGTCGAGTCGCAGAACACGGGCAAGCCCAAGCAGCTCACAGCGGACGAGGAGATCCCGCCGATGTGCGACCAGATCCGCTTCTTCGCGGGCGCGGCGCGCGTGCTCGAGGGGCGCTCCGCCGGCGAGTACATGGAGAACCACACCTCGTTCATCCGCCGCGAGCCGATCGGCGTCTGCGCCGCGGTGACGCCGTGGAACTACCCGGCGATGATGGCGGTGTGGAAGTGGGCGCCGGCGCTGGCGGCCGGCAACACGATGGTGCTCAAGCCCTCGGACACCACGCCGGCCAGCACCGTGTGGATGGCCGAGCTCATGGCCGAGTTCCTGCCGCCCGGCGTGCTCAACGTCGTCTGCGGCGACCGCGACACCGGCGCCGCGCTCGTGCGCCATCCGACGCCGCAGATGGTCTCCATCACCGGCAGCGTCCGCGCGGGCATGGCCGTGGCCAAGAGCGCGTCGGACGACGTCAAGCGCGTGCACCTCGAGCTCGGCGGCAAGGCGCCCGTGATCATCTTCGACGACGCCGACCTCGCCCTGGCCGCCGAGAACGTCGCCATCGCCGGCTACTTCAACGCCGGCCAGGACTGCACCGCCGCCACCCGCGTGCTCGCCGGGCCGCGCGTGCACGACGACTTCGTCGCCGCGCTCGAGGAGCAGGCGCGCGGCACGAAGACCGGCCCGCCCGACGACGGCGAGGTGCTCTACGGGCCGCTGAACAACGAGAACCAGCTCGCCCAGGTCAGCGGGCTCGTCGACCGCACGCCCGACCATGCGCGCGTGGTCACCGGCGGCCAGCGTCAGGGCGACGCCGGCTACTTCTACGCGCCGACCATCGTCGACGGGCTGCGTCAGGACGACGAGATGATCCAGAACGAGATCTTCGGGCCGGTCATCACCGTGCAGCAGTTCAGCGACGAGGACGAGGCGCTGCGCTGGGCCAACGGCGTGCAGTACGGGCTTGCCTCGAGCGTGTGGACCGAGGACCACGGGCGCGCGATGCGGATGGCCCGCCGCCTCGACTTCGGCTGCGTGTGGATCAACACCCACATCCCGCTGGTCGCCGAGATGCCGCACGGCGGGTTCAAGCACTCAGGCTACGGGAAGGACCTCTCGCTCTACGGCCTCGAGGACTACACCCGCATCAAGCACGTCATGAGCTACATCGAGCGGCGCGATTCCTGAGCCTACGCGCGCGCGTTCCGCTCGCCGGGGCTCGTCTGGGAGCGTTTCTTCGACGACTTCCGCAAGAGCGGTCACACGATGACGTTCGCCGAGGGCGCGCGCGCGGCGAGGTAGTCGGCTCGCCGCAGGATCTCGACCGCGTCGTCGAGCGGCGGGTAGATGAGCTCCTGGTTGATGTGGCGCTTGATGCGCTTGGCCGAGGCGCCGGTCGCGCGGACGGCGCGGTCGAAGCCCTCCGTGTAGACCGCTCCCGCGGCGCCGAGGTCCAGGCAGGTCACGTACGGCTCGGGCATGAACTCGACGAGCGGCAGGTCGAGCAGGTCGCACACCGCGTTGTGGCCGGCGTGCTTGCCCATCTGGTGGGCGTACTGGCAGGCCTGCGGCGCGCGGTGCCCCGGAGCGACCTCGATCGACGCGGTGTCGCCCGCGGCGAAGACGCCGTCGACGCCGAGAACGCGGAAGAAGCGATCGACCTCCAGGCGGTCGAGGGAGTCGCGGTGGCCCGGCACGCTGCGGACGATCGGGCTGGCCTTCATCCCGGCCGCCCAGACGACGGTCTGCGCCGGCAGCACCGTGCCGTCGGAGAGCTGCACGAGGCTGTCGTCGAGCGCGGTCACCGTGGTCTCGAGGCGCACGTCGACGCCGAGGTCGTCGAGCGCGTCCTCGATGACCGCGCGCGGCCCGGGGCCGAGCTCGGGCCCGACCACCGGCGAGCGCTCGACGAGCACGACGCGCACGTCGCGGGCACCGCAGTGCGGCGCGGCGATGAGCTGCAGCCGGGTCACGAGCTCGGTCGCCAGTTCGAGGCCGACGAAGCCGGCGCCGATGACCACCGCCGTGTAGCGCCCACGGCTCATGGGACGCGAAGGCAGGCAGTGCAGGTGCTGGTCGAGGGCGACGGCGGCGGGCATGGTGTCCACGTCGTGCAGGTGCACCGCGCCGGGCAGGTCGTCGTTGCGCACCAGGCGGCTGCCGGCGGCGACCACGAGCCGGCCGTAGCGGCTGCGAAAGCGCGTGCCGTCGCCGCAGACGGCGACGATCTCGCGCTCGTGGACGTCGATCGCCTCGACCGTCGCCTGCAGGTGCGAGACGCCGATCGGCTCGAGGAAGCGGCCGACGGGCACGCGCATCTCGCTGGGCCGCGGCTCGTAGAGGCGCGGGCGAACGACCATGTCCTGGCCGGGGGCGATCAGCGAGATCGACAGCTCGGTGTCGAGCTCGGCGCGCCGCAGCGCGGCGGCCGCAGCCGTCCACAGCGCGGCGAAGCCGCCGCCGACGACGAGGATGTCGGAGTGCTCGGCGCTCATCGCGCACCA
>Ga0081539_10005996_pt1 | contig 11953 bp, 10 predicted proteins | sample TabmetS4T2R2_FD_71023 | JGI IMG/M metagenome (GOLD analysis project Ga0081539, IMG submission 71023) | Tabebuia heterophylla rhizosphere microbial communities from the University of Puerto Rico - S4T2R2 | ecosystem: Host-associated > Plants > Roots > Rhizosphere ...
TGGTCGCATGATTCTCGCTGCTCATTTTGCTACTCCCACCATCGGTACCATTATTCCGTCAGGAAATGCCTTCCGTCTGAAGGTATAACTGTCCACCCTTGCTTACTTTTCTCTTGCCTGATTCTCGTCAGGGTGGCGCGTCGACCACTCTGACGATTTTCCAAGAAGAACATTAAGAATTCTCGCCTCTCACCGATAACAGGCTTAGGACCTGTAGATTCCTAAACATTTTGTTAGAGCTCGGGGAGTGCCGCATGAACCGCAAATTGAGTCTTCTTGTGTTTTCGGGATTTCTCTGCGTTGCCGCGGGCTATGTGGTCCTGATCACCCCTGATAATCCCCTCACCACTCTATTCCGCAGTAAGATTGCTGCCGCTTCAGAGGACCACCAGATTGTTATCGGCCCCTACCCGGTCGAGAAAGATTTCGAGGTATTGCAGCAACAACACATCACGACGATTGTCAGCCTACTGAATCCACAGCTCCCGTATGAGCGTACATTACTCGAAACCGAAAAAACCCTCGCGGCGAAAAATGGCATTGAGGTCCTGAATTTTCCCCTGACCAGTATTCTCGGACAGCGCATGGGGAAAGCGTATGAAACTAATGCACTCGCGGCGGCCGAAGCCATCGCGAATGCCAAGGGAAAAGTGTACGTGCACTGCTACCTCGGAGTGCACCGGGCAAAGTATGTTGCTGACCTCGTCGCAGAAAAGAAACACATCCCTACGACCGAGTATAGTGAACACAAAGGGGAACGCAGCGAAGAAGCGCGAATCCTCGACCGCGCAGAGGCAGAGTACAATAATGGACATTACCGGAAAGCGTTAGAAATCCTCGCTCAGCTTGAGCAGAAATCGTCAGCCGTCCAACTCTTGCGGGCGTGGTCTCTGTACAAGCTTCAAGATATTGCTAAGGCCCGTGCTCAATTTAGCCAGGCCCTGAATAGTATCGGGTCAGACGAAAACAGCAAAAAAATTGACGCGTTCAACGGCCTTGGCTATTGTGATTTATCCAATAATGATTTCACCAAGGCCCAAGAACACTTTTCCGCAGCCCTCAAACTGGCTGCAGAAGATTCTGCGGCACTCCTGGGTCTAGGTATCGTGCATTATCGGCAACAGTCTTTTATGAGAGCTGAACAGCACTTACAGGCTCTGTTAAAAATCGATCCAGATAATCAGGAAGCAAAAGAACTGATCGCAAAAATTGATCAGGCGCAAAAATCCGGAGCTATGGCGGCTACCAAGTAAAGCCATTAATAAGAGTAGGTCGACTCGTCCCCGATTCTGCAAACGGCACGTCGTCGATACTTTTCGCCCTCGGCAGAGTGGGAGCCCTACCGGAGTGTCTCTACAAACTCCGCTCGCAAAGGAATGCTCGACAAGCATGCCTGAGATGCATATGCTTGCTCCTCGAACCCTACGTTGAGGAGCGCTGTCATGAAAGCAATTCGTATCCGCGAATTTGGACCACCAGAAGTTCTGAAACTTGAAGAAGTCTCAGATCCCAAACCAGGCCCAGGACAAGTAGTAGTAAAAATTCACGCGGTTGGTGTGAACCCAGTCGAAACGTACATTCGTTCTGGCATCTACCCCAAACCGCCAACTCCCTTCACTCCGGGTGCAGACGGGGCTGGTGTTATCGAGGCACTCGGCGAAGGCGTGACGCGGGTCAAAGTCGGTGATCGCGTGTACACCGCCGGTTCACTTACTGGCACCTATGCCGAGAAAACACTGTGCAAAGATACGCAGGTGCGTCATCTTCCTCAACGTGCGTCATTCGCGCAAGGTGCAGCGATGTTTGTCCCTTATGGCACCGCCTATCGCTCGCTGTTTCAGCGGGCGCAAGCAGAGCCAGGTGAAACTGTCTTCATTCATGGTGCTAGCGGTGGTGTGGGAATCGCATCGGTGCAGCTCGCACGTGCCGCAGGAATGACGGTGATTGGTACTGCAAGTACCGAGCAAGGGCGACAATTAGTGATGAAAGAAGGGGCCCACCACGTGCTGGATCATCGTGCTCCCGACTATCTCCAAGAGGTACTCAAACTCACCAATGGGCGTGGGGCTGACGTGGTTATGGAAATGTTGGCCAATGTGAATCTTGCCAAGGACCTGGAAATCATTGCTCCTGGCGGACGGATTGTCACGATCGGCAATCGTGGAGAGAACAATCAAGGTACAATCACCATTAACCCACGAGCAGCGATGATGAAGGATGCCACGATTATAGGAATGAGTCTCATGAACGTCTCACCACCTGATATGGAAAAGATTCATGCTGCGCTGATCGCTGGCTTAGAAAGTGGTGCACTCCGTCCAGTCATCGGCAAAGAAATTCCTCTTGCCGAAGCACCGCGCGCACATCATGAAGTGATTGAAGGCACAGCCTACGGTAAGATCGTGCTGATCCCATAACGCCTGATGAGGAGACAGCTATGACAGCAGGAGGGACCTTACACGATCTACGGGTCATCGATCTTACTGATGACACCGGACGCTTTGCAACAAAGTTACTCACTGAAGCCGGTGCTGACGTGGTTCGCCTCGGTCACGGTTCACCCGGAATGCCTATGCGCGGGGACGCTGGCAAACATGGCGGCCTCCTCGATTGGTGGTACGATGGTGGCAAACAACAGCTCACGCTCGACCTGAACTCCGTCGCCGGACAAGAACAGTTTCGCGCTCTTGCCGCACAGGCTGATCTCTTGATCGAGACTGAACCGCCAGGACGCCTGGCGCAATTGGGAATCGATTTTCCTGAGTTGTGCAAACTCAATCCGCGCCTCGTTCACGTCTCGCTCACACCGTTCGGTCGCCAAGGGCCACGGGCACTGTGGCAAGTGAGCGACCTCGTCGCCGCTGCTTTTGGTGGCGTATTGTCGTTTACTGGTACACCGGATGCCCCACTCAATGGGTGGGGGTGGCAGTGTTTTAATACGGCTGGCCTTTTCGCTGCGATCTGTGGTTTGGCAGGCGTGTACGCTGCACGTACAACTGGTCGCGGCCAACATGTTGACCTCTCGCTCCAACAATCTGTGATTGCCTGCACTGAGCAAATGTTGATGTTCTGGTTTTTCTCGAAAATGTTTCCGGTTGCCGTCGCTCCTCGGCAAGCCTCGCTACACTGGTCAGGCGCGTTTGAAGTGATGCGCTGCGCAAATGGATACGCAATGATCACCCCTGCCACTTCGCAGTTACCTGCACTGATCGAATGGCTCGATAAAGATGGCATGGTTGACGATCTCAAACAGATTGACCTCACTGACTTGAACAAGCTCTTGCCGCAAGTCCCCCATGTCATGCAAGTCGTACGGGCCTGGGCGGCAACAAAAGACACCAACTCGCTCTTCCTTGAGGGACAACAGAAACACATGCCGTTCGGCCAAGTGCTCTCAGTTTCTGACATTACCAATAATAACCATTTCCAAGCGCGAGAGTTCTTTCGTTCAGTAGACTGGAATGGGCCCAGTGTGAAGATCCCAGGGCCACTGTTCCGTACGGAGGCAACGCCGGCACCCCCACCGTTGCCACCTGCAATTAATCCGGTTGACTCCACTACTGTGCTCCGGCGTTGGACATCTTTCTTACCACCAACGCCCTCCGCCGTTCCCGGACAAAAGCCGCTCGCAGGTGTCCGCATCTTAGATTTCACTTGGGTTCTCGCTGGTCCCTATTGCACGCGCGTCTTGGCTGATCTTGGCGCTGATGTCATCAAACTGCAAACCGAAGAGCGGTCGCAGGGCGTCAACGGCAACGCCTTCCCCTACTTTGCCTTGTGGAATCGCAATAAACGCAGTGTGGGTTTGAAGATGAAGCACCCACAGGCGTTGGACATTTTCCGCCGCCTAGTCGAACAGGCGGATGTCGTTGTCGAGAACTTCAGCGTCGGAGTCCTCGAACGCTGGGGCATCGGCTACGATACGGTTCGTCAATGGAACGATAAGATCATTTACATGAACATGGCTGGCGCCGGTCAGAGTGGCCCGTGGCGCGACTTTGTTACTTACGCGCCGACGATTCATGCGTTGTGTGGTCTGACCTATCTGACCAATCCTCCTGACCGACAAGACATTGGCCTCGGCTGTGCATTTACCGACCATTTGAGTGGCCTGTCTGGCGCACGCGCACTGCTGGAAGCGTTGGAAGCACGCGGACGAACGGGGGTCGGCCAACACATCGATCTTTCACAGTTAGAAGTTGGTGCGTATCTGGTCGGTCCGGCGTTCGTCGACCTGCTCAGCAACGGACGAGAAGCGTATCCACAGGGAAATCAGGACGCCTTCTGTAACTACGTGCCGAACAATGTCTATCGTTGTCTGAATAATAAATGGTTAGCTCTCACGTGTCGTAATGACACCGAATGGACGCGCCTTTGTCAGACGATTGCCAACCACACGCTTGGGAGCGATGTGCGCTTCACTTTAGTAGAAGGGCGGCGAACACATCGGGACGAGATTGATCGCGCCATCAGCGCATGGGCAGTCGAGCAGAATGCCGAACACGCTATGCGCCAGCTCCAAGCCGCAGGCGTTCCCGCCGGCAAAGTATGTACGATGCAGGACCTCACCGAAAGTGACGAACAACTCGCCGCGCGGCAGTGGCTCGTCGAAGTGGAGAATAAACTCCTTGGGCGTCATCAGTTCGAGCGTTTCCCCGCAACTTTTAGCGAGACAACGATCGACTATGTTCCGGCCCCCTTCCTCGGCGAGCATAATTTTGAAGTGTACAAAGAGTTGCTGGGCATGTCAGATGAGGAGATTGCCACGGCGATTGGGGATGGACTATTCACATAAAATCATGGAGGGAAATATGAAGACAACCGCATCAAAATCCGCGGTGGTCCGCGCGCGTTTGAATCACCCGGTGGTCGACTCCGACGGGCACATGATCGAGTTTGAACCGGGGTTTATCGACTATCTCGAAAAAGTTGGCGGTCAGACGATGGTCAAGCGCTTCTATTCTGACGAACGTAACACCGGCGCGTGGGGCAAGTTATCGCAATGGTATCGCCTGTCACCAGAGGAGCGACGCGCCCACCATCAAACTCGCGCGCCGTGGTGGGCACTGCCGACCAAGAATACTCTTGATCGGGCGACTGCCGTGCTGCCTAAGCTCCTGTACGAACGCATGGATGACATCGGCCTCGACTTCACGATTCTCTATCCCAGCCTCGGCTTATCATTTCCCCACTTTGAAGATGAAGAATTGCGCAAGGCGACCTGTCGTGCCTTCAATATGTTTTGCGCCGATTATTTTCGCGAATATGCTGATCGGATGACACCTGCCGCCTGTATTCCCATGCATACGCCACAAGAAGCCATCGAAGAGTTAGACTATACAGTCAACACCTTAGGGTTAAAAGCGATTATGATGGCGGGCCATATTCAACGCCCGATTCCCGTAGCAGTCCAGAAAGACGCCAATGTTGGTGTGCACGCATTCTGGTTGGACAACTTCTGCATTGACAGCGAATATGACTACGATCCAGTGTGGGCGACGTGTGTCGCACTGAAAGTGCCGCCCACGTTTCACTCACCGGCTATGGGTTGGGGGGGCCGGACAACTTCCAATTATATGTACAATCACACCGGCCATTTTGCCGCCGCAGGAGAAGTCGTTTGCAAAGCTCTGCTCTTTGGCGGTGTCACACGCCGTTTTCCCACGTTGAAGTTTGGTTTCTTAGAGGCTGGGGTGGGTTGGGCGTCAGACCTGTATGCCGGCATTATCGCGCGCTGGAAGAAACGGAACCCACGGGGGTTGGAGAATTATAATCCCACTAATCTGAACAAAGAGTTATGGCTTGACTTGCATCGCAAATATGGTGGAAGACTGGTGCAAGACAAACTCGACGGGTTGCAATCTCCGGGGCTGATGGGTGGCACCAAGGAAGATCCATCGACGCTGGATGATTGGCGTGCGTGCCGTGTGGAAAAAGCTGAAGACATTCGTGATCTCTTTATTCCGAACTTCTACTTTGGCTGTGAAGCCGATGATCCGCTCAATGCCACCGCCTTCAATCGCACGATGAATCCCTTCGGCGCGCAGCTCCGCGCTATCTTTAGTTCTGATATTGGACATTGGGATGTGCCCGATATGACCGAGGTCTTGGAAGAGGCCTACGAGCTGGTAGAACACAAAGTGATTAACGAAGAGAATTTCCGCGACTTCGTCTTTACCAACCCGGTGTCATTGTGGGCGGGCATGAATCCAGACTTCTTCAAGGGGACAGTGGTTGAACAGGCGGCAGCGAAGGCACTGAAGAATGAGAGGCATTAGAGCGAGCTGCGCCTGTTTGTACCTATTTTTTACCACTCGACCCTCACCCTGTCCCTCTTCCTCTCAGGGAGAGGGCAGCCCGAGCAGAGCGAGGGCGGGTGAGGGTAATGTCTAGAGAGAATCCAAATAAATTCTGCTCTAAGGAAATTCTATGCTCCTCACCGACTGCTATGATCTTCCTATCACTACTAGCTCACGCGAAGCCCTTGCTTGGTACAATCGCGGCATCCGCGGACTGCTGGGCTTTCACAAAGACACCGCAGAATGTTTTGAGAAAGCGCTCGTCCTCGACCCGAACTTCAACATGGCTCGCAGCCACCTCGGCATGGCTCATTTCCTTGACGAAACCGCCGAGCAAGTGACACGCGCGAAAGACTGCTTTACCCAATCTTGCAAGGCAATGGATCACCTCACAGATCGTGAACGTGATGTTTTGGAAACCGTGCAGATGTGGGCGCAGGGGAATGCTCGCGAGGCGCTGGCACGTATGCACGCCGCACTTGCCAGTCGCCCGCGTGAAGTCACGCTCCTGCAGAAGCTCTACTTTGGATATTTCATGCAGGGGATGGCTGACAAGATGCGCGATACTGTAGCCTCGGTCATCTCGTATTATCCAGATGACTCTTATGTGCTCGGTATGTATGGATTTAGCCTCGAGGAAACTCGTGATTTCGCTCGCGCCTTCGAGTTTGCTCATAAGGCTCGGGCACTGAATCCGACCGATGCCTGGTCGCTCCACGCCTTGGCGCACTGTCACTACGAGACCGGTACGTTTGCTGCCGGGGCGCAGCTCCTAAATGAAGCGTTGCCGCAGTGTGACAACGTCGGCTTCTTTCGTGTTCACTTGACGTGGCATCACGCTCTATTTCTCTGGGAACAGGGTGATAATCAGCAACCGTTAGCCATCTATCACCAGTTGTTCTCTGATGAAGTGCTGCTTCCACCCAATTTTGCTGATGCGGTGACATTATTATGGCGATTGAATCTGACCGGCGTGACTACGGCCTCAGAATGGCAAGCCTTGACCCCTTCGCTTGATCGGTTACGGACGTTACCTACCTATTTATTCAATCAGATGCACGTCGCCCTTGGACTGACCGGTGCACGCTGCACTGAATGGGCAACCGCGTATCTCGACAGTCTCCGTGCACGTGTGCGTCCTGATCGCCCTGGTGTTGTCGGGGAAGTCGCTGTACCAGCAATCGAGGGGCTGATTGCCTATAGCAAAGAGGATTATCGCCGCACGGTCGACTGCCTGTGGCCGATTCGTGACCGCATAGTCAACATTGGTGGAAGCCATGCCCAGCGTGAGATCTTTGTTGATATTTTGATTGACGCTTGTTTACGCGCTCACGCTTATAAAGAAGCGGGTGAGTTACTGGAAACGAAGCGGCAGTATCGTCCTGACCGCCCCCTCGCACTCGCTGCGCTAGAGAAAGCGTATAATGGTGTAGGTGATGTGGCTAAAGCAACAACAATTGCCGCGCATAGGCAGCGCCTATCGTAAAAAATATGAATGAGCAGATAAAGGAGACACTATGGACTACAAAGTGAAAAAATCGGACGAGGAATGGCGTCAACAACTCACACCGGCGCAGTACGCCGTCTGTCGACAAAAGGCCACTGAACGACCCTTTACTGGTGAGTACTATTTCAAAAATGACGAAGGCACCTATAAATGTGTCTGTTGTGGAGCTGACCTGTTTACCTCCGCGACCAAATTTGACGCCGGTTGTGGTTGGCCCAGCTTCTGGGAACCAATCAAGGCCGAGAACATCCAAGAGGAAGCGGACTACAGCCACGGCATGGAACGGGTTGAGGTCATGTGCAAGAACTGTGGCGCGCATCTCGGCCACGTCTTTGAAGACGGCCCAGAGCCGACTGGCCTGCGCTATTGCATCAATTCAGTGTCGTTGACGATGGAGAAAGATAAGAAATGACCGAGTCGGAGACAAGGAGCTTAAAGCCCTTGTCTTTTCGCACAGGTTGAGCTCTGTGCTGTCAGGTCGTGCGTCTTAATCCCCAACCGGACCTTCGTCCATCTGATGACGAGGCCGTACAGCCTGTGAATATGCGGAAGCTCCCAAGTCCGAGGAATACACCAGTAGAAAACGCAGATACTTTGGGAGATGAAAATTTCCCGACACGAATCACGACAATTGCTCTTTGTAACGAGGATCCAAAACTCCATGAAAAAACAGATCTAACAGCATGTTTGCGTCTTCTGCAGCGGTACGGCTAGTGAGCCCGAGGGTACGTTGTTGAAAACAGCCGCGCATGGCTTCGTTCAGCGCAAAGGCCGACGCATCGACATCATGCGGTCGCAACACCCCGGCATCGACTCCTTCTTTGATGACGCTGGCGATGAGGTTGATATAGCCGAGGTAGAGGTCCAGCATTTGTGTAGCTTCAGGGTGATTCGGCGCTGCGGCAAGGAAGTTCCGCTCCAAGAGCAGTATCTTGAAGAAGTCGCGCTGCGAATCGCTCAACTCCATACTTGCTTCAACTAACCGATATATTTTCTCCAGGGGCTGCGTAACCTCCTCGACCTCCGCGCGAATCTGATTGGTGAAGTTTACCATCCCCTGCTCAACCGCCGCTTTGAGCAGCTCCTCTTTGCTGTGGAAGTAGAGATAGACCGTGCCTTTAGCGATCTTCGCTTCCTCAGCCACCCGGTCAATCGTCACTCCTTGAAATCCATTATGAGCTACCACGCGGCGGGCAGCTTCGAGAATCTCACGAACACGAAAATCTCGAACTAGCTCTTCTTTGCCGCTTGTGACTGAATTTCTAGTCATGTGACTGACTGTACAGTCATTATAAAAACAAAGGCAATCCTCTTCTCTGCAAAAAAGACTTATAGCGATTTACAGATCGAATTATGAAGGGATATGGAAAAAGCGTATATGCTGGTGGTTTTTCCACGGTAGCAAGCGCTTGCTACCCTTTTTTGGGTGAACTAAGTTTAGTTTATTCGATTAATGAGAAACAGGTATAGATCAAGTCAATATTCATCAGGCAAAAACACAGCTCTCACGACTTCTGGAGCGTATAGTAGCCGGAGAAGAAATCGTTATTGCGAAGAGTGGAAAGCCTCTCGCTAAGCTCGTTCCATTTCATGAAGTAGTGCGGCAACCCGGTCACCTCAAGGGAAAAATCAAGATTGGTCGCGACTTTGACGCCCCGTTACCTAATACCCTTGCTGCTGCATTTCGTGGAGAGGGAACGTGAGCCGTCTCCTCTTAGACACACACATTTTACCTAATGTGCAACTCTTTTCAGGATTACACTGTTACTAGGCCATCAAGATCAAGCGGAGGCCGCCCGAGTTGGAGATTGATGAAGACGCCGACTGTATGAGCCAAGACTTTGCGGATTAACCGATGCTGAAAATGCCATAGGTCATGAACCCGAATGCGTGCCACCGCAAATCGTTCGGTCAGATGCGAGCCCACCGTTTCGACTCCCTTGCGCAACCACGCACAGAAAGTGAGGAGGGACGAGGGATGAGCGGACGGCATACCTTTGCGCGGAGGAGTAACGCCCACCACGCTATGCCGCTCGGCCAATAAGGCGTGACGGTAGGCGTCAATAAAACCTTTATCTGCCGGGACCAGGCCTGCAAAGCCCACGACCAACTCGTCCAACAGCCGAATGTCATGAGGCCGGGCAGGCAACAAAGGATAATGGATAATCATCCCACACCGTGTGATTCGCAGGCCCAATTTGAAGCCATAGTAGTCCAGTTTCTTCGCGGCGCAGTGGCCATAGTCGGCCGCTGTGGGAAAGCACTGATCACGGCCACTACGGGTATAGCCACAGACGGGCAACGGCAGGGTATCGAGGATCTGCACTGGATCAGCGCTTTGCCCACTGACCTCCGTCAACTGCTGTTGAATGAGCCCTTTGACGTGCCAGAGGTTCGCAGCTTGGCGGACAAACAGCGTGCGGTCTCTCAACTGGGGAAAGAAGTGCGCATAATGGGCCCGAAAATACGCAAAGAGATCTTTGTCGGTGGTGAGTTTGAAGTATTCGCCGCAGAGTTCCATCGTGATTACTTCTTCATCGCTCAAGGCCGGAGCAAATCCACCTCGGCGTACCGGATACCGGCCTTTGATCCCTTGATATTGGTCACAAACCAAACAGTAGACAGTAATGATAAACTCATCGCGATCCATCGGGGCGCTCCTTCCGTGAATAGTTGGTGTGGTAACCCCTATTCTACGAGATGCGTCCCTGATGGATCATCTGCTTAAGAGTTGCACATTAGGTTTCAACGTGTTTGCTAATGATCCCGGTCTAAGCCGAGTTAGCAATCTGTTATCTTATGCGAATGCAAGCCTCCCAAATCCCGACCCCAAGTGCGTAGACTATATTTTCTTTCGAGGTCCATATCAGGTACGCAGTGCTTCACAATTGCAAGCCCCGTCCGATCATGCCTCACTGCTAGTTGAATTTGAGGATACACGCCCTGAACCTACACAGTGCGAGGACATCCGTAAACAAATTGCAAATAATCGTGGGCGAATTCGCGTCCTAAGAGACTCGGAGAAGGGCCTTGATCCAAAGCACTACCCACAGGACAAGATAGAGTTAAACGAGATTGTGAAGGAGATACATGATCTAGAAAAGGAAATCCAAAACCTACAGCAACAGGCCCAGGCGGCTGGTTGCTTGTCTTGGTAGTGCTGTCGGCGGGGATTCGGCATTGTGCCGAAGCTTAGCAAATCGCAGAGGAGTCATAGACAAAGAAAAGGGGACGGGGGATACAGGAAGCGAAACAAATAGAAAAAAGCGAGAGAAGATCACAGGTAGGTTCCGCGGGGTGTGGCCTAGCATTGCCATGCTTGTGACTATCACTCTTTTGCGGTGTGGATGAATTGATCTCTGCGTCGGCAACAGCACTGGCGAAAGCTATTCGTGCGAAGAAAGTCTCTTCAGTCGAAGTGATAGAAGCGCACCTCAAACGCATTGAAACGGTCAATTCTCAACTGAATGCTGTTGTTCAGTTAACAGCAGATACCGCTCGCACGGAAGCCCAGGCCGCCGATGCGGCCTGGGCTCGAGGGCAGAGCAAAGGACCACTTCACGGCGTACCAATGACCATCAAGGATTCGCTCGACACCAAAGGGGTGATTACCACAGGCGGCACAAAAGGACAAAAGACCCGTATGCCAACGCAGGACGCGACCGTAGTGGCGCGCTTGCGCTCTGCGGGCGCAATCTTGCTGGGCAAAACCAATACCCCTGAACTGACCCTTGCTGGCGAAACTGACAACTTGGTCTACGGGCGCACGAATAACCCCTACGACCTTTCGCGCACTCCCGGTGGCAGTAGTGGCGGCGCTGCGGCGATTGTTGCCGCTGGTGGCTCGCCTTTTGATATTGGGAGTGACACGGCTGGCAGCATCCGGTGGCCCGCTCACTGTTGCGGTATAGCCGGGATTAGGCCGACCTCAGGACGGGTTCCAAGGACCGGCCATGCCATTCCGTTTGGCCTAGGAGCCATAGACATGTTGACACAGCTCGGCCCCTTGGCTCGATTTGTGGAAGACCTTAGAAGCTGTTGAAAAACTGGCGAAAGGGGAACCTGACTTGAGAAAGAGTGCCCAACGCGTCACCTTGCTACCAACACACACCAACATAGTAGGAGGAGACCACGATGAGCACTATGC
>Ga0081539_10005997_pt1 | contig 11944 bp, 9 predicted proteins | sample TabmetS4T2R2_FD_71023 | JGI IMG/M metagenome (GOLD analysis project Ga0081539, IMG submission 71023) | Tabebuia heterophylla rhizosphere microbial communities from the University of Puerto Rico - S4T2R2 | ecosystem: Host-associated > Plants > Roots > Rhizosphere ...
CGGCGCCTGGAGGACTTGCTGGACGCGCGGGTCGCGATCGCCGCCGAGCCGGCCGAGCCCTCGTCCGCGGACGCGCCCGGCGTCGCCGGCTTCGGCGCCCTCCGCCGCACGCGGACCGAAGCCGCGCTGTGGCGGGCCGCGGGCGCTCGGCTGCCGGTCGGCCACCGCCCCGACGGGAGGCCGATGCCGGCGGACGGTCGGGAGATGTCGGCCGCGCACACCCCGCGGTTCACCCTGTGCGTGCTCGCGGATCGGCGCGTGGCCTGTGACGCGGAGCCCGTGGTCCCGAGGCCGGACGCGGACCGAGAGGCGCTGCTCGGCCGCTACACCGCCGTCGCCGACCTCCTGGTGACCGGTGGGGTCGACACGCCGGACGCCGCCACGACGCGGGTCTGGGCCGCGGTCGAGTGCCTGCGCAAGACCGGGCTGCCTGGTGACGCGCCGCTCTCCCTGGTCTCCACCGCGGCGGGTCCGTGGCAGGTCTTCGCCTCGGGGTCGCTGCGGGTCGCGACGTTGCTCACGACCGTGCGCGGCGGCGCCGAACCCACGGTGCTCGCCGTCCTGGCCGAAGGAGGATCCTGAGTGGCCGCCAACTCCGACTACTTCGAGTACCGGCACGTCGTGGGTTTCGAGGAGACGAACCTCGTCGGCAACGTCTACTACACGAACTACCTGAGATGGCAGGGCCGCTGCCGCGAGCTGTTCCTGAAGGAGCGGGCGCCCGAGGTTCTGGCCGACCTCCGGTCGGGCCTCAAGCTCTTCACGCTCAGGGTCGAGTGCGAGTACTTCGCCGAGCTCACCGCCTTCGACGAGATCGCCGTGCGCATGCGGCTGATCGAGCTGGCGCAGACGCAGCTGGAGTTCGGGTTCGAGTACCTGCGCCTGGACGGTGGCGGCAAGAGCGCCGGCGGGACGCTGGTGGCCCGCGGCCGCCAGCGGATCGCCTGCATGGGCGGTCCGGCGGACGCCGTCACGCCCGTCCGGGTGCCGCCGGCCCTGGCTCGGGCCCTGGCGCCCTACGGGCCGGGCGGGCCGAGGCAGGTGGCATGAGCGTCGGATCGACCCCCTTCCTGGAGCTCACGCGCGCCGAGGCCGCCGGCGACACGATGCTGCGCCGGACGTTCGGCAGGTTCGCCACCGGCGTGACCGTCATGACGGTCGGCGGGCCGGATCCGCACGGCATGACGGCGAACTCCTTCACCTCGGGGTCGCTCCGCCCGCCGCTCGTGCTGGTCTGCGTCGACCAGCAGGCGATCATGCACGAACGGATGGTCGTCGGCCGGTTCGGAGTCTCGGTGCTCGCCGGGAGCCAGGAGCACGTGGCGCGCCACTTCGCCGACCTGCGGCGGCCACTCGGCGCCGCGCAGTTCGCCGGCGTCGACCACGAGCCGGGCAGGCTCACGGGCGCGCCGCTGCTGCGGGGCGCCGTCGCGCATTTCGAGTGCGAACTTTCGCAGGCGGTCGACGCGGGCGATCACACGGTTTTCATCGCCCGCCTGCTCGCCCTCGGCCGGGCGCCGGAGAGCGACGCCGAGGAAGCACTGCTCTTCGTCGGCGGCAGGTTCCGTCGCGTGCTGCCCTGAGCCGCGTTCACCGCGTTCGAAAAGGTCGGGGCGGCGATGAAAATCGGCTGTCGATGACGTATTACTGAGATGCCCACCGGAGGAGCTCCGGTGCAGAAGCCTGGCATTCTTCGCTGCTTTTCTCTCCCGAGGAGATCTCATGATTCCGCACGTGTCCGCGCGCGGCCGCTTCCGAATGTGGCTGGCGGCGGTCGGCGCCCTACTGTTGTTCGGCGCCTTCGCCGTACCGGCGCAGGCCGGACGGCAGGCTGCCGCGCCTCCGGCCTTCGATCTCGACAACGGCAACGCGGTGCTCCAGGTGGTCTTCCCCGCTCTGCAGACGACGCAGGGTGCCGCGGTGTCGCCGGACGGTTCCGACCTGACGGTGATCGTCGACACGGCACTCCTGCTGGAGGTGCCGTGGTTCGACGCCGTCGCGCCGTACCACCCGACCGCCGTCGGGATCTTCTCGAACCTCGGCCGCAGGCCGGCGAGCGAGGCCACGACGCGGAACCGCAACATCGCCGTGCTGTACGCGTCCTACCGCAGCTTCCTGCGGCTCATCCCCCAGTTCTCCGATCGGTGGCGGGCCATGATGAGCTCGGCCGGTCTGGACCCGGACGACGCCGAGGAGAACCGGACGACGCCCGCCGGACTAGGGAACCTCGCCGCGCGGCTGGCGTTCGAGGCGCGAGCGCACGACGGCACCAACCGGAACGGCGACGAGGGCGGCGCGCGGTACAACCGGCGGCCGTACGCGGACTACACCGGCTACCGGCCGGTGAACACCGCCTACCGCCTGCGCGATCCGTCGCGATGGCAGCCCGGCGTCATCTCGGCCGGCAACGGCACCTTCACCGTGCAGCAGTTCGAGAACCCGCAGCTGCGCCTGGCCAAGCCGATCACGTACGACGACCCGGCCCGCTTCCGCCTCGCGCCACCGACGGCCAGCGACCCGCGGAACGGCGCCGCGTACCGCCGCCAGGCGGACGAGGTCCTGGCCGCGTCGGCCGCTCTCACCGACCGGCAGAAGATGACGGCCGAACTGATCAACGACAAGTTCCTCGGCATCGGCGCGGTCACCGCGATCGCGGCGGCCCAGAAGGGGCTCGACGTCGAGAAGACGGTCCAGTTCATCACCACCATCGAGGTCGCCAACTTCGACACCACGGTCGCCGTGTGGCACCAGAAGGTGCGCTACGACTCGGTGCGCCCGTTCAGCGCGATCCGGTATCTGTACGGGAACCGGAAGGTGCGTGCCTGGGGCGGCCCGGGCCGGGGCACCGTCGACGACATCACCGGCAACGAGTGGCGCAGCTACCTTCCGACCGCTGACCATCCTGACTACCCGTCCGGCTCCGCGGCCGTCTGCCTGGCCTACACCGAGGCCGCCCGGCGGTTCCTCGGTTCCGACCAGGTCCAGATCGCGTTCCCGTTCCCGGCGGGCTCGTCCCGGATCGAACCCGGCGTCACACCGAAGCAGGACCTCACGCTGCAGTGGAGCAGCTGGTCGTCGTTCGCCCATGACTGCGGCATGAGCCGGCTCTGGGCGGGCGTCCACTTCCGCTCGGCGATCGAGGCCATGTCCGGATTCGCGCCACAGTTCGGGGACCGCGCCTACGCGTTCGTCCAGCGAAAGCTGCACGGCGCCGGCTGAGCGATCACGACAGGGGAGGAGGGCCGCGCCGGTGGGAGGTCTCCACCGCGCGGTCCTCCGTCGTCGTCTCCGCGCCGGGACGGGCCCCCGGCATCTCAAAGGCGACGGCGCGGTAGGTGGTGGGCGAGAAGCCCACGGTGGTCTTGAACCTGGCGCTGAACGTCCCGACGCTGGAGTAGCCGACCCGGGCGGCGACCTCGCCGACGGTCAGGGACGTCGTCAACAACAGTCGCTTCGCCTCCTGCATGCGGACGGCGGTGAGAAACCGCCCCGGCGTTACCCCGGTCGCGCGCTGGAACTCGCGGCTGAAATGGAACCTGCTGTACCGGACCGACCGCGCCATGTCGGCCACCGTGATCGGTTCTGCGAACTGCTGGTAGATCATTGCGACCACCTGGCCGACGGCGTCCGGTGGCCGGTCGATCGTCATGTCCAGCTCCCGTCCTGCGGGGCCGGCGCCGAGTTGAGGGGAAGCGGTCACATCGGCCCTGGATATGACGTTACCCGCAGAATTCATCGTTATCCTGGTGCGCATGTGCGTTTAGGCCCGCATTGACGGCATCGGCGCTCGGCGCGGAGCATGGAACCGCACGGAATATTAATTCGGTCGTGGTCCGGCTCATTGCAAGGGGACGTCATGACGGACGCCGTGAAAGAGCGCTCGGGAAATGTCTGGGGAATCGTCGACTACGGGCCGATCGCGGTCGGCGACGTGCTCGTCAGCGAGCAGCTGGCGCGGGCCGTCGACGTCCACAGCGGCGACCGGGTCCTCGACGTCGCCGCGGGCACGGGAAACAGCGCCCTGGCCGCCGCGCGGCGGGGCGGCGTCGTGACGGCGACCGACATCGTGCCCGCCGTTCTCGAGACGGCCGAACGGCGAGCCGTGGCGGAGGGTCTCCGGCTGACCAGCCGGGTGGCGGGCGCGGACGAGCTGCCGTTCGAGGACGACTCCTTCGACGTCGTCGTCTCCACGTTCGGGTGCATGTACGCCCCGGACCACCGGCGTGCGGCCGACGAGCTCGTGCGCGTCTGCCGCCCCGGCGGCCGCATCGGGCTGGCCAGCTGGACGCCGACCGGGCTCGTGGCGCGACTGCAGCGGCTGATCGCCGGCTACCTGTCCGGCGGGCCCGGCGGATCTGCGGGACCTGGTGGCCCGGGCGGCCCGGGTGGCCCAGGTGGTCCGGGCGGCCCCGGTGGCCCCGGTGGCCCAGGTGGTCCGGGCGGCCCCGCGGGGCGCGGCAAGCCGCCGGTGATGTGGGGCGACGAGGGCTACTGCCGTGAGCTCTTCGGCGAGCGCGTCGTCGAGGTCCGGGCCCTCACCCGGACCGACGAGTGGTGCGCACCGTCGGCGGCGGCACAGGTGGAGCTCCTCGTGAACCACCTGCCGCCCTGGCACGCCGCCTACCACCGGCTGCCCGAGGAGCTGCGCGAGAAGGTGGCCTCGGCCGCCGCGGCGGAGATCCAGACCGCCAACCGCGCCACCGACGGGACCCTCGTCGCGGTCGCGCCGTACTTGGAGTTCGTGGCCGTCGTCGTGTGACGACGGTGCCACGGACCATCTCCGGACCGGCCGTCCTGGACCCGTCAGCAGGCACGGGTCCAGGGCGGCCCACCAGCCGGCGGCGGCGCCGCGGCGTCACATGAAGTTGCGCGTGTGGAGTGCCGACAGGTCGGCGGCCTCATCCGCCGGGAACCCGAGGTGCACCAGTCGCCGCTGACGCCCCTCGTCCATCGCCGCCTGCAGCGCGAGCACCTTGTCGTAGCCACGCCCGACGGCGTCCGGCGTCCAGTGGCCGGCCGCCAGGATCACGAGCGAGTCGAAGACGTCCTGGTTGAGTCCCGCCGTGTCGACGAGGCTCTGGTACCGGCGCTCCACGGCGGCTCGCAACTTCACCCGTAGCGTCGGGTCGAGATCGCCCTGGTGCTTCAGATGCGCGACGCCGAAGGCGACGTGCCGCGCCTCGTCGCGCCGGGCCAGCCGGGTGACCTGGCGCGTCACCGGATCCGGCGCGTGAAGGTCGAGGAACTCGAGGAGGTTGAGGAAGCTGCCCTCGCCGAGCACGGAGAGGAGGAACGAGGCGAGCGAGAAGTCGGCCTCGGTGAGCAGCGTCGCGAGCGACTGGCGTCCGCTCACCGACGACGTCCCCAGCTCCCCGCCGCGCAGGAGTGCGCGCCGGGTGAAGACCTCCATGTGCCGCGCCTCGTCCGCCGCCTGCACCGCCAGGAGCTGGAGCACCTCGCGGAAGTGCGGGTGGATCCGGCCCAGCAGCCGGGCCGGGACCACGAGCGCGGCCTGCTCGTTCTCGATGAGGTACGTCATCACCTGGACGACGGCCCGCTCGACCTCCGGCGCGAGACTGAACTCGGCGTTCCAGTCGACCGCCGTCTCCGGGTTCCACTGGGCGGAGGCGGCGTTGGCGTACAGGGCCGGTGCGATCTCCGCCCAGACCAGGTCCCGGTGGGCGATGTCGAACGGCGCGTCGGGGCCGCCGCGCTCGATCAGGGCGCCGCGCGCCGCGAGACCCCAGTCCAGCGCCGGAGCGCTGACGATCTCGGCGGGCGCGGGGCCACCGGCCCGCTCCGCTCCGGCCCACCGGTCGAGGTCGGCCCGACCCCTCACGACCCAGGCCCGGACGCCGCCGTCCGCGTCGAGCGCCGGCCGCACCCGGTGCCCGACCTGCCGGCACCAGGCCTCGAGGTGCACGACCAGGGCCGGGTCGTTGCCGGTGACGCCGAGTTCCTCGCCGGGGCGCAGCCGCTCGAGCGCGGCGCGCACGAGGATGTGCGCGCCGCGCTCGAACCCCAGCGACCGGAGGTCGAGGACCTGGTCGCCGGTCATGGCCGGTAGTCCGGCGCGGTGACGGCGCCGGCGTCGTCGTAGAAGCCCGCTTCGGCCACGGCGGCCGTGAGCAGGCCGTAGCCGCTGGCGCGGCCCTCCTGCCACATCGTGAGGCCTTCCAGGTCGAAGAGCGGTCGCACCGCCGGGTCCGTGTACGACATGCCCAGGAGAAGGTCTCGCAGGTGCCCCAGCTGCGCCGTCGGCTCGCCGAGGACCGTCAGGTTGCAGTGGTCGAAGGGGCCCGTCTGCGCCAGGATCCGGGTGCTGCCGGCGGGGATCGTGCCCTCGCGGCCGAAGGTCAGGTGGTTCGTGTCGATGATCGCCGCGGCGTCCACCTGCCCGGCGAGCAGGGCACGGACGGCGTCCCGCTCGCCGCCGACATGGTCGCCGTGCAGGCCGACGCCGACGTCGAACCGGCGCACGGTGACCGACCTGCCCGGCACGAGTCCCGCGGCGCGGAGGAACGAGGTCGGGATGAGCGTCGCCTGCGGCGAGTCGACCGCACCCACGCCGACGGTCCGGCCCTCGAGGTCGGAGACCTTCTCGAAGCCGGAGTCGGCACGGACGACGATCACGGAGGTCAGGTCGCGGTCGGTGTCCCGCATGACGAGTGGCACCGCCCGCGCGCCGTTCGCGCGGGCCAGACGCTCGCTGCGGATCCAGGCAAGGGGTGAGTTCCAGGCGGTGTCGATCCGCCCCGCCACCAGGTCCTCGACCTGCCGCTCGTAGTGCGAGTAGAGGAGGTAGTCGAACTCCAGGCCCCGATCGCCGAGGAGGGCGCGGAAGCCGTCCCAGATCGTCACGACCTTGGGGTCGTAGGCGACCGCCCCGAGAAGAACCGTCATGTCCCCTCCTCAGAACAGCGGCTGCCCGAGCCGGGCGCGGCCGACGAAGTCTCGGAGCGCCTCGGTGGTGGGCGCCATGACCCGGGCGGCCAGCGCGTCGCGGAACGGCCGCTCCACGCCGTTCTCCTTGCGGAAGGCGGAGCCCCCGCACAGCCGCATCACGCCGTCCGCGACGTCGGAGGCGGCCTCCGCTGCCACGGCCTTGACCTGGAGAACTCGCAGGGTGGCATCGTCGCGACCGCTTCCCAGCGCGGCGAGCGTGTCCGCGACGAACGCGCGCGTCTCGTCGACCCGGGTCGAGAGCCGGGCGAACTCCACGCGCTGGGCGGGCTGCTCGGCCAGCGTCTGGTCGAGGTGCGCCAGGCGGGTTCGTGTCAGGTGTGCCGCCGCCGTGTCGATCATTCCCTGCATCAGTCCGAGCGAGAATGCGGCGTTGAGGACGAGGAAGGTCGGCAGCGCCGTCGCGAGCGCCAGGTCCAGGCCGGCGCCGTCGTCCCCGAGCCTGGCGGACGCCGGCACGTCGACGGACTCCGCGGACACCGGGTTCGAGGCGTTGCCACGGAGGCCGAGGCCGTCGAAACGGCCCCGCACGGTGAGCCCCGCGGTGTCGCTGGGCACCAGCCAGAGGGTCATCGGCCCGTCGGCCGCGACCGGCCGGCTGGACCAGACGTAGCTGTCGGCCTCGCCCGCCGAGGTGACCCAGCTCTTCTCGGCGTCGAGGCGAACTCGGCCGTTGCCGTTGCTCGTGGCCGTGCTCAGCGGGGCCCAGAAGTGGCTTCGCGACCCGGTCTCCGAGAAGGCGAGGGTGCTGAGGTGGCGCCCGCCGGCGATGGCGCGGCGCGTGTCCTCGTCGCCGTGGGCCTCGATCAGCGCGACGGCGGCGTAGTGCATCAAGGTGACCATCGCGGTGGACCCGCAGGCGGTGGCGAGTCGCTCGATCACGCCCGCGGCGTCCGCCAGCGAGCCTCCGGCCCCACCCACGTCGGGCGAGCTCAGGAGACCCAGCAGGCCGGACCTGCCGAGTGCTTCGACACCGGCGCGGGGGAACTGCCCGGTGCTGTCCACGGACTGCGCCTGGGGGGCGACGGTCTCCTCGGTCACGGTGTTGACGGCGGACGCGGGGTCAAGGGACATGCGGGACCATCCAATCGCAGGTCGTCGGGCCCCGCCCGCGGGCGCGTGCCCGGAGAAATGGGAGTGCTCCGCTGTCGCGGCACTCCGCCGAGATCTCGTGATCGATGTGCGTGCTGGGACTCGAGGACTGCGGTCTTTGACACCCTACGTCGGGTATCGACGAGTCCGCCCGGATACGGCTGATTCTCGTCCGGTCTCGTCCCGTCTCGCCCGCCGTCGGCGTGCCCTCCCCTCGAACGCCGTCGGCCGCAGCGGTCTGCTCCGCTGCGGCCGACGTCGAGGGGTCGTGCCGATGGCTCAGCGAGTCTCGACGTACGCGCGCATGGCGCTCGCGAAGAACCGCCTCGCCTGGGCGTGGTTGAGGTCACCGGCCCTGACGAGATCACCGAGCGCCCGGGCGACGCAACCGGTGTATCGCTTGAATGACAGCGATCCGTTGTAGCTGCACGGGATCTCCGGGAAGGTGATTCGCTCGCCGGGGCGGACGTCGTACAGCTTGTTCCGAACTCCGCCCGGCCAGAGGATCTCGGCGGTGCCGGAACGCGTCCGGCCCATACCGAAGGTGCCCTCCAGGGCGTCCTGCGAGGCGAAGCTCGAACCGGCGATGACCGGCCGGATGGCGCTCCGGTAGCCGCGCGGGGTGAAGGTCACGACGGCGCCGATCCCGTCCCGGTTGACGCGTGCCGCGGGCGTCCTGCCGATGCTGCCCAGGACCCGGATCGTGGCCGACCGGTTGGCGTTGCCGCCGTTGATCTGCACCGACAGGTCGCCGTCCACAGTCGTCTGCGGCGTGGGCCGCAGGGTGATGTCCGGGACGGCCGGACCGCCGCCGGTCCGCTGGTACGTCTTCAGGTACGCCGCCCCGCGGTCGAACGGCGAGTCGAAGTCGAAGTTCGCGTCGTCCGAGTACGGCGTGAGGGGACCCATCTTGCGCGACTGGGCGACGCTCACGACGTCCTCGAACCCGTCCTTGTTCAGGTCACCGACGGCCACGCCGGTCACGGTGCGCCTGCGCTGGGCGGCGGTGTTCTGCGCCTTGAGGTCCAGGTCGAAGGAGGGGAAGAAGCCCTGCTTCAGCGCGTGCGGGCCCTTGTTGCGCAGGAGCGATCCGGGGTTGTCGGAGGTCACCCAGAACATGCCGTCCAGGGAGCCGTGGTAGTAGATGTCGGTGTCGCCGTCGTTGTCGTAGTCGAACGCCGACGTCCCCCAGCCCCACGGGGTGGCCTCGAGGCCACCGAGCGTCGGGTCGGCACCGTCCTTGAGCGGCTCCTTCAGCGAGGACCGCCGCGGGTCGGTGAACGTGTGGTCCTTGTTCTGCAGCAACCAGCGGCTGCTCAGGTCACCCTTGTGGTAGCCCATCTCCGGCAGCGGGATGAACATGTAGTCGCCGGCGTTGCTGTTGAAGACGTCGATGGTGCCGTCGAAGTTGAAGTCGCCGAAGGACAGGCCCATCCAGCCACCCGGCTCCGCGGTGCCGACCGAGCGGGTGACGTCGGTGAAGTGGCCCCGGCCGTCGTTGCGGTGGATGCGGACGAGACCGCGGTCCAGGCCGCCGTTCTTCTTCATCGGGAACGCCGCCTGGTCGTTGTCCACGACGATGTCGGCGTCGCCGTCCTGGTCGTAGTCGACGGCCGCGATGGCCCACGACATCTCGCCGGGCGTCCCGGGCGGGCTGTTCGGCGGCAGCTTCTCGATGTCGAGGTTCGTGAAGCCGGAGCTGTCGCTGACGTCGGTGAACCGGGTGCCGTCCTGGTTGTACAGCAGCTGGTTGCGCTCGTTCAGCGCGTACGGAACGGCGAAGATCGCCAGTGCCTGTCGCATGTCGAAGGAGTTGGCGATGGCGATGTCGACCTTCCCGTTGCCGTCGAAGTCGGCCATCGTGCAGCTCACGTGGCTAACGGCGCCGGCGCCGGTCCCGCTCGCCGTGGTGATGTCCTCGAAGGTCCCGTTGCCGCGGTTGCGGAACAGGTGGTTCGACTCGCGCTTGCCGAGGACGTAGAGGTCCACGTCGCCGTCGTTGTCGATGTCGCCTGCGCACGCACCGTTCGCGTCGACCGAGGTGAGGGCGACGCCGGCCCGCTGGGCGACGTCGGTGAAACTGACCTTGCGGTGCCTGCCGAGCTGGTTCTGGTACAGGCTGTTGGGCCGACCGGGCCCGTTGGTCACGTACAGGTCCAGGTCCCCGTCACCGTCGTAGTCGAACATCACGACACCGGCGATCCCCCGGTCGTGCACCGGCTCACCGGCGAAGGCGGCGAACGTCAGCCCCGAGCGCTGCTTGTTCGCCGCGCGGATGGCGTGCTCGGGGGACGGCGCGCGCCGGTAGTCGTAGAGCGTCGACCCGCGGACCGCGAGCTCCTGGAAGCGGATGTCACCGCCGCCCGGGTGGTGGCGCGGCGTTGCCGACGCCGACAGCGGCCCCGTGGCCAGGGTCGCCGTCACTGCCGCCGCGAGGGCGGCCACGCCGAGCCGGCGACTCGGCATCGTCCTGCCCCTTGCTCCTGCTCTCATGTCGAGCTCCTCTCAGTCCTGGTTGCGAGCGGTGCCGGAGAAGTACTGAGCTGCCTTGGCCCAGGCGATGGCCCCTGCCTGGCGGCCGAGAGAGCGGCCCTGCAGGTCGCCGTCCCGGAAGTGCAGGCCGCCGTAGCGCCGCGAGAGGCCGTTCTCGTCGGCGGCGGCGGTGAACGTCGCCCACGAGAGGTGGACGTCGGCGGTGGGGGAGACGCCGGGCTCGACCCGCGACGTCCCGGCCTTCACGACCTCCGTGGCGCCGTAGCGGTCACTGCCGGTGAACCGCTTGAGGACCTCGGCCGCGGCCGTGCCGAAGGAGCTGTGGCCCGACGGGTACTCGGCGAACATCGGCGTCACGAACTGCGGCGGTTGGTACGCCATCCACGTCGCGCCGTCGATCATGGTGGGCCCACTGCTGCCCGCTCGCTTGAAGGCGGGGATCTGCTTGCCACGGTAGAGGTAGCGGATCGCGCTGATGGGGCGGATCGAGTCGTAGTACCGCTTGTATCCCCAGACGGCGACGGCCGCGTCGAAGACCGCGTTGGTCATCGCGAAGAACAGCTTCGCGTCCTGGTCGAGCGAGTGGTGGTCTCGGCGCGAGACCCACTGGGCGATACGCGACCAGGTGCCGGGCGGACTCACGTACCCCGGTCCCTCGTCGGCCCAGTGCTCGCTGATCGCCTTCTGCCGGTCGGTGAGGTTCGCAGCGAGGTCGACGAGCTCCTGGGCCTGCCGCCGGTACTCCGGATCCTTGGTGGTCGCCGGCGGTGGCAGCTTGATCTGGTCCCAGGACCGCAGGGCGAACGGGGTGACGTTGCCGAACTGCGGGCCCAGCCAGTGCGGTGAGATCGGGTTGCCGTCCTCGCCGTAGTAGACGCCGTCGTAGCCCTCGTAGGCGGGGTTGCCGAAGGCGTCCATGGCGTAGGCGGTCGCCGGCACGTCGGTCAGGATCGGCTGGACGCTGCGGTAGCGCACCATGCCGGTCCCCGCCGGGATCAGCTTGCCGATGATGACGTTCTCCTTGAGCCCGATCAGGCTGTCGCTCTTGCCCTCGATGGCCGCCTCGGTGAGCACCCTGGTGGTCTCCTGGAAGGAGGCCGCCGACAGCCACGACTCGGTCGCGAGCGAGGCCTTGGTGATGCCGAGCAGCTCGGGACGGCCGTTGGCGGGCGTGCTGCCGCGCTCCAGCGACTCCCGGTTGGCCCGCTCGAAGGTGTAGCGGTCGATCAGCTCCCCTGGGAGCAGCTCGGTGTCGCCACCCTCGAGCACGGTCACCCGCTTGAGCATCTGCCTGACGATCAGCTCGATGTGCTTGTCGTGGATGGTCACGCCCTGCGAGGTGTAGACCTTCTGCACCTCGTCGACGAGGTGCCGCTGGGTGGCCCGGATGCCGAGC
>Ga0081539_10005998_pt1 | contig 11943 bp, 12 predicted proteins | sample TabmetS4T2R2_FD_71023 | JGI IMG/M metagenome (GOLD analysis project Ga0081539, IMG submission 71023) | Tabebuia heterophylla rhizosphere microbial communities from the University of Puerto Rico - S4T2R2 | ecosystem: Host-associated > Plants > Roots > Rhizosphere ...
CGGCCTGCGTCGCCGCGACCGACGTCAGGATCGGGATGCCGACGACGATGGCGACCTGCTGGGTCATCAGGGTGAGGCCGGTGGCCAGGCCCTGCTCCTCGTTCGGCAGGCCCGAGGTGCCGGTGACGGTGTAGGCCACGATGGCGGACACGTGCCCGAAGAACCCGACGAACAACGCCGGGACCAGCACCGCGAGCCCGATCCGGTCGGCACCGAGGAACAGCAGCGGCACGGTGGCCAGGCCCTGAACGGACAGGCCCGCCGTCAGGACGGCGCGGTAGCCCCAGCGCCCGATGAGGCGACCGGCGACAATGCCCGCCGCGACCGCCGCCAGCCCGGGGAACCCGAAGATCAACCCGGTCGCGAACGGCCGGAACCCCAGCACCCGCTGCAGATACAGGGTCATCAGGAAGATCATCGACGGCTCCATGACGAAGATCACGAAGCCCGCGTAGTTGCCCCACCTCACCGTGGGCCGCCGCAGGATCCGCACCGGTGCCAGCGGCATCGCCGACCGCAGCTCGATCAGCCAGAACGCGGCCAGCAGCAGCACGCCGGCGATCGCCCACGCGACGTCCCGCTCGATCACCGCGTAGATCACGGCCAGGAGACCGCCCGTCACCGTCACGGCCCCGGGCAGGTCCAGCCGCACACCCTCGGGCACCCTGCTCTCCCGGATCAGGAACGGCGTCAGCACCAGGACGAGGACGGCGACCGGCACGTTGATGACGAACGCGGCCCGCCAGCTCAGCAGGCCGACGAGCGTCCCGCCGACCAGCGCGCCGACCGTGAAGCCGCCGGAGAGCATCGCACCGTTCAGGCCGAGGACGCGGTCGCGCACGGCGCCCTCGGCGAACGTGGTGGTGAGCAGCGACAACGCCGCCGGCATCGCCATCGCCGTGGCGAGACCCTGCAGCGCGCGGGCGGTCAGCAGGACGTCGGCGGAGGCCGCGAAGCCGCCGAGCAGGGACGCTCCGGTCAGCAGCGCCATGCCGGCCAGGAAGAGCCTGCGACGGCCGAACAGGTCCGCCGTCCTGCCGAAGAGCAGGGTGAATCCGGCGGCGGGCAAGGCATAGGCAGAGGTGATCCACGGCAGGCCGGCGGTTGCCAGCCCGACGCCCGCCCCGACCTCCGGGAGCGCGACGTTGAGGATCGAGAAGTCGACGGACAGCATGAACCCGGCGCCGAGCAGGACGAGCAGGACCATCCGCTGCCTGCCGCTGAAGCGTGGTGGTGCCGTCTCGCCGCTCTCGGTGCCAGGGCGTGTTTCGACCACGTGGTCGGTCATTGATCTTCTCCGTCGTTCAGTACGCCGGCCGGGCAGGCGTCGAGAAGCCGCCGGCCATGGAAGAGGCGGCAGCCCCCGCGACGGGAGTGTTTAGCGGGACTCCCGCTCGGCTGCCTCGGCGGCCAGCTTGATCTTGGCCAGACGCCGGTCCCAGTCGGCCGCGAGCGAGGACATCCAGCGCGCCGTCGCGTCCAGTGCCTCGGGCCGTACCGAGTACTTCACCTCGCGCCCGACGCGGCCGCCGGACACCAGTCCGGCGGCGTCGAGCAACCCGAGGTGCTTGACCACCGCTTGCCGTGACACCGGCAGCTCCTCGGCGAGCCTCGTGGCGGTCACCTCGCCGTGCGCGGCGAGCAGGTCGAGCAGTTGACGCCGCGTCGGATCCGCCAGGGCGGTCAGCACGCTGTCGACCACCGCGGTCGCGTCGCGACGTTCGTGGGTCACGTCGCCGATTATCCGGCGCGCTCGATCCGTTCCTCGATCATGAAGAACTCCTTACTCGTTCCAGTCGCTTCTTATGCAACTCAATGGTTGCACAAGCTCGACTGATGTGCAACCAGTTGGTTGCGCTTCGGCGAGTGAGGCGGGACACGCCCTACTGGTCGCCGGAGGACCAGGGGTCGGCGACGGCGGCCAGCAGGCGCCGGATGGCGGACAGGTCGCCGACGACGGCGACGCTGCCGTCGGCGCAGGCGTCCGCGAGCGAGTCGGGATCGGCCAGCAGGGCGCTCAGCGTCGTCGGCTCCGCCCGCAGCGAGGCGGCCGCCGTCGCGGGCTCGCCGGGCGCCACCTGAACCCGCCCGTCCGCCAGGTCGACCGTCCAGGCCCGGCCGTCGAGCTCGAGACGGCAGGTCACCGGAGGCGCCGCGGGGTCCGGACGAGCGGCGCCGCGCAGGAACAGCAGCACCGACGTCGCGCTGAGCGCGGCCGGCGGCGGCGGTTGCGGCGCCTCGATCCCCCAGTCGCCGAGGGCGCCGAGGATCGGCTCCAGCCTGCGGCCCCGCTCGGTGAGCTCGTACGCCTGCGCACCTCCGGCCGGCGCCGGGGCCCGACGGATCACCCCGTGGTGCTCGAGCTCCCGGAGCCGGTCGGCGAGCAGGTTCGAGCTGACGTGCGGCAACGCGCGCCGCAGCTCCGAGAAGCGCTGGGGCACCAGGAGCAGCTCGCGGACCACCAGCAGGGCCCACCGCTCCCCGAGGACGTCGAGCGCCCGGGCGATCCCGCAGGAGTCGCGATAGCTACGGCTGGTCGGCATGGCTCCACTTCCCTCGTCTCGAACCGATCCTAAACTAGCACGACGAGTGGTTGTTATTCACAACTGACTCTGGTTAATGTTCACCTACCGCCCCGGCAGGGGGCCTCGAGATCGAGCGGGATGATGCAGGTGGGTACGCAGTCGGTGGCGCTCCGTCGAGACGGGGCGAACCTCGCCCTCGCGACGCTGTTCCTCGGGATGTTCGTGTGGGGCAGCGGCGAGTTGCTCGTGGTCGGCCTGCTGAACCGGATCGCCGGCGACCTCCGGGTCTCCATCCCCGCTGCCGGCGTCCTGGTGACCGCCTACGCGCTGGGCCTCGCCGTCGGCGGCCCGGTGCTGACCGCGCTGACGATCCGGTTGGACAGGCGCGCGATCCTCGTCGGCGCGCTGGCCCTGCTCGTCGTCTGCACCCTGGTGCCGGTGCTGACCACCAGCTACGGCCTGTTCGTCGCGATGCGCGCCGTCGTCGGGGCGCTGCACGGCCTGTTCGTCGCCGTCGGCTTCGTGCTGGCGACGTCGCTCGTCGCGCCGGAGCGCATGGGCCGGGCGATCTCGGTGGTCGTCTCCGGCCTGTTCGTGTCGACCGCCCTGGGCGTGCCGCTGGGCACGCGGGTGGGCCAGGTGCTGGGCTGGCGCGGCTCGTTCACCGCCGTCGCGGTACTCGGCGTGGCCGCGCTCGTGGCAACGCTGCTGCTGATCCCGGCCGCGCCGGGCAGCGGCGGCGGCGCGGCCAGCCAGGCGAGGTACGCGTTCGCGCCGCGGGTGCTCGGCGCCCTGCTCGTGAACGTCCTGGCGTTCGCGGCGGTGTACTCGGCGCTCACCTACGTGGTGCCGTTCCTCACGGACGTCACCGACGTCTCCGACGGCATGGTCAGCGTGTTCCTGCTGGCCTACGGCGTCGCCACCGCGGTCGGCTCGCTGGCCGGCGGCCGGTTCGCCGACCGGAACGCCGCGCGCACGCTGGTCGTCGGCGCCGTCGGCGTGGCGGCCTCGCTGCTGGCGCTCCAACTGGTCGGCACGGTCGCCGTCCTGGTCGCCCCGGCGCTTGTCGCCTTCGGCCTGTTCGCCATGGGCATGGTGCCCTCGATGCAGTACCGCGTGGTGAGCCTGGCGGGTCCGGGCGGACAGCTGGCGTCCTCGCTGCCCGCCGCGGCGGCCAACATGGGCATCGCGCTGGGCGCGTACGCCGGTGGCCTGGCGTACGGCGCCGCCACCGCCTCGGCGCCGGTGCTCACCGGCCTGGCCATCGCGGTGATCGCCGTCCTGGCGGCCTGGGGCGCCGCCTTCCTGAAGCCGCCGGTGGCCCCGGCCGCGGCGGAGCCGGCGGCCCCGGCGAGCGCGACCGGCGAGGCCGCGTAGCCCGAAAGGCCCGTCGGGGAACGACAACCATCACCTGGAGGACACATGAGCGGACTGCTCCTGGCGGACAAGACGGCCGTGATCCACGGTGGCGGCGGCGCCATCGGCGGCGCCGTCGCCCGGGTCTTCGCCCGGGAAGGCGCGCGGGTCTTCATCGCCGGGCGGACCCGGGCGAAGCTCGACGCCGTGGCCCGCGACATCGCCGCCGCCGGTGGCTCGGTGGCGACCGCGCAGCTCGACGTCCTGGACCAGCAGGCGGTCGAGAAGCACGCCGACGAGGTCGCGGCGACGGCGGGCGGCATCGACATCGCCCTCAACGCCGTGAGCGTCATGCACGACCAGGGGACGCCGCTGGCCGACCTCTCGCTGGCGGAGTTCATGCGGCCGATCGACGGCTTCCTGCGGGCGCTGTTCATCACCAGCAAGGCCGTGGCACGGCACATGGGTCGCGAGCGGCCGGGCGTCGTCCTGACCCTGTCCGAGCCGGGCGCCAAGCTCGCCGTGGGCGGCATCCTGGGGCACGGCGTGAGCGCGGCCGGCAAGGAGGCGTTCTCTCGGTTGCTGGCCGCGGAACTGGCGCCCGGCAACGTCCGCGTCGTCGACATCCGCCCGCACGCGATCGTCGACGCGCCGGCCGCGGGCTCCTACACCCGGGAGCTCTTCCAGCCGTCGGCAGCGGCGGCCGGGCAGTCGGTGCAGGAGTTCCTCGACGCCGGCGGGATGGTGCAGGGGACGCTCCTGAAGCGGCTGCCGACGCTGCGCGAGATCGCGGAGACGGCCGCGTTCCTGGCCTCGGATCGCGCCGCCGCCATGACCGGCACGGTGGTCAACCTGTCCGGCGGAGCGCTGGTCGACTGACCCGCCCGCCGGTGGCGGCCGCGCGTGGCCGGGGTCGCCGTCAGCGGCCCCGGCCGGCCGGCGTCGCGCGGCGGCGCCGGGTCGCGCCGGCCACGATCTCCTCGGCGAAGCCCAGGGCCGACCGGACGGCGCCGTCGCGGCCGAGGACGGGACCGTTGGCGTTCAGGCCGTCGACGAGGAGCGCGATGCGGTCGCCGAGCGCGTCGGGGTCGGCGGCGCCGGCCGCGGCGGCGAGCTCGCGCAGGTGGTCCTGCCGGTCGGCGTAGTAGCCGACGATGACCTGGTGCGCCGGGTGGTCCCGGTCGGGGAACTCGGCGAACGCGTTGCGCAGCGGGCAGCCGCGGAACCCGTCCGAGGTGGACTGCTCCGCGACCGCGGCCACGAGCTCCACCAGCTGCGCCGCGGGCTTCCCCGGCGCCGCACGCTCGGCCCGTTCGATCGTGGCGTCCCAGTCCGCGCGGCACCGCTCCAGGTACGCGACGACGAGATCGTCCTTGCTGCCGAACTCCCGGTAGAGCAGGTTCTTGCCGCAGCCCCCCTCGTCGATGATCTGTTGCAGGCCCACGGCATGGACGCCGTGCTCGGCGAACAGTCGTGCGGCGACGTCGAGTATCCGCTCGCGCGCCGTGGGATCGGGTCGTCTGGGCATCGCTCACCCCTCGCCCCCCAGTGTAGCGGACCGTTCGGTCCATCAAACTCCGCCCGGGGTATTGACGCCACGGGGCGGCGTCTGAGCAGAATTTGGACCGATCGGTCCCGGACCGATCAGTCCGATTCACTCGACGTGAGGATCACCATGACCAGCACCGCAGTCCCGCCCGACTCGGGGACCGCGTCCGACGTCGGCGACTCGTTGAGCGGCAGGGCCTGGGCCATGCTCCTGGTGCTCTGCGGCGCCCTGTTCCTGGACGCCCTCGACGTCTCGATGAAAGGCGTCGCCCTGCCCGCCATCAGTGCGGACCTGAACCTGCCGCCGAGCTCACTGCAGTGGGTCGTCAGCGGCTACGTGCTCGGCTTCGGCGGCTTCCTGCTGCTGGGCGGTCGCGCCGCCGACCTGCTCGGCCGCCGCCGGGTGTTCCTGGGGTCGCTGCTGGCGTTCCTCGTCACCTCGGCCCTCGGCGGCCTGGCGACGAGCGGCGAGGCGCTGGTCGCGACCCGGTTCCTCACCGGGGTCAGCGCGGCGTTCTCCGCGCCGGCCGGGCTGAGCATCATCACCACGAGCTTCGCCGAGGGCGCGACGCGCAACCGTGCGCTGGCGATCTACACGGCGACCGGCGCGTCCGGCTTCGCCTCCGGCCTCGTCGTGGGTGGGCTGCTCACCGACCTGTCGTGGCGCTGGGTGTTCTTCCTCCCCGTCGTGCTCGCCTGCCTCACGCTGGCGGGCGCCGTCCGCCTGATTCCGCGCTCCCCGGTCGCCGGCGGTGCGGGGCGCGGGTTCGACGTCGCGGGTGCCGTCACCGTGACGGCGGCGATGCTGCTGCTGGTGTTCACGCTGGTCGAGGCGCCGGCCCGGGGCTGGGCCTCCGCGCGCACGCTGGCCTCCTTCGGCGGCGTCGTGCTGCTGCTCGCGGCGTTCGCGGCGATCGAGTCACGGACGGCGGACCCCCTGCTGCGGCTGAGCCTGCTTCGGTCCGCCCCGGTGATCCGGGCCAACGTCGGCGCCCTGGTGCTGGTCGGCAGCTGGGTCGGGTGCCTGTTCGTGCTCACGCTGTACCTGCAGGAGATGCGTGGCTGGTCCGCCCTCGCGACCGGTCTGGCCGTGTGCCCGTCCGGCATCGTGGTGGCGCTGCTGGCGCCGCGCATCGCGCCGCCGCTGATCGGCCGCTTCGGCACGACGCCGGTGATCCTCGCGGGCTTCGCCTGCTTGGCCGCGGCGTACGCCGTCCTGCAGCTGCTGCGGGTCGACACGCCGTACGCGACCGTGCTGCTGCCGGCCTTCCTGCTCGTCGGCCTCGGCTTCACGTTCGCCTACGGCCCGCTGAACGTCGTGGCCACGAGCGGCGTCCCGGCCGCCGAGCACGGGGTGGCCGGCGGCCTGGTGAACACCTCGTTCCAGCTCGGCCCGGCGCTGCTGCTGGCCGCCGTCACGGCCGTCGACGACGCCGTCGCCGGCGACGCCGCCACGACGTCGGCGGCCTTGGCCGGGTACCGCGCCGCTCTCGTCGTCCCGCTGGTCGCCAGCCTCGTCGGGCTGGTCGCGACGGCGACGGGCCTGCGCGCCGGCCGCCGTCGCGCCCGCCGGCCCGGTCAGGCGCCGCCGGCGGGCTGCAGCCCGCGCAGCGCGTCACGCATGGCGGCCAGCCCCTGCCGGTAGAAGCGCGGGCCGTAGGACACGCGGGCGACGCCGAGCGCCCGCAACGCCTCGAGGTCGAGCGCGTCGGTGGTGTTGCCGTTGACCGGCGCCGGTACCTCGGCGACGAGCCGGCCGAGGTCGTGGCCGGAGGATGCGCCGATCGGGTAGACGCAGTCGGCGCCGGCCTCGCGGTACAGCCGGCCGCGCCGGATCGCCTCGGCCAGCCGGTCCGGCTCGGGGATCCCGCTGGACGGCAGGAACACGTCGATCCGCGCGTTGACGACGACCGGCACCCCGGCCGCGTCGGCGGCGGCGCGAACCTGGGCGAGCCGGTCCGCCTGGGCCGCGGCGTCCACCAGGCCGCCGCCGGCCCGGTGGTCGGTGTCCTCGAGGTTGCAGCCGACGGCGCCGGCCTCGAGCAGCCGGTCCACGAGCTCCGGCGGCTCGAGGCCGTAGCCCGCCTCGGCGTCCACCGTCACCGGCACCGGGACGGCGCGGGCGATGCGGGCGGCGGCCGCGAACATCTCCGCCCAGGGCGCGGCCTCGCCGTCACCGAAGCCGAGGGAGTCCGCGACGGCGGCGCTGGACGTCGCAACGACCGGGAACCCGGCCTCGACGACGAGTCGCGCGGTGGCCGCGTCCCAGGCGTTCGGCAGCACCAGCATCGGGCCGTGGTGGAGCTCGCGCAGCCGGTCGGCGTGTGTCTTCAGGTCGGTCATGAGGGTCTCCTCGTCGAGGTCGCCGGCTGCTGGTCAGCGTGCGGCGCGGGCGGCGGCCAGGCGCTCGAGGTGCTCCGGGGGCATGCCCGGGCCGGGGCGGGCGAGGACCTCGCCGGCGTCGGCGAGCGTGCCGCACGACGCGCAGTCGAGGTGCGCGGCGACCGCCGAGCCGCAGGCCTGGTGGGAGAAGAGGATCGGCGGGCCGTCCGGGGCGGCCCACCGGTCCCCCCACTGGGTGAGCGCGACGAGCGCGGCTGCTAGGTCGCGGCCCTTCTCGGTCAGCAGGTACTGCGAGCCCGCCGGCGTCGCGCGGCGGTGCTCCATGATCCCGGCCGCCACGAACCCGTCGAGCCGGTTCTGCAGGACGTTGGTCGCGATCCCCAGGCGCCGCTGGAACTCGACGAAGCGCGTCGTCCCGGCGAACAGCGCGTCGCGGACGATCAGCAGGCTCCACCGCTCGCCGACGAGCTCCAGGGTCCGCGCCATGGAGCAGACCTGCGAGTCGTAGGTCTTCCCGAGCACGACCCCAGCCTCGCACCTGCACTTGCATGACGCAAGCGTCAGTCCGGGGCGCGGGGCGGACGCGCCACCCGGCAGCTGCCGTCGGTGCAGGCCCTCGTGACCCGACCCCGCGAGATCATCTCGACGAGGCCGATCGCCCAGCAGGTGGGGCAGCCGCGCAGGACTACCAGGCCGGCAGGGGCGAGCACCAGGGCGGGCACGCCGACGACGCGGAGCAGCGCAATCGAGCCGAACAGCAGGCCGAAACCGACGCCTCCGCGGAACAGGTGTGCCGGCACGGACGTGCCGGTGACCGAGCTGTGCACGGCGACCTCAGCCGTCTTCGCTGCCGAGCTCGGCACGGAGCGCGGTGCGGGCCCGGTGCAGCCTCGACTTCATGGCCGCCGTGCTCAGGCCCATCTGCTGGGCCACCAGCCGGCCGGGCATCCCCTGCACGTCGCGCATGACGAGCACGCAGCGCTGGTCGGCGGGAAGCGCGGCGATCGCGACGGCGACCCGCTCGCCCTCCAGCCGGCGCAGCACGTCGTCCTCGGCGGAGATCACGGTCGGCTCGGGGACGGGTGTGGCGCGCCGGCGCAGCGCCCGTGCCCGGCGGACGCATTCGTGACGGACGATCTGGAACATCCAGGAGCTCAGCGCCGCCGTCGCCCGGAGCGTGCCGATCTTGCGAAAGAGAACGATCAGCGCCTCCTGCGCGGCGTCCTCGGCGTCCTGTTCGCTCGCGCACAACGTGTGGGCGAACCGCCGGACGTGCGGGTGCGCGGCCGAGACCAGCGCAGCGATCGACGCCGCGTCACCGGCCCGCGCCGCGATGACGACGCCGTCCTCCGGCCAGCCCGGCCCAGGACCCGTCCTAGCCACGTGACCGCGCACGGCGGGTCAGGAACACCAGGCAACTGCAGACCAGCAGGACACCGGCCACGCCGGCGACCACCCAGACGGACATCACAACCTCCCCAGTGCCGGTCCCGTCGACCGGCACCCATAAGAGCGTCCACCGGGCAGAAGGATTCATCCGCCGTTCGACGTCTTCCGAGCCCGCCCGGCGCGCACGACGACGCGGTCAGTCGTCGGTGAGCGGTGCCTGCAGCTCGGTGACCCACTCGGCGGGGTCGGCGGGGCATTCCAGGTACAGCTCGCGCGCCGGCCCGGTGGAGCGGTGGCCGTGCGCGTCGACCCAGCGGGCCAGCGCCTGCCAGGCCGGCAGCACGGCGTCCATCGGGCCACGGTGCACCAGCGTGGCGTGGTCGGCCGGGGGCAGGTCGGCGATCGACAGGCCGTTGAGCTCCGCGCCGTGCTCGGTGGCGACGGGGACGGCGGCGTGCACGGCCACGGCGCCGGCGTCCGCTCCGCCGGTCTGGTCGTAGTAGCAGGTGAGCCGTCCGACCGGCGTGACCTCGGCGGCGGCCAGGCGGCGGCCGAGCTCGGCGCACAGCGGCTGGACCACCGGGCCGATGTCGTCGGGATGGAAGCTGTCCACGGTGGTGGACAGCTCCGCCATCCTGGCCGCGGGCAGGCGCTTGACCACCACCTCGTGCGCCGGCAGCCCGCCGTCGAGCTCGATGGCGCGCAGCCGGGCCTCGACCTGGGCCAGCCGCTGCGTGCTCGCGGCGACGGCGGCCTCGAGGTCGGCGCGGCGCAGCGCCAGCATCCCCCGCACCTGCTCGACGCCGACCTGCTCGCCGAGCATCAGCCGCACCTGCTCGAGCGTGAAGCCGAGGTCCTTGAGCGCGACGATGCGGTTGAGCTCCGCCAGCTGCGCCGCCTGGTAGGCGCGGTATCCGGTGACCGGGTCGACGTGCGCGGGCCGCAGCAGCCCGATGGCGTCGTAGTGCCGCAGCATGCGCACCGATACCCGGCCGTGCCGCGCGAACTCGCCGATGGCGAACACGGCTCATCCTGACACGGGCGGCAGCGTGAACCCGCCGACGACGTCGGCGGCGAGCTCGGCGAACGTGATCGCCGTGTCGTCCTCGTGCCGCGGCCCGACGACCTGCGCGCCGACCGGCAGCCCGCCGGGCGTCCGGCCTACCGGGGCGCTGAGCGCGGGTAGGCCGGCCAGGGAGGCGTGCGCGATCCAGAAACCGAGGTCGTGGTAGGGCCGCTCGCCGTCGGGGGTGCCGATCGTCTGTGGCTCGGTGTGGGGGAAGGCCGCGGTGAAGGCCGTGGGGCAGACGAACACGTCGACCTCGCCGAAGTACCGGTCCCACGCCAGGCGCGCCGCCATCCGCCGCCGGTGCTGCTCGACCACCTGCGGCAGGGTGGCGACGTCGGTGTCGCCGCCGTGGAAGGCGAAGAACTGGCCCACCTCGAAACCGAACGACTCGGCCTGGCCGACCGGGTCGACGCCGTCCGGCCAGCCTTCGACGATCGTCGCACCCGCCGCGCCGAGGGCGTCGACGGCGTCCGACAACGCGGCGCCGACCTCGCCGGTGACGGGGGCGGCCGGATGGTCGAGCACCACGCCGACCCGGAAATCCGCCAACCGGGTACGCCGCGAAGGAGCCGGCCGCCAGACGTACGCCCGGGCCTCCGCGCCGGCCGGGCCGGCCGTGACGTGCAGCGCCGTGCGCAGGTCGGCGGCAGACCGGGCGAGCGGGCCGACCGCGGACAGGTAGGCCATGTCGGTGGGCGGAGTGGGTGGGCCCGGCGGCTGGAACCCGTCCAGGGGCACCGTGCCCGCGGTCGGCTTGAGGCCGTAGACCCCGCAGAAGGCGGCCGGGATCCTGATCGAGCCGGTCAGGTCGGAGCCGTACTCGAGGAAGGACAGGCCCGCCGCCACCGCGGCCGCGCCGCCGCCGGTCGAGCCGCCGGGGGTGCGGGCGGCGTCCCAGGGGTTGACGGTCCGGCCGTACAGCGGGTTGGCGCACTGCCCGACGTCGGCGAGCATCGCGGCCACGTTGGTGGTGCCGAACAGCACCGCCCCGGCCGCACGGAGCCGCGCCACCGCCACGGCGTCGCGATCGGCGACGAAGCCGGCGAAGTCCGGGTTGCCCCAGGTGGAGCGCATCCCGGCCACCTGGAAGCTCTCCTTGACGGTCATCGGCACGCCGGCCAGGGGGCGCGGCCGCTCGCCCCGGGCCAGCGCGAGGTCGGCGTCGGCCGCGTCGCGCAGCGCGACCGCGCGACGGACCTCCACGACCGCGTTCACCACCGGGTTCACCGCCTCGACCCGCTCGAGCACCCGTTCGGTCAGCTCGCGCGCCGACAGCCGGCCGTCGCGCAGCAGCGCCGTCACCTGTCCGGCGGACAGGAAAGTCACGTCAGTCATGACTCCGGACTACGACCTGACACGGTGTCAGGGTCAACGCCGCCGGCCGCGGTCGGTAGCACGCGCCACCACACGCCAGTCATCCGGCCCGGCGCTGACGGCGACACGCTGGCAGGATCCAGACATGGCCGCGGTCCTGGAGGGTTTGGACGTTCGCGGAGCGGCGGCGGCACCGGCGATTCCGTTGGCCGTCCCCGGACTGCGGCTGGTCCCGTTGACGGATGACCTGAAGTCACGGCTGAGCGGGGGCGGGGGGCGTTGGCCTTCGGTCCCCTGTTCACCGCGACGCGGCACGAGGAAGCCGACGACGGGTACGTGGTCGCCGGGCGCGACGCGATGGCGATCAACACCGGGCTGCGCCGGCTCGGGGTCCGCACC
>Ga0081539_10005999_pt1 | contig 11941 bp, 14 predicted proteins | sample TabmetS4T2R2_FD_71023 | JGI IMG/M metagenome (GOLD analysis project Ga0081539, IMG submission 71023) | Tabebuia heterophylla rhizosphere microbial communities from the University of Puerto Rico - S4T2R2 | ecosystem: Host-associated > Plants > Roots > Rhizosphere ...
CAGCGCGTGCTGGACGTCCCAGAGCATCACGCGGTGCGCCCGCGGGTGCACGAAGCCGCGCAGCGCCCGGCCGAGGCGCGCCGCGGTGCCGCCCCACGCCGTCAGCGCGGCCTCCGACAGGGTGGCCGCGGACGGCCTGCCGCGGCTCGGCAGCGCGTCGTACAGCCGCACCCAGTGCACCGTCCCGCCGTCCTGCCAGGCGGCCCGGAGCGTCGCCGGGGCGTCGCCCGGACGCGCCGGTCCCGCCGCGCCGCCGGCCTGCGAGCGCCACGGCAGCGCGACGACCAGCCCGGGATCCATCGCGGTGACGTGCAGCGCGGCGGCGGCCTCCATGTCCAGGACGGCAGGGTCCTCGGCGGCGTTCGAGACCTTCAGCACGGCGACGGTCGCGTCGTCGCCGTCGCCGTCCTGGAGCACGAACGTCCGGTCGCGCTCGCTGCCGAGGTCCCGCGCGCCCTGCGCGACGACGCCGTAGAGGTCCGCAGCGACGGCGACGGCGTCGGCGGTCGTCAGGCGCGGCCGATCCGCGGTGAGGACACGGTCCATGTGAGCCACGCTAGCGATCACCGGCCCGGGCCGCCTGGGCCGGCGGGTCCGCGGCCATGGCGGAGAGCAGCTCGTACGCGACGTGCGCGGCGGCGATCCCGGTGATCTGGGCGTGGTCGTATGCCGGCGCGACCTCGACGACGTCGGCGCCGGTGAGGTGGAGCCCGGCGAGCCCGCGGAGGACGGCGAGCAGCTCGCGGCTGGTCAGGCCGCCGGACTCGGGGGTGCCGGTGCCGGGGGCGAACGCGGGGTCGAGGACGTCGATGTCCACCGAGACGTACACCGGCCGCTCGCCGACCCTGGACCGCACGCGCTCGACGACGCCGCGGGCCCCGAGGTCGTCGAGCTCCCGGGCGTGCACGACCTGGAAGCCGAGCCCGGCGTCGTCGACGAGGTCGTGCGCCGAGTAGAGCGGCCCCCGGATGCCGACGTGCAGGCAGCCGCTCGGGTCGAGCAGCCCTTCCTCGGCCGCGCGCCGGAACGGCGTCCCGTGCGTGTAGTCCGCGCCGAAGTACGTGTCCCAGGTGTCGAGGTGGGCGTCGAGGTGCACGACGGCGATCGGGCCGTGCCGCGCGTGCATGGCGCGCAGCAGCGGCAGGGCGATCGTGTGGTCACCGCCGAGGGTCACCAGCCGGCCGGCCCGCTCCAGGAGCTCCCGGGCCCCCGCCTCGACGTTCGCGATCGCCCGGCCGACGTCGAACGGGTCGGCCGCGAGGTCGCCGGCGTCCACCACCTGCCGGCGGGCGAACGGCTCGACGTCCTGCGCGGGGGTGTACGGCCGGGGCAGCCGCGACGACTCCCGGATGTGCGCCGGGCCGAAGCGCGCCCCCGGCCGGTAACTGACCCCCGAGTCGAACGGGACCCCCACGACGGCGACGTCGACGTCCGAGACCTCGTCGATGCGGGGCAGCGCGGCGAAGGTCGGCGGGCCGGCGAACCGGGGCACGACCGTCGCATCGACCTGGCCCACGCGGCCGTCCGTGATGATCCGCTCCATGCTCAGTCCAGAGTGCCCGACGGGACGCTCCGCCTGCGTCCGACGCGGTGCGCCGACGCCCGCGGGTCGTCGAGAATCTCCGGCAACGGCGCCTCGTGGGTGGGGACGAGCCGCGGGCCGGCCGGGCCGAAGGCGTAGCGCGGTTCGGGGAAGGCGAACAGCAGCACCAGGTAGACGGCGGCGGCGAGCCCGATCGACACCACGAGGCTGATGTCGACGCCGCTCGCCGCGTTGCGGAACGGTCCCTCGATCAGCGGTGGGTAGTTGGCGAACAGCAGCCCGACCCCCGCCGCCGGGACCCAGGCCACCATGCCGCGCCAGTTGACGCCGCCGCTGAACCAGTAGCGGCCACCGACACGCCCCTGGTTGAAGACCTGGACGTCCGCGGGGGCGTAGTGCCCGCGGCGCACCCAGTACCCGATCGCCATGATGATCATCCACGGCGTCGTGCAGATGATGATGGCGCCGACGAACGCGTTCACGCTGGCGAGCAGGTCGAACACCAGCCGGCCGACGAGGATGAAGCCGAACGCGACCGTCCCGATGAACAGCGACGCCTGGACGCGGCTCAGCCGCGGGAACACCGAGGAGAAGTCGAGGCCGGTCCCGTAGAGGGCGGTGATCCCGGTCGACATCCAGCCGAGGAACGCCACCAGCATCAGCAGCACCGCGTACCAGAGCGGGGAGACCTGGATCGGCGCGAAGACGTAGTCGGCCTCGCCGGCCACCAGCGTCGCCGTGACGACGCCGAAGAGGAACGGCACGAGCGTGGCGAGCTGCGCCAGGAACGTGGCGACCATCAGCCGGGACGGCCGGGTGTCCGCCGGGATGTAGCGGGACCAGTCGCCCAGGAACGCGCCGAAGCGAGGACGAACGTCGGCCAGAAGCCGCCGAGGGCGTACGCCTCCGCGCCGGGGTCGTAGCCGAGGTCGACCATCGATCCGTAGGCCACCAGGCCGAGCAGCATGAGACCGGTGTTCGCCACGACGACGACCTTGTTGAACAGCAGCATGAGCTCGTAGCCGTACACCACGACGACGACGACCAGCCCGCCGAGGACCGCCTAGGCAAGGCCGCGCAGGAGGTCCGAGTCGCCGGTGCCGAGCAGCCGCGTCGCGCCGCCGACGAGCGCGTCGCCGCTGACCCAGACCGAGATCGAGTAGAACGCGACGGCGGTCAGCAGCGACAGGAACGAGCCGAGCACGCGGCCGCGGACGCCGAAGTGCGCGCCGGACGACACCGCGTTGTTGGTGCCCGTACGCGGGCCGAACAGTCCCATCGGCATGAGGAACAGTGCCCCGACGACGACGCCCGCGAGGGTGGCCGCCACCGCCTGCGCGAGGGACAGCCCGAGGATGACCGGGAACGTGCCCAGGATGATCGTGGCGAACGTGTTGGCGCCGCCGAACTGGATGCGGAAGAGGTCGACCGGGCCCGACGTCCGCTCCGCGTCGGGGATGGTGTCGATCCCGTGCTGCTCGATCTCGGTCGCCCGGGGGCGCCGCTGCTCCGCCGCCAGGCCGGCGACCTCGGCCCCGCTCATGTCGACCTCCCGGTGGTGTCAGCCGATCATCACGTCGGCGGCCACCGTAGCCGAAGGTTTTCTCAGAGACAACAGATGTTTACCAGCGAAGGATGGGGCATGCTGGCGTGCGACTCTGTGCCGGCATCCGCACGGGGAAGGGAGCACGGTGGCGGGATGAGGCTCCGTGCCGGCATCCGCACGTGGAAGGGAGAGGACGGTGGCGGGATGAGGCTCCGTGCCGGCATCCGCACGTGGAAGGGAGAGGACGGTGGCGGGCGACACGTGGAAGGGAGAGGACGGTGGCGGGCGACCTGCGCCGGATACCGCGGCCGCACGACCCGGCCGAGGCACTGGTCGGTGCGCGGCTCCGCGCCCTTCGTCACGCCTCCGGGCTGACGCTGGCCGCCGTCGCCGAGCGCGCCGGGCTCTCGAAGGGGTTCCTGAGCCGGTTGGAGCGCGACGAGGTCTCGCCGTCCGTTGCGACGCTGGTGACCGTCTGCGGCATCCTCGGCGTCCCGGTCGGCCGGCTGTTCGACAGCCCGCGCACGTCGCTCGTACGCGCCGGCGAGGCACCGCCGATCAACTTCGGCGGCCAGGGGGTGCACGAGGTGCTCCTCACCGCCGGTGACCAGCGGCAGCTCGGCGTCATCCGGTCCACCGTCGAACCCGGCGGCAGCGGCGGCGAGGAGCTGTACTCCCTCGCCTGCGAGGTCGAGTTCGTCTACGTGCTCAGCGGCTCGATCCGGCTGCTCCTGCCCGGCGAGGTCGTGGACCTGGACGCCGGCGACGCGTTCACGATGCCCGGGACGACGCCGCACAGCTGGCTCAACCTCTCGTCGGCCACGACGTGCGAGGTCCTGTGGGTGCTGACGCCGGCACCCTGACCGCCGGCCGCCTCACCGCCGGCCCTGCGCGGTGCTACTCGTCGGTGGTGCCGAGGGGCTCCGGCGCAGCGGCGGTCTGCGGCGTCCCGTGGGCGACGCTCAGGCTGACGTCTCGCCAGGCCTCGTCGCCGGCGGCGAGTTCCCGCGCCGCCTGCTGTGCCAGCGGCACGGCGTCGACTCCCAGCAGCAGGCGGAGGGGCGCATCGTCCCGGCCGGCGAGGTCGCGCACGACGTGGGCGACCTCGTCGTGCGCGTCGTGCGCGCTGTTCGCCTCGTGACCGGAGCCGGCGCGTAACAGCTCGGCGAAGGCTCCGATCGTCGGCTGGTAGGGGTGCTGGGTGGTGGGATCGTCATCGACGAGCCGGCCCAGTCGGTGCGCATGCCGCCCGGCTCGAGAATGGTGACCTTCACCCCGAACGGAGCGATCTCCTGGGCGAGCCCGCTGGAGAACCCGGCGACGGCCCACTTCGCCGCCTGGTAGGCGGTGAGGCCCGGAGCGGACAGGCGGACGCTCAGCGAGGCAACCTGGAAGAGGTGACCGCTTCCCTGCCGGCGCAGGACCGGCACCACCGCCTTCGAGACGTTGACGACACCGTAGAAGTTGGTGGCGATCTGTGCCCGGAACGAGTCGATCGTCGTGTCCTCGAACGAGCCCAGGTCGCTGTACCCGGCGTTGTTGACGACGACGTCGATGCGACCGAACGTCTCTCCGGCCCGAGCAACCGCGCGGACGGCCGCGTCGTAGTCGGTCACGTCGAGGCGCAGGAGACGCACCGCGTCGCCGTATCCGTCGAGGAGGTCCTGCAACCGTTCAGGCTTGCGCGCGGTCGCGACCACGCGATCACCTGCCTCGAGCGCGACCTCGACCAGCGCGCGACCCAGACCGCGCGAGCTTCCCGTCACGAACCACACCTTGGACATCGAGTCTTCTGCCTAGTCGGCGCGTGCCGCAGGCGTTGACCGGACTGCCGGGAGGTAGGTGAGCAGGACCACCCCGGACTCGAACCGCTTCACGTCGTCGAGCACCATCCGGACGGTTCCTCTGTCGCCGAGCACGTGGACGTTCCCCCGGCCCCACACGAGCGGGTTCAGGTAGACCTCGTACTCGTCGATCAGGCCCTTCTCGGCGAGGGCGTACGCGAACTCGCCGCTCCCGTGCATGAACAGGTCACCGTCGACCTCGTCCTTCAACCTGGGTAGCGCGCTCTCGAGGTCCCCGTCGAGCAGGGTCGCGTTCCACCCGAGATCTCCGGACAGGGTGGTCGACGCGACGTACTTGGGCATCGCGTTGACCATGTCCGCCCACGCGCCTCGTCGGCTCGGCCAGTACCCGGCCAGCCCTTCGAAGGTCTTGCGTCCCAGGACCAGCCCGCCCGACCTGGCCTGCCGCTCGAACGAGTAGACGCCGTGGTCTCCGTCCGGCTGCACCCACTCGGCGACCGGGTCCACGACGCCGTCGATGGTGGCCTGCGTGGTGGCGATCAGCTTTCCCATCTCGGTTCTCCTTCGCCCGGGAACTCCCGGCTGGGGGCATGAGGTGGCGCGCTTGGTCGCCACCCGGGTCGATGGTGCACGGCGCCGGCCCCGCGCGGTCGCTGCTGCGGGAGGGCCTGCTCGACGAGCTGGTGGCCCACCTGGTCCCGGTCGTGCTCGGCGCGCCGTGGTCCTCCTTGTCTCGACGTCGGCCATGCGTCGTGCCACCTCGTCAGTGCGTCGAACGGCGTTATCGCAGATCGACAGACGCCGGCAACTCCAGCGCCAGGCCGTCCACCCGTGCCGTGGCGGCTCTGGGCGCCCCAAACGGCGGGCCCTGCGGGCCCGTCTACCGGCGGCGAGCTGGTCAGGCCTCCGTCGGCGGAGCCGACCGGGTCTTGTCGAGCAGTCATGACCCCCGGGCCGGGACGAACGCCGCGAGGAGCAACGACAGGGAGGCAAGCACCCGGTCGGCGATGCGGTTGACCGAAAGCGGCGCGCGCCTCGTTGTGGTACGCGGCTCGCGCGCTCGGCCCGTGCCGGCCACGATGACGGCTGAGCGGCTCTGGCTGGCCTGACTACCGGTACTCCGGTTAGCCCCAGTGGCACGCCGCACCGCACATGCCAACATAATTTGGCATATGACATCGCAGGACGGCGGGTGGCCGGGCGACGACCTCGTCCGGGTGTTCGCGGCGCTCGGCAACCCGCACCGGCTCCGGGTCGTCGCCGCGCTGGTCGAGGGCCGGTGCCACGTCAGTGAGCTCGCGCGCCGGCTCCGGATCAGCCGGCCGCTGCTGCAGGTACACCTGCGCCGACTCGAGGAGGCCGGCCTGGTGCGCTCGCACGTCGAGGTCGCGGCGGATGCCCGCGCCCGCCGGTTCTACGAGCTGACGTCGTTCAGCTTCGCCGTCACGCCGGAGTCGCTGGCGGAGGCGGCAGCCGAGCTGAGCGACAGGAACGAGGAGGAGCCATGACCATCAGTGTCGCGAACCACGTCGCCCGCGCGGCGGATCCGGAGACCGGTTCCGCCGCCGAGCTGGGCTTCGTCCTCGGCGTCCTCACGCTGGCCGCCGTCTTCGTGCTCGTCCTGATCCGGCAGGCGATCTCCCTCTACCGGGCTCGGACCGCCGCGGTGCGGGACGGCGAGCTGCGCGAGGCGCTCCGGCAGGCCACCGAGGCGCACGAACGCCACGCGGCCGCCGTGGAGCGCGCCGAGGGTCAGCTCGCCGACCTGTCCCGCCGGTTCGCAGCGCTGGAGCGGGTGCTCAAGGACGTCGAGTGAACGGCCGGCCGCCGCTGCTCGCCGGCCTGGCGCTGCTCCACGCGGCCTACGCAGCGGCCACGGTCCCGCTGCTGGCCGGCTCGGACCAGGCGCTCGCCGGGCCTGCCCTCGGGGTCACCGCGGTTACCGGAGCCGCCCATCTCGTCGCCGGCGTCCTCGTCTGGCGGCTGGGCTCGCCACCGCCGGCCTGGCGCCGGTGGTGGGTCGCGGCCGAAGCCGTGCTGGTGCCGGCACAGTTCGTGCTCAGCGTCGCCTCCGACCTCGTGCTGCTCGGCCTGGTGATCTCGATCGCTCTCCTGGCCGCCCTGCGGCCCGTCTTTCCCCGGCTGCGACCGGCCGGACGCAAGCTCGCCGTGACACTGCATGTCGGCCTGTCCGTCGGCTGGCTCGGAGTGTCGCTGGTCATGCTGGCCCTCGGCATCGCCGGGCTGGTCGCGGACGACGGCGGCGCACGGCACCGGACTTACCAGATCATGGACCTGTTGGACGTCGTCGTCGTCATCCCACTCGTACTGCTCAGCATCGCAAGCGGGCTCGTGGTCTCGCTCGGCGGCAAGTTCGGCCTGACCCGGCACTGGTGGGTCCTGGCGAAGCTCGCCATCAGCCTGGTGATCCCGTTCTGCGGCGGCGCGCTGTCGCACGTCTGGATCGAGCAGCTCGTCGAGATCAACGCCGCTCCCGGCGGCTCCGGCGGTCCCGACGTGGCGCTGGCCGCGCTGATGGCGGCGTTCTGCGCCTCGTTGTGGACGGCGACCGCGCTGTCCGTCTACAAACCCTGGGGTCGCACGCCGTGGGCCGCGGCGCGCCGATCGGTCCCGCGAACCACCACCGACCTCTCACCCGCCCGATGACGCCCCCGCAACGGCGATCGGGCGCGGCCCGCCGGCGGAGGCGGGAGGTGGAGTCAGCGGCAGGCGTTGAGCTCCGCGATCGACCACCAGTTGCCGGCGGTGCCGCTGCGACTCACGTCACTCGAGCATGCCCTGCATCTTCGCGATCTCGGCGGTCTGGTCCGCGATCACCTTGTCCGCGAAGGCCTTCACCTCTGCGTTCTTCCCGGTCGACTGCTCCGCCTCGGCCATGCTGAGTGCGCCCTCGTGGTGCTCGATCATCATGGTCAGGAACATCTCGTCGAAGCCGGCGCCCGTCATGCCCGACATCTCGCTCATCTCGGCCTGGCTCATCATGCCGGGCATCGAGCGGTGGTCCATGCCCTGTGAGTCGCCGGGCGGTTTCATGCCCCAGCTCGTCAGCCAGCCGGACAGCGTCTTGATCTCGGGCGCCTGCGCCGCCGCGATACGCGCCGCGAGCTCCTTGACCTCTGAGGAACTCGCCCGGGACGACGCGAGCTCGGCCATCTCGATCGCCTGACGGTGGTGCACGATCATGTCCGAGGCGAAGGACGAGTCCTGGTCGTTGACATCGGCCGGCATCGACATGGCGGCGGACTCCGACGCCGAGGGAGCCGCCGTCGCACCACCGGCTTGGTCGCCGGATCCCGAGTCGTCGCCGCAGGCGCCGAGGGTCGCTGCCAGGCTCAGGGCGACGGCAGCGGCGAGCATGGTGTGTCGTCGGTTCATGGAAGCCTTCTCGCTCCTCGTGTCGGGTATCCGGAGCCTTCCCGCTCCGACGCGCACGGATGCGCAAGGAACCATGAAGATTCCCTGAAAATCGGCCCGGGCTCCGAGGCACGCCGGGGGCGCGGCCGTACCGACGGACATGCCTGATTGGATGTCGCCCAGCGAGGAGGTGCGATCAGCGAGGTGGACGCTCACGCCGTCGCAGGCGCGCCGGCGCCGGTACGTGTCCTCGTCGTCGACGACGAGGCGGAGCTGGCCGCGGTGGTCGCCGGCTACTTCACCCGCGAGGGGTACGACGTCCGCCTCGCCCACGACGGCCCCTCGGCGGTCCGGGACGCGGCGGACTTCGTGCCGGACGTCGTGCTACTCGACCTCGTGCTGCCGGGCTTCGACGGCATCGAGGCGTGCCGCCGGCTGCGCACGTTCTCCGACGCCTACGTCCTGATGATCACCGCCCGCGGCGACGACGTCGACAAGATCGTCGGCCTCACCGTGGGCGCGGACGACTACGTGGTGAAGCCGGTCTCCCCGCGGGAGCTGCTGGCGCGGGTCGCCGCCATGCTGCGCCGGCCGCGGATGCTGCCGGAGACCCGGGACGGCCGGGCCGACGACGGGGAGGAGCCGGCGCGCGTACTCGGCGAGCTGACGGTGGACCCGGTCGCGCGCACCGTGTCCCTCGCCGGCCGGCCCGTGGAGCTCACCCGCACGGAGTTCGACCTGCTTGCCGCACTGACCGCCCGGCCTCGTGCGGCGTTCACGCGACGCCAGCTCGTGGAGACGGTCTGGGGCCCTGGCTGGTACGGCGACGAGCACGTCGTCGACGTCCACATCGGCAACCTGCGCCGCAAGCTGGACGACGACCCCTCGGCCCCGCGGTTCGTGCGCACGATCCGCGGCGTCGGCTACGGCCTCGGGACGGGCACGCCGTGAGCCCGCGGGCGTATGCCCGCCGCGGGCTGGGTGGACGGCTGTTGGCCGCACAGCTGGTCGTCCTCCTCACCGGAGCGCTGAGCCTCGGTCTGGTGGCGCTGGCCGTTGCCCCGCGGCTCTTCGTGCAGCACCTGGACCGCGCGGGCGAGACCGACCCGATGGTCCGGAGCCACGCCGAGCAGGCGTTCGGCAACGCTCTCGGCATCTCGCTGGCCGTCGCGGCGTCGGTTTCGCTGCTCGCGGCGCTGGTGATCTCGGGGCTGGCGGTGCGACGGCTCGCGACACCGGTGGCCCAGCTCGCCGACGCCGCCGACTCGCTCGCCGGCGGCCGCTACGACGTCGACGTCCCGGAACCCCGGCTGGGCGACGAGTTCGACCGCCTCACGGCGGCCTTCCGGCACATGGCCGACACCCTCGCCCACACCGAGAGCGCCCGGCGCCGGCTCCTGTCCGACCTCGCCCACGAGCTGCGCAGCCCGCTGAGCACGCTGGCCGCGCACGTCGACGGCCTCGAGGACGGCGTGGTACCGCCGACACCGGCCACCTGGCAGGTGCTCGACGGCCAGCTCGCCCGCCTCCGGCGACTGGCGACCGACATCGAACAGCTCTCCGCCGCGGAGGAGCACGCCCACCCGCTGACCGTCGAACCGAGCGATCTCGCCGCAGTCGCGACGGAGGCCGTGACGGCGGCCAGGCCGCGCTACGAGGCCAAGGCGGTCGAGCTCGCACTCCGGTCCACCGGCCCGGTTCCTACCTGGCTCGACGACGTCCGCATGCAGCAGGTGCTCGCGAACCTCCTCGACAACGCGCTACGGCACACACCCGCCGGCGGCTCGGTGACCGTCCGTGTGGGAGCGGCAGCGGGCGAGGGCGTCGTCGAGGTCGGCGACACCGGCGACGGCATCCCGCCGGACGAGCTAGAGGCGGTCTTCCAGCGGTTCCACCGGGTCGATCCCTCGGCGTCGCGGGCCGCCGGCGGCAGCGGCCTCGGGCTCACGATCGCGCGCCTCATCGTGACCGACCACGGCGGCACGCTCACCGCCGCGAGCGGTGGGGCAGGACGTGGCGCCACGTTCACCGTCAGGGTGCCGGGTGGGGCGGCGGGCGCACGTCGCGATCGGCACGGACGCGACGCCGTCCCGCCGCCCCACCACGCCTGAGCCGAGCGTCGACGATCAGCTCGTCAGCCGGTGACGCGGCGGGCCGCGATCGACAGCGCGCCGCATCACCGGCGGCCAACGCGGTGGCGGACGTCGGCACGGGGCTGCCGCTCACCAGGGCAGCTCAGCCTGGTTCGTTGACCTGATCGACTGTCTGCGGGCCGGTGGCGAGCCACTGACCGGTGTCGAGGAGGCGGGCCTGACCCGCCAGGCGCCGCAGTGCGGCCACCGCCCGGTCGTCGACGGGCGCGCCGCTGTAGCCGACGTAGGCGACCAGCCCGGGGGACGGCTCCCAGGCGAGCGTGGCGTTGCCACCGAGCACGGCGGAGACCACCGCCGGACGTCCGTCGACCGTCCCCGCGCCTGTCCCCCGCGTGGCGTAGAGCTGATCCTCGAAACCGCCACCGCTGGTCACGCCGGTGTACGTGAGGCCGCCCCCCAGCACGGCGCCCTCTCCGAGCTCGCTACTGCCGTAGCGCAGCTCGTGGATGACCGGCGACCGGTACGGGCCCGTCGTGACGACGGCGAGTCCGGCGGGTGGGCGCACCACCGGCCGCCCTGCCACGACCGTGGTACCCGCGGCGACGGCCCTCAGCTCCCGTTCGGTCAGGTCGCCGCGGATCCGGGCATGGCTACCGGCGAGCGGCCAGACGACCGTCGTGGCGGCCGTCGTGGCGGTGACGTGGCCCGCGTCGACGTCGCCCCCGCCACTCACCGCCTCGACCGGGAACGTCACCACCGCGCCATGCCTGCCCAGCGAACCTTCCCGGCGTCGCACCACCACGGTCCACGGCCCGTCGACCGCGGTCCGGTCACAGCGATCCAGGCCCGAGCCCGGGCCGGCGCCGTCATGGTCGATGCCCAGACCGGCCACCAGCCGGCCGACCGGCGGGCTCTGTGCCCAGCCGACGGGGACGCAGGGCGGCGGACTGTCGACGTCCGGCGTCGCAGTGCTCGGCGACGGCATTGTCGATGGTGCGGCTGTCGGCAGCGCCGACCCGGGCTCGCCATTGGCCGGTGCGAGGAGGGCGATCGCGGCGAGAATCGCGCCGGACAGCACGGCAAGCACGGCTACGACCACCCGGCGCGGCGGTCGCCACCGCCGTTCCGGTCCGAAGCTCAAGACGTCCTGCGCGCGCTCCATGGTCAAGCTCACCGCCCGGCTCGCCGGGGCTCCCCAAAACGGTAGCCCAGCACCGAGGTCCACGCCCTGTGCGTGAGATCCGAAACCCGATTCTTCCGCCGTCGCGGATCCGCCTGCCCGCGACGGCCGGGGGTCGGCCTCCACCTGCCGCCGCGCCGGCCGGCGGCCACGAGCGCGCGTTCGAGCGACCAGCGGCTACCTGGTGCTCGGCTAGACCAGTGGGACGTGACCACCGACCTCTTCGTCGAAGATCAGCATCAGGTCAGCCGGACGCGAGCGAGCCCATCCCAGGACCGTCGGTGAGGAACGTGCGGTCGCCGGTTGTGCCGTAGTCGATCACTCGGATGCCGGGGATCTTCCGGAGCTCGTCGGTGACGGCCTTGACGTCGGCGCGGTGCTGCTCGATCGTCTGCCCTT
>Ga0081539_10006000_pt1 | contig 11940 bp, 9 predicted proteins | sample TabmetS4T2R2_FD_71023 | JGI IMG/M metagenome (GOLD analysis project Ga0081539, IMG submission 71023) | Tabebuia heterophylla rhizosphere microbial communities from the University of Puerto Rico - S4T2R2 | ecosystem: Host-associated > Plants > Roots > Rhizosphere ...
GAGAAGGGGAAAAAGGGAGAGGGGGAGAAGGAGAGATTTTTGACAACGCGCCTTCTTTCTCCCCTTCCCCCCCTCTCACTTTCTCCCCGTCTCCCCGTCTCCCCGTCTCCCCCTCTCCCCTTCTCCCCTTCTCACTTTCTCCCCTTCTCACTTTCTCCCCTTCTCCCGCCTCTGCTTCTGCAATCCGCAATCGGTGGGCGAGCGCGTTTGCGAGCGTTCCGCCGTAAACTCCGGCAGCCGGGTGGACGACCATTCCGGCGGGCTTGTTGACGACGACCACGTCTTCGTCTTCGTGGATGATGTCGAGCGGGATGTCTTCGGGCGTGAGTTCGGACGTGGGCGCGATGGGGAGTTCGTCCAACTCCACGCGTTCGCCCGCGCGCAGTTTGTATGAAGGCTTCGCAACGCGGCCTTCGACCGTAACGTCGCCGTCCTCTATGGCGCGCTTGAGCAGCGTGCGGCTCACGCCCTCGACGCGCGAGGCGAGGAACGCGTCGAGCCGCGCGCCCGCTTCCGCGTCGGAAACGTCGAAGGCGAGCGCGTCCGTCGCCGCGTCGGAGTCGTCAACGCGCGCATCGGGCGCGTCGTCGTCGCGCGCGACTTCCGACGTCGTGTTCTCGCGCTCGTCGCTCATGCGCTCGCCGTGCCGGCTGACGACGCGTCGCCCGTCATCGTCGCCGACGCGCGCGACGCCCGACGCCAGCGCGTGAAGAGAAAGATTGCGCCGCCGGCGACGACGAGGAGGCTTATGAGTTGTGAGGTTGAAAGGTGTGTCAGGCTGGTAAGTCCGGCGATGTCGCCGCGCGGGTCGTCGCGCACGAACTCGATTGCGAATCGCGCCAGTCCGTAGAGCACTGCGTAGGTTGCGATGGCCTGCCCGTCGAAGCGCCGGCGCCGGTGCAGCCAGAGGAGGAAGAGGAAGATGAGCAGGGCGGCGAAGGATTCGTAGAGCTGCGTCGGGTGGAGATGAACGCCTAAGGGCACGCCCGTTATCTCGTGGCCGCGCTCCGTGAACTCGACGCCCCAAGGCAAGCCGGTGGGTTTACCCCAACAGCAGCCCGCGGCGAAGCAGCCTTGTCGTCCGACCGCTTGACCGAGCGCGACGCCGGGCGCGAAGGCGTCGAGCGTCTTCCAGAACGGAAGCTTGTAGCGTCGAATCAGGAAGAGTCCGGCGGCGAGTCCGCCGAGGAAGCCGCCGTACCAGACGCCGCCCGAGCGTAGGAAGTCGAGCGAGAGGAGTTGACGAAAGTTTCCGGCGTACTCAGGCTCTGCGAACATCAGAAGAATCTTCGAGCCGACGAGTCCGCCCAAGAGCATCCACAGGCCGAGGTCGAACACGCGCTCGCGCGGCAGACCGTCGCGCCTCCCCAAACGCGACGCGACGAACAGCGCCGCGAGAAACGCCAACGCCAAAAGTACGCCGTACGTGTTGACCGGGAAACTACCGATGCGAAAAAGTTCTGGGTACATCTTAATTCAAGGGGAAATGGGGAAACGGGTAAGAGGGGAAAGGGTTGGCGCGTCAGGGCATGACGCGCTGTGTCTTCGGCTCTTCCTTTTTCCCTTTCCCCCTTTCCCCTTTTTCCCTGCCTTCAAAAATTATGTCGAGCGCGAGGAGGACTGCGCCCGTGCAGATTGCGGCGTCGGCGACGTTGAAGGTCGGCCACTGGTACGAGCCTATGAAGACTTCGATGAAGTCAACGACGTAGCCGAAGCGCACGCGGTCGGTCAGGTTTCCGCCGACGCCCGCCAGAAGAAGCGCGATTGCGCCGAGCACGCGGTCGTCAGTCCGTCGCGTGCGGAACAGGTAGGCGAGCAGCCCAGTGACTGCAAGCGAAGCCAACGCGACGAGCATCCAGCGACCGAACTGCCCGCCCTCTTGAAGTCGTCCGAACGCGATGCCCGGATTCTCCGCGTAGCCTAGACGAACGGCGTCGCCAAAGACGCTCACCGTCTCGCCCAAACGCAGACGGCGCACGGCCCAAGCCTTCGACGCCTGATCCGCGAAATAGACCGCCGCCGCCGCGCAAAGGTATGCCACGCGCCAACGGATATTTCGCCCGGCGGCGCTCAAGTTTATTTGCGGCTCGCTCAAGTTTTGCGGCTCGTTCAAGTTTCTACTCGTGTCGCTCACGTTGCGCGCGCGCGTTCGCTCAAACGCCCGCGCCTCCTTCCGCCTCAATCTCCGCCAGAGCTTCGACGCAGCGCTCGCAAACCGTCGGGTAGCGCGCAAACTCGCCCGTGCGCTCCGAGTAGTTCCAGCAACGCTCGCACTTCGCGCCGGCGGCGCGCTCGACGCGGACGCGCACGTCTTCCTCGTCCTTCTCGTCGAGCAGCGCGAGCGAAACTTGCGAGACGATGAAAAGGTAGCGCAACTCTTCGCGGTACTGTTCGAGCAGTTCGTAGGTCTTCCGCTTCGCTTCGACGCGGACGTGCGCTTCGAGACTGCTGCCGATGAGACGCGCGACGCGCGCGCCTTCGAGCGTGCGCAAAACCGTGTCGCGCACCTCGAAGAGACGCGCCCAGCGTTCGAGCAGAGCGGCATCGCGCCGCGAAGAAAGCGCGACTGGAAACTCCGCCGCGTGAACCGACGGCGGAAGCGCGCCTTCAGTCTTCTTTACCTCCGGCAGATTCTCCCAGATTTCGTCAGCCGTGAAGACTAAGACGGGCGCGAGCATGCGCGCGAGCGCGTCGGCGATGTAGTTCAAGGCGGTCTGCGCCGAGCGGCGCGCGCGCGAACGCGGCGCTGCGGTGTAGAGCCTGTCCTTTATGATGTCGAAGTAGCGCGCCGACAAAGTGACCGTGCAGAAGTTGTAGAGCGCGTGGTAGGCCGTGTGAAACTCGTATGCGCGGTAGCCTTCGGTTGCGCGCGCGATCACCGAGTCGAGTTCGGCCAGCGCCCAACGGTCTATCTCTAGCATTTCAGGAAGCGGCACGCTATCGCGCGCGGGCGTGAAGCCGTCGAGGTTTCCGAGCGCGAAGCGCGCCGTGTTTCGTATCTTGCGGTACGCGTCCCGTGAGCGCTGCAAGATTTCCTCCGAGCAGCGCACGTCTTCGTAGAAGACCGACGACGCGACCCACAGCCGCAGTATCTCCGCGCCCGACTCCTTTATCACTTCGTTCGGCGACAACCCCGTGCCTTCCGACTTGCTCATCTTCTGCCCCTGCACGTTTATCAACCAGCCGTGCGTGAGCACCGACTTGTAGGGCGCGTGGTCGTGCGAGGCGAGGCCGATCATCAGGCTCGAATTGAACCAGCCGCGAAACTGGTCGCCGCCTTCGAGGTAAACGTCGGCGGGCCAGCGCAAGCCCTCGTACTTCTCCAAAACGGCGACTGACGACGAGCCGCTGTCGAACCAAACGTCGAGTATGTCTGTCTCTTTAGTGAACTCACGACCGCCGCACGACGGGCACGCGAAGCCTTCGGGTAGAAGTTCCGACGCGGCGCGCGCGTACCAAGCGTCCGCCGACTCGCGCTCGAATATGCCGGCGACGTGGTTGATGATTGAAGCGTCCGCTATCACTTCGTCGCAGCTCGCGCAGTAGAACGCAGGGATCGGCACGCCCCAAACTCTCTGGCGCGAGACGCACCAATCGGGACGCCCTTTCAGCATGTTTCTCATCCGCTCCTCGCCCCACGCCGGCACCCACTCGACGTTCCTGATTTCGTCGAGCGCCATCTCGCGCAAACTCGAAGGCGCGTTCTCTTCGTTGTCGGTGAAGTTCGTGCGGTCGCGCCCGTCGTCGTCCTTCTCTATTTCGGACGGGCCTTGCGCCGCCGTGTCGAGCGAGACGAACCACTGCGGCGTGGCGCGGAATATCACGGGGTTCTTGCAGCGCCAGCAGTGCGGGTAGCGATGCGCGTAAGGCTCGTCGAACAGAAGCACGCCGCGCTCGCGCATGAACTCGACGATGCGCGCGTTGGCCTCAAACACGCTCTCGCCCGCGAAGTGTTCGACCTCCGGCGTGAAGCGTCCGGCGTTGTCAACGGGACAGTAGATTTCCAGCCCGTACGACTTGCCTATCACGAAATCGTCGTGGCCGTGGCCGGGCGCTGTGTGAACCAGACCAGTTCCCGCTTTTCCCGTAACCGCACGGTCGCGCGCCTCGCTCACGTCCAACTCGGTTTCGGCGTCGGCCTCGCCGCCGAGCGTCACGTGGTCGCCGAGCATCAGCAGAGACGGGCGGTCGAGCCAAGCGTGGCGCGCTTCCAAACGGTCGAGCCGCTCGCCGGGGAAACGCTTGAGTTCACGGAAATTTTCCAGAACATTTAGCTCACGCCCGTCACTAGCGACCGTCGCACCTGCTCCAAGTCCACATGTGATTGCCACGTGATTCATTAGCTCGGTGGCAACGATATAGACATCACTGTTCTCACCGGCGGTGATCGCGGAGTAGTCGAAGTTTGGATTGACGGCGATGCCGAGGTTGGCGGGAAGCGTCCAAGGCGTCGTCGTCCAGATGAGGAAGAAGACGCGGCGCGGGTCGTCTTCGCTTCCGAGCAACTCGCGTTTGAAAGCCTCCGCGTCAACCGAGTCTTCCGACAGAGGAAACTTCACATAGACTGACGGACTCGTGTGCTCACGATACTCGACCTCCGCTTCGGCGAGCGCGGTCTGGTCGTGTATGCACCAATAGACTGGGCGCGCGCCTTTATAGACGAAGCCGCGCTCGACGAAGCGACCGAACAGTCGCGCCGTCTCGGCCTCGTACTCGTTCGACATCGTGAGATACGGGTCTTCCCAAAGGCCGAGAATGCCGAGGCGTTGGAAGTCGGCGGTCTGACGCTTCAAGGCGTTGGCCGCGTGCTCGCGGCACGCGCGCCGGAAGCTCTCGGTGCTCAGGTCAGATTTTTTCTTGCCCTTCTTGGCGAGCGCGCGTTCGACGTGCTGCTCGATTGGAAGGCCGTGGCAATCATAGCCGGGCACGTAGGGCGCGTCGTAGCCCATCATCGTGCGCGTGCGAACGACGAGGTCTTTCAAAATCTTGTTCATCGCCGTGCCGAGGTGTATGTCGGCGTTGGCGTAGGGCGGGCCGTCGTGGAGTATGAACTTCTCTCGCCCCGCGCGCGAGCGTTGAACTAAATGATAAAGACCCAACTCGGCCCACTTCTTCAGACGCGCGGGTTCTGACTGTCCGAGGTTCGCCTTCTGCGCGAAGGCCGTCTTCGGCAGGTTGACGGTTTTTTTAAGCTCCAACGGTGTCTCGGTTGACATAACGTTCGCTTTCCCCCGACGCGCAATCACTAATTCTTAATTGAAAGTAATGCGAGAAGGATTAACCACAGAGGCACAGAGAGCACGGAGGGGGCACAGAGAATGAATTACTCTGTGCCGCCTCAGTGTCCTCTGTGCCTCTGTGGTTAATCCTACTTGCCATACCTTCAATCGAAATTCGCTATAGAAGAAGCGACTGCGCGTTCGTGAATTTGTGATAGTAACGCACCCGTTCTCAAAAATCGAAGCGCCCGAATCATCAACGCCTACGGGCACAGGATGATTCGGGCGCGTTGCGCTTGTGTTAAGAGTGTTCAGCCGTCAGCCGATGAACAACTCCTCCTCGCCGTAGCTCTGGTCAATCTGTTTTGGCGCGGGGGCCAGCAGCACTTCCAGACCGCGCCTGACCCCCGCCATAATCGCCGCAATCTCGCGCGCCGGGTTCACTATCCGCGAAGTGACGTAGTTGGTCGTAAGCACCAACTTGTCGTGCGTCTCGTCTATCGAGCTGCTTATCATCGCGACCTTATCGCGCGCCGTCTCCGTAGAGAGTCCGACTATCTCCTTGAGGTCGCGCACTTCGTCGCGTATGAGTCCCATTGACTCGGAGAAGTGCTGCGTCGCGGTCGTCAGGTGGCCCGACATGATTCCGACCTGCTCGGCGACCTCCTTCCCTTGCGCGGCGATGACGCGCGCCTGATCCGCGAGCGCGCCCACACGGTCTATCAAAGGCTCGACCCTGCGCTCGACGCTCGAAACCATGCGCACGACGCGGCTCACCAACGCCGCCATCACGACCATCGCGACGGCGATTACCACGAACGACGCGGCCACTATCACCATAACCCAGAACGCCGGGTCGTTCGTCTTCATCTGTAGAGCCAGAAAAAGCATAAAGGCAGTAGTCAGTAGTCAGTAGTCAGTAGTCAGTAGAAAAACCTTCTTTAGTGAATCGTCAGCTTGAAAGTGCAGCGCCCGTCATGCGAAGCCTACTGTCTACTGACTACTGGCTACTGGCTACTTCAAATCATCCTTCGTCCTGCGCCGCAGGCTGTTCGAGCAGGGCCGACGATTCCGTGCGACGCTTCTCCTCGCGGTACGCCTGCTTGCCCGCCTCGATTGCGGCTGTGACGCGCTCGCCACGCCGCGAGACCGTTTCGCGCGCCGACGCCGCGAGTTCGCCCGCGCGCGCCGATGCCGTCTCGTAATACTCGCCCGCGCGCGCTGAAAGCTGCGCGCCGGTCTCGCGCGCGCGGTCAACTCCTTTGCGCGTCGCGTCGGCCAAGTCTTCGCGCAACTCGCGCCCCGACTTCGGCGCGAACAGGAGCGCGGCCACCGCGCCGACCGTCGCGCCAAGGACGAAGTAGGCCACGCGCGCGCCCGCGTCGGAATCGCGCCTTTGATGCTGTGCCATATGGCTTCTCCTCAGACCGTTAAACTCGCCGCCCATAACCTTTCAGCGAGAGATTTTTCGACTCCGTTTTCCCTGCCCGCAATATAACAAAGACGCGCGAAGCGACGCAATACGATGAGGGGAAGGGGTAAAGGGGAAAGGGGAAGGGACAAACAACTTCGTCTCCCTTCCCCTTTCCCCTTTACCCCTTCCCCTATTCTTCGGTTTCGTCGTCATACTGTCGGAGCTTGCGGTAGAGCGTCTTGCGTCCGATGCCGAGTGCGCGCGCGGCGCGCGTTTTGTCGCCGCCCGTGTAGTCGAGCGTGGCTTCGATGGCGCGGCGCTCTATCTCGTCAATCGTCGCGGGCACTTCGATTTCGAGCGCGAGACGACGGCCTTCGGCAGCGGCGCGTTCGCGCTCGACGCGCGTTCGCGCGCGTTCTTCCAGTGCCTTCGCGCCCAACTGCGCGGCGTTGCGCGTTATCTGTTCGGGCAGATCGTCAAGTTCTATCTGGCGTCCCGACGCGATGATGACGGCGCGCTCGACGGCGTTCTCAAGCTCGCGGACGTTGCCCGGCCAGTCGTAGCCGATGAGCGCCTCCAAAGCCTGACGCGAGATGCCGGCGACGAAGCGGCCCGTCTTCTGTTTGTAGTGTTCGAGGAAGTGTATGACGAGCGTGTGTATGTCGCCGGGCCGCTCGCGCAAAGGAGGAAGGTGAACTGGAAAGACTGAGAGTCTGTAATAAAGGTCGCTGCGAAAAGTCTTCTGCTCGACGGCGCGGGCCAGATCAACGTTCGACGCGGCGATGACGCGTACGTCCGATTTGACGACTTCGCTCCCGCCGACGCGCGTAAACTCTCCGTCCTGAAGCACGCGCAGGAGTTTCACTTGCGCGCTCAAACTCATCTCGCCAATCTCATCCAAGAAGAGCGTTCCGCCGTCGGCCTCCTCGAAGCGTCCGCGTCGGCGCTGGCGCGCGTCGGTGAACGCGCCGCGTTCGTGTCCGAAGAGTTCGCTTTCGAGAAGCGTTTCGGGGATAGCGCCGCAGTTGAGTTTGACGTACGGCCCTTCCTTCTGTCGAGAGTTGTAGTGGATGAGGTTCGCCAGAAGCTCCTTGCCCGTGCCCGATTCGCCTTGAATCAGGACGGAGGTCTGCGTGTCGGCGACGTTTAGGGCGAGTTCGATTGCGCGGCGAATGGCCGGGTCTTGGCCGATGATGCGGTCTTCAGCGTGGCGCTCGTGCAGAACGCTCCTGAGCCGCATCACTTCCGCCGAGAGTTGGTCGCGTTCGAGCGCGGTGCCGATCTGCACGGCTATCCCTTCGACGAGCGCGACCTCGTGTTCGTCGAATGCTTCGCGCGCCTCGCTCCAGACGAAGCCGAGCAGCCCGAACGTCTGCCCCGCGCTGGGCACGGGCGCGACGAGCGCGGCGCGTCCGCCGAGGATTTCGTTGAAGGCGAAGCGGATGGGTTCGGTTAGGTCTGCGTCAATCAGCCGGAGCGTCTTCGGCTCGGTCAGCAGTTCGACGATTGCGGGGAAGTTCGAGATGGGGATTGACCTTCCGTGCTCCTCTATCAACTCGCGCACGCGCAACGTGGTCGCGTGCGGCGCGGCCTTGAAGGCGGCGAGGCTGATGGCTTTGCCCGAAGGCTCTACGACGCCGAGCGCGCAGTAGTCTGCGCCGACGAGTTCGTTTGCGCGTTCGAGGACGTGCGAGGTGAGTTCGCCGAAGTCGGAACGCGAGTTGAGCAGGTTCGCAACTTCGAGGAGCGCGCGCGTGCGGTTCGCCTCGCGTTGATTCTCCGTGAAGAGACGCGCGTACTGGTAGCCGACCGCAATCTGGCGCGCGATGGCTTGGAGAAAGGCGACCTCTTCGTCGTCCCATTGGCGCAGGCCGCGCGTCGTGTGGAGGCCGACGAGTCCCAAGGGGTTTCCGTCGAGGACGACCGGGACGACGAGGAGCGAGCGCGTGCCGAGGCTTTCGGGGAGGAGACGGATTTTGGGGTCGAGTTCGCGCGCCTCCATGTCGTCAATGCGAATGGGGCGCGAAAGGTCGAAGCGGTCTGCGAGTTGGTTGAAGTCAACGGGGAACGACGTGCCGAGACTGGAAGGGATTTCGTCGGGCGCTGCGCGCCACTCGTGGCTGATGCGTAGCTCGCCGGGGCGCGCGAGTTGGAGAACGTCGCAGCGGTCAACGTCCATCATCCGACCGAGTTCGGCAACGACGGCATGGAGGAATTTGTCGAGGTCTATTTCGGAGTGAATGTTCGGCGCGAGGCGGTTGATTATCGCCTCGCGCGCCTCGTGCATCTTCACCTTGCGCTCGTGGGCGGGCGTTTGCGGGTTCGAGTCCGAAGTCGGTCGTTGAGCGGACAAAGGCTTGTGGAGGCTCCTTAAAGAACAAAAGTTAACTGAGCGGCAGACTGTCTCGCGCGGCGCGCGTCGAATGAGGAGAGAGCGCGCCGAATTTCTCCTTGACATAAGCCCCTTGAATTTCGTCGGGCGCAAATCATAACGAAGCACGCGCCCGTTGCCAAGCGCGAAGAATAGGGGAAAGGGTAAGGGGTAAAGGGAGAATACGAATCTTCCCTTTACCCCTTACCCTTTCCCCTTTACCCTTTCTACCGCGCGGCGATTTCGTCGGCCTGCGAGGGCAGGAGGTTGAAGTAGCTCACGGCGTCTTCGGGCGAGAGCAGCGGGTGGTAGGTCTTGCCGTAGCGCTCGGTGATGATGCGGACGTAGTTCTGCGTCTCGCCGAAAGGGGGCACGCCCGCGTACTTGTCAACCGAGCCTTCGCCGGCGTTGTAGGCCGCGAGCGCGAGCGTCACGTCGCCGCTGAAGCGCTTCAAGAGCCAGTGTAGATACTTCGTGCCCGCCGCGATGTTCTGTTCGGCGTCGCCGGCGTCGGTGCAGCCGAAGCGCTTGGCCGTCGCGGGCATCAACTGCATCATCCCTTGCGCGCCCGCGCCCGAAACGGCGCTCGGCTTGTACTTCGACTCCTGCCAGATGACCGCGTGAATCAGTCGCGGGTCAACGCCCTCGCGCCTGCCGACGCGCATGATTACGAGGTCGAGGTTGTGGTCGCCCGAAGAGGGAACGTCCTCAGGGATGTAATTCTCGACGGAGACGACGGGCGTCTTGGCCGCGGCGGTCGCGGGCGCGAAGACGCGCGTGAAAGGGCTGTCAACGAAGTTTGTAATAACGAATATCGCGATGACCGCGAAGACGACGTTTTTGAAAGAGCGCAGACGGGGATTATGTGGGGTTAAAGTCATTCTCGGTCGTTCTCCATGTGAGCTAGTGACCTCTGCGTTCGCTACTGAGCGAGGTCGGCGATTAACGATTGCACATCGCCTGCGATGCACGGGGCTTGGGGGCTACGCATGGTGGAAACGATCAAGCGCTTCGTCAAAGAGCAGCTCATCGAAACCGCAAACTTAGAAGACTGAGATTGCGTTTCCGTTGCATTTGGCGCACGGAAACTTTGCATCTAAGTGCTTGAAATGTATGACTTTAAATCAAACAGCCGTAAGCCGTTGAAGGCTTGAAGCTTGCCGGTTTTTCTATCATCGTGAGAGTCAATTTACGGGCGGCGAGTCCTGTTTCACGTATCGAAGGCGGACAAAAATTTCCACTTCGACGCAGATTTTTTTTCGCGTCAAATTGGTGTAGCGGACACGGACGCGCGTGCTCGCATCGAACGTGCAACGCGGTTGCGCGGCGGACGCGTGTTCGTATAATTTTAGAAGCGACACTTTAATAAAGAGACGAATCAACGAGGCAAGAAAAGGACAATGCCAATTTACGAGTATTCTTGTCGGAAGTGCGGCGAGCGGGTGGAGGCGATGCAGAGGATTTCAGACAAGCCTCTGAAGCGACACGCGAAGTGCGGAGGCCGTCTCGAAAAGGAATGGTCGCGCACGGGCTTTCAGTTCAAAGGTTCGGGCTGGTACGTGACGGACTACGCGGGGAAGAAACGCGAGGCGCCGGAGAACAAAGACTCGAAGCCCACATCTTCGGAAACGAAGGCGACGGACGTTTCCGAGTCGAAGACGACGAAGGCGGACGTGAAAGAAGCGAAGACGCCGAGCGTCAAGGCTTCAAGCGGCGACAAAAAATAGTCTCGTCAAAATTAACCGAGTCAAACTTAACTGCGTCGAAAAAAATAATGCGCGCGCAACTAAAAGTCATCGCCGGACTCTTCGTCGTAACGATTCTTCTCGCCGCGCTCGCTCTGGGGCAGGCGGGACGCAGGCAGGGCGCGCCGACCGCCGAAGTCGGGAAAGACCGCGGCGTCTATCTGAACGTGATCGCCACGCGCGCAGACGGGTCGGAGGAGCGCGTCACTTCAAAAGAGCTTGCGCTCTACGACGGCGGGATGGAGCAGTCAATCCAGAGCTTCGTTCCAGACCCCGGCCCGGCGCGCATAGTGATTCTCGTTGACAACTCTCTTGGTCTGCGCGCCGACGTTGAGAAGTTGCAGAAGGCGACGCGCGAGTTCGCCTACGAGATTTACGAGGGCGATCAGGTCGAGATAATCGGCTACGACCAGAACGCGGAGATAATCGCCGACTGGACGGACGACGCCAAGAAGGTCGAGGCCGCGCTCCCGACCTTCCGCAAGCGCGGCGAGCCGCACCTGTTCGACGCGCTCTCGGCGGTCATCACCGACGCGCTCGGCACTTTCACGGGCGCGAACCGCAAGCGCGTCATAGTGCTCGTCGCCGACGGATTAGACCGCGGCAGCAAGACGCGCTTCGACGCCATCTTCAACGAACTCCTGCGCGAAGATATCACCGTCTATGCGCTACAGATTCCAGACCGCACGGGCGGCGCGCTCCGACGCGACCGCCTGAAGCCGAACCAAGTTATACAAAAACTCACCGAAGGCACGGGCGGTCGCATACTCCCCGTCGTCGAGGCGCGCGAGGCCGCCAAGGAGATTTGCGACGAGTTGCGCAAGAACCGCTACGTGCTCGCCTACACGCCCACGAGCCTGCCGCTCTACGAGGCTCGACGCCTCCTAATCGTCCCCAACGAAGGCATCAGTGTTCGCTACAAACTTCAACAGCCGGGTAACTAAGCGTTCCCGCCGTCACTTGCGCTACGTATCTTACGCGTGCGCGGACGAGTCAGACTGCCTCCGACGCCCGACGATTGCTCCCGCTTCCGCGCCGAGGCACGCGGCGACCAGAACCAACAAGAACTCCAGAAGGTCTTGCAGCGCCCCCGTCAACCTCCCCCTTGTCAGCCATTCGCCGCCTAAGAAAAAGGCGAACAGAAGCATCGGAGGCCAGACGGCCATCATGTATAAACCCAAGCGCCAGCCC
>Ga0081539_10006001_pt1 | contig 11937 bp, 8 predicted proteins | sample TabmetS4T2R2_FD_71023 | JGI IMG/M metagenome (GOLD analysis project Ga0081539, IMG submission 71023) | Tabebuia heterophylla rhizosphere microbial communities from the University of Puerto Rico - S4T2R2 | ecosystem: Host-associated > Plants > Roots > Rhizosphere ...
CGCCCTCCGCGACGACGTCCCCGATCGCGCACTCGATCTTCCAGACGGTGCCCGTGATGTGCGCCGCGACGTCCGCCACTTCGCCTCCTGCGTCGAGAGAAGTGCTGAGCGTACCGACCGCATGGACGGTCGCCGCGCACCAAGTTCCGACCACGTGTCGATGGGCCGCGCGGAGCGTCGGGCGTACCTTCTCGCCATGCGTTGACGGCCTGACCCACCGTACGGCGACACCTGGGCACCGTGCCCGGATCCAGGTGGATCGGTCGAGGCCGAGGGGACTCCGGCGGCGGACGGGACAGCCGTCGCCGGGGCCGGCCTCGGCCGAATCCATCGGCAGAGCCTCCGGATTCGGTCGGGAACGGTTCGGCAGAGCCTCACCCTTCCCGGGGCAGGTTTCTGCTTCGGCCCGAAGTGCGGCACGGCGCCAACCGCGTCGATAGATTGTGGCGCGCATGGATGCGGATCTCCCCCCAGATCCCGACCTCGCGCCGATCCGCGCGCAGGTCTACAAGGACCCCCGGCCGGCGGAGGTGTTCACGCCGTTTCACGAGCGCGCTCGCACGCGCGATCCCGACGCCGTCTACGAGCTGGTCCGGGTCCTCACGACGCTCTACGGGCTGCTGGCGCTGCGCCTCCGCGCGCTGTCCCCGGAGAAGGTGCCCCAGCACGGGCCCGTGGTGCTCGCGCCGAACCACTTCTCGTTCCTGGACCACTTCTTCCTCGGCGCAGCGCTGCGCCGGAAGGTGCGGTTCATGGCGAAGTCCCAGCTGTTCACGCCGCCGCTCCAGGCGGTGCTCACGCACGGCGGCGTGTTCCCCGTGCGCCGGGGCCACCGCGATGAGGAGGCGTTCGTCACCGCGCTGTCGATCCTGGAGCGCGGCGGGACGGTCGCCATGTACCCCGAGGCCGGCCGGTCGAGGACGGGATCGCTGAGCCCGACGGTGAAGCCGGGCGTCGGGCGCATCGCGCTGCAATCCGGCGCGCCGGTCGTCCCGGTCGCGATCCACGGCTCATCGCACGTGCGCAACTGGCGCCGCGGCCAGTTCCCGCGCGTCACCGTCCAGTACGGCGACCCGATGCGCTACGCGGTCGTCTCCGAGCCGACGCGCGAGCAGCAGCAGGCGGTGGCCGAGGAGATCTTCGACGAGGTTCGCGAGCTCTACGCGGGGCTCGAGCGACTCGGCCGGCGCGCCGTACGGCGGCGCCTACGGGACAGGACGGCAGTCGCGTCGTGAACAGGACGACGTGGGTCGTGCGAGCGTTCGCCGCGCTCTCGGTCCTGCTCGGGCTGATGGCGGTTGCGCCGATGGCGCGCGCCGGCGTGGACCTCGTGCAGATCGGGGACTTCTCCGCGCCGACGTTCGTCACCGCGCCACCCGGCGATGCGTCGCGCGTGTTCGTCGTCGAGCGCGCGGGGCGCGTGCGCGTCGTGCGCGACGGGGCGACGCTGCCGACGCCGTTCCTCGACCTCGGCAACGCGACGAGCGTCGAGGGCGAGCGCGGGCTGCTCTCGATGGCGTTCGCGGCCGACTACGCGACGAGCGGTCGCTTCTGGATCTTCTACACCGACGCGCGCGACGGCACGCTGCGCATCGAGGAGGGTCGGCGCGATCCGGCCGATCCCGACGAGGCGCTGCCGACGCGCGTGCCGATCCTCTCCATCCCGCACCGTCAGGGCAACCACAACGGCGGGCAGCTCGCCGTCGGGCCCGATGGTGCTCTGTACATCTCGACGGGCGACGGAGGCGGCTCCAACGATCCCTACGAGAACGGCCAGAACCTCACGGTTCGCGACGAGTCGGGCGCGAGCGGCCGGCACTCGCTGCTCGGCAAGATCCTGCGCATCGTCCCGTCGCCGACCGGCGGCTACACGACGCCGCCGGGCAACCCGTTCGGCGCGCCCTCGAGCGAGGTGTGGGAGCTTGGCCTGCGCAACCCGTATCGCTTCGCGTTCGACCGTGCGTCGGGCACGATGGTCATCGCGGACGTGGGGCAGGAGAAGGTCGAGGAGGTCGACGTCGTCGCGCCGGGCGCGGCGGGGATGAACTTCGGCTGGAGCTTCCGCGAGGGCAACGTGCCGGGCCCGCGGGCGGCGCCGGCGGGCTTCGCGGCGGCCGAGCCCGTGCTCGCGTTCTCGCATGCGGCCGGTTGGTGCTCGATCATAGGCGGGGCCGTGGTGCGCGACCCCGCGCTGCCGGACCTCGCCGGACGCTACGTCTTCGGCGACTACTGCCTGGGGAAGATCTGGAGCGCGTCCCTGGGCGGCGGCCAGGCCACGGCGTCCGACCTTGGCCTGCCCGCCGTGCCGGAGCTGTCGTCGTTCGGGGAGGACGCCTGCGGTCGGGTCTACGTGACGTCGCTGGACGGCCCGGTGTACCGCCTCGGGCAGAGCGGGGAGTGCGTCTTCCCGGGCGGCGTCGGCGCGCGGGAGGCCGACACGACTCCCCCCGAGGTGCAGGTGCGCGTGAAGCACGCGCAACGGCTTCTGCGCACCGGCATGCTCCAGCTGCGCGTGCGCTGCAACGAGCAGTGCACGGTGCGCACGGGCGGCGGGTTGCAGGTTCGGCACGGGGCGGCGCATGCCGCGGCGATCGTCCTACCGAACGTGCGCAGCACCATCGCGGCCGGCGCGCTCGTCCGGCTGCGCGTGCGCGTCTCCGCGGCAAGCCGGCGGGCGGTGCGGCGCGCCCTCGCCCGCGGAGGGCGCACGGTCACCGCGCGGCTCGCGCTGCGCGTGAGCGACGCGGCGGGCAACGTTCGCCGGCGCACGGTGCTGATCAGGGTCCGCTGACGGCTCCGCAGGTCGCACTGCCCGGGCAGCGCTTGAGGACCTGCACGCGCGGCGCGCGGTCGCGATCCCGCGGCCACGTGAGCGAGATCTCCACTGACGAGGAGTTGTTCGCCGTCGTGACCTCGTGGATGCGCAGGGCGGGGCTCGCGGTGTTGACGAGGTCGTAGCGGCCGCTCGGCGCCGTCGTCCGGGTCACCTGGATCTCCTGACCCTCGACGCGAGCCTTGTAGACGTCGGCGAAGGTGGGATCGGCGCGCAGGCCCATGTCGACCCGCGGTGCCCTCGGCATGTTCTGGCTGCACCAGCCGTCCGCGTAGCCGTTGCTGAGGCAGAAGCCCTGCTTGCGATCACGTATGAGGAGCCCCGGGCGGTCCAGGCTGCGCAGCGCGTAGCGCTCGAAGCGCAGCAGGTGCCAGTGCCGGTGGCCGTACGTCGTGACGTAGCGCATGTGCCCGATCCGCGCGACGCGCCCGACCACGGCCGACGCGTCCGCACCACCGCCGTGCAGCAGCTGGTTCGCGACGATGTCCCCGTCGCGATCGCGGGCCGCCGCGATGTGCAGCGGGCCGGGCCCGACGTTGCGCACGGCGGAGTCGAAGGAGATCGCGAAGCCGTCGGTGAGGCTGCCGTCGCGCGCGTGCGCGCGACCGGCGCGGACCTGCTTGGGGATGTCCTGGATGAGGTCGGGCAGAACGGCGGCGGTGTCCTGCGACACCGCCGACGGCACGAGCGCCGCGACGGGTCCGAAGGTCGCGACTGCCGTGATCGCCGCCAGGCCCAGGCGGGTCAGCCGCACATCAGCCGTTCGGCGGCGTGTCGGCCCACGGCACCTCGACCGAGTCCTCCTGCGGCGCGTCGCGCGCGACCACGTAGTCGGCCGGCTCGGACTCGGAGAGGTTCTCGACGATGTGCGTCTCACGCGGGGGGACGTACAGCATGTCGCCCTCCTCGACGACGACGCGCTGCTCGAGGTGCTCGCCCCAGCGGATGGCGATCCGGCCCGAGAGCATGTAGAGGGCGCTCTCGCAGTTGGCGTGGTAGTGCGGCCGCGACCGCGCGCCGGGCGGCACCCGGAAGCGACCCATGTAGATGTCGCGGGCCCCGGTCGTCGCCTGCGAGATCTCGCTGCCGCCCACGACGCCGCGGGGGGTCTGGCGATCCGGGCCCGGCTTCACCACCTGCATGGCGCAGACCTTACGCCTCCCGCGCGGCTTGCGAGGAACTCCGAGTGTCTGTGGGTCGCGCTTCCGCCTTGAGCCATCCCACCGGAAAGAGGACGCACGTCGTATGGCTCTCGGACCGTCCATCCGGGTAGCTTCGCGCCAGCCTTTCTGGGCAGCGTTCCACCACCGACGGACAAGGAAGTCCACCGCATGCTCCACTCTCGCTGGCGGGCGGCCACCACGGCCGCCATCGCCTCGCTGTGCGCCTCGGCGGCGATCGCCCCGGCCGCACTCGCCGCGCCGGGCGATCTCCCCGACCTGGTGCAGCAGGCCCCTACCGGTATCACGATGGGGTACTTCGACGATCACTCTCGCGGCGGCGACAACCACATGGGCTGGGTCGCCGGCCCGGACAGCGAGCCGCTCGCGATCAGCTTCCAGGCCGGCCTGCGCAACACCGGCCCGGGCGTCCTGCAGCTCTGCACCAACGCAGGCGACACGGGGACGAGCTGGCGCACGCTGCGGCAGACCGCGCCGGGAGCGCTCGGCGACTGCTCGGGCGCGACCGTGAGCACGAGCGGCCTGTACTCGCGCTACGTGATCGCCAATCACAGCGACCAGGACCCGTCGACGTTCAACCGCTGGCACGTCATGGACCTGCAGCGCTTCGCGCTGGTCCCGCTCCCCGCCGCGCAGGGCGGGCCCACGTCCGGCGCGCGCCGGACGATCTGGGACACCCAGTGGGGCACGTGCCTGCAGCTCGACGGCGACATGGCCTGCCCGCAGGCCGCGGGTGCGGCGAGCCTCAACGTCGGCATCTCGGCGAACGCGACGAAGGTCACGCAGGAGGGCGCGCCCGATCAGGCGCTTATCGCCTTCCAGGGCCTGGAGGTCGTGCCCAGCGGCCGCTACCAGGTCGTCGCGATGGCAAACCCCTACGGCGTGTACCGCGAGGCGGGGACGGGCACCGGCAGCGTGAGCTGCACGACGGTCGAGATCACGTCCGACCCCGGTGCGGGGACGTTCGCGCTGCAGCAGGTCGCCGGCACGCCCGCCCAGTGCTGGCTGCCGAAGACCGTGCAGACGCGCGTCACCGGAGCGAGCGGCGTCGACCCGCTCGCCGGCTCCGCGGTCGACTCCGGCTGCGCGCTCTACATGGTCGACGACCCCGATGACGCCACCGACATCACCGGCCACTGCTGGGCGCACATCCCCGTGACCGACGATCCGCTCACCGACCCGCTCGCGCCGCATCCGCTCGCCCGCACGAACGTGAACAACACGCGTGCGACCACCGCGACGGACGCCGTGGCGGTCAACCAGGGCGCGACGATCAACGTGCCCTCCAGCGGCGGCGGCACGCCGTCGACGCCGACCGTGGTGCCCTCGACCACGAACCCGGCGCCGATCGTCGTGATCCAGCCGAAGGTGCTTCCCGCGATGTCGACGACTGGCGGCCGCAGCTACGCCCGCACGGTGCTGCGCCGCACGTTCGGGACGCTGCCCTCGTCCGCGAACGTGTCCTGCATCCTCACGGGCGGCACGACCGCAGCGTGCGACGTGAGCTGGCGCCGGTCCGGAGGCGTGCGCTACCGCGGCCAGGTCCGCGTGTGGTTCTCCTCCGACGTCCAGCACGTGCGCTGGAACTACGGCATGAGCGTGAAGCGCACGAAGCCCGGCAGCCGGGCCCGGACGACCACGCGCTCGAACCTCGTGGGAGGCGTCGTCAGCTAGTCGTTTCAAGCCGCGCCGGCCGCTCGCGTCGAACCGTCAGGGGGCGACGAGAGTGTTCGCGACGCGGGTCACCGCACCCGCGTCGCGTAGCCGGTGTTCACACATCCAGAAGGTGGTACCAACGGCGGGGCGCCAGGGAGGCGCCCCGCCGTTCGCCGTGCGCCGGCCGGGTGGCGCGGGCGGCCCCCCGGACGGATGTGCGAGTGCGCAGGCAAGTTCCGGCTGGTGGGGTGGCGAGGTCCCCGGCTCTCGAATCTGTCAACGCGGCAAGGATGTCTCCCTTGATCTCATTCCTGCGGAAGGGGCGCGCGCGCGTGGCGCTCGTCACCGCGCTGTGTTCCCTCGCGCTGCCCGCGGCTGCCCACGCCGACCTCGTGCAGAGCGCACCCGCCAACGTCCAGGCGGGGTTCTTCGACGATCACTCCGTCGCAACGGACAACCACACCGCCTGGAGCAGCGCGGGCTCGGACATCGAGCCGCTCGCGATCGTCTTCGGCTCGACGCTGACGAGCAGCGGCAGCGCCTTCCGCGTCTGCGGCTACTCGAGCGGCACGGCCGGCTGGTTGCGGTCGTTCCTCGTCAACGACTCCTCGTGCCCGCCCGGCGCACCGGGGACCGCGCAGAACGGCTGGTTCCGGTACATCACGGCGAACCACGACCAGTCCACGCCTCGGACCTTCAACCGCTGGCACGTCATGGACCTCCAGCGATTCGCGCTCGTGCCGCTGCCCGCCTCGGCGGGCGGTCCCCCGACCGGGACACCGACCGCGTGGGACACGTACTGGGGCACCTGCCTCGACGATGGCACCCAGTTCATGGCCTGCGAGCAGAGCGCGGCCGCCACGACGGTCGACACGAGCATCCCCGCCGGCTTCACGAAGACGACGCAGGAGCAGAACCCGGCCCCTGATGCGGAGCGCATCGCGATTCCCGCGGACGCCCGCGACCAGTTCGGGAACGGCCTGTACCAGGTCGTGGCGATCGCCAACCCCTACGGGCAGTACGGTGCGGCCCGCAGCGTCGCGTGCACGACGATCTCGCTGTCCGGCGTCGCGGCGTACGCCCCGACCGCGACGCAGGTCGCCGGTACGCCGCCGACGTGCTACGTCCCGACCAACATCCCGGCGGCACTCACCGGGCCGGGCGGTCGCGATCCGATGGCGAACGCGGCGCTGGGCCTCCAGTGCACGCTGCAGACCACGGGGTCGGCGCCGGGGCACTGCTGGGAGACGGCGCCGCAGACGCCGGACGAGGCGCCGCTCGCCCCGCATCCCCTGGCGCATACGAACGTCACGACCGCGAACACGATCACGCCGACGAGCACCTCCGCCGTCGCGCAGGTCGCCGCGGCGACGCCGGCGCCCGCCTCCGGCGCCTCCAACCCGCCGGCCACCGCAAGCGGGCAGACTTCGCGCCGGCTGACGGCGACGGTCTCGCGCACCTACGCGCGCAGCGCGCTGCGCCGCCAGTTCGGCAGCCGCCTGACCCGGCTGCGCGTGTCCTGCCGGCTGCGGTCGTCGACCGCGTCGACGTGCACGGTCTCCTTCCGCAAGTCGGGAGGCCGCTACAGCGGGCACCTGTGGCTCCGCTACCGCACGGTCAACAGCAGCCTGCGCTGGCAGTACCGGCTGGAGGTGAAGAAGCGCAAGAGCGGTCGCGTCCAGACGATCCGCCGCAGCTACCGCACAGGCGGCACGCTCTAACGGCTACTACGAGAGAGCGGCGGCGCGCCCGGACGCGGGCGCGCCGCCCTCTGCCCCGGTCGTGCGGACACACGTTCGATCGCGCCCCGCGTGCTGCGCTGCTGGGGTGCCGGGCACCCTTCGGGCCGATCCACACCGACTCCGAGGAGCAACACAGCCCCGTGAAGCCTTCCCGCGGGCGCGCGTGGGCGCCCATCGCGCTCATCATCGCGCTCGCCTCGCTCTCCATCCCGGCGGCCGCCGCCGCGGCGCCCGGCGACCTCCCGGACCTCGTCCAGGAGCGCCCCGACAACGTCGCCGGCGGCTACTTCGACGACCACTCCATCGCGGGCGACAACCACCTCGGCTGGAGCTACGGCGCCTCGCAGGCCGAGCCGCTGGCCGTGACGTTCACGAGCCGTCTCATCAACCAGGGGGCGGGCGCCCTTGAGGTCTGCGGCTACCCGTCCGGCACCGCCGGTTGGATGACCGCCTTCCAGGTCGCTCCAGGCGTGCTCGGCAGCGATTGCCCGGCCGCCGCGCCGACGTCGGGTCAGCGCAGCTGGTTCCGCTACGTGATCGCGAACCACTCGACCACCGGCGACTACAACCGGTGGCATCTCATGGACCTGCAGCGCTTCGCGCTGGTTCCCCTGCCTCCCGACCAGGGCGGGCCCTCGGCCGCGGCCACCGCGTGGGACACCGCCTGGGGCGCCTGCCTGAACCTCGGCGACCCCTCGATGTTCTGCACGGCCGATCCCGCCGCGAGCGCGCTGAGCGTCGGCATCGGCGCCGGCGCCACGAAGGTCGCCCAGGACGGCGCTCCCGACGCGGAGCGCATCGCCATCCCGGCCGAGTCACGCTCCTCCTTCCCCGACGGCGCGTACGAGATCGTCGCGATCTCCAACCCGTACGGCGCGCTGGCGGAAGCCGGCACGACGAACGGCAGCGTGGCCTGTACGACCGTGCAGCTGGCCAACGCGACGGCCTACGCCGGCTTCACGGCGACGGCGTCGCCGGTCGTGCCCTCCACGTGCTACGTGCCGCGCACGCTGCCGGCCGCGCTCACCGGGCCCGGCGGCCGCGATCCGATGGCCGGGGCCGCGCCGACGCAGCCGCCGTGCACCGTGCTCGCGTCGAGCGGGCATTGCTGGTCGACCGTCCCGATGAGCGGCTCCAATCCGCCTGCGCGCACGAACGTCACGCCGGCCTCCGCCATCACGGCGACGGACCTCGTGCCCGTGCCGCAGGGCGCGGACTACCGCGTCACTCCGGTCGCGCCGCCGGCGGCGAGGGCGGCCACGAGCAGGCTCACGGCGCGCTCGTCTCGGACATTCGTCCGCAGGGCGCTGCGGCGCGAGTTCGGCCGCAACCTGCGGCGGCTGCGCGTGTCCTGCCGGGTGGTGGGCTCGAGCCGCTCGACCTGCACCGTACGGTGGCGCAAGACTGGGGCGTCCTATCGCGGACGCGTCTTCCTGCGGCTGCGCACGGTGCGCGCCCGCCTGCGCTGGCAATACCGCGTCGACGTCACCAAGCGGCGCGCCGGGCGCACGCAGCGGATCCGCCGCGCCTACCGGACGGGCGGAGTGGCATGAGCGCAGGTTCACATGCCAAAAACAGGTGCAACGATGCTCCTCGGACGTTAGCGTCCAGACAATCGCGGGGAGACTGCGCATCCAATCTGAAGAACCCAGGGGGGTTTCCGTGCAACGACTGACCGGGCGAAGGCGCGCTCCGGGTCTGCTCTGCCTGGCGCTGGCGCTTGCGACCCTCGCCGTCACCGCATCGACCGCCTCGGCGACCGACCTCGTGCCGAGCGCGCCGGGAACGCCGACCGGAGGCTGGTTCGACGACCACTCCATCGGCGGCGACAACCACACGGCGTGGGGGGCTCAGGAAGAGCCGCTCGCGGTTCGCTTCACCGCGTCCGTGACGAACAACGGCGCGGCGATCAGCTTCTGCGGCACGCCGGCCGCGCCCGGCTGGGCCGCCGCGTTCCAGGGAGCATGCGGCGGGTCGCAGATCGGCTGGTTCCGGTACGTCACGGCCAACCACTTCGGCCACAACCGGTGGCAGCTGCTCGATCTGCAGCGCTTCGCGCTCGCGCGGGTCGGCGGCAGCGAGGTCATCTGGGACACCCGCTGGGGCTCGTGCGTCAACCCCTCGGAGTTCTCGGACTGCTCCCGCGACCCGAACGTCCTCGGGCCGATGGGCTTCCCCGCGAACTTCACGAAGGTGACACAGGACGGGGCCGACGAGGACGAGCTCATCGCGATCCCCAACTCGCTGGGCTACCGGCTGCCCGAGGGCGCGTGGCAGATCATCCACTTCGTCAACCCGTACGGCGTCATCGCCGGTGATGTGACGACGAACAACGTCGCGTGCACGCGCGTCACGCTGACGTGGGATCCGTCGCCGGGCGCCTCGGCCTCGCCGCTGCAGATCGCGCCGCGCGTCGGGGCCGAGCCGTGCCTGACGCCGGCGGCGCCGCCACGCATCACCGGCCCCGACGATCCTGCCGACCCGCTGCGCTACGCGAAGGCGTTCCCGGTCACCTGCGCCGCGACGGCCACCGGGCACTGCTGGACGACGGCGCCGACGCAGTGCTCGGCAGAGGCGCCGACCGCGCGGACGTTCATCTCCGGTGCTCTCGTTCCGGCGACCGACCCGTGTGCTCCCGGCGCGTCGACCGGCGCGAGCGGCACCAGCCCGGTCCAGGGCCTGAGCCGGCGTGCGGCGGCGCTGCGCATCACTCAGCGGCTCTCGCGGCGCTACGCGTCGATCGCGTTGCGCAAGGCGCTGCACCTGAGACGGACGCCGCGCAACGTCAGGCGCAGCTGCCGGCTCACGAGCCGCGTCGCCGCGCGCTGCACCGTCACCTGGCGGAGCGCCGGCCAGCGCGTGAGCGGGCGGATCTGGATCCGGTTCGTCGCCGGGGAGAACGCGAACCGCTGGACCTACCGCGTCGACCTGCGCCGCACGCGCAACGGCCGCACGACGCGCATCCGGCACTCGTACCGCACGGGCGGGCGCCTGCTGTAGGCCTTGGGGGGAAGCAGGCGAGGCGCGTCGTGGCGGCGGCGCGCCTCGCTTCGCTGCGAGAAGGAAGCATCGGGCATGTCAGCCTTCCGGGCATGACCGCACGCCATGATCAGCTGCGCGAGCTGACGGGCGCCGCCATCGACCTCCTGCAGGACTGGGAAGAGCGCTGGGGCCCGTACGAGGCGCACCCGGCCTCCGCGGCCGACGCGACCCGCCTCGCCGCGGCGTGGAGCGAGTACGCGGGCCGCATGGACGCCAACCTCCCGTTCTTCCACCCGCGCTACGCGGGGCAGATGCTCAAGCCGCCGCATCCGATCGCCGCGGCGGCGTACATCGCCGCCATGCTCGTGAACCCGAACAACCATGCGCTGGACGCGAGCCAGGCGACCAGCCCGATGGAGGTCGAGGCCGTCGAGAGCCTGGCGCGGATGTTCGGCCTCCCCGCTCCTTCGCTCGGCCACCTGACGTCGAGCGGCACGATCGCGAACCTCGAGGCGCTGTGGGTCGCCCGGGAGCTGCGTCCGGGCAAAGCTGTCGTGCACTCCTCGGACGCCCACTACACGCACGGCCGCATGTGCCGGGTGCTCGGCGTCGAGGCGCGGGAGGTCCGCGCGCTCCCCGACGGCCGAGCAGACCTCGACGCCGTCGAGGCGCAGTTGCGGGCGGGCGGCGTCGGCACGGTGGTCCTGACCGCGGGGACCACGGGCGTCGGCGCCGTGGACGAGATCCACGAGGCGCTCGACTTCAGGGAGCGCTACGGCGTGCGCCTGCACGTGGACGCTGCCTATGGCGGCTTCTTCGCGCTGCTCGCCGGCACCGGCCTCGTGCCGGAGCGGCCGTTCCGCGCGATCGGAGCGTGCGACTCCGTGGTCGTCGATCCCCACAAGCACGGGCTGCAGCCCTACGGCTGCGGCGCGGTCCTGTTCGCCGACCCCGGCGTCGGCCGGCTGTACGTGCACGACTCCCCCTACACCTACTTCACCTCCGACGAGCTGCACCTGGGGGAGATCAGCCTGGAGTGCTCGCGCGCCGGTGCGGCGGCGGGTGCGCTCTGGCTCACGCTCCAGGCGCTGCCGCTGTCCACCGACGACGGCTTGGGCGCCATCCTCGCCGCCGGCGTCCGTGCGGCGCGCTCACTCGCCGAGCGTCTCGATGCGGATCCCGAGTGGACGCTGTACCGGCAGCCGGAGCTCGACATCGTCACCTACGCGCCGCGCGCGGCGACGCTCGCCGAGGTCGACGCGGCGGCGGATCGCATGCTGCACGCTGCGATGGACGATCCGGAGGATCCGTGGTTCCTCTCCACGCTGCGCGTGAACGCGGACGCGTTCCTGCCCCTGCACCCCGACCATGAGGCCGACGCAGACACCGTGCGCATCCTGCGCAGCGTCCTCATGAAGCCCGAGCACGAGCTCGCCGTCGACGCGCTGCACCGGCGGCTGGGCGCGCTCGTTGCGGCGGGGCCGCCGTGGCGTTTGGGGGGGACGGCGGCGAGCCGGGCTGGGGGGGGCGGCGGGGGCGGGGG
>Ga0081539_10006002_pt1 | contig 11935 bp, 10 predicted proteins | sample TabmetS4T2R2_FD_71023 | JGI IMG/M metagenome (GOLD analysis project Ga0081539, IMG submission 71023) | Tabebuia heterophylla rhizosphere microbial communities from the University of Puerto Rico - S4T2R2 | ecosystem: Host-associated > Plants > Roots > Rhizosphere ...
GAGCCGCATGTGCTGACCCGCACCCAGGTATCGCTACGCCGTGGCGTCCTGACCGTGGCGTCGCTTCTCGCGCCCAGCGCGCTGCTGATCCAGGCGCTGCGCGGGCCGGTCCGCGACGGCGTGGTGATCGCCACGGTGTCGGCGGTGCTCATCCTGCTTGCCCTCTCGCGGATGTCCACGGTCGCGAACAGCCTGCGGCAGACTCTGGCCCGGGAACGGCAACTGCGCCTGGCTTGCGAGGCGCTGCTCGCCTCCACCAGCACCGAGGAGGTCAGCGACGTACTCCAGACCGCGGTCGGGCAGATGCTGCCACCGGGCACCGCCCACCGGGTCATGCTGCGCGTCCGGGACGACGACGCGCCCGCGGCCGGCGACGACCCCGTCACGTCTGACCCCGACGCGGTGGCCATCTGCTACGTCCGGACGCTGCCGGACGACCTCGCCGCGCCGCTGCTCGGGTTCGAGCTGGCGCTGTGTTGTCGCTTGGCGGTTGGCCGCCACCGGGTCGGCGACCTGCTGGTCGGCGCCGCGGAGCTGGCGCTGGTCGACCTGCAGGAGTCGCTGCCGATTCTGGCCGGCCAGGCCGCCACCATGATCGACCGGATCAGCCTGAGCCGGGAGATCAGTCGCCGGGACAGCCAGGCCTACTTCCGTACGCTGGTGATCAACGCCACCGAGGTCATCGCGATCCTCGACGACGACAACCTGGTGACGTACGTGAGCCCCGCCGCCGAGCAGGTTTTCGGCACCGCCGAGCTGGCCGGGACCAGCATCCTCGAGGTCATTGACCCCAGTCAGCGCGGTGACGTGCGCGCCGTGCTGGACGCCACCCGCACCGGTCGGCCCAGCGAGGGCCTCGGCCTCTGGCTGGTGCGCCGCGTCGACGGCGAACAGATCTACGCCGAGGCGGCGATCGGCGACATGCGGTCCGAACCGGGCGTCAACGGCCTGGTGATCACACTGCGCGACGTCACCGAGCGGCGGCGCCTGGAGCAGGAGCTGATCGCGCGCGCCTACGTCGACCCGCTCACCGGCCTGGGTAGCCGGCTGCAGTTCCAGGACGATGTCGCTGCCGTGGCCGGGGGTTCCAAACTAGGCGTCTGTGGCGTGGTCATCGTCAACATCGACGACTTCCGGGTGGTCAACGACACCATGGGTCACGAGGTCGGCGACGAGTTGCTGATCGCGGTCGCGAAACGGCTCTGCACGGTGCTTGCCGGCCACGGCACGGTGTCCCGCCTGGGCGGCGACGAGTTCGGTGCGGTGATCGACGGTGCGCCCGACATCGCCCACATCGAGCAGCTCGCCGAACAGGTCATCGGCGTGTCACGGGAGGCTTTCCAGGTCGGCGGCAGCCTCGTCACCGTGCACCTGCGTGCCGGCGTGGCGACCAGCGCGGACGCCCAGACCGCCAAGGACCTGCTGGGTCAGGCCGACGTGGCGCTGGATTCGGCGAAGAACAGCACCACGACGAGGTGGCGCCGATACGAGGCATCCCTGCACGCCGAGACCATCGACCGGATGCAGCTGCGCACCGACATGGATCGGGCGCTCACCGACGGCGCATTTCTGTTGCACTTCCAGCCGATCGTGAATTTGGACGACGCCCGCACCGTCGGGTTCGAGGCGCTGCTGCGCTGGCCGCACCCCACGCGAGGGATGGTGCCGCCCAACACGTTCATCCCGATCGCCGAGGAGTCCGGACTCATCGTCCCGCTCGGTGCGTGGGTGCTGCGCCGGGCCATTGAGGCAGCGGCCGACTGGCGGCGCCTGAATGGGGCGCGTCCGCCGTACATCAGCGTCAACGTGTCGGTGCGGCAGTTCCGCACGCCCGACTTCGTCGAGCAGGTGTTCGCCGATCTGGCCCGGTCCGGTCTGCCGCCGGAGCTGCTCAACTTGGAGATCACCGAGAGCCTGCTGCTGGGCGACGACGGCGAGATCCAGGCCGACATCGTCCGGCTGCGCAAAGCCGGCATCAAGGTGTCTATCGACGACTTCGGGACCGGATACTCGTCACTCAGCTACCTCCACCGCGTCGCGGTCGACACGCTCAAGCTCGACCGGTCTTTCGTGGACACCATCTCCACGTCGCGCCAGCAGCTCGATCTGGTCCGCGGCATCATCCAGCTCGCCGACACGCTCGCACTCGAGGTGGTGGCCGAAGGTGTGGAGACCGCAGAGGAGCATCACCTGCTCGCCGACGCGGGCTGCGCGCTCGGCCAGGGATATCTGTTCGCCCGCCCGATGATGGAGGAGGACGCCCGCCGGCGGATCGCCGATGAATCACACATCAACAAATAGTGAACATTCGATCACTCGGCGTTACTTTAGGCGAGCGATTCATCGAGATTCGTCTTACTATTACCCAATGGTCATCCCCACCGGCCGCACCGCCCTTTCCCCCGCCACATCCGCGTACCGCAGCGTCGCCGCCCTCGCCCAGGCGGGACTCTGGGATCAGGTCATCGATGAGGTCGACGGCCGGCGCATCCGCGTCGGCAAGCGTTGGCTGGTCGACTACGCCTCCTGCAATTACCTCGGCCTCGACCTCGATCCAACGGTCATGGACGCCATCGACACCGAGGTACGCCGGTGGGGCACGCACCCGAGCTGGTCGCGCATGCTCGGCAGCCCCCGGCTCTATCCGCTCATCGAAGAGCGACTGACCGAGCTGCTCGGCGCCCCCGACGCGCTCGTGCTGCCCACCATCAGCCAGATCCACCTGTCCGTCATTCCGGCTCTGGCCGGAAACGGCCACATCTTCATCGACTCCCGGGCGCACCGCACCATCTACGACGGCTGCGTGCACGCCCGCGGCCTGGGCGCGACCGTGCACAGGTTCCGTACCGGCGATCTCGGCCACCTCGCCGAGCTGTTACAGGACGTCCCGCCCGGGCCGAACGCCCTGGTCTGCACGGACGGGGTGAACAGCATGACCGGCAACACCGCGGACGTGGCCGAGCTCGCCACGCTGTGCGCCCGGCATGGCGCCACACTGTACGTCGACGACGCGCACGGCTTCGGCATCATCGGCGAGCGCGGCGCCGACGAGCTCTGTCCGTACGGACGCCGCGGCAATGCCATCGTGCGGCACTACGGGCGGAGCTACGACAACATCGTGCTGGTCGGCGGTTTCTCCAAGGCGTACTCGTCCCTGCTGGCCTTCGTCGCCTGTCCCACATCGGTGAAGGAACACCTGAAGATCGCCGCGCCGCCGTACCTCTACTCGGGCCCCGTGCCCACCGCCTCGCTCGCCACCGTGCTCGCCGGGCTCGACGTCAACGCCGTTCGTGGCGACGCGCTCCGGGCCGATCTGTATCGCATGACACGGCGGGTGCTGGACCACCTCGACGCCCTCGACGTCCAGACCCCGAACACCTCCGGAGTCCCGCTGATCCAGATCCCGCTACGCCGAGCCGCCGATCTGCCCTCGGTGGCCCGCCGGCTGCTCGAGCACGGTATGTACGTGACGCTGGCGCCGTACCCAGGCGTGCCCCGGGACGAGGTGGGCTTCCGCATCCAGATGACCGCTGCGCACACCGACGACCAGATCGATGAGCTGCTGGCCACGCTGAGCGCGCTCGCACCGGCATTGCGACCGCGGGACCCGGATCAGCCGCGCAGGTCACGGATCCAGTGGGCGCAACGTAACGGGCGGCCCTCGTAGTCCAGGTCGCAGTCCTCCAGCCGCCGGAATCCCAGCTTGCGCAGGATCGCATTCGACGGCCCATTCGTCACGCTCGGAAAGGAGTGCAGCTCGGTGACGCCCCGTTCCAGGGCGAGCGGCAGCAGCAGGTCGAACGCGCGGCCGGCGACGCCGCGGGCCTGATAGTGCGGCAGCAGCATCGCGCCCAGCTCGTGCACCGGCCGGGAGTCCCACTCGGACCGCCAGATCGCGACGACGCCGATCGGTTCCGCACCGCCGTCCGGCACGATCACATAAATGAGGTCGCCCGCCGCAACCTCCGCGATCCGCTTCTCGTGGATGCGCGCCGCCGCGTCGAGGTCGACCGGGCCGCCCAGATGACCGACGACAGCGGGGTCGGACTCCAGCGCCAGCGTCAACCCGCGGTCGCTCTCCGCATAGAGTCGGAGCTCCATCCCCACAATGGTACGAAACCACCGGCGACACACCGACGCCAACGTCGAAGACCGACCCGAGCGACGGCGCCGGACACGTCGGTGCGCACGTACGTCACGGTCGTGGCTCCCCGGCGAACCGCGCCACCAGGTCCTTCTTGGACACCTTGCCGATCGGCGAGAGCGGGAAGGCGTCCAGCACCTCGAGCCGTTCCGGCAGCTTGAAGGCGGCGATCTCGTACGCGCGCAGGAAGGTGACGAGCTCGCCCAGTGTGGGTGGCCGGACGCCGGGGTGCGGCACGATGCAGGCGCACATCCGTTCGCCCAGCACCGGATCGGGCACCGCGATGCAGGCGACGTTCTGCACCCCGGGATGGGCGAGGATGAGATTCTCGACCTCCTCGGCGGAGATCTTCTCGCCGCCACGATTGATGAGGTCCTTGCTGCGGCCGGCGACCACATAGTTGCCGGTCGGGTGCCGCCACATCAGGTCACCGGACCGGTAGAAACCGTCGGCGGTGAACGCCCGTTCGTTGTGTTCCGGCGCGCGGAAATAGCCGCGCAGCGTGTATGGGCCGCGGCAGAGCAGTTCGCCGATCTCGCCGTCGGAGACCGGTACGCCGTCCTCGTCGACCAGCCGCACCTCGTCGTCGTCGCAGATCGGCCGGCCCACCGTCTCCAGGCGTACCTCGCGGGGGTCGTCGAGGCGGACGAACATCAGCAGACCCTCAGCCATGCCGAAGTTCTCCTGGACCGTGCAGTTCGGCAGCAGCTTCTCGGCCAGCAGCCGGGTCTCCGGCTGCAGCCGCTGCCCACCGCTCTGGACCACCCGGACCGACGACAGGTCGTACTTCTCGATGTCGGGGTCGTTCAACCACTTGATCAGCAGGGCGGGCACCACGTGGATGTGGGTGACCCGATGCCTCTCGATGAGCGGAAAGACCTGCGAGCCACGCGTGCTGGGATGCAGCACCACGCGCGCGCCGGCGAACCAGAATCCCTGCATCCCCGGGCACGCCAGAGGTAGGTTGTGCGCGATGGGCAGCACGTCGAGCAGGCAGTCGCCGTCGCGGACGTCGCAGACCGACAGCGCCAGACGCGAGTTGAAGTCATAGTCGTTGTGGGTGCGGGGAATCAGCTTAGGGATGCCGGTGGTGCCGCCGGAGAGTTGGAACACCGCCGGGTCGTCCGGCTCGATCCGGATCGCGGCCAGCTCCGCGGCGGTCGTCTCGGGTTCGGAGTCCAGCAGATCGGCCAGCGAGAGGAAGCCGCCGGACGCCGGACCGTCCACGATGGCCAGCTTCACTGACGGCGCGGTGTCCCGGACCCGGGTCACGATCTCGCGGAAATCGGCGTCCCTGGCCCGGTCCGGCACGACACAGGCGACCGCCTCGGCCAGCCGGGCGAACTGCTCCATCTCGCGGTACCGGTGCTGCGGTAGCGCCATGATGGGGATGGCGCCGATCCTCTGCAGCGCGACGTAGAGGTAGGCGAACGCCGCGTCGTTGGGCAGTTGGACCACGACCCGGTCCAGCGGCCGCAACCCGAGGTCGTAGAGATTGCGGGCCAGGCGCTCGGCGCGTTCGTTCACCTGCCGGTACGTGATGTCGGCGCCGCCGGCGTGCAGCGCGACCCGGTCGGCGTGCGTGGCGAAATGCTCGGCGAGCACGTCCCGGAGGGGGCGGTCCCGCCAGTAGCCGCGTTCGCGGTAGCGCGCGGCGAAGTCGGCGGGGAAGGGCACGACACCGTCGAGGGGCATCCGGTGGCTCCTTAGGTGGTCGAGGCGAAACCGCCGTCGATGACGATAATTTCGCCGTTGACGAACGGGTTGGAGGTGATCAGCGACAGGATCGTGGCGGCGACATCGTCCGGCGTCACACACCGCCGCAGCGGCGTGAGCCGGGCCCGGCGCTCCATCAGCCGCTCGTAGTTGTCGCCGAGCTGGTCTTCCATCCACTCGCCGACCATCCAGCCGGGCGCGACCGCGTTGACCCTGATCTCCGGACCGAGCGTGCCGGCCAGTGTCCGGGTCAACGCCACCACGGCGGCCTTGGAGGTGGCGTACGGGAACGGCTGCGGTCCGGGCCGCAGGCCGACGATGCTGGCCGTGTTCACGATCGCGGCATGCGACGAGCGGCGCAGCAGCGAAACCGCGGCCCGTGTCACCTGGAACATGCCGCGCACGTTGACCGCGAAGACCCGGTCCCAGTCCTCCATGGACAGTCCATCGAGGTCGGCCGGCGGGGTGCTGATCGTCGTACCGGCGTTGTTGACGAGGGCGTCGAGCCGGCCGAACGCCCGCTCCACCTCGGCGAGCATGCTCCGGACCGCGGCGTCGTCCGCCACGTCGGCCTGTACCGTCAGCGTGCGCGCCCCGAGCTCCTCGGCCTGCCGGGCGACGTTCTCGGCCTTGCCCTTGCTGGCGGCGTAGTTCACTGCCACGTCGTAGCCGTGGCCGGCGAGCGCGAGCACCGCGCTGCGCCCGATTCCGCTGGATGCCCCGGTGACCAGCGCGACCGGTCGAACCTCGCTCATAGTCCCAGAACCCTTTCGGCGTTGCCGTGGAAGACGGCGTGCATGACCTCGTCGGTGTATCCCAGCTCGTCCCACTCCCGCAGGATCCGCTCGTACGGCATGCTGGGGTGATCGCTCCCGAACATCACCTTGTCGCGGAGCCGGCCGCGGATGTCGGTGCGCAGGTGCGGCGGGAAGTACTTGGGCGCCCAGCCGGACATCTCCCAGTAGACGTTTCCCTTGTGCAGTGCGACCGCGGTCATCTCGTCGATCCACGGCCAACCCGGATGCGCCGCGATGATGGTCAGGCCGGGGAACCGGGCGGCAAGCCGGTCCAGCGCCAGCGGATGGGCGTGCTCGATCAGAGCGCCCATGCCGCCGGGCATTCCGGCACCCATCCCGGTCGTACCGACGTCCACCATCACCGGAACGCCCAGCCCGGAGATGGTCTCGAACAGCGGGTTGAGCTTCGGGTCGTCGACGCTGAAGTGACCCATGATCGGGTGGAAGTGGAATCCGATCACCCCGTGTTGGTGCACCGCCTCCTCCGCGTCCTTGAGCGCCTGATCGCCCTTCAGCGGGTCCACCGCGCCCCAGGCGCCGACGAACGCCCTCGGATAGCGGTCGCGCAGCTCCGCCACGTACGCGTTACTGCACGGCGGCGTGCCGGTGACCGATTCGATGTCGAAGGCGACCAGCACCGCTTCGATGCCGAGCGCCTCAACCTCGGCCGCGACGTCGCTCTCGTCCTTGGCCACCCAGGGGCGTTTCCAGTACGTCGCGAGCGCCTCGACGTAGGGACCCTGTGAAGCGATCCAGGGCGCCGTGCCGGGATAGCAGTGGAGGTCGATGCGTCTCATGGCCATCAACGATGGGGGAGTGGCGCGCTCCGTCTCCATCACCGTGCCATTGATTGGCAAGACACCTGCCGGTACTCGGGCCGGTGCTGAACGGTTACGCCAGTGCCGGGCGACCCTGCCCGTCCCGACCGCCGGAAAGGCCGCAGCATGATGAACCGTCCTCGTCTCCGGTCGCTCACGGGAGCGGCCCTCACCCGTGCCGGCGCGGTGGCCATCGCGGCCCTGACCGCGTCCTCCCTTGCCGCCTGCGGCGGCGGATCCTCGTCCGGTGGTACCGCGAGCAGTGGTGCCAGTGGTAGCGCCAAGAAGGCCCTCAAGATCGGATTCTCACCGTTCAGTTTGCAGCCACCGGCCCTCAAGGGACTGGCCGATGGCCTCACCGCAGCCGGGAAGGCCCAGGGCGACACCGTGCTCACCGCGGACCCCAAGGGTGACCCGTCGACCCAGCTGCAGCAGCTGCAGCAGTGGATCCAGCTGGGCCGGGTCGACGCCATCTGGGTCATTCCGACGAGCGGCCAATCCATCGCCGCGGCAATCAAGCAGGCGCAGGCCAAGGGGATCGTGGTGATCGCCTCCGGCGTTCCCTCCGACTACGGCCTGCAAAGCGGCGAACAAGGCATCACGTTCACCAATGTCGACAACGCCTCGTTCGGCGGCAAACTCGGCGAGCTCGCCGGCCAGTGCATCAGCGAGCGCCTCGGCGGCAGCGCGAAGGTCATCTCCCTGGTCAGCCCGTCCGGTCAGCAGAGCTCCAAGGACATCAACACGAACGTGAAGTCGGCACTGACCAAGGGTGCGCCCAACGCCAAGATCGTCAATGAGCAGCAGGCGAAAGACCGGCTCGGCTCCCAGCAGGCCGTGTCCAGCGCCCTGCAGGGTGCGCCGGACGCCAACGCGCTCATCGGCACCGACGACGAGGCGACCCTCGGTGGCCTGGCGGCGTTCCAGCAGGCCGGCAAGAACCCCAAGCAGAGCTGCCTCGTGGGTGCCGGTGGCAATGACGAGGCAGTCCAGGCCGTGAAGGACGGCAAGCTCTACGGCGAGGTCGCGTTCGACTTCCAGAAGGACCTGGCACAGAACCTGCAGCAGCTGCACAAGATGGCTGCCGATCCCAAGGCGCCAGGGGAGCAGATCGTCACGCCGATCCAGGTCATTACCGCAAGCTCCTGACAGGACCAGGCCATGACGACAGCTTCGAACCGTCCGGTGAGCGCCGCCACTCAGTTGCCCACCGCCCGCGCTGATGCCGGCAGCACGACCGGCGTCCGTACCCTGGTGTTCCTGCGCAACCGCGGCATTCTCGTGCTCTGGCTCGTGATGGTGGCGGTGTTCGCCGTCTGGGCACAGCCCTACTTCCTCACGCTCGGCAACGCGGCTCTGGTGGCGAACGCCGCCGCGCTCACCGCCATCTTCGCGGCATCGGTCGCGTTCGGCGTCCTCAGCGGTGCGCTCGACCTGTCCGTTCCCGGCTCGGCGACGATGGCCGCGGTGGTGGCCGGTAAGCTGATCCATGCCGGCCAGCCGGTATGGCTCGGCCTGCTCGCCGGCGTGGCGCTCGGTGCCGCCGTCGGCGTGGTGAATGCGATGCTGGTCCAGCGCGGACTGAATCCGCTGGTCGTCACCATCGCAGCGCTCACTGTGCTGGGCGGCCTGGCTCAGGTCGTGGCGGGTGGCGTGCCGATCACCGGCATCGCACAGCTGAACTGGATCGGCAGCACGGAGTACTTCGGTGTCCCGGCACCGGTGTTCGTGGTGGCCGTGCTCTACGCGATCGGCTGGTTGTTCCTGACCCAGATCCGGGCCGGCGCGCGCCTGATGGCAGTCGGTGGCAACGCAGAGGCGGTGCGCCGGGTCGGCGTGAACGCCGACAACTACCGGATGCTCGGCTTCGTGCTGTCCGGTGTCTGTGCGGCCGTCGGCGGCATCGTCGTCATGGCGACCACCACCCAGGCGTCGCCGAACCCCAGTGTCGACCTGCTGTTCTCGGCCATCACCGCGGTCGCGCTGTCCGGCATGCCGCTCACCGGCGGCCGCGGCAGCCTGCCCCGCGTACTGGTCGGGGCGCTGATCATTGCGACCATCTCCAGTGCGCTCATCATCCGCGGCATCCCGCCGTACTGGGCGACGATCGCCACCGGGGTGCTCCTGGTGCTCGCGCTGGCATTCGAGCGGGTCATGTCCGCTGCCGTCTCGGCACGATTGACCGCACCACCGACCGCCGAGCTTACGGTTACATCCACAAAGGAGGACTGAGATGACCGCCTCCACCACCCCCGGCCTGGAGCTGCGCGGCATCGAGCTGCACTACGGCTTCGTCAAGGCCTTGGACGGTATCGACTTCGCCGTCCATCCCGGCGAGGTCGTCGCACTGCTCGGCGACAACGGTGCCGGAAAGTCGACATTGCTCAAGGTCATGTCCGGCGCGCACCGCCCGTCTGCTGGAACGATCCTGGTGGGCGGCCGGCAGGTCGACTTCCCCACCCCGCGCGCCGCGGCGGAGGCCGGCATCCAGATGGTCTATCAGGACCTCGCCCTCATCGACGCGGCCGACATCGCCACCAACCTCACCCTCGGTCGGGAGCCGGTTCGCCGTGGCCCCTTGGGGTGGCTCGGCGTCCTGGACAAGAAGGCAATGCGCCGGGAGGCCATCGAGGAGCTGCACGCACTCGGCGTGACTACCGCGCCGGTCACCCGGCCGGTGGAGATGCTCTCCGGCGGCCAGCGGCAGGTCGTGGCGCTGGCTCGCTCGGCGGTTCGGGTGACTGCCCGGGAGCACGGGGTGCTGTTGCTCGACGAGCCCACCGCGGCGCTGGGGTATGACCAGACCCGTCAGGTCGAGGACCTGATCCAGCGGATGGCCGGCCGCGGCATCGCGGTCGTCATCGTCACCCACAACCTGCCGCTGTGCTTCCAGGTCGCCGACCGCATCGTCGTGCTGAATCGGGGCCGCAAGGTCGCCGACGTGCGCACGGCCGAGACGGACAACGACTCGGTCGTCGGATGGATCACCGGCGCCAAGGGCCCGCAAGAAGCCCTGCGGCGGGTGTCATGACCGCGGGTCGGCGCGTCCTAGGCCTCGGCTGCGGTGCGCCGGGCGGCAGCGCGGAGGTCGTGCTCAAGGCGGCGCTGCGGGCGGCCGAGACCGAAGGCGCCGATGTCGAACTGGTACGCCTTGACGAGCTGCGGATTCCCAGCGGTCCCGACCCGGCCGAGCCGGATGACGCATGGTGGTACTGGGAACGGCTCGTCCAGTGCGACGGGTTGATCATCAGCACGCCGATCATCAGCCGCACCGTGGCCGCCCGGCTGAAGCTGCTCGGCGACCGGCTGCTCGGGCCGAACGCCGACGCGGCCATCATCGAGCAGTTGCTCGCGGTGCGGCGCGCGGGCGGTGACCCGGCCGTGCCGTTCCGTGTCGACGAGCGGGTGCTCAAGCCGCGGGTGGCCGGATTTCTCGCCGTCGGCGGTTCGCTCACCTCGCAGTGGAAGACCCTGACACTGCCGGTCATGCACACGATGACGTTCTCGATGTCGATCGCCGTTGTCGACCAGGTGCAGTTCGACGGCGCGGGAACACCGAGGTCCATCGTCCTCGATCAGGCCGCGCTCGATCGCGCCGCCCAGCTCGGCCGCAACGTCGCCGGTCAGCTCGGCAAGGGTCTGGACGACGCGCAGTACCTCGGCCCACCGGGGCTGTGTCCACTGTGCCACCTCGACGTGGTGGCGCTGCGGGGCCGCGACGTCGAGTGCGCCACGTGCGGCGCCCGCGGAGAGCTCGACGCCGGCTTCACCGTGCGCTGGGTCGACCGTACGACTTCGGTCATCTCCATGGATGAACGGCGCGCGCACGCGGTGGAGATCCAGGAGACCGCGGAGCGGCACACGGCCCAGCGTGCCGACATTGACGAGCGCGCGCGGCCGTTCGATGACTACGACCGGCTGGTCCACCCAGCTTGAGGTCAACCGTTGGGGCGCGACTCGATCGCTTGCACCGACCACTTGTTGCCGTCGGGATCGCGGAAGTAGACGAAGTTGCCCCACGGCTGCACGTCGACCTCGCTCGCGGCGACGCCGGCGTCGAGTAGCTGTTTGCGCGCGGCCTCGGCGTCGGCAACGACGACCTGTATCTCCTGCGTACCCGGTGTCTTGTCGGTGATGCCGTCGCCGATCACGATCGAGCACGCTGAGCCGGGCGGTGTCAGCTGGACGAACCGCAGGCCCTCGTGCACCTTGTGGTCGTGGTCGGCGTTGAAGCCCGCCGTCTGATAGAACGCCTTGGCCCGGTCGACGTCGGTGACCGGGACGGGGATGAGCTCGATCTTCCAGTCCATGGTCCTACCGTAGGACGTGGGTATGACAACCTCTAGTTGCCGTCGTAGAACTCGACGGTGCCCGCGACCCTGGGGCATGGCCTCCGCCTCAGGCGGCCACCCGCTTGGCGAAATCCAGCGCCCGGGCGAAGATGCGTTCGGGATCCGCGG
>Ga0081539_10006003_pt1 | contig 11933 bp, 10 predicted proteins | sample TabmetS4T2R2_FD_71023 | JGI IMG/M metagenome (GOLD analysis project Ga0081539, IMG submission 71023) | Tabebuia heterophylla rhizosphere microbial communities from the University of Puerto Rico - S4T2R2 | ecosystem: Host-associated > Plants > Roots > Rhizosphere ...
TCGGCCCGCAACCCCACGGAGGAATCAACCTGACCCCGCGGAGGACCCGGGACGGGGAAAAGGCATGCGTTCCGGGGGTCATCGGCGAAACCGCCCGGCCCGGCATGACTCAGGCCGGCGGCAAGGGCGAGGAGGCAGATGGCCGGAGGAGCGCCTGCGGCGAGGCCGCGCAGGACGAGGTGCAGATAGATGCCGAGGAAGACGATATGATCGGCCATGCTGTCGAGAATCCGGCCCGCGCGACTTCCTTTGTTCGTTAGGCGAGCGAGCTGCCCGTCCGCGTTATCCAGGGCATTGCAGATGATATGCAGGCCCATCCCGATAAGGTTCAGGTTGAGGTCGCGATAGTAGTAGAGATGTCCGGCCGCGAGTCCGAAGAGGCCGCTCAATGCCGTCACCCCGGTGGGAGTCAGCCGCCATCGGGCGAAAAGGCGGGCGAGGGCGAAACCGACCCGTCGATAGAAATAGATATCGAGCACTCCTTCGACGTCTCGATTCTTATAGGTCCCCTCGATGGCTGCGGGCATGAGCGAGGGCACGAGTGAGTGAATTAACTGCGCGCCGCCAACTCCGATAAAAGCGCTTCGCGAGGTTTCTCAGCACCGGGGCAGGCCTCACGGTCCTTCGTCCGCTCGACCCGGCAAAAGAGAGTGTATTCCGGATCGAAAATGAACCGGAAGAGGAGACCGCTCCAGGAGCGATGAGATTTCAAGCTGTCGTAGTATTCCGGGGCGAGGGCGCGCAACCTGGGCAGGTTATTCCAGGGAATGGTCGGGAAATCGTGATGCTCGTTGTGATAACCCATGTTGAGACAGATCTTGTTAATCGGCCCGTAGTAACTGTAGGTCTCCTGATCTGGATCTTTCGTGTAATGTTCCTGGACCCAGCGCGCGCCGACCGGGTGCAGACCGATGGAAAACGCAAACGAACAGACGAGGTAGAACAATCCCGCCCACCCACAGAAGATGACGATGGCCGCGTCATAGCTCAGGGCGCAGAGGAGATTGATGAAAATCCAACGGTTCCACATGCAGAGGGCTTTGAGCCGGGGCGGGCGAGTCAACTGCACAATGGGAAAGAAGAGAAACCAAAGCGCCTTGGCATACCAGCGATTCCCGACGAGGCGGGCTTCCCAATCGTTAGCCAGGTCGGCGTCATACTCATAATCACCCTGATGGGAGTGATGCTTGAGATGATAAACGCCAAAGCCGATCGCGCCGGGCAGCACATTGGGCAGATCGGCAAAGATCGCGATCATTTTGTTCCAGCGCTTGCTCGGCAGGATGAGATTATGGATCGCGTCGTGGATTAGCACGTACATGGCATGATTGGCGAAAGCCCCGACTCCGTAGGCGACGAGCAACATCAACCACCAGTAGCCGAACCCGAGTCTGCCGAGGAGGAAGGCGAGCGCGGTTTGCAGACTAACGACCGCAAGAGCAATCAGGAGCGTCCAGGGATTGCGGCCCATGAGCCGACGGACCTCGGGATGTGCCCTAATGATGGCGCGTGCCCGGCCGGTGTGTGGATGACCCAGCTCCGAATGGAAAAAAGACTGTTGCACGACAAAATCCTAGGCGTGTTGCGCGATCAAGCTCGGCATAAGCGTGTCCTGGAGAATGTTGAGTGCCTCGTCGAGATCGACCCGGGTATGCAGAGCGGTGACGCAGGCGCGGAAGCAAATCCGATTGTTAGGCACAGCCGGGTAATCGACCGGCGCGACCCAGAGCCCGCGCGCCCGCAGCTCGTGGCCGAGGCGATACATCCGTTCGCGGTCGCCGATCACGATCGGCATGACGTAGGTGTTGGAGTTGCCAACGTCGATTCCCAGGCCCTGGAGTTGTTCGCGGAAGTAGTCAGCATTTTCCCAAAGGCGCCGCCGCAATTCCGGCTGAGTGGTTCCGAGCTCGAGGGCCTTGGAAATTCCGGCGACCACCACCGGCGGCAAGGCGCAGGAATAAACATAGGGATGCGCGTAGAAGCGCAGATATTGCAGCGTCTCGCGCGAGCCGGCGATGAAACCGCCGAGTGCGCCGAAGGCTTTCGAGAAGGTCCCGTAAATGAGCGGGACGCGATCCTGGACGCCGAATCTCTCCGCCGCGCCGCGGCCATGCTCGCCACACCCGAGGATGGAGTGAGCTTCATCGACAAAGACGCTTGCCCCGTGTGCCTGGGCCACCGGCAGCAGTTCGGAGAGGTTGCCAAAATCGCCGTCCATCGAATAGATGCCTTCGAGGATGACAAGCTGCCGTTTGCCCTTGTTTCGGCTTAACGACACATCGAGCGAAGCGGGATCGTTATGCTCGAATTTCTCCGCCCGGCAGCGCGAGAGCGTGGCTCCGTCGCGCAGGCTGAGATGGGAGCGATTATCGAGCACCGCGACATCGGTTTTGCGGAGCAGACCGGAAATGGTTCCAAGCGCGCCGCCGAAGCCGCTGTTGAAAAGCATCGCGTCTTCACGGTCGGCGAACTGCGCGATCCGGCGTTCCAGTTCGCGATGGAGATCGGTCATCCCGGAGAGCATGGGCGAACCGCAGGCGCCGAGACCGTGCGTCATCAGGGCGTCGCGCGCCGCGGCGATGACTTCGGGATGATTGGCCAAGCCGAGGTAATTGTAGGAGCAAAGATTGATCACCCGGTGCGGTTTGCCGTTGTAGGTGATGGTGGTGCGCGCTTCTGCCGCCGCTCGCATTTCCGGCTCGTAAAGTTTGACGGCCCAAGCGCCCGCCTCCATCCAGCGCGTAAAACTGGGCGGGGCCTGGAGGGGATCGCGCGCTTCGGCCGCGAGGAAATTACTCAAACTAAGGTCGGCTGGATTTTCGTTCATAAAAAAACCGCGCCGGGAAAGAATGGGCGCGGCTGCAGAAGGGTGAATAAACTGGCTCCGGCGCGGGAGCGATCGATTTCAGGTCTGACGATTTTTTCTGCATCCTTTGGCGCTCCGCGGCCACGCCAAGGCGCCCCGCGAATTTCCATTCGGGGCCGCAATGTTAACCTGCGTGGGGGAGGGGACAAGGATTTTAATTAGCAGGCTCAAGGCAAAAAATTTGTTATCCGGAGCCGGGCAAACAGTAGAGCCTGCACTAAACGAAACAAATGTGGACCTCGCAAGCGTAAGAGCGGCGTCGTTAGGCGCAAGTGGGGCGGGCGGACGCCTGGGGGGTCCTTCGCCGCGCTTCGCCGGCTCAGGATGACAGGATGAGGCGACGCATCCTCGTTCGAGCTGGTGCTTTATCCTTCGTAGGGCGAGGGCGGCTGTTCCAGCGCGGTCTTGAGCACTTCATCTACCGTTTCGACCGGCACGAACTGGATTTTCTCCTTCGCTTCCTCAGGGATATCGACCAAGTCCTTCTCGTTCCCCTTTGGAATGATCACGGTGGTGATCCCGGCTCGCATCGCCGCGAGGCTTTTTTCTTTTAAGCCGCCGATCGGCAACACAAGTCCGCGTAGCGTGATTTCGCCTGTCATGGCAACATCCGAGCGGACCGGCGCATTACTGAAGAGGGAAGCCAGCGCGGTGAACATCGCCACCCCGGCGGAAGGTCCGTCCTTTGGCACCGCGCCGGCCGGCACGTGGACATGGATATCCATGTCGCGAAATTCCTCCGGCTTGAGATGCAGCTCGCCATCGCGGCTCCGCACCAGGCTGAGTGCGGCCTGCATTGATTCCTTCATCACGTTCCCGATCTGACCGGTGAGGATAACGTTACCCTTGCCCGGATAACGAGTCGCCTCAATGTGCAGCACCTCACCTCCAACCGGCGTGTAGGCGAGTCCGGTGACGATCCCCGGCTTGTTCGTGGTCAGTTTGGTGTCGTGAATGTAGCGCACTGGGCCGAGCATCTCGCCGACCAAGTCTGGCGTCACCGTAACATGCTCGGTTTTGCCGCGCGCCACGCGCGCGGCCACCCCGCGAATGACCGCGCTGATCTGCCGCTCCAGTTCGCGCACGCCGGCTTCGTGGGTGTAGTTGTCGATCACCCTAACGAGTGCCTCCTCCTGCCACGCGCATTGCTCGGGTTTGAGTCCGTTTTCCTCGAGTTGTCGCCTGACAAGGTAACGGCGCGCGATCTCCAGTTTTTCCCGGCCGGTGTATCCGGGAAGATTGATTACCTCCATTCGGTCGCGCATCGGCTCGGGCACGCCTTCGAGGTAATTTGCCGTCGCGATAAAAATGATCTGCGAGAGATCAAACGGCACGTCGAGGTAGCGATCGACAAAGGAAAAATTTTGTCGCGGATCGAGCACCTCGAGGAGCGCGCTCGCCGGGTCGCCGCGAAAATCTGATCCCAGTTTGTCGATCTCGTCCAGCATCATCACCGGGTTGCGCGTGCCGGCCCGGCGGAGTTCCTGAATGATCCGGCCGGGCATCGAGCCAATGTAGGTACGGCGATGCCCGCGGATTTCCGCCTCGTCGCGGATTCCGCCCAGGCTCATTCTGACGAACTTGCGCCCGAGCGCGTCGGCAATCGATTGGCCGAGACTCGTTTTGCCCACGCCGGGTGGCCCGAGAAAGCAGAGAATCGGCCCGTGCCCCTCCGGGTTGAGTTTGCGCACCGCGAGATATTCGATCAGGCGGCGTTTCACTTTCTCGAGGTCGTAATGATCGCGATCTAAGATCTCCTGCGCCTTGTCGAGATCGAGATTGTCCTGACTCATCTTCGACCAGGGCAGCTCGGCGATCGTCTCGACGTAGGTCACGATGACGGAATAATCGGGGCTCGCCTGTGGGATGAAATCGAGCCGGCGCAATTCGCGTTCGACCTGTTCCAGCACGGCTGGCGGCGGCTTGGCTTCCTCCAGTTTCTTATGCAACTGTGCCCGTTGTTCCTCCGCGCCGCCTTCTTCGCCGAGTTCCCTTTGGATCGCTTTTACCTGCTCGCGCAGGTAGGCGCGGCGCTGGGCATCGGTGAATTGCGATTGCACATCCTGCTGCAATTTTTGTTGGATCTGCGCGATCTCGAGCTGCGACGAGATATTTGCCTGCACGGTGCGTATCCGCTTCTCGAGGTCGTTCTCTTCCAAAAGCGCCTGCTTTTGCGGGACGTCGATGTTCAAATTCGGTCCCAAAAAATCGGTCAACTGTTCCGCGTCTTCGAACGAGAGAACAATCGCCCGGGCCTGCTCCGGCACGTCGGGCGAAAGCTCGAGCAGTTTGGCGGCCGAATCGCGGAGGTTGCGAAACTCCGCTTCAAATTCCTTGGTCGCGGGGGGCGGGAGGACGCTCAGCGGCTCAATCTCCCCGTGCAGATAGGGTGCGGTTTGGGTGAGCTTGCGAATCGCGAAACGCTGCAAACCCTGTGCGAGCACGACGACGTGTTTGTCCGATTGGCGCAACAATTTTAAAACCATCACCGCCGTGCCGATGTGGTAGAGATCGGCCATCGCCGGTTCTTCCTTGGTCTCGTCGCGTTGCGCGACCAGTCCGATGACCTTGGTTTGTGGAAGGGTTTCGTTGAGCAGCTGGATCGAGGCCGGCCGTTGGATGTTGAGCGGCGTAATCGTGCGCGGAAAAACGACAAACCCGCGGACCGGCAGAATCGCGAGCGTGCTTGGAATGGGCGGGGCCTCCTCGACCGGCCCGATCTGCGCCGCTTCGGCTGCCGGCCCGGGAGCGGTGCCGGATTTTTGCAAAGCGCTGAGCGGTTGCTCCTTCATTTCTTAAAGGGGAGTTCGATCCACAGAAATCCGTTCCGTTGCTCGGCCTTTACCTTCTCGACCTCGATCGGCAACGGCAGCTCGACGATCCGTTCGAACGGCCCGTAATCGATCTCGAATGCGATCATTTGCACCGCCTGATCGTCCTCCGGTTCCGGGGGCGGCCTCGTGCCGCGGATCACCACCCGTTGCGATTCCGCGGTCAGCTCGACCTGCCCGGGATCGACGCCCGCCAGATCGACGCAAATACGCACCCCTTTGTCGCATTGAAAGGCGTTGATCGCCGGCCGCCAGCGGAATGGGCCGGGCTGGACGAAATGCAGCCGCGTCAATTGGTAGGTCACATCGCCCAGGGCTTCGTGCAGCCAGCGCAGTTTGATTCCGCGGATCGTGTTCATCTCTTTGTCTTACTCTAGACAATGCCTGGCCCGCGTCACGCGCGTGCACGCGCCTTTGGCTGGATGAAAAGCCAGCCGCTCGCTGCGCTGCTCACGGCGAAAATCGCGCCCAGACCCATCACCAAGCGGAAGCCGTTGACGAAGGATTCGTCAATCGCCTGCCTGACGAGTCGACGGGCGACCGGTTCGATCGAAGGAGGAATTTCGATCGCGGCGAGTTTGTTCTCCTGGCGAAGAATTGCCGCGCGGGCATTTGGTTCGAGCGCCATCGTCGTTAGGCGTCGCTCCAGGGCGCGTTCAAAGCTCTGCAGCATGACGATTCCAAAAACCGCAATGGCGAGCAGACCGGCGGCGCGGGAAACGGCGTTGTTGATTCCGGAAGCAATTCCGGCCCGCCTTTCCGGCACGGAGTTCATCACCGTGGTGGTCAGCGGTGCGACGCTCACCGCCATCCCCAGACCGAGGACGACGACTGCGGGAAAAAATGTGGTCCAGTAATTCCCATCGATCCCGGGACGAAGAAAGAGGGCAAACCCGGCTGCGGCGATAAGCGGCCCGACGATGAGTGGAATCCGCGCACCGTATTTTTCGACCAGCCCGCCGGCCCAGCGGGAGAGGAGAAATATAATGAGAATAAAGGGCAGCAACGCCGCTCCTGCCGCCGTCGAGCTGTAGCCCTGCAGCTGGATGAGATTGAGCGGGAGAAAAAAGAGGGTGCCGCCGAGCGCAGCATAGAGCAGGAGTGTGAGCAGATTGGCGCCCGAAAAAGATCGGGCGCGAAAGAGCGCGAGCGGCAGCATCGGATGCGCAGTGCGGGTTTCGTGCAAGAGAAAAGACGCCATCAGCACGACGGACACGAGGAGCGACCACGCCACAGACGGATGGGCAAAGCCGAGGCGGGAGGACTCGATCAGCCCGAAGACAAGCGCCCCCAGACTGAGCACGCAAAGGAGGGCGCCCGGCCAATCCAAACGAGTCGTTTCCCTGCTGGCCGTTTCCGGGACGCGCCAGAGCGAAATCAGAATGACGAGCGCGGCGAGCGGGAGATTGATGAAGAACACGGCGCGCCAGGAGACCTGCTCGATCAGCCAGCCACCGAGGACCGGGCCAATTGCGGCTGTAATCGCACTGAACGCGGACCAGGTTCCGATCGCGCGTCCGCGTTCTTCCGCCGCGAACGAACTGCTGATGATGGCGAGACTCCCTGGGACGAGCAGAGCGGCGCCAAGTCCTTGCAAAGCGCGCGCGACGATGAGCTGAGCGATGGTGGGAGAAAAGCCGCACCAGGCAGAGGCGAGGGCAAAGACCGTTACCCCGAGGAGAAAAATACGCCGGCGTCCAAACTCGTCGCCTAACGAACCCCCGAGCAAGAGAAAAGCGGCCAGGAGCAGCGAGTAAGCTTCGATGACCCATTGCACATCGACGACGTCCGCCTGAAGGCCGCGTTGCAGCGCCGGCAACGCCACATTCACCACCGTGCCGTCGATAAAAGCCATGCTCGAACCAAGAATGGTGGCCGCCAGCACCCAGCGCGCCGTCGCTTTCGAGCAGGGGACCAGCGCCGGATGCTGATCGAGAAATGGTTCCTCACACGGCGAACGGACGAACGTGGACACCCATCATTAGAGCACGACGGCTCCGGAGGGACGAGCTTCCCCTCGGCCCAACTCCAAAAAAAGGCATTTGACCAGATAGTCAACTATTGTCAGATTTTAGGCGTGCCGAGACAGAGCGACGTGGAAGAACGTTTGATGAAGGCGGCGATGGATTTGATCTGGACGAACAGCTATGGAGCGACCTCGGTCGACGCGATCTGCGAAAAAGCGGGCGCGCGGAAAGGAAGTTTCTATCACTTTTTCGACTCGAAGTCCAATCTCGCGGTCCAGGCGTTGGAGGCCGATTGGCAGCGCAAAAAAGCGCGGATGGATGAAATTTTTTCGCCGACCGTGCCGCCGCTCGAGCGTTTGCGGAGCTACTTCCGGCACGTTTGCGAAGGACAAACCAAGACGCACGGTGAATGCGGCTCGGTCCTCGGTTGTCCTTATTGCACTCTCGGGTGCGAGATTGGGACGCAGGATCGCGCCATCAGGGAACAGGTGCGCAAAATCCTCACTCACAACGAGCGCTACTTCGAATCCGCAATCCGGGATGCGGATGCCGAAGGGCTGATTTCTGCTCCGAACGCGAAAGCCAAGGCCCAGATGTTGGTGGCATACTTTCGCGGTTGTCTGGCCCAGGCCCGGATTGAGAACGATATCCGCCCATTACGGAACATAGCCTCGGGCGCGCTCGAATTGCTCGGCGCGAAAAGCCCCTCCAAGACAAGAAAGCCAAAGTTGACGGTTGACGGGCGACAGCGGCGCCGGAATAGATGACCAGTCAAGTAAAGTGGAATTGAAGGGAGAGAATTTAATGAACAAGAAGAAAATCGCACTAATCACCGGTGCCAACAAAGGTATTGGCCTGGAAACGGCCCGGCAGCTCGGGCAGCGGGGAATCACAGTCTTCGTCGGAGCGCGGGACGGAAAAAAAGGAGAGGAAGCAGCGGAAAAATTACGCCGCGAAAAGATCGAGGCCCATGCCCTGACGATCGATGTGAGCGACGAGGCCAGCATAAGAAGGGCGGCGAAACAAGTCGAAAGCGACTACGGCCGGCTCGATATTCTGGTGAACAATGCCGGCATCATGGTCGATGAGCAGGATAAGAAGGTGAGCGAACAATCGCTCGACACCTGGCGAAAGACGTTCGAGACGAATCTTTTCGGCCTCATCGCCACGACGCAGGCCTTCCTCCCGTTGCTGCGCAAGAGCGACGCGGGCCGGATCGTGAATCTGTCGAGCATTCTTGGATCGATCACCCTGCACGCCAAGCCGGGCTCGCCCATTTACGACAGCAAGAGTTACGCGTCCTACAATGTTTCCAAGTCGGCCGTCAACGCCTTTACGGTGCAGCTCGCTTACGAGCTGAAGGACACAAAAATCAAAGTGAACGCGGCGCACCCCGGCTGGGTGAAGACCGAGATGGGCGGGGATGGCGCGACCATGGAAATCGAAGATGGCGCGAAGACAAGTGTGACGCTGGCGACCCTCGACCCTGAGGGAACAAACGGCGCCTACGTGCACCTGGGCGAGCCGTTGCCCTGGTAAGGAACGCCCGCAGATGGAGACCTTGGAAATGGAGACTCTTCTGAGATCGAGGCGTGGTCATGCCGCGCGGGTTCTTCCGGTCTGGAGCGAGAACCTGGAGTCGTCAGGGGCACCTTCTGGAGCGTCGTTAGGCGACGACCAGCTTCTCGACAGTTACTCGCAAACGATCGCAGCGGTCGTCAGGCGTGTGGCGCCGAGCGTTGTTAATATTCGCGTTCTGAGCGGGGAGCGCGGCTCGGGAGGCGGCTCCGGATTTATCCTTTCCCGCGACGGATTTGTCCTGACGAACAGCCACGTCGTCCATGGCGCGCGCGAGATCGAGCTGACGCTCCACGATGCACGGGTTTATCCGGCGCAATTGATCGGGACAGATCCCGAGACCGACCTGGCCGTCATCCGCATCGACGCCCCGGCAATCCAACAGGCACGGCTGGCTGATTCGTCGCTCATTCGGGTCGGCCAGATCGCGGTCGCGGTCGGTTCGCCCTACGGCTTTCAACAGACGGTGACCGCCGGAATCGTGAGCGCACTCGGGCGCTCGATGCGTTCCGAGTCCGGCCGGTTAATGGACGAAATTATTCAAACCGACGCCGCTCTTAATCCCGGCAATTCGGGAGGTCCGCTCTTGAACAGCGCGGGCGAAGTGATCGGGGTGAACACGGCGGTGATTCTGCCGGCCCAGGGAATCTGTTTCGCGATCGCGAGCAACACCGCCAGGCTGGTCGCCGGCTGGCTGATCAAGGATAGGCGCATCCGGCGCAGCTCGATCGGTGTGGCCGGTCAGAACGTGCCGTTGCATCCCCGAGTCGTGCGCTTTCACAAACTCGAAGCGAACACCGGCGTGCTCGTAATGGAGGTCGAGCCGGGGAGCCCGGCGGCGCTCGCAGGCCTTAGGCCTAACGACACCATCGTCGGCTTCCAGGGCCAGCCGATTCCTTCGATCGATGCGTTGCACAAACGCCTCGTCGCCTCGGCCATTGGGGTGCCCTCGCCGATGATGTTCCTTCGCGGAACCGAGAGACTTTTCTGCACCGTCGTGCCGCGAGAGCTTCCCCCGTTCGTCGGGCAACGTTCTCGGCAAACCAATTAAATCATCAGCGAGAAAATGAACGAACCTATCAACATTAACGAGGCCAGTTTTGAGAAGGCGGTTTTGCAATCGCCTGTTCCGACCGTGGTTGATTTTTGGGCTTCCTGGTGTGGCCCATGCAAAATGATCGCGCCCGTCCTAGACGAGATCGCGCGGGAAAGCGAAGGCCGCTTTCGGGTTACCAAGGTCAATGTCGATGAGGAGCCGGCCTTGATGCAGCGCTTTGGGGTGCGCGCGGTGCCGACCCTTCTCTTTTTCAACCAAGGCGAATTGAAGGAACAGCTCGTTGGCGCTCAGCCGAAAAAGGCAATCGTCGATCGGCTGAACGAACTCGCCTCTCCCGCCTAACGATAAGCAAACTCAACCAGAAAGACTATATTTATGACGACTCAAACAAACGGTTTTTCCGCCCCGGACCTCACGCAGCGTCCGCCGCGCAGCCCGCGCCAGCGACTCGGCGGTTATGCGCTTTTGCCACGCATGCTCGACAAGGGCCGGGCCGAAATCGCCGGTCAAAGCGGGGAATACCATTACAATTGCCCGCTTGACCAGCGCTTCGTCCAGTTTGTCGGGATCGACCCGGCGGCGTTGCGCGAACAGCTTGCCGCTGGAAAAGGCGACGGCGAAATCCTCGCCTGGATCAACGAGACTGCGCAACACAAGCGCACCCCATGGGAGATTGAGCAGTGGAGCGATTACATGCAGCGCCGCAGTCCGGAGAGCGACGCGGAAACGCGTCAATTCTTTGGCGAGATGCTGGAAAAGCTGAGCAAGACCCGCGAAGACATCACGACCTGGGCCGACCTGCTCGATCTCGACGATTACGTAAGCTTCGGCGGTCAGCCCTGATTGAGACAGCTGCAGGATTGCGGGGCGCCGCCTTGCATCTTGGGACGTTCCCTGGACGCATCCGGCGTCGCCGCGGCAATCGAGGCAGGGCCGGCGCGATGACGTGGTTGCGGGTGCGCGAGTTGAACTCGCGGTCCCGCGGCTGCGGGCGAGACTCGAGCTCGCGACCTCTCGGCTGCGGGAATATGAGCCGCCCGAAGGGAGACTAAAGGTTGTTTTGGTTGCGGGGGCGAGATTTGAACTCGCGACCTTCAGGTTATGAGCCTGACGAGCTACCAGACTGCTCCACCCCGCGATCTTGAGAGCCACAATTATCGCCGAGTTCACGAGCGGCGCAACGACGAATTCGGCTTCCCGAGGGCGGCGGACAAAATACTTGCCGGGGTCGTCTTCAGGGCAAGGTATACGCCCGCTCGCGGCCAGCGAATTCCAGCGTAGCTCAGTGGTAGAGCGGTCGGCTGTTAAGAGGGGCCGGGGGAAATTCCGCAATTTTTCTCAGGATCTCTCACGCTCTCTCCCGTTCCTGAACGAGCGGTTGCGCTGTTGCTCACGTGGTCCGTCACGTTCCCAATTTTTTCCAAGCAGCATCAGATTGCATAATTCGCCTCCCACGTGCCGCTCGGAAAAGCCATGCGAGCCCGACCCGACGCGGGAACGCTGTCATTTCGAGCCGTCTCTGGTCGCGTGCGCGTACGGCCCGGGTTTGCCCCCATCGTTCACTAACGGACCGATGGTGAACGGCTCTCCTCTCGCGCGCGCATTCGCGGGGGGGGGTGTGCTTTCCAAGGTTT
>Ga0081539_10006004_pt1 | contig 11931 bp, 11 predicted proteins | sample TabmetS4T2R2_FD_71023 | JGI IMG/M metagenome (GOLD analysis project Ga0081539, IMG submission 71023) | Tabebuia heterophylla rhizosphere microbial communities from the University of Puerto Rico - S4T2R2 | ecosystem: Host-associated > Plants > Roots > Rhizosphere ...
ACATTGAGTACTGAAAAATATGAGCAAGTGCTCTCCTGGTTGCAAAACTTCCGCACTCGGGTCTTTGGCCGTATTATGGATCAACAAGCCGCTAAAGCACTTGGAGGAGACAAAACCTCAGCATTGGACCAGCTCGAAGCGCGGATTCAGTTCTCCCTGCCTGAAAACGGGAAATGGCTTCGTTTTTGGCTGCCGAGTTGCTAGTCGCATCATCCCTCTTGTGCTACAATCGAATTATCAAAGATCCCGCGTGCTTGTGGCGGGGTTAGTTGCATGGATGAATGGTGGTCCGACAATCAGAGGGAATTGTTCCGCTTCTTGGCACCTGGGTGTCAGTGATCCCTGTAGACATGCATAATCGATCCGTATCGCCATGGGATATGCTTCATCTCATGGCCCACACTCAGGAGAAGAAAAGATCTATGGAAGCGAAACTGTATGTTGGCAATTTGCCGTTCAGCGCGGGTGATGCAGATCTGCAAAGCCTGTTCGCGCAGGCAGGTACGGTAAAGTCCGCGCAGGTGATCAAGGATCGTGCCAGTGGGCGCTCAAAGGGATTTGGATTCGTCGAGATGTCCTCGCCGGATGAAGCCCAGGGTGCGATCACCATGTTCCACGGTAAGGACTACAACGGCCGTGCGCTCACTGTGAACCTTGCCCGACCACGTGAAGAACGACCTGGTGGTTTCCGAAGTGGCGGTCCACGCCGACAGGGCGGTAATGGTGGTGGCGAGCGCAGGCGCGACTACTAAGATAACATTCAAACTCGAATAAGTTTATGAGCCAAATGGGCGGTGCCAACCATTTGGCTCAATTTATTTCTCCGGATAGAATGGGAATTCAGCGCTCAAATATTGGACAATACGGAGTAAAAACATGGTGCAAGGATTTATCATTCGAGAATATCAGGCTGTGGATTTTGACGCGGTAACTATCTTATGGCGGATATCGCGTGAAAAATCCCTTCCTGAATTTCAGTTGGAGAAAGGTCACTTCTTTTATGAAGATCGCTATTATTTTCAGAATTTTGTTCTAAAGAATAACAAGGTGTGGGTTGTAGAATCAGAGAAGTATCCTGTCGGGTTTATGGCCATGAACAAGGATTTCATTGACCAGTTATACATTGATCCGGATCATCAACGACGGGGGATTGGAAAGTTATTAATCGACTTTGCAAGAGAACAGTCACCAGAACATCTATGGCTTTACACATTGCAAATCAATTTCATTGCTCGTACATTTTATGAAAAAAATGGGTTTCTTGCAGAAAAGTTTGGAATTAGCCCACCGCCTGAAAGTGAGCCTGATGTAGAATATCATTGGCGTAATCACAAACACGTGCACCTCACCTCTCCCTGACGGGAAGATGTCAGAGAGCCCTAAGTGCAGGTATCGTAAATCGACAATCACGCTTCGTTTACGTGTCTCTACCAGCACTGGACACTCCGTTCAGCGCGAAATCGTAAATCACAAATCGTCAATCGTACATCGAAATGCGTCCTACATTCCTTGAAGTTAATTTACCTCAATTACGAAAAAATATAGAAGCCATTCGCAGCCATGTGACTCCTTCAAAAGTAATGGCAATGGTCAAGGCGAATGCCTACGGTCATGGCGTAGATGGCGTCGCGCCATTCATTGAACCTTATATAGATTATTTTGGCGTTGCTATTCTCGAAGAGGGAATCCATTTACGAGAGTTGGGAATCACAAAGCCAATCCTTGTAGCAGGAGGAACCCTTCCTGAGCAGCTCTCCGCGTTTATCAAATATGATTTGATCCTGACGGCTTCGTCTCCTCCATTGCTCGTCTCTGCCGATGCAGCAGCCGCTGCGGCTAATAAGAAGTTAATTGCCCATCTGAAAATTGATACAGGAATGGAACGCATTGGTGTGCACTATTATGATGCAGCGAGGTTTTTAGAACAGTCGCTCGAATATAAGAATGTTGAAATTGAAGGTATTTATACTCATCTTGCAAATTCAGAAGAGCAGGATCTCAAGCACGCGCGAGTACAACTTGAGAGATTTCTGGAAGTTTTGCAATTTTATGAAAAACGAAGCTTGCCAACTCCTATGAGGCATGTAGCGAATTCGGGGGCCGTGCTTCAATTCCCTGAAAGTCATTTGGATATGGTGCGACCAGGCTTGATGCTTTATGGGGTCTATCCGGTTGGGGTTTCTCATACCGTGGAAATCGCTCCGGCACTCACATGGCGGTCGCGGGTAGTATATTCCAAGATCACACGGCCCGGGCATCCGGTCAGTTACGGGTCGCTATGGCAGGCTGAGACGGAGACAAGAATCGTGACCATTCCCTGTGGGTACGCGGATGGCTATTTCCGTCGCATGACGAATCAAGCACATGTCATCCTCAATGGCAGGAAATATCCACAAGTGGGCCGTATCTGCATGGATCAATTTATGGTCAACGTGGGTGCGGATATTGCCGAAGTGGGTGATGAAGTTGTATTATTAGGCAGTGGGATTTCAGCTTACGATCTGGCCGAGTGGACAGGTACGAACGAATATGAAGTATTGACGAGTATCAGTACACGTGTGCCGCGCGTGTATCTCACAGAGTGATGGTAGAATGGAACGATTTTGCTCTCGAGGTGAAGTGTGAAACGTGTAATTCAGAGATATTGGCCAATAGCTACGATTGCCGCTTTCATCGTTACGCTTGACCAATGGACGAAATGGCTGGTACGTGTCAACATACCGGAGGGTGGAACATGGCTGCCTGCATCATTGGGGTGGTTAAGACCATATGCGCGGATCGTCCATTGGCATAACACTGGCGCGGCGTTTGGTATGTTTCAGGATGCAAGCATGGTTTTCACAGTATTGGCTTTTATTGTGATCGCTGCAATCATTTACTATTATCCCCACGTGGAAAATTCCGATTGGTCATTGCGGCTTGCGATGAGCATGCAGTTGGGAGGGGCAATCGGCAACTTGATCGACCGTCTTACCATGGGCAGGGTGACAGATTTTATTTCGATTGGAACGTTTCCTGTCTTTAATATTGCGGATGCGAGTATAAGCGTCGGCGCGGCTGTTTTACTCCTCGGCGTATGGATTATGGAAAGATCCGAGAAAAGAGAAAAAGCGAAGATGATGGCGGCTGATCAAACAGGTGAAACGACCAGTGACTGATCGCGTTTTACATTTTCATTTTGATAAGAAAACTCCTGAACGGCTCGATAAATTTCTGGTCGAGAAGTTACAGGAGTTTTCGCGCTCACGGATTCAAGGTTTGATTGCAGATGGTTTTGTAGATGTGGACGGTCGCGCGGCGAAAAAGGCCGGCCAGACCTTGGAGCATGGATTCATTGTGACCATTCGGATTCCTCCACCCGCAGCCACTGACCTTGTGCCTGAAAATATCCCCCTTGATATCGTATTCGAGAACGACGATTTGATCGTCGTCAATAAACCTGCGGGTATGGTTGTGCACCCCGCGGTAGGCCATACAAGAGGGACGCTGGTCAATGCAGTGTTGGGATATGATCCGGAAATCGAAGGGATCGGTGGGGAGGAACGCCCTGGCGTTGTCCATCGTCTTGATAAAGAGACCTCAGGCTTAATCCTGCTTGCGAAGAATGAACGTGCTCATCGTTGGCTACAAGACCAATTTCGCTTACGCAGAGTGGAAAAGACATACTTGGCACTCGTGGATGGTAAACCTCCAACATCATCCGGTCGTGTGGAAACGTATATTGGGCGCGACCCGCGACATCGCAAACGAATGGCAATTGTGTCAAAAAGCAGGGGGCGTGAAGCAATCTCAGAATATAAAACCATTGAAAGTTTCAAAGACCATACATTGCTCGAATTCCATCCTCTGACAGGACGCACCCATCAAATCCGTTTACACTGCGCGTTTTTAGGATGTCCGATCGTAGGGGATGAAATTTATGGAAGAAAAAAACCTTCGATTGAAATCGAGCGTCATTTTCTTCATGCCTTTGGTTTGAAAATCGTCTTACCTGGAGAAAAAGAACCGAGAAATTTTGAGGCCGCCTTGCCCAATGAATTGGAGAATGTATTAACTGCTTTGCGTGCAGGACGATGAAAAAGTATTTGATTCTAGTAAAACATTCCCTGCCTAAAATTGTCGAAACGGTGCCCGCGCGCGAATGGAAACTTTCAGAAGAAGGAAGATTCCGTGCCCAAAGATTGGCTGAGCGATTAATCAGTTATGAACCTGAAGTGATTGTTTCCAGCATTGAACCGAAAGCTCAAGAAACAGCAGAAATTATTGCAAAGAAATATAGACTAGAGTTATACGTTATTGAAGGCTTGCATGAACACGATCGGAGCAAAACACAGTATCTTTCTAAAGATGAATTTCAAGCGTCTATCCGCAAATTCTTTGAAAATCCAACGACGCTCGTTTTCGGAAATGAGACAGCAGATGAGTGTCATAAGCGCTTTGATCAAGTTGTAAAATCTATCTTGAATTATTATGGAAACAAAACAATCATTATTGTCGCACATGGCACGGTCATTTCTTTGTTCGTATCGCGCTTAACTGGAATTTCCGATCTATTGCTTTGGAATGAGCTTGGCCTGCCGTCTTTTGTGGTAATTGATATGAAATCGGCCACATTGATCGCAAGAGAAAATATCATATGAGGAGTACCCTATGGAATACGTCGATCTTCGTTCTGATACCGTTACTAAACCTACACCCGAGATGCGCGAAGCGATGGCAGAGGCAGAAGTTGGGGACGATGTTTATGGTGATGATCCAACAGTAAATCAGCTCGAGGAGCTGGCTGCGGGGATGTTGGGGAAGGAGGCGGCGTTATTCGTTCCCTCAGGTACGATGGGGAACCTGATTGCCTTGCTTGTTCACTGTCAAAGGGGAGATGAGGTTATTGTTGGGAATCAGTCGCATATTTATTTGAATGAGGCGGGAGGCATGTCTGCATTAGGCGGGATTCAACCGTGTCCCGTTAAAAATCAACCTGATGGAACCCTGGCTTTGGAGGATATCCTCACTTCCATTCGGACCGAGGATGTGCACCATCCCATCACTCGACTGGTTTGCTTGGAAAACACGCAAAATATCTGTGGAGGAGTTCCACTGACCCCTGAATACACGCGTGCAGTAGGCGAATTGGCTCATCAAAATGGACTCTTATTACATATCGATGGCGCGCGAATTTTCAACGCGGCGGTCGCTCAAAATGTATCCGCAAAGGATTTAGTGAAACCTGCAGATTCGGTAATGTTTTGTTTGAGCAAAGGGTTGGCATCGCCAATTGGTTCCCTGGTAGTGGGAACTCGTAAATTCATCACACGTGCGCGTCATATTCGAAAGATGCTTGGGGGAGGGATGAGGCAGGTCGGTATTGTCGCCGCCGCTGGGATTATCTCGCTGGAGCAAATGACGAAGCGTTTAGGGGATGATCATGTTCGAGCGAAGAAGATGGCCGATGGTTTGAAACAGGTTCAGGGCCTGGATGTGGACGCGGATTCCCCATATACAAACATGGTTTATTTGAATTTATCAGACGTAGCGAGAATAAGTCCAAGTCAAATCGGCGAGCGTATGAAAGAACGTGGTGTGCTAATCGATGCAGACAATACGCGGCGTCTGCGTTTGGTCACGCATTATTTAATAGATGATTCTGCCGTTGAGAAAGCGGTATCCGCATTTCGCGAGGCGCTAAATTAAGTAAACGGCGCCGGAACTAGGCCCGCTCAATCATTTTGTTCTGCCAGAACTGTTTCCCAGTGGTTTGACTTAGGTTCAATCTGATTTCTGCCCCGCTGTTTGGCGATATATAAGCGTCGATCTGCGAGATCGATCAGGCGATAAATTTCATCTGCTTCTCCTGGAAATACAGCAATTCCCTGACTCACCGTTGGAACCGGAATCGTTCTCTGCTCCATATCTTCGACCCGTAACGTAGACATAGTCTGGCCGATTCGCTCAGCTACCTGCAATGCCTGCGCGCCATTGGCCCCAGGAAGTGAAATAATAAATTCTTCTCCGCCCCAACGTCCTACAGCATCGGCCTGTTTAATATGTTGTTTGATCGCAGTACATAGTGCATTTAGAATTTGGTCTCCAACCAGGTGTCCAAATGTATCGTTGTATTGTTTAAAATAGTCAATGTCCATCATGATCAGGCTAAGAGAAGTATTCGTGCTCAGAGACTCCTCTGCCTGTTCATCAAGCTTCTTTAAAAAATAACCGTGGTTATACACACCGGTCAGGCTATCGAGACGGGCCCGTTCTTCCACTTGTGCATGTTGAAATGTATTGTTCAAAGCAATGGTTACATGCTGCGCTAGATTGGAAAGAAGTTCCATATGTGATTGGTTAAAAGCATTAGGTCTGTAGGAACCAAGCGCGATAATGCCTGTTACATTTACTGCTTTGAGCGGTACGCCTATCCAGGAGAGGCTGGTTTTTTCCTTACCGGTCACGTAATCTTCCACACCGACCAGTTTTACCTCCTTACGGAGATCACGCAGGAGAAGTTCCTTTTGATTCTTAATCACCCAGCCTGAAAGGGTACCTTGGAGCGGAACTCGTGTTCCATTAAAGTATTCTCCATCATCATAAAATAGGTCAAGATGAATCTCGTTATCCTTAACGAGGCCGATGAAATAGGTGTCCGCTTCGATCGCATCCTGAATGGCAGCAGTTAAGAGGGACATTGTCTGTTCGGTGTCCAGCGAGAGCATGATCTGACGGCTCACTCTGTTAATGGTCTCAAGCCGGTGAATATGTTGTTGAGTCGTATCTTTGATTAGCAAAATGGCTTCCAACGCAACGAAGGATATTACAAAAGGCATGAAGTAATCGAGAAAATTCTCAATGTTTACAAGTTTATGCGCGTGGTTTGGCAGACCGATGGCGATAATTCCTATCATAGTTAAGTAAGCCTGATAACGCCCCGAAACTGTTGCTACACTCACGATACTGAAAATAACCATGATATGGAATACTTCATTCAAATGAGAGGGCAGTATATAGAGCAGTGGTCCTAGACCGATAATGCTTATCAAGACATAAAGCCAGCTGATCAATCCATGAACTGCTGTTGACTTTGCAATCAAAAAATTGTAGAGCAAAGTGATGGCAATCCATGCGACTCCATAGATGATCAGTGTAATGTTCCTAGGTTGAGACAGTATGCCATCTAAAATGATGCCCACCATGAAAACGATCGTGGTGAGCGTCAGGGGCAGAATAAAACGCCGAACTTCAATCGGCTCCAGAGGAATATCGGGTTTTCTATTTTTCATGCACTGGCTTCATGCGTAAGTGAACTTTTGAATGGATTAACAGGCTATTAATCATTTTCAAGTTTAGCTACTTAGGCAGCACTCCGTACTTCTGTAAATTCCTTATAGGGGATCCTCGCCAGAGCATCAACAATTTCAGCATCAAAGAGGATGCCTGCCTGCTCTTGTAAATATTGAACTGCATCTTCTGGGGATGATCTTTTGCGGTAACTACGACTGCTGGTCAGCGCGTCGAACACATCTGCAACGGCAAAAATGCGCGCCTGAACTGGAATATCCTTTTCTTTCAACCCAATTGGATAACCACTACCATCCCAGCGCTCATGATGGTAACGGATGACTGGAAGCGTTTCCTGCAGGAAGGGAATCCCTTCGACGATGCGGGCGCCAATATCCGGATGGATTTTCATGATCTTCCATTCGTCTTCGGTCAATTTACCCGGTTTATGAAGAATGGTGTCACTAATGCCAATCTTGCCAATGTCGTGGAGTAGCGAGCCTCTTTCCAACGCCTTGAGTTGGCGGCCACTCAATCCAATTTCCTCTGCCAGCAAACAGGCCAAGCGGCTGACGCGCGTGCTGTGACCCTCCGTTTCACGGTCACGCGCATCAAGCGCAGACATAAGGGCCGTCAGCGTTCGATCGTACGTAATTTCCAGTTCCTCGTAGGCAGCTTCAATTTGCTTTGCCTGTTGTCGTGATTCTGAAAGAAGGATCGAACGTTCCAGTGCAATGGCGGCTTGGTTTGCCAGAGTCTGCGTGTTCGCATAATTTTGGCCACGGCTGTCGGGCATGCTCATCCACAAGGCGCCGTACGTTCGCCCACGCGTGAGAAGCGGATAACAAACAAGCGATCCATTTTCGACAGGAACGATAATGCTCTGGCCTGTCTGAATTGCCTGATTGATATTTTCCATCGGGTGCTCGCGGCGTGTGTGCAAACCGTTTGCGTCGATTTCCACTTCGGCTTCTATTTGTCCATCACGGGTAAGGAGAACGATGCCTGTTTTTTCGGAATTGGTTAATTTGTGAGCAACCTGCGCGATCAACCCGGCCGCATTGCTCAATTCTTCCGTTTGGATTACGTCTACACTCAATTGGTAGAGCATCGATGTAATGTTCAACGTATTGCGCAATTCCTGATACAGCCATGAACTCTCAATGGCAGCAGCTGCCTGAGATGAAAGCAGATCAGCCAGCGATTCGTCATTCTCGGAGAAAAAGACACCCTCCTGTTTACCAAACGCGAGCACCGTTCCAATGCTCAAACGGTGTAAGCGAATAGGGATAGCCAGTGCACTGCGCAAGCCTGCATGATCGATTTCAAGGTTCTTTGCATTGGAATATTTTCTTGCATCGCGTACGCGAAAAGGCTTCGCTGCATTTAACGCTGCCTGCATCAGTGGGTCATTAGAGGCATTTGCATCCAACGATGCGAGCAAACGAGGTGCGTCGCCAGCAAATGCGGTGCGCGAGAAATTCCCTTGCTGATCGAGAAGTGTCACGAAAACAAAGCGTGCTTCGAGAGTCTTACGGGCGATAAGTGCCACCTCCTGAACCGCGGCTTGCGGATCGAGGAGGGTAGTGAGAGAGATACCTGCCTGTATTAATTCGGTTAATCGCTGTTGATAGCCTGAACGGTCCCAGGCGCGCATCAATTCAGAGGCAATTCCCTCGGCAATGGCCGCGTCGAGACTGGTGAAGGCGTATACTTTCTCTGATGAAATTTCCAGCACGCCTTTGACATGGCCCTGATGAAGGATGGGTACACTGATGACCGAACGGATGGTTGTATCGTTTGAAAAGGGAAGAAAATCTGGATCAAGCGTTGAATCATTTACGATCTGAGTCTTCTTGATCCTTTTTGTTCTGCCTAACAACCCAGTATCGGACCTTTGTCGATACTCGGATGGAATAATGGTCATCAATTTTCCTGCCGCTGCAAGGACGACAAACTCTTGCTTGTCGGCCTCATGCATCATCAACGTGACGAGTGAGCAATTGATGGCTCGCTCGAGAGTATTTACAGCTAATTGTGCCGCCACGGGTGGATCAAGTTCCGCCTCCAGTTGTTGGCTCAATTCGTTCAGTAAAGTTAGTTGCGATGTGCGATGTTTTTCAGTAGCGAATTGCCGTGTGAGGGAATTAATCTGTTCGTTCAATGCATTAATAGTGGCCTCAGTATCAGAAGTCGATTCGAGGTGTTCGATAGGATCAATGTACTGTCGATATACAGGCTTGGCTGAAAGAATAATCCCGTAGATCGTCAGGACTGTGATCGTGCTGGTTAAAAGGAATACAGCTTGCCAGACACGAGACGCGCTACTTCCGAATAGGAAAAAAAATGCGATGACTAAGAGTAGCTGAATAGAAAGCAAGATTCCGTTTGACTGCCATCCTATGGAATATTTCAATGAGATGGAACGAATAGCCAGTATGCATATGGATGTCGAAAGCAGAAAAAGCGCCGCTCCGAAGGCGACGCTTCCCCAGGATGGAATGAGTTGAGGAAAGAGGCTCCATCTTATTGGCGTTAACAAAACCACTTGCGCCAACAGAGAGAAAATTGCTGTATAGATTAAAAGTACCTTAGGAGGTAATGATGACAACATAGTGTTTACTTGGATGATCTCAAACGAGTTTGTTGCGCAATTCTACTGCATGACCCGTTCATGCTGGCAGGGTTACCTTACAACCTTGAAAGTATTTATCTGATATAATTTTTTATAACAAGGAAATAACGTAGGGGTTGTGACCCTTATCCTAACCTATAAAATTAACCCTCTATGACAGCATATATTACTCTCGAACAAATCGATCAAGCCGCGGATGCAATTCGAGCGCGTAGTTCCTACCATCCACGAGTTGGATTGATTTTAGGTTCAGGGTTGAATAGTTTGGCGGATTCCGTTCAAAAAGCAGACCTCATTCCGTATGGCGATCTGCCAAATTGGCCTGTTTCGACAGTAGAAGGACACGTAGGTCGTCTTGTGATCGGAGAGTTAGAAGGACAAATTGTGCTCGTGATGCAAGGGCGTATACACTTTTATGAAGGTTATGGAATGCCAGCAATCACCTTGCCGGTACGCGTTATGAATAGATTGGGGCTGGAAATGCTGTTTGTTACCAATGCCGCCGGGGGAGTGAATCCGGATTTTGTCCCCGGTGATGTGATGTTGATTACCGATAATCTAAACCTCATGGGAATGACGGGCGCCAATCCTTTGATGGGACCAAATATTGACGAGTTGGGTCCGCGCTTTCCAGATATGAGCCAGGCATATGATCGCGAATTGATGGAAATTGCGCGGCAAGTGGCAGCCAAAGAGAATATTGTACTGCGCGAGGGCGTCTATTGTGGTCTGAGCGGCCCCTCTTTTGAGGGACCTGCTGATCTTCGGTTTCTGCGTATGGTAGGAGCTGATGCAGTGGGCATGTCTACAGTCCCTGAGGTGATTGTTGCACGACATGGTGGTATGCGTGTTCTCGGATTCTCGGGTATCAGTAACAAAGCCAATTTGGATGGCTCGACAGTAACTACGCATGAAGAAGTCATCGAAGCGGGGAAGGTTATCTCTCCAAAAATCGAAAAAATCATTCGCGGTGTTCTTCGCTCCTTGTGAAGTATCGTCTGTATGGGTGCTGTATATCGTTCTCTCGCTAACTATGAGGTATTAATCTACATAGCGTTAGCAATCTGGGGATTGTTTGTTTTCAGGAGCATGTACCGAACCTGGCGGGAATGGCGTGATTCGGTTTTCAGCCTTGAACGCGAATTTGCGTTACGACGGCTAGGGCGCATAACTGCGATTGCATTGCTCATTTTCGGCCTTGGATTTGCCGAGTTTTTTATCGCTACGTTCGTTGCTCCCTCTCTGCCTGCTTCCGATATTTTGACAACGCCCACGCTGGATCTACTCGCCGCGCCGCCAGCAACTTTATCTCCAGAGGATGCGACTCAGGCAGCCTTATCGCCTGTTACCCAGGCCGCTCCCAGTGGAATGAGCGGCTGTGTTCCTGATCAGATTATGATCAGTTCTCCAAAGCCGGGTGATGTAGTTCAAGGAAGTATAGAAATTACTGGCACGGCGGATGTTCCTAATTTTGGCTTTTATAAATATGAGATTGCTCCGCTGGGAACTCAGAGTTGGGCAACCATTTCGGCTGACCGTAATCCGAAAAAAGATGTAGCACTTGGTACATGGAATACTGCTGCGCTAACAAACGGAGAATATTTTCTGCGCCTTGTGATTACAGACAATGTAGGTGTGTCGCTTGAGCCATGTGTGATCGCGGTGCGTGTAGCGAATTAACGATCGGAGGAATTTTGACTTCTTTTGAAACCCGTCCCGCAGTAGCAACTGACCTGCCACGTATGATGTCTCTGGATCATTCCAGCTTAAGCGACTACGTCTGGCAGTTGGAACTACGCCGTGAGACCAGCCAGACTTCAGCAAACTTCCGCGAAGTGCGACTACCGCGTTCGATCGAAGTGAGATATCCACATGATCCATCTTTGTTAGCCGATGAGTGGACGCGGCGCGATCTGGTGTTGGTGGCCGTGTACGATGGTACGCCGATTGGCTATCTTTGTGCAATTGAGGAACGAGCTTCTGCTCTAATACGGGTGACGGATATTGTCGTCGCGCCCGCTCAGAGG
>Ga0081539_10006005_pt1 | contig 11930 bp, 15 predicted proteins | sample TabmetS4T2R2_FD_71023 | JGI IMG/M metagenome (GOLD analysis project Ga0081539, IMG submission 71023) | Tabebuia heterophylla rhizosphere microbial communities from the University of Puerto Rico - S4T2R2 | ecosystem: Host-associated > Plants > Roots > Rhizosphere ...
CAACGCCCGCATCGTGGTGGAGCCGGGCGGCCAGGACGACCCGATCGTGGCCGAGTTGCGCGACTCGCCCGTGCCGGGCCCGCCGTGGCTGCCCGGGCCGGCGCTGGGCAGCTTCCTGGCCGGCGCGTCGGTCGTCCGCCGGGAGGCGTTCCTCCGCAGTGGCGGATTCAGCCCGCGGCTCTGGCTGGGCGGCGAAGAGGAACTTCTCGCCACCGACCTGCTCAGCGCGGGCTGGGAGATCTGCTATCGCGAGGACCTGGTCGTGCACCACCGGGCGTCCCGCCTCCGGGACGCCCACCTGCGGCGGCGAAACGGCCTGCGCAACACGTTGTGGTTCACCTGGCTGCGCCGCCCGCTCGCGCCGGCCGTGCGGCGAACGGTGTTTCTGGCCCGCACGGTGCCGCGTGACCGGGTGTCTGCGCTCGGCGCATGGGACGCGTTGCGCGGGATGCCGTGGTTGCTCAGCACAAGGCGGCCCCGTCCGGCCGCGGTGGAGGCACGACTGGCGCCGTTGGACGCCGCCCAGCGCGCGTCCACCGCTCGCCGATACGTCAGTTGACGCCGCGCGTCACGGCCGTGAGCCGGTCGTACGCGGCGGTTAACTCCGGGCCGTTGCGGGAACAATGCCGGTCATGACGCTGCCGCCCGAGGAACGGCCCGCGACCACGCCGGGTCCGCCGGCGCCGCCCGTTCCGGCATCGCCGCCGTCATCCTTGCCGTCATCCTGGCCGGAGCCGGTCCCCGCCGATGCTTCGGCACGCCCCACCACGAAGATCGCGCCGACCCGGACAAGCATGGTCTGGTCGGGCGTGTGGGCCGGCGTGGCGGCGTTGATTCTGTTGATCATCTTCGTCGCGCAGAACACCGCCAGCGTGGAGATCACATTTCTCGGGCTGGAGGGCCGGATCTCGCTGGCACTCGCGTTGCTGATCGCCGGAGTCGCCGGGGCCGTCATCGCGATGGCGGTCGGCGCGTTACGGATCATCCAGTTGCGCCGGTTGGTCCGGCGGGGGCGATAGGTGCACGCCCCCGCGCGTACCGATCTCAGTCGTTGAAGGTCTTGCCGGTCTCGACAAGGGATTTGAGGTCGCTGAGAATCCAGGCCCAGCCGCCGCCGGCGCCCTCCTCGCCGGCGCCGCTGACCATCGCCGCGGTGGCCGGCGCATCGGGCAAGTCGTGCGTCACGGTGAGCTTGCAGACGCCGGGCTGCGTCTTGGACTCCTCGATGCGGTAGGTCACCGTCGAGAACGGCTCGACAGCGGTCGACGGGTCCATCAACAGGCGCCAGGTCTGCACCAGCAGCCGCGGCGGGTCCACCTCGACGACCTCGCCGTCGACGATGGTGTCCGGCATCGGGAAGTTGTTCTCCTTGGCGTATCGGAGCATGCCGTCGTTGGGCGTGGACCGGTAGGAACCGCCCGGCTTCAGGTCGTAGAAGCCCGGCGCCGCGTATCCGTACCGCGAATTCCATTCCGGATCGACGATCGCCGCCCAGATCTTCTGGGGGGAGGCCTTGATGTAGACGCGATACACCTGGGTGGTGGAGATCGGGGTGGTCATTCTGGTTCCTCCAGCGTGTGCTTGAGATCGACGAGCGCCGTCACGTGGCGCTCGGTGTACTTGTCGATCCACCGGTCGTGGATCAGCCGGATCGGCACGGGATTGAGAAAGTGCAGTTTCTCCCGGCCCGAGCGGCGCACGACGACCAGATCCGCGTCCTCGAGCACCTTCAAGTGCTTGGCGACGCCGAAGCGGGTCATCTCCAACTCGGACTCGAGCTCCGTGAGCGTGCGGCCGTCACGCCGGAAGAGCAGATCGAGCAGGAACCGACGGGTCGGATCAGCGAGCGCCTTGAACACCCGGTCGTCATCCGCCATGACTCCAAGTTATGTGACCATTAGGTCACATGTCAACCGCGAGTTTCAGCTGTGCCGGCACGCGTTCATCCGGCGGCTGCAGTCCCCTCGCACGGCCGTGTGCCAACCGTAGGCCCTCGGCCGGTTATCTGTACACAGAGGGTGACGTGAGGCTGACGCTGGGATACCTTGCGGGTGCTGGGCTGGACCACGGGGGCGCAGCAGCCGGCCTCGCCCGCAGATCAGCCGACATCGGAGGTGTGGTCCATGCACGACTCGGCAACCGTCATGCCGGAATTGACCGGCGAACGAATGTTGCAGGAGCAGCTCTGCACCCGCGAACGAGCCGACCAGTTCTACGGACGGCAGGTCCTCGACCATCTGAACGAAAGGATGCGCGACTTCATCAGCCGGCAGGAGTGGATGTTCGTCGCCACGAGTGATGCCCGCGGCGCCTGCGACAGCACGCTGCGCGCGGGTCCGGCAGGCTTCGTCGCGGTGCTGGGGGACCGGCGCCTGGCCTGGCCCGAATACCGCGGGAACGGGGTCATGGCAAGCCGCGGCAACATCGTGGAGAACCCACACGTCGGCCTGCTCTTCCTGGACTTCACCCACGACCGGATCGGGCTGCACGTCAACGGCCGGGCGGAACTGGTCGATGACGACGGCTTCCGCGTCCGGCATCCCGGCCTGCCGGACGACCCGGTGCCCGGCCGCCGTGCCGAGCAATGGGTGGTGACCGAGGTCGTCGAGGCGTACATCCATTGCGCCAAGCACATCCCCAGGCTGCACCGGCACCCCGGAGATCGCCGTCACCTCAGCCCGCTTGCGGCCGCGAAGAAGGCGGACTACTTCGGCACCCTCGGAAGCCGGGGCCTGGACACCTAATCGTCGGACCGGTCTCGCTCGCCGACGTAGTCGAGCAGGGCCGGGTCAGCCGAGCGCAGCCGGCCCACCTCTTCGCCGAGGTCACAGGTCAACAGCGCGATGACCAGCCCGTCCGCCGACCGCGCGACGACCTCCCACGTGGCGCCGGATGCCGTCCAGCGCCGGAGCCGGTCGACGGCGTCCGCCGGATCCTCCGCCATGTACCGAATCGTAATGGCGTAGCGAGGTCCTCCGCCGGATGGAAGCGCGCGGTGACGGGTGCGTCCGATCACCATCTCACCGCAGCCCCAACCCGGCGGTGATCAACGGCCACGACCTGGTCAGTTCACGCTGCCAGTACGCCCAGCTGTGTGTCCCAGGCGTATAAAGACTCACCTCGGCATCGAGCCCTAGCTGCTTCACCCGGGCGGCGAAGGCGTCGTTTTCGACCCGCAGCGAGGCCTCGATCTCGTCCAGACCCGCTCTACCGGGGTCGAGTGGACCTGGTCTGCCGTCGCCGGCGGATACGAACAGCTTCGTGCCCCGCAGCCGTGGTGCGAGGTCAAGCGGGTTGTGGTCCTTCCACACCTGTGCGTCCTGGACGGGGTCACCCCACAGCTTCCGCGGGTCCTCGCCCTGCGACCGAACCAGACGCACGTACGCCTGCGACTCCCGCGGTGACAGGCGGGTATCGACGATGCCGCTGAACGACGCCGCCACGCGGAACATGCCCGGGTGCCGGGCCGCGTAGCCCAGCGCGCCGAGACCACCCATCGACACTCCGGCGATCACCCGCGGCGTCCCCGTCCGGTACGTCCCGGCCAGGACGTCCGGCAGTTCACTCAGGTGGAACGTTTCCCAACCGGGGCCGTCGCGCCAGTCCGAATAAAAGCCGGCGGGGCCGCCGTCCGGCATCACCACGACCGCGTCGAGGTCCTCCGTACGTCTCTCGATGTCGGTCGAGCGGGTCCAGCTCTGGTACGTGTCACAACACCCGTGCAGCAGATACAGGGCCGGCCAGCGGCGCTTCGGCTCGGCTTTGAAGCCGGCGGGCAGCAGCAGGCGGACGTTCACGGTGTTTCCCACCGCGGGCGACGCGACCGCGAGGTCCCACACCCGCCCGGACACATGCGTCGTGGTTACGATGCGCGCCGGTCCCAGCGGCGGCCGGGCAGCCTGCGTCGACGACGCTTTCGGCTCCGGCGTCTGTCCGGATCCCCCGCTACAACCCAGCACTGCCAGGATCAGGACAACCGCGACGACGAGCACCCTGAACCGCCGTCGCCCCCCGACACTTCCGCCCATTGCACGACGCTACGCCAGCCGCCTGAACAGCTCCAGGGTGCTTGCCCCCGGCACGCTGTCGGCGTTGTCATCCTGCATGCCGCAGCAGCACTCGGTTTCGGTCGCCTGGTCCGGCTTGTCGGCGTCGCCCGTGACGACGTACACCTCCCACGGCTCCCTGCCCGGCCCTTGCACCCACACCTTGTCCTGCCACGCGTAGCAGCATTCGATGTCGTCCTCGGTCACCGTGACCAGCCCGGATTCGGTGAGTCGACGGGTGGCTGCCGTGACCTCGTCGGTGCTGAACACCTCGACACCCAGGTGGTCCATGACGGTCGGCTGGCCCGGCCCACCCTCTATCAGGACCAGCTTCAGTGGCGGCTCCTCGATCGCGAAGTTGGCGTAGCCGGGACGGCGCTTGGCCGGCTCGGTGCCGAACAGCTTGGAATAGAACTCGACCGACGCGTCAAGGTCGGACACCCGAAGGGCCAGCTGGACGCGGGACATCCCGCACCTCCTGACTAGATGACTCTCTGACCAGCTTGCTTCCTGCCTAGAGAACTGTCAATCTAGAGAAATGTCGAATCATCGGAAGGCGTTGCGGGTGATCGAGTCCGCGTCGTGCTGTTCCCCGATGGTGGCCGAGGCGTTGAGCCCGCAAGGCGCGGCGGAGATGGCGCGGATGTTCAAGGCGCTCGGGGATCCGGTCCGGCTGCGTGTGTTGTCGCTGATCGCCGCCCGCAAGGGTGGTGAGGTGTGCGTCTGCGAGATCACCGACGCCTTCGACCTGACCGGCCCGACGATCTCCTACCACTTGCGGCTGCTGCGCGAGGCCGGTCTGGTCGACTGCGAGCGCCGGGCCACCTGGGTCTACTACCGGATCGTCCCGGAGAAGCTGACCGGGCTGGCGCAGTTCCTCGATCCCGCCGACGTCCCGCCCGGGTCGCCGGCATGAGCCGGATCGCCCCGATGACGGACGCTCACGGTGCCCAGGTCCTCGACATCTACCGGCTGGGCATCGCGACCGGCCAGGCCACCTTCGAGACCGAACCACCCACCTGGGAGGCCTTTGCCGCCGGCCGGCTCCCGGCGCACCGGTTCGTCGCCCTCGACGGCGACCGGGTGCTCGGCTGGACCGCCTGCACCAGGGTGTCGGACCGGTGCGTCTACGCCGGCGTGGTCGAACACTCGGTCTACGTCCACCCCGACGCCCAGGGACGTGGCGTCGGCCGCGCCCTCCTGGCGGCATTGATCGCCTCCACCGAGAAGGCCGGCATCTGGACCATCCAATCCGGTGTCTTCCCGGAGAACGCCGCGAGCCTCGCGCTCCACCGCGCCTGCGGCTTCCGCGCCATCGGCACCCGCGAAAAGATCGGCAAGCACCACGGCGTCTGGCGCGACGTGATCCTCCTCGAGCGTCGCAGTCCAGCCATCCACTGAACCACTCGGGAGTACGCCGTGAGCCAGAGATCGGAGAGCCGGCCTCTGACCTGGGCAGGTGCTGTGGAGCGGGCGACGAGAATCGAACTCGCGTAATCAGTTTGGAAGACTGAGGCTCTACCATTGAGCTACGCCCGCGCGCACCCCCACCACCACGAGGTGCCCGCACAGCGTACTCAACCCCCACCCGCCGGCGCGAACCGGATACCCCGATCAGAGTCACCGGGATGACTCCGGAGCGCACCGGTCGCGGCCGACCGCATACACTTGCCCCGCCACGGGGTGTGGCGCAGCTTGGTAGCGCACTCGCTTTGGGAGCGAGGGGCCGTGGGTTCAAATCCCGCCACCCCGACTGTCACCGAATATCTGAAAGCAACAAGGAGTAAGCCTGTGAAGAGCACCGTCGAGACTCTGAGCCCGACGCGGGTGCGGCTCGCCATCGAGGTGCCGTTCGACGAGCTGAAACCGAGCCTGCAGAAGGCGTACCGGGAGATCGGCTCGCAGGTCCAGATTCCGGGCTTCCGCCGCGGCAAGATCCCGTCCGCCGTCATCGACCAGCGATTCGGCCGCGGTGCAGTGCTGAACGAGGCGGTGCAGGAAGCGATTCCGCAGCAGATTCTCGCCGCCGTCCGTGAGCACGACGTGAAGACGCTCGGCCGTCCCGAGGTGGAGATCACCGAGTTCGCGGACAACGAACCGCTGAAGTTCACCGCCGAGGTGGACGTACGGCCGGAGATCACCATCCCGGACATGTCCTCGATCTCCGTCACCGTGCCGGCCGTCGAAATCGGCGACGACGAGATCGACGAGCAGATCAACGGGTTGCGGGAGCGGTTCGCCACGCTCAAGACCGTGGACCGGCCGGCTGCCGACGGCGACTATGTCCAGCTGGACCTGAGGGCGACGGTGGACGGCGAGGAGGTGCCGGGCGGTTCGGCGACGAACATCTCGCATGAGGTCGGCAGCAAGCAGCTCCTCCCCGGCCTGGACGAGGTGCTGGTCGGCATGGTCGCCGACGCGGAGGCCACCTTCACCACCCAGCTGGTGGGTGGTGACTACGCCGGCCGGGATGCCGACGTCGTGGTCAAGGTGCGCAGCGTCAAGGACAAGCAGCTGCCCGCGGTCGACGACCAGTTCGCACAGCTGGCCAGCGAATTCGACACGCTCGAGGAGCTGCGCGGCGATCTGCGCGAACGGCTGGGCAAGGTGAAGAAGGTCGAGCAGATCTACGCGGCCCGCGACGAAGCGCTCAAACAGCTCGTCGAGGCCGCCGACATCCCGGCGCCGGAGGGCATCGTCAAGGACGAGGTGGAAGGCCGCAAGCAGGCGATGACCGACCAGCTTGAGCGGATCGGCGCCACCCTGGAGGACTACCTGACCTCGGAGGAGAAGACCGAGGAGCAGATCGACCAGGAGCTGACCGATGCGGCCGCGGAGGGCGTCCGGATCCAGCTGCTGTTGGACACCGTCGCGGACGCCGAGGACATCCAGGTCTCCGACGACGAGTTCGGGCACGAGATCGTGCACCGGGCGCAGCGTGCCCAGATGCAGCCCCAGCAGTACTACGACCAACTCATGAAGTCCGGTGCGGCGGCGGCCGTGTTCGGGGACGTGCGCCGCGGCAAGGCGCTCGCGTCGGTGATGGAGAAGGTCACCATGCGGGACACCGCCGGCAACACGCTCAGCGTCGACGACCTGCGTGAGGCCGACGACGACGAACACGCGGGACACGACCACTGACGCCCGCCCGGGGTCGCCGCAGGCCGGCGGCGACCCTGCCGGCCCGGCACTTCAGCGGGGTACGAGTGGGTGATGCGCTGACAGCGAACACCCGGGCGAGCGGGAAGCTGATGGGCACCCGACCGGTTAGGTTGGTCGTACCACGCATAACCTGCCGGCCCGCTTCGCGGTCGGCACAGTCAGCTGTGAAGGGCTGCCATGACCGACCTGCACATTCCTGCGAGTCCCGTCCTGCGTGGCGGGGACACGCTCAGTGGCAACCTCGACGACTCCGTCTACAACCGGCTGCTGCGTGAGCGGATCATCTTCCTCGGCAGCGAGGTGACCGACCAGGTCGCCAACCGTATCTGCGCGCAGCTTCTCCTGCTCTCCGCGGAGGACCCGGAACGCGACGTCAATCTCTGGATCAATTCGCCCGGCGGTTCGGTGTACTCCGGCATGGCCATCTACGACACCATGCAGTTCATCGACAACGACGTCTCCACCGTGGCGATGGGCATGGCCGCGTCGATGGGCCAGCTGTTGCTCTGCGCGGGCACCAGGGGCAAGCGGTACGCGCTTCCGCACGCGCGCATCATGATGCACCAGCCGTCCGGTGGGGTGGGCGGTACGGCCGCTGACATCGCCATCCAGGCCGAGCAGATGCTCTACACCAAGCGCATGTTCCAGGAGCGGGTGGCCTACCACACCGGCCAGAGCCAGGCGCAGATCGAGGCCGATTCCGACCGGGACCGCTGGTTCACGGCCGAGGAGGCCAAGACCTACGGCTTCATCGACAAGGTGATCACCGGGGCCACGCAGGTCCCGGAGGGTGCCGGAACCCTGAACTGAGGAGTGAAACATGACTGATCTGACCATGCCTTCCGGGCCTCTTGGACGGTTCAGCGCTCCGGTGCACAACCGCTACGTGCTGCCCTCGTTCGTCGAGCGCACCTCGTACGGCGTGAAGGAGTCGAACCCGTACAACAAGATGTTCGAGGACCGGATCATCTTCCTCGGCGTGCAGGTGGACGACGCTTCGGCCAACGACGTGATGGCTCAGCTGTTGACGCTGGAATCGACCGACCCGGACCGCGACATCACCATGTACATCAACTCGCCGGGCGGCTCGTTCACGGCCATGACGGCCATCTACGACACCATGCAGTACGTCCGCCCGGACATCATCACGGTGTGCCTGGGCCAGGCGGCCAGCGCGGCCGCGGTGCTGCTGGCGGCCGGTACGCCGGGCAAGCGGATGGCGCTGCCACACTCGCGGATCATCATCCACCAGCCGGCCACCGAGGGCGGCTACGGCCAGGGTTCGGACATCGAGATCCAGGCGCGCGAGATCCTGCGCATGCGTACGCAGCTTGAAGAGATGATCGCCAAGCACTCGAACCAGCCGCTCGAGAAGGTTCGCAAGGACATCGACCGCGACAAGATCATGACGGCCGAGGAAACCAAGGAATACGGTCTGGTGGACACCGTTCTGGTCAGCCGGAAGAAGAGTTTGCAGACGGTCGGCGTCGGCAGTTGAGACGTGGTGTCGGGGGCCGGTCGGTGAGAGTTAGACTGACTGGCCCCTGACACGCCCGTTTTGGGGGGTCGGAGATGGGGCCGTCAACGGGTAACGTCGAGCGTGCAACCTCAGTAACGCGGGTCCGCAGACGATGAACTGTGCAGGACAGGACACGGCGACGAGGCAGATCGTTGTCAGACCAGGGCCGGTTCGTACCGGCCGACTACCGCAGGGAGAACTTCGGTGGCACGGATCGGCGACGGTGGCGACCTACTGAAGTGCTCCTTCTGTGGGAAGTCCCAGAAGCAGGTCAAGAAGCTCATCGCGGGCCCGGGGGTCTACATCTGCGACGAGTGCATCGACCTCTGCAACGAGATCATCGAGGAAGAACTGGCCGAGACCGGCGAGGTGAAGTGGGAAGAGCTTCCCAAGCCGATGGAGATCTGCCAGTTCCTCGACAACTACGTGGTCGGGCAGGAACAGGCCAAGAAAGCCCTCTCGGTCGCCGTCTACAACCACTACAAGCGGATCCAGGCCGAGTCGAGCGGCGCACCGGGAGCGGGCAGCGACGTCGAGGTGGCCAAGTCCAACATCATGCTCATCGGCCCCACGGGCTGCGGTAAGACCCACCTGGCGCAGACCCTGGCCCGGATGCTGAACGTGCCGTTCGCCATCGCGGACGCCACGGCCCTGACCGAGGCCGGCTACGTCGGCGAGGACGTCGAGAACATCCTGCTGAAGCTGATCCAGGCGGCGGACTACGACGTCAAGCGCGCCGAGCAGGGGATCATCTACATCGATGAGGTCGACAAGATCGCCCGGAAGAGCGAGAACCCGTCGATCACCCGCGACGTGAGCGGCGAGGGTGTACAGCAGGCCCTCCTGAAGATCCTCGAGGGCACGGTCGCTAACGTCCCGCCGCAGGGCGGTCGCAAGCACCCGCACCAGGAATTCATCCAGATCGACACCACGAACGTGCTGTTCATCGTGGGAGGCGCGTTCGCGGGTCTGGACCGGATCATCGAGTCCCGCGTCGGTCAAGGCGGGGTCGGCTTCGGCGCGCACCTGCGTTCGATCTCGGAGCGGAACACCGACGACATCTTCAGCAAGGTCATGCCGGAGGACATGCTGAAGTTCGGCCTCATTCCGGAGTTCATCGGCCGCCTACCGGTCATCACGACGGTGCGCAACCTCGACCGGGCGGCGCTCATCAAGATCCTTACCGAACCCCGCAACGCATACGTCAAGCAGTACCAGCGGCTCTTCGAGCTCGACGGCGTCGAGTTGGAATTCGATCAGGGTGCCCTGGAGGCGATCGCCGACCAGGCCATGCTCCGCGGCACCGGCGCCCGCGGTCTGCGCGCGATCATGGAAGAGGTCCTGCTCTCCGTGATGTACGAGGTGCCCAGCAACCCGGACGCCGCTCGCGTGGTCATCAACCGCGAGGTGGTGCTGGAGAACGTCAACCCGACCATCGTCCCGCGCGAGTTCGTCGGCCGGCGGTCACGGCGGGAACGCGAGGAGAAGTCGGCCTGACTTCGCTCCGCCACGCGGGTTGCCTCGCCCGCATCGAACGCCAACTGGCGCCACCACAGGCGCTGTCTCTTGATCTTCGGCGTTTGGCCGTACTCTCGAATCATGCGCGTCTCCGTTTGCCAGCTGAACGCCCGCGATGACCGTGCCGCAAACCTGGCCTCGGCCCGTGATCTTCTCGCTCGCGCGTCCGCCGCGGGAGCCGATCTAGCGATCTTGCCGGAGTACGTCGATTACCTCGGGCCGGGCCAGTCCGCCCCCAAGCCGGAGCCGATCGACGGCGAATTCGCGGCGTTCTTCGCCGAAGCCGCGCGTGAGCTCGGCATCTGGGTCCACGCCGGTTCCTTTCACGAGATCGGCCCGGATGAGGAGCACACCTTCAACACGTCGCTGGTGTTCAATCCGGCAGGCGAGCGGGTCGCGCTCTATCGCAAGATTCATCTGTACGACGTGGAGATCGCCGGCCGCGTCTCCTATCAGGAATCGCAGTCCGTGGCGGCCGGCGAGGACATCGTGGTGGCCGAGCTGAACGGCGTGCCGACCGGACTGTCGATCTGTTACGACCTGCGGTTTCCGGAGCTCTACCGGCGGCTCGCCATTGACGGGGCCAGGTTGCTTGTGGTGCCGGCGGCGTTCATGTTGCACACCGGGCGGGACCATTGGGAGGTCCTCCTGCGCGCGCGGGCGATCGAGAACCAGTGCTATGTAGTCGCGGCCGGGCAGATCGGGGACCATGAGCCGGGCCGGACATGTTTCGGCCGTAGCATGATCATCGATCCGTGGGGAACAGTGCTTGCCCAGGCGCCGGACACGATCGGGATCGTGACCGCGGAGCTGGATTTCGCCCGGCTCGACAAGATCCGTTCCGAGCTGCCCAGCCTCGCCAACCGGCGTCTCTGAGCCTCTTGGCTCGGGCCGGCATCCGACCCCGCTTCAGATCTCCTGGAGGAGGTAGCTGACCACGGCGACGCAGACCACGGCGCCGCCGACCAGAAGCATCGCTCCGCCCATTCGGGACGGCCCTCGCATGAACAGACGGTGGACGGACACCACCACGGTGACGAGCACGAGCACGCCGATGATCAGCTGCCATAACGGCATGAGCAGTCCGAACAGCGCGTCGGAGGCCTGTGCCGGTGATCGACCCATGCAGCCACTTTGACACGGGTGGAGCCGATCCCGATGGAACCCGGACCGCGACGGGCACAGCCGTCGATTTGCGTCGCCGCTGCGCATCCCGTAGCTTTCTCCATGCCCACGAGAATCGGCACGAAGGTGATACTTCGGACCGCGGCTCGGAGGGCGCCGGAGAAGGACGTCATGCTGGGCTCCGGTGCCGGGGGGTGCGGGTGGTGACCGAGTGTCCTTGCGGGCGACTCGGTTTGCGCCCGCGAGATCGACCGGGTAAAGTACGAAGGCCGCAGGAGCCGGGCGGGTGGGTTGCTTCAGCAACCATCGGCCGGTCTGCGGGCCAACCCGATGACACGACCACTCCGAGTGGCTCGCGTCAGCACGGGATAACACGTGGGCGATGTCGGAACGTCTAGTTCGATCTTCTCGAGACTAGTTCTTGTGCCGGCGAAGTCGACCAGGTAAGATCGATCGGTTGCCCCAAGGCGTGGCCTCTTGGTGGGGTCGGGTTGTTGGTGTGTGGTTGTTTTTTGAGAACTTGACAGGGTGCTTTGATTAGCCAGTGCTATGAGTGTTTT